>Ga0209550_10005879_pt1 | contig 11454 bp, 5 predicted proteins | sample LauGreSuBDMM15SN_2_FD_187567 | JGI IMG/M metagenome (GOLD analysis project Ga0209550, IMG submission 187567) | Freshwater lake microbial communities from Lake Michigan, USA - Su13.BD.MM15.SN (SPAdes) (version 5) | ecosystem: Environmental > Aquatic > Freshwater > Lake | place: Lake Michigan, USA... | reverse complement strand
GATAGCGTCTCCACTAACCGTGGCACTCGCGTGCGCCACCAGCCTCGTCCTCGTCCGACGGCGAGAAGCCGCTTCTCATCATCCAGTGGCAGCGTGTCTACTGGATCGAAATCACGCGCCAGGCGGCCCGACGCGCCAGCGTGGGAGGCGACAGCGGCCCACCTTCGCGCCGACGCTCACCGAGGGTTCTCGGGAGCTTTTTTGCCTGCGTTCCGCTTAGACCCTCAGCGAGGGTCGAAACGGCGTCCCGTCGGTTCAAATTCACGAGACAATCCAAAAGAGGAAAGCGTAAACTCGAAGAAAAGGTCATCACAGCGAAAAGGTCAACCGAGTGTCGACACCGACGTTGGAACCCTGTAGAGTCGCTAAACACCAGGCGCGCTCGCATGTGCGCCGCTGCACTGTGTCGATCCGTTTTAACTTCACACAGTGAGTCGCGCGTCGAGGGGTGCATGCACGGTCTAAGGCGCTCTTTGCGCATGGCCACCACGTCCTTCTTCACGCACCACCTTCGCGTCATCTCGCTTACCGCCGTGGTCGGCGCGGCGCTCCCCGTCGCCATCATTCTGCGTGGGCGAAAGCCAGGAAAACCTCACCTCCTAAGCCGGCGCCCCGCTTGCTGGCCTCCTGCGCCAGTAGTCATCATTAAGCCCGCCCCACCGGGCTCACTCACATGAGCGCCGCTGTACTGTGTCGACCCGTTTTTACTTCGCACACACACACACACGACACGCTCAGGGTCACAGGCCGAAGGATGCCAAGCCGCGCGCGCGCACGGGCGCGCGCGTCGGAACGCGTTGCCGTTGGCGTAGTGGATACATTTACTCTTAGAAAACCGGAAAGGTGAGATTTTCTTTTGTGCAGCCCGAGAGCGATCCCCCCCACCCCACCTCCAGCCCGGGAGCACTCGCTCGCACAGCTCGGTGACTCTGACAGTCATGATCGCAGTCCCAGCCAGCCTCCGTGAAAGAAGGCCGCGCCAACGGCGAGGGGCAGCGCGGCAAGGCCCAACGCCACAGCTGGCTTGTCCGAGCCTTGGAAGGCTGGCAAGCATGCGATGCCAAGGTGCACGGCGAGCGCCGAGCGTGCGCTCATCGAGACCCCATACAGGCTGTGGCGCGCGTGCGGCGTGGCCAGCGTGTGATAGGTGAACGCTGCGAGGATGCCCCCGGTGCCGTTGGTCGAGTGCCGCTGCGTGGCGGCTGCGAGCGACATGCCGAGCGCGCCGCACAGCCAGAGGGCGAGGAAACCAGCACGGCCGAGCGCGCGCTGCAGCTCGTGGCCTAGTCCAAGCAACGACGAGCCCAGCCACAGCATCTCGAAGGCGGAGCTCGTCGCAAAGGCGCCGCACAGCACCGTGTGCGGCTTCGAAAGCAGCGGCGCAAAATAGCGATAAAAGGTACCCGGACCATAGCTGTGGTACACAAAGCAGGCGACGCCATGGGCGGCAGCCAGCGCGTACAGGTCGTATTGAGGCCCAGGCAGACCGTTCCAGGAGCCGAGCACGCCGACGAAGCACTTTTTGGAGGTGCACCCAAGCGTGACCAGCCCAGCATCCAGGGCCCAAAGCCTATCCTCGGGCCAGCGCTCAACCCCGAAATAGAATCGTTCGCGAGCCATTGCGCTGAGCTTCCTCCAGCGCTCGGGCGTGTCCCACACCTCACGGATGGGCTTGGACGCAATGTCAAAGGTGCCAGCCCCAAGCTTATCCTTCCGGCGCATCCGTGCGACCGCCTCTGGCCAGTCGGAGGCGCGCGGGCGCGTGAGCACTGCGATGCCGAGCCAAGGCACCGCCATCACTATGGTGCGGACGACGAGCGTCACACGCATGGCGGGCAAATTCGGGAAGTGTGTGTGAACGTGAACACGACCAGATAAGCACCCGTTTCACGGATCGTCTTAACCGTTATCATGGCATTCCTACTCGAGTGGGAATGCGTGCCAAACAAGCAGTCACGCGCGCAAGCAGCTCGCCCAGGAGATCATCCCGTGCCAGTCTCGCTCGAATAGTCCTTGCGGCGTCGAGCCCCGGGACCATCGTTGCGCTGTATGCATCGAGCGGCACGCGGGTCACCTCCGCGACATACCTCGGTCCATGGACGGCGAGCACGCGCCGTAACGCGCTGCTCGCTTTCTTTCCAGCGACCGCGGCCACCTCCAGGAGCGTGTGTTCGAAGGCGGTGCCGTTGCCCCACACAAACGCAGGCCACGCGGCTTGAAGGTTGGCAAGAAGGCTCGGATGGGCGAGGTCATAGCACGCGAGGAACGCTGGGAGGTTGTCCATCTGGCTGAGGCGCTGCCGGTCGGAGAGGGAGTCCGCGAAGCTGACGAGCAATCGCTCGTGCCGCAGCACCCGAAAGAATGGCGGCCAGACGAACCGATTCGTAAAGAGAGGCACGCAGCCGTTGAGCACGGAGGAGATGATGCGCGTATCAAACCCGACACCGCCAGCAACAAGGCAGAACTTGGAGCGTGCCTGCGCATCGCGAGGCGCCCAACGAGGAAGGCTCGTTTCGATGAGCAGCCGATCCGAGACGCCCCGCCAGTGCATGTACATGTACTGGCGTATACCGCCTGAGTAGCAGCTGGCGCAGACCATCCGGGCACACGCTGCGCTGTGGCGCGAGCACCAGTCTCGGCTCAGCTCAGCACTTTGCACGCGCACGAGCGTGCCGATCGACTCGGTGCAATTGACGTGGCAGCGGGAATGGAATTTGCCCAAACCGGAATCGCCGACGAAGAAGAGGTCGAACTGCGTCTTCGAGCGCACATCGAAGAAGGCGTCTCGCGAGTCCGGCCGATGATCGAGCTGCCGCTCGACAGCGCTGGGGCCGTCGACGGCGGTTGCCGTAGCTGAGGAGGCGAGGATGTGAGATGTGCCGGCGGCGTTCCACGTATCGAGGTTGGGTGCGTAGAACGGGTCGGAGGGCGGGATACAGACGTCACGTCCTTCGTTGAAGCAGCAGCTTCTTTCAGAGTGAGAGGGTGCCACCTCAGAGCGGCGTGGGCAGTGAGGGTGCATGCGGATCACTCCAGGCTCGCTGAGAGCAGCTGGCGCGTCGGTAGGCTGCAGGCTGAGCAAGAGCGTCCATGCAAACGAACGAGGCGCGAGCCGCGACACCGTGTCCCGGTTCATCTCAAGGCCTGCATGGACCGCTACCGCCACGTCGCCACCCGACGCGACGACCACCTCTGTGTCGTGGACCAGGGTTGCGTAGAAGTAGCCAGCTGCCCAATAAACGGCCCGCTTCTCCAAGAGAGCTCCAGGGCCGTACCCGTCATTGATCCTGTGCCTTTCAGCAATCTCGTACTGCACAGCTGCCGGCGGGTCGATCAACTCAACGGACAGCTCATCACGTTCATGCGGCCCTCGCCTGAGCGCTCGAGTGCGACAGTAGGGCCCGAAAGTCCCAGCCTCGCACTCGCAAAAGTGGCCCGCGCAGGAGCCGTGGCTGGAGCAGTTTGCCCAGCATCCGATCGTACTGACATGCCTAGCTGTCGAGAGAACCTTTTTGCCCTCCCAGGCTGGCAAACCAATTGGTACAGCAGCCTGCAGTGATTCCCGCCGCATGGCACCCGCTGCAAACGATCGATTCATCATCGGCGTAGCACACGCTGGTGGCGTCCGGAGCAAGATGGGCGGCACAGCAACGCCTGCTGCACGGATACCCTCTAGGTAGGCTGCGCAAGCCTCCAGACAGCGGCACAAACCGTTTGACTCGCTCTCATCGAGGAGCGACAAAAGGTCACAAGTCCATGGCGCACGGTGCAGCTCGAATCGAAACTTCGCGACCGACATCTGCAGTTCTGGCCTGTGCCGATGATCAAGCGCAATCGTGTTGTTCATGAACGCCTTCGTGGCAACCCTGGCTGCAGCACAGGCAGCGAGCACGTCCAATGTGCAGTGGCGTCCCTCCCATCCGTAAGCACACACGCAGCGTTGCCCATCTTCCGTCTGGTGACCATGCAGACAAGCGAAGCTCCCTTCCATGAAGGTGCTTGAAACGGCGCGGCCTTCACCCCTTTTAGGAAGTGGGCTGTGGATACCCTTTGGCATGCTTCGTGCCTTGACGGGCACCATGCCGTTGGCCACACTGCCATCCTCGTCTACGGACGGGCGCGACCTGCTGCGGTGGACAGACGCAGCCTCGGGGAAAATGTCCGACCTGCCGCACGCGCGTGGCGGCGCCGCCGTCGCCCGCTGGGAGCTCGCCTCGCAGCAGCTCCTCTACATGTATGGCGGCTGCAGCATCGTGCAGTGCTACGATGGCCTGATGCGGCTCGACCTGTACCGCGGCAAATGGACGACCGAGCAGGTCAAGGGCACGCCCCCGAAGAAGCGCAAGGGGCATACGCTCAACCTCCTGGGCCGCTCGCTCGACGAGCAGGTGCTGCTAGTCATCGGCGGCTGGTCGGGCGATGGGGTGGTGCCCAATGGTATCAAGGAGTACAGCATCATTCACAACCAGTGGCAGTACCGCGCCTTCCAGGGCACGCCGCCGCCCGATCGTTGGGCCCACACCGCCACTTCCATCGACCCGGAGCACGTCATCGTCTTTGGCGGCGAGGGCACGACGCCCGGCCAGTACCTCAACGACGTGTACCTGTTCTCGCTGCTCGAGGGCGAGTGGCGGCGGCTGCACCCGCAAGGCGACGAGCGCTTCGGCGCCGAGCGGCTGCTACCGGCGGGTCGCATGGGCCACACTGCCACGCTCATCAAGACGCCCACCTCGCACGCGCTCTACATCTTTGGCGGCTACACCACTGCCGCCCGTGGCACGCGACAGGTGAGCGCAGGCGCTGCCCATGCCCAATGCCCTGCAAGGAGCAGGATGGGGGGGGGGGGGGGTGTTTGCGGAGGGTGGGATGCGCGCTTCGGCCGTTTCGGCCGTTGGAGCGCGTGCCCGCTGCCCGTCGTCGCCCCTCTGTTGGCGCCTTACCGGCCTCCCCTCGCCCCGCGCTCGCGCACCCGCCGTCCCACGCCTCACCTCGCCCCTTTGTGTGCCTCCCCTCGCGCGCAGCACCGCGTGGCGACCAACGAGCTTTGGGCCCTCGACCTGCGCGGTGGCCTGGGCGAGCAGCAGCGCGACTCGCCCGGCTCCGACTACCTGCGCTGGGTCAAGGTAGATACGATCGGGAGGCCGCCGGCGGCGCGCGGCCACCACGTCGCTGTGTCTTCGTCATACGGCGGCAACCTGTTCGTCGCCTTCGGGTGCGACGAGACGGAGCTGCAGTGCTACGACGACGCCTTCATGCTGGATACCACCTACCCGCAGGGCCACTACTGGCAGAAGCTACCGGTCGGCATGCAACGGCCGGCGGCGCGCCAGATGCTGACCGCGTGGGTGCATGGGGCCTCGCTGGTGGTGTCGGGCGGGTGCACGCCCGCGCAGGACGCGGCGCAGGACCACTGCTACAGCGACGTGTGGCAGCTGCCCCTCGATGGCCTCATCCAGGGCGGCAAGCAGCTCAATGCGACGGTCCACGTCGTTGAGGAGGACGCGGGACTTAATCTCAACTTGCAGCTCCTCCCCGGCCAGCGATCCGCTGCGCAGGCGACTGCAGCCCTCTCCGGCACGCCCGCAGCGGGCGGCCAAAGCAGCAGGAGCAGCAGCGGCGGCGGCGGCGGTGCCTCGGAGCTCGCCTCGAACGCGACCACTTCGGCCATCAGTGGCAATGCAACGGCTTCGGGCGGCGGCGCCATCGTCATGGGCAACCACACGGTGACCCTCCACAATGGTACGGAGGGCCGCATCGTAGGCGCCGAGTCGCTGCTCGCAACAGAAGAAGATGACGACGCCGTGCCGCTCTACATCGACACGTCGCTCAACGACGGCGTCGACGTGCTCTCGGCGGCGGTGATTTACGGCACGAACACCTTCGAGGATGCCATGTGCCAGATGAGTAACATTACCCGATGTCCCTTCACCTACGTCACGCGCGGGCATGCGGCCAAAGAGGAGACGCTTGAGCTCGAGGACACGACCAAGTTCACCATCGGGCGCATCCTGCGCATCAACCCGGGCGCGCCCAACCAGGAGGACAACCAGATCGTGGGTTTCGGGGAGCGCGTCCTTTCGGAGACCCAGAAGCGGCTGCTCGCGCTCGCGGCGGCGCGCCACGCGGCCGACAGCGCCATCGAGCACAAGGAGCCGACCCTCGCTCACAAGCTCGAGGAGTCGGTGCGCGCAAAGGCGAAGGCGGTGGCGCGCGGCGGCGGCGGCGGCGACGGTTCCGGCGGCGCCGGCGACGCCGCGGACGCGCGCATCGAGGCCGCGACGAGCCGCATCGCCGCGGCTGCGAGCGCCGCCGCGGCCTCGCGCCTCCACCCGATGATGGTGCACAACCCCGAGGCGCCGACACGCCGTCGCCTCTCGACGGCTTTCTTGCAGCTCGAGGCGCGTGCTTCGGCACTGCTCCCCTCGTCGTTCGCGAACAGCCGGGAGCTTGCGCGCAAGTTCGCCGAGGGGGTCTCCGAGGGGGTCTCCGAGGGGGTCAAGGCGGCCAAGGCGGCCAAGGCGGCTGCCTTGCGCGCGGTGCCAATGGCGCCCGGCGCCGAGGTGACCATTGACGAAGCGGACGATGAGAGTGTCAGGGCAGCCAAGGAGGCCGAGGCAGCCGCGCGTGCCTCCGGATGGAGTCCGAGCGCTGGGGTCCCTTACGAGGCGTCGCGCCGCGTGCACGGGCGCGCGCTGCACACGCGCATCGACCTCAAAGTGCCGCTCAAGTTTGCGCACGCGGCCGATGAGCCGGTCGTGCAGCTGCCAGCGTCCGTCACGTCGATGGAGGCGGCGCCCGGGCTGCAGCACCTTGCTGGCGAGCGCTCAGTGCATCGGCAGCATGTGGGGAAGGAAGACACCGACGAGTCCAACCCGCTGCGCATCCTCGCGCTCTCGCGCCAGTCACCGCCGCCGCCAAGGCCGCCGAGCCCGCCGCCCTCGCCGCCAGCCCCCCCGAGCAGTCCACCGCCCACGGACAGGATCTTCATTGCCGAGGACATCATGTATGAGTACGATGAGAAGGAGCACAAGGGCCACGTCTCCCAAGCAGTCGCGGAGCTTGCGGCGGGCGGCAGCTCGCACCTGTCCTCGGCAAGCAGCAAGCTCAGCGGCCTGCTCTCCGCGGTGCGCTCGCGCACCTCGATGATGCACACCGTGAGCGCGCAGGGCCTCGTCGACGACATCAAAGCCACCGTCATCGGCCTGCCAGTGTGGGCGATCGCGGCGAGCTGCCTCGGCGCCATACTGCTGCTGATCGCGCTCATCTGCTGCTGCATGCAAGGCGCGCAATCGCGCGGCCGCAAGAAGGCCCAACTCGAGGATATCAACCCAGTCTTCCAGACGGAGACGTGGCGAAAGCTCGAGTAGCCCCACGTGTTATATGTGAAAGCGTACTGATCAGAAATGAAAAGTGTGACTCACTTTGCGTTTTTGACCGCCCCTTCCTGCGCCAACGGCTCGTGAGCTCAGACCACGTGCGGATGAACGCCCAAGACGACGCTACTTCGCTTGAGGAAGCACAGCAGTCTTCGGATCACTCTCCTCTTCGCCGCTCTGGGTTGCCTTCTCCCTCATCCCTCCCAGCAACACCACCCCGCGGATCATCTATGGGTAGGGAGCGTGGAATATTACCCTTCTGTGTCCTGGCAGTGCTGCCCGCCCCAAACAGCGGCGCATCGATGGCCTGGGCTGGCACACTTCTGCCCTGGGTCGGGTGCGAGCGGCAGGGCTGCTCGGGCCACGGTGAGTGCATGCCGTCGACGCCATTTTCCTACTGCGAGTGCGATCGGGGGTGGAGCGGCCAGCGCTGCGACATCGATTCGTGCCCGCCGGGCTTGAGAACCGACGTCAACGGCGAGCCGCTGCCAGACCACCGCCACTGCAGTGGCCGCGGGCTCTGCCTCGCGGGGAAGTGCACGTGCCCTGAGGGTTTCGGAGGCGACGACTGCGCTCTCGTCGTCGGTGCTGCAAACAGCAGCAACACGAGCTATTGCTCGGGGCACGGCGTGCTCTTTCCGCGCCTCAGTCGCTGCCTGTGCGACCCGGGCTTCAAAGGCGATCACTGCGAGAGCGACACGTGCCCATCCCATTGCTCGGCCCACGGTCGGTGCGTCGCGGGCACGTGCGAATGCGAGGCACCGTATCACGGCGCGGGCTGCGAGCACCGACGCTGCCCGGGCGACAAGGTGGAGTGCTCGCTGCACGGGGTGTGCGACTCGACGACGGGCACGTGTGCGTGCGCGTACGGGTGGATAGGACCCTCTTGCAACAGCCCCCACTGCCCGAACGGATGCTCACAGCACGGCTACTGCCTGGGTGAGCGATGCGTCTGCGTCCCCGGCTTCGCCGGGGTCGCGTGTGACCAGCGCACCGGCGCCGCCGCCACCGCCGCTGCGGCCGCCCCGCCGCCGCCACCGTCGCCGCCGCCGGGCGATAGATTCGGCGGTATGCTCGCATGGACGCGGGGGCCGCACCCCAATCCGGCCAGCGCCGCCGTCCACCTCGCCAGCCTGCCCCGCCGCTGCGTGCACGACTGCTCCGGGCACGGCACGTGTACCTACAGCTCCACCGCGGGCGCCAAGTGCGCGTGCGAGCGTGGCTGGCACGGCGTCGACTGCGCCACGTCCACCTGCGAGCTTCATGGAGGATGTAACGGTCGTGGCTACTGCGTCTCGGGCGCGTGCCAGTGCGAGCGGTGCTGGAGCGGCGCGCTCTGTGATCAGATCGCGAATCGTACCGGCTGCGAACGTGCGGGCGGCGGCATCTACAATCCCTTCCCGCCGCCCCCGTCGCCGCCGCCGCCGCCACCGCCCAAGCCACCGCCCTCGCCGCCCTCGCCGCCTGCGCCACCACCCTCGCCCCCACGCTCACCCGATGAGAACGAGAACGGGCCCAGCCGGTGGTGGCATTCGTTGAGCTTCCAAGCGTTGAGCAAGCGCAGGATCAGCAAGAAGGAGAGCGCAGCAGATGCACCACCGCTTTTGGCAGAGCCTCTCGATGCAGCGACGACGGCGATTGCGACGGCTGTCGGCGCCGCACTCGAGACCAACGGCGGAGCCAAGAGCACGGCAAGCGCCAACAACCGCACCGGGGCGTTCGCGCGAGCGCCGCTCGGAGGACCGCCAGTCAGCGTGCCTCCGAGCCTACCGTCCGCCAGCTTCGCTCCACCGCTCGCTTCGGAGGCGATGGCCGCCGAGAAAAGCACGAGCTCATCAGCCGAGGCCGGCGAGAGGGCGTCGGGAGAGCAGATGGAAGGCCCCCCCATTGCGGCAGTTGGCCAGGAGCTTCCTGACTTGCGGTTGGCCGCGGCCGGGACCGCCGGCGTGGTCGTCATCGTGGCAAGTTCGGCATATGTCGCCTTCCGTGTGCTGCGCTAGGCTAGCGTACTTACAGGTCGCACGGTGAGACCATACACGATACAGTGCATGGTGAAGTACATGGCACGGTCTGCAGTATTGACACTAACTAGTTAACTAACTAGACCCCAGCTTAGTGAGAACCATGTGAGAACCCACACCTGTCACCTCGAACCCCGCTTTCCCCCATTGCCATTCCCGAGGACAGGGGTGGGACGGCGTGAGCCGTGACGGACTTACCACGTTACCAGACGGTACAAAAGAATGTAACTTCAAACTTGGCGTGTCTGAGGCGTCGCTACGCCGTCCCCGTGAAATGCAATTAATTAAATGACGCCCTGGAGCCTTTTTCGACGAGCAATGCGGCGCCCGATGAACGCCCGCCGTGGCGCCGCGATATGACATGATTTGACTTGACTTGACTTCATGCGATTCTAAAACTGTTACATACCGGTACATGAAGAGACTCCTCGAACCATTTTTGGGCTACTTGTATCCGGATAGTTTTGATGGAGGCCCGGTCGCGTCGCTTATCGGCCAGGTCTGGTCATGGACGTCATGGACGGTGATTCGCTCATCATGGTGTTTTCGAAGCTAAGCTCATTGGTCGACATGGTGTCTGCGAGCCTTGTTTGCCGGGCGTGGGCCACTGCGGCTCGGGTGGAACAGTCTTGGGAGTGCGCCTTCAAGACCGACTTTCCGTCGGAGCTGCACTCCGGGGTGTTCCAAGCGTTCGAGACCCTTGGAATCACGGGGTGGAAGACGCGCTGCAAGCTGCTCTGTCAACGCGTGAAGTCAATTTGTCCAAAGGGTGGCTGGGGGGGGCAGGACATCAAGGCCATGTACTCATTCGTCGTCTCGGTAGCTGACGCTGAGGGCAACGCCGTGTCATCTTCAGCGACGCAGTGCGCTCCACGATTCGATTGGCGCTTCCCTGAGAGTCGTCCCGATGTCTACTTCCGCCTCGAGGCCTTATTCGAAAATGAGGCTGTGCTGAACGTCGGCGCAAAGCATGACTGGTCGTACGACTGGCTTCACGCCGAGGGATCCGATGGGTTTGGAACAGCGACCGTGGATGTCTTCGTGCGCCGATTGAGAGACGGAAGAGTAGCTCACCTCTTGAAGGGCGACTTCGACTTCGAGAATCCGCCCGATCGGGGAGAATTCGAAGGAGTCGTAATCAATCGTCACAGACGCGTCCCAAAGGATGCCACTGCCCCACAGTATGGTGCCGATGAGGCACCTGAGCTAGCCATCTCTATGGAGAACCGCAGCGTGAAGCCGCCATGGCTCGCACGGCTCCCGTGGCCATCACACCGAAACGGAGTGGGTCGTTGGGCCGAAACTGATCCGGAGTGGGTCGTTGGACTGTCGGCGATTGCGAAGCCTCCACAGCCGCGAGAGCTCGACGACGACGATGACGACGTTGAGGACGTAGAGGAGGCAAAGACTGGCAAGTGGACGGGCCTGCAGCTCGACTTCAGCTGGTCCGACTCCTCTGGCCATGGAGAGCACGAGCCTGTTGCAAACGATTTTATGGCACAAGCCCTTGCCGGCTGTGCGCTCCTGTGGGTCTGAGCCGCGCCCGTTCGGTTTGAGCCTACCGACCCGGAGACGCTCAAGAGCTCTCATCTCGTGCGCGGCCGCGCCGGGTGCGGGTCTGGTACATGACAGACCGAAGATGTGTGTCGAGACCGAAATACACAGTCTGACATTTTGACGCACAATGTGCTTGACTCGGTGACTCGGAGACACATTCGTAATATGATCGGTAATACGTTGAGGCGAGGCGGACAGGAGGGTTTTGCGTGTGTACCTGTGTTGCGGGGGACGAAAGCTTAATTGAGGATGAGGTGCGGCAAAAAGCAGCCTCGCCACCTGGCCGAGTGCCGCACCTCACCCTTCGCTTGTACGCTTGTACGTGTGGTGTCGCTCTCCGCGGCTCTATGTACGTGGCCTCGTGGGCGCTGGGCGGACGGGACGCTGGACGTAGCCACGCGCCGGACGACCAGATCGCCAGAATGAGATATCGTGTTTGGCCCGGCCCCCGCGGGCAGCTAAGCGGCAGCTTTGTCGCGCTGCCTCCCCGCAGGCTGGCG
>Ga0209550_10005876_pt1 | contig 11456 bp, 11 predicted proteins | sample LauGreSuBDMM15SN_2_FD_187567 | JGI IMG/M metagenome (GOLD analysis project Ga0209550, IMG submission 187567) | Freshwater lake microbial communities from Lake Michigan, USA - Su13.BD.MM15.SN (SPAdes) (version 5) | ecosystem: Environmental > Aquatic > Freshwater > Lake | place: Lake Michigan... | reverse complement strand
GGATGCAGTGTCGATCAAGATGGCTCCTTAAAGCACAATATTTCGGGTAACGCCGTCACGCGTTCCAAGTTCCTTATATCGGTGAAACCAATATGGGTCAGCGCGCCGAAGAGCGGTGGCCGAACGCGGATCTGGACGAAAGCGCAAAAAGACAAGCGCTGGCGTACTCCATTTCGTCCAGTGATGACGCTGTTCCGGACGCCGGACAAACCGTCTGAACCAGGCCATTGCGGGACCCGCAACGACATGGGGCTTATAGCCGGGTCTGGCGATAACTGCAATCGGCATCAACCGCGCTATATCACGCCACCGCCGCCAATGGTGAAATTGCACCAAATTGTCTGCACCCATGATCCAGATGAACCGGGTTTTTGGGTAACGTGCCACCAGCTTTTGCAAGCTTTCGGCGGTGTAAACGGTGCCAAGGTCGCGTTCAATGGCGGTCACCTTAATCGGGGTGCGGCGCGCTTGCGCCTTGGCCGATGCCATGCGTGCGGGCAATGGGGCCATGTCGGATTTGGGCTTTAACGGGTTGCCCGGCGACACCATCCAATAATATGCATCAAGGCCAAGCGAATCCATCGCGAACAGGCTGATCGCGCGATGCCCTTTGTGCGCAGGGTTGAACGATCCACCCATGAGGCCAACAGTTTTCAAGGGCGCAACACTTTTCAAGGGCGAGTCTGGCCCTGCCCGCGCACGATCCATTTATAGGTTGTCAGCCCCTCCAACGCGACCGGGCCACGCGCATGCAGACGGCCCGTCGCGATGCCAATCTCTGCACCTAAACCAAATTCGCCGCCATCGGCAAATTGGGTGGAAGCATTGTGCATGACAATTGCGCTATCGACCTCTGCCAAAAAACGTGCGGCGGCGGCCGCATTCTGCGTGATGATCGCGTCAGTATGGTGCGACCCATGGCAGGCAATATGGGCCATGGCTTCATCCTGTCCGGACACGACGCAGGCCGAAATGACCGAGTCGAGATATTCGGTATCCCAATCCTGCGCATCGGCAGAAACCGTCCGCGCATCCAGCTCCATCAGTACATCGTCCGCCCGCACTTCGCACCCTGCGTCCAGCAGCGCCGAGATCAACGCGGCAGGCGCAGGATAATCCTGATCAATCAACAGCGTTTCGGTAGCGCCGCAAATGCCCGTGCGCCGCATCTTGGCATTGACGACAATCGCTTGCGCCATTTCGGGGTCCGCGTCCTTATGCACATAGCTGTGGCAGATGCCGTCAAGATGCGCGAGCACCGGCACGCGGGCTTCGTCCTGAACGCGCGCCACAAGCGATTTGCCGCCACGCGGGATGATCATGTCAATCGCCCCTTGCGCGCGCAACATGTCGCCGACCACCGCGCGATCCTGCGTCGGGACAAGCTGAATGATATCGGCTGGCAAGCCCGCTTGTGTGACGCCTTTCACCATCGCGGCATGAATTGCGTGGTTGCTGTGCACCGCCTCGCTGCCCCCGCGCAGGATAACGGCATTACCCGACCGCAAACCCAAGGCCGCAGCATCGGCAGTAACATTAGGCCGGCTTTCGTAAATGATGCCCAATACGCCAACAGGCACACGGACGCGCTCCATCACTAGGCCATTGGGCCGTTCGCGGCGGTCGATGATTTGCCCCACCGGGTCTTCCAGCGTTGCGACCACTTCGACCGCAGACACCATGGACGCAACGCGCGCGGCATCTAGCGTCAGCCGGTCCAGCATCGCGGACGAAATCCCGGCTGCTACCGCAGCATCGACATCTTTGGCATTGGCCGCGAGGATATCCGCCATGGCTTCGCGCAAAGCCTGCGCAGCGCCCTTTAGCGCCGCCGCCTTCGCCGCGTCATCAACGCCTGCCAAATGCCGCGCCGCGATACGCGCCTTGGCCGTGAGAATGTTCATCAAAATGTTGCTGTCTGTCATTGCCTGATACTCGTAGAGAATTGGCTCCAAAAGGGAAAGCGATCGTCCCCATATCGGTTGTATCACCTATGGAACAAATGCGAATCGATCGTATATTATTAAATTTAACAAATTTTACCCCTGAAACTTGGACAATGAAGACAGATTCGGATATATTCCGAGTATCATTGGAAAGGGTTTTCCACAGCTCATCGCACGACTCAACCGACTCGTCACGAGTCGGCTTTCGGTGATTCGCCGCGCGCCATTTCCTCTGCTAGCCGCTTGGATCAATTATAATGGGGTGGTCCGTGTCGCTAAAAATCAGATTATCCGGTTGGAAAGACCGGATGGCTGGATGGTTTATTGACCGTGAATTTTTCATGCGGGCCAATGGCCAAGTCCGGTTTTTGAAAATATCGGCGCGATTGCAACGCCGCACCGCCGTGACCTTGGCGTCCGTTATCGGTGTTTGGTTGTTGGTCACTTTTGACATGGCCATAAATCAACTGACCGTCTCCGCGCAGCGTCTTGCGCTGACCGAGCAAAAGGCAAAGATTGAATCCGCCGAAGAACGCGTGGCCAGCTATCGCGGCTCTATCGACGAAGTGACGAAGGATTTGGAACGCCGACAGGAAATGCTGGAAAGCTTGGGCGATCAATATCTGGGTGATTTACCGCAGGACGAAGCGCAAGCACCCGCCTCTGCCAACGCGCGTGAAGAAGATGAGACCGTGAAGACCATCAGCGCGATGATTCCCGAAGCCGCTGGCCTTGCCCGTCTTGAGGCGCGGCAAATTCGCTTCGCCGAAAAAATGACGAAGGTGGCGCGCGCCCGCACATCAAAGGCCGAGGCCGCCATTCGTCAATTCGGGCTCAACCCCGAAGTTTTGGCCCGCCAAGCGCGCAATGCGCAAGGTGGTCTGTTCGAACCATTTTCCGGCAAAGGGAAAGACGTACGCGACCCGCGTTTCTTAAATCTCGCTGCAGCGCTTGGCCGCATGGACGCGATGGAACGCGCCTTGGCCGCAATCCCCACCGCAATGCCCGCCGCGTCGATGATGATGTCGAGCGGCTTTGGCTATCGCACGGATCCATTCACGGGCAGCGGCGCGATGCATGCCGGGCTCGATTTAATGGGCCCTGTTGGCACCCCTATCCTTGCCGCAGCCGAGGGCAGGGTCGTGTTTGCTGGTTTCAATGGCGGCTATGGCAACGCGATTGAAATTAGACATGCCAATGGTCTTGTCACACGCTATGCACATTTGTCGGGCTTAAATGTCAGACGGGGTCAGATGGTTGAACGCGCCGTTCAAATCGGACGGATGGGCAGCACGGGTCGGTCGACTGGCAGCCATCTGCATTTTGAGGTGCGCTTAAACGGTCAGGCGATTAACCCGCGTAAATTTTTGGAGGCAAATCCAGATGTTCTCAAGGTCCAAACAGTCGCCGGACACCGCGCAGATTCTGCCGCAAAGGAATAACATAAGCATGCGCAACAATTCAGGTCATACATTCTCGATCATTGCATCCGACGTCGAAATCATCGGCAATGTGTCGGCGGGCGTTGACCTGCATATCGACGGCAAGGTGCAGGGTGACGTGACCTGCGCCAAGCTGGTGCAGGGCGAAGGCAGCATTATCACAGGCAAGGTCACGGCCGAATCAGCCAAGCTTTCGGGCCATGTCAAAGGTTCAATCGAAACAAATGAGCTCGTGGTCGAATCCTCTGCCCGTATCAAAGGCGACGTGATCTACGGCAACCTGACCATCGCACCTGGCGGACAAATTGAAGGCAAGTTCAGCCCTAAGTCCAGGGCCAAGCCAAGCATTGCAACCGCGCCGGTGGAAGTCGGCAGGGATAGTGATCCCCTTATCCTAACAACGGCGTCGAAGGTCGCGTAAACGGGGATGGCCCTGAGGTTCAAAGCGGGCGCGTAAGCAATAGAGGTGTCTCGTCTTCGCGCGACACGAACGGCTTTTATCCATGTGCATACCCTCTGCGTCCTCCGCGCCTCTGCGTGCAAAATAGACTCACGCAGAGGGGGAAGGTAAACAGTCCCCAACCTCGTCATCTTGGAGCCACCCACAACGTCACCCTGAACTTGTTTTGGCTAACCCCATAATTTCCAACACGCGCAATAATATTTCCTACAAAAGCGGCGCGCGCATCTCCGCGTAGAAAAAAGGGACGGCCGACGCGGAAGCGCTGGTGCTGCTTCCGGCTGATGGTGTTCGTTGATTAAGGCTCGTTTGTTCCATCAGTCTAATTCTAGGAGCCGCCTTTATCTTGGCTGGGCTGCTTTCCTTGGGATGAAGGTTCCTAAAGCCCCCAAGGTCGTCCATGACGAACGGGGCGGTTTCCCGCCACACCCAGCCTTTTGTGCGCTGTTCAGAGCTTGATGCAACAGGCCCTTTTAAAAGGCAGAAGCAAACACCCTATCGCGCCGGCCGTGCTAGCGCGTTTCCGCGCCAGCGTTCCCATCATCCCGACCCACGTTCTAGACCGCAGCCTGCATGACCCGAATCAGATAACCCATCTGGTTATTTGTAGGAAAGTGGTTTTTTGTGCGGCGGAGATTTTTGTGGCGGCACGCTGTCTTGTCTTCGTGCGACACAAACGGCACGATACCGGCCCACATCTGTTCGCACCGCATAAAAAGGCCCGGACCATCGAGGGTCCGGGCCATGAGTTGGATGTTCGCGGGAGGAACATCGGGAGGCGGCGGGGCGTAAATGGAGAGGAGAGAACGCCCCGCCGCCAAGCTTTGAAACATTTTATGTCGGTCGTGCGGACGAAGGGAAAAATCTGTTCCCACTTTTCCTGCTGCACGCCCGATTAATAATTATACGCGCGCTCCCCATGCTCGGTGAGGTCGAGGCCTTCCCGCTCGGCGTCTTCGGTTGGACGAAGGCCAATGATCTTGTCGAGGATGAAGAAGAGGATCGCCGAACCGATACCCGACCAGAGCAGCGTCAGGACGACCGCTTTAATCTGGGTGACCATCTGGCCAGCCATGTCATATTCACCAGCAACAGCCGGGAAGACGGTGTAATCGAGCCAGCCCTGACCGCCAAGTGCCGGGTCGGCAACGATGGCAGTGGCGATGGCGCCGACAATCCCGCCGACGCAGTGCACGCCGAACACATCGAGCGTATCGTCATATTTCAGCTTGTTCTTCACATAAGCGACGAAGATATAGCAGATACCAGAAGCGGCAAAGCCAAGCAGGATCGATGTCATGGGCGATGCAAATCCGCTTGCCGGCGTAATCGCAACAAGGCCGGCAACAGCACCCGTAACCGCACCCAGCAATGATGGTTTGCCATGGTGGAACTGTTCAATCAGGCACCATGCAACGGCGGCAGCCGCAGTCGCAACAAAGGTGTTAAGGAACGCAAGAGCGGCAAGGCCGTTCGCTTCAAGATTGGATCCGGCGTTAAAGCCAAACCAGCCCACCCACAGAAGCGAGGCACCGATCATCGTCATGGTCAGCGAGTGTGGCGGCGTGGCTTCCTTGCCGTAACCAACGCGCTTGCCGATCATGATGCAGCCAACGAGGCCCGCAATGCCGGCGTTGATGTGCACCACCGTGCCGCCAGCGAAGTCGAGTGCCCCCATGCCCCATAGATAGCCGGTGTCAGTCGGGGCATCGACGAGGAAGTCTGGACCAGCCCAGTACCAAACCATATGCGCGATCGGGAAATAGACGATTGTCAGCCAGGCCACCACAAAGAGCATTAACGGCGTGAACTTGATCCGCTCCGCAAATGCCCCGACGATCAGCGCCGGGGTGATGCAGGCAAAGGTCATCTGGAACGCAACAAAAGCATATTCCGGAATATAGACATTGTTCGAGAAGGTCGCCGCAACTGTGGTTGCATCAACGCCTTGCAGAAACAATTTGGAGAAGCCGCCGATAAACGGCGTACCGCTGGTAAAAGCGAGCGAATAGCCCCAGCTAACCCAGACGAGGGCCGCGATCGACACGATCATGAATACCTGCATCAACAGGCTGAGCATATTCTTTGTGCGGACAAGGCCGCCATAGAACAAAGCAAGTGCCGGGACCGACATCAGCAATACCAAGGCGGAGCTGATGAGCATCCACGTCGTATCACCTTTGTCGACCATGCCAGCCATTTGTTCAGCCGTTGGTGCCTTGATCGGCCCGTCGGCTGCTTTCTCCACAGCCTCCTGCGCGAAGGCGGGCAAGGCAGCGAACATTGTCGTCCCTACCGCGCCTAAAAATTTCAGTGTCTTTGACATTATCTTGTTCCCCTAGCTTGATGTGATCGCGTCAAAGCGCGGTTTCGTTGGTGTCACCGGTGCGGATGCGTAACGCACCAGCGAGCTCAAATTCGAAAATTTTGCCATCGCCAATCGCTCCGGTCTCGGCGGCATGCTGAATGGCCTCAATGACCGCAGGGGCTTGATCGGATGCACATGCAACCTCGATTTTGACCTTAGGTACCATGTTGGTTGCATATTCGGCACCACGGTAGATTTCGGTCTGCCCCTTTTGCCGGCCAAAGCCTTTGACCTCAGTCACAGTCATGCCCGACACGCCCAAAGCTGTCAGCGCCTCGCGCACCGGATCCAGCTTGTGCGGTTTAATAATGGCAATAATATATTTCATGCAGACCCCCCAATGGTTTTTCAGTGCAATGGTTGTGCAGTGCATTATGCAAACGCCGTGCCAGAATGCAGAAAGCAGGCAAAAGCAGAGGTATCCGGATATTGGGGGCATGATGTCGCGCGACATGGCGGCAACATATGCCTATTATTTAATCAGTCATTTTTAACTGCCTAATGTTTAGGCAATTACCCAATCTGTAGGCTTGCCCATAAGGGCAGATGGTCCGACGCTTGCTTCGACAAAGCCGAAATATGGCAATCGGCGGCGCGCACCGTCACCTCATGGCTGACGATGATGCGGTCAAGCCGGGCAACGGGGCGCGCGGTATGAAAGCTTTTGGGCGTTTGCACCAACCGGTGATGGTGAAAGGCAAGCTCGCGCAGCGCGCCTTTGTCCGACCATTGGTTAAAGTCACCCATCATGATCGTAGGCATAAATCGGGGGCTGGCATCAACGGCAGCGAGCAAGGCGCGGATCTGCTTGCGCCGCCATAGCCCCGACAGATCGAGATGGACGCCAATCACGCGCAAGCTATGCCCGTTGACAGACAGCTCCGCCATCACCGCGCCGCGCGGTTCAAGCGTGGGCATGTCAATCGGTTGGGCATGGCGGACCTCAATGCCCTTGCGCACCAAAATCGCATTTCCGTGCCAACCAATGGCGGCGGGGCGAAAGTTCAACGGCACGGGTATATAAGGCGAATCCGCCTCCAGCATCGCCAAGGGAATCGCGCTCACCCGCGCGCCAAAGCGGCGGTCCACCTCTTGCAACGCAACAATATCGGCGTCGATTTCATTAAGCACGGACAGTATGCGCGCCGGATCGCGGCGTCGATCAAGCCCCACCGCCTTGCGAATATTATAGGTCGCAACCTTAAGTGCGTGGCTCATGAAGATGTCACGCCGTTAATTCGCGGGGCCAAAGAACCGATCAGTGGCACGCGTCGGCAGACCATCAATGCTTTGTGTTCTGGCCTTTGTCTTTTCGACCCATGTCGCAGGATCGGCCTGCGCATGATATTTGGTGAGCGTGTCGCGTTCACGTTCCAGCGTCATAAACGGCACGCCCCAGCCACAGCTGCCCTGAACACTTTCGACATCAATCAGGAAAATCTGACGCGTGCCGGGCAGAATCGTGAAATGCGCGGCAAGTGCTTCCCATTCGGCATCCTGCGGCAAAACCGGCCTGCCCTTGCCATAAATCCGCAAGATCAACGCCGGCCGGTCAAAGTCACAAAACATGATCGTGATGCGCCCATCGGCAGCCAGATGGGCATGGGTTTCATTGCCTGACCCGCCCAAGTCCAGATAGGCAACGCATGAGGGCGAAAGCACCCGAAACGAATCATACCCCTTTGGCGACAGGTTAATCCGGCCATCGGCGGCGGCAGTGGCGACGAAGAACACCGGCTGCTTGCCGATCATCTCAATCTGCTTGTCTGTGAGCGTATCTGTAAAGTCAGCCATGCACAGGTTCTGACGGATTAGCGGCGTGAGCGCAACCTAACAGCGTCTGACTTTATTTGGCTCTGTTCGGCGAAGCGATGTCGTGACCGGTGGTTGTTACCCCGCCGTCCCGCCCACTGTAAGCGCGCTCACTAAAGTCGTGGGTTGCCCGACGCCTGCAGGCACGCTTTGCCCCGCCTTGCCGCAGACGCCAACGCCTTCATCCAGCGCCATGTCATTGCCAAGACCGATGATCTTGTTGAGCGCGGTTGGGCCATCGCCAATCAGGGTCGCGCCCTTGATCGGGTCGCCCAGCTTGCCGTTCTTGACCAAATAAGCTTCGGTGCAGCTAAACACGAATTTGCCCGACACGATGTCGACTTGGCCGCCGCCAAAGCTTTTGGCGAAAATGCCGTTTTTGACGCGGCTCAAAAGTTCAGCAGGGTCGTCGTTGCCGCTGCGCATGAAGGTGTTGGTCATGCGCGGCATCGGTGCATGAGCAAAGCTTTCGCGGCGGCCATTGCCGGTGGGCTCCACACCCATCAGGCGCGCGTTCATGCGGTCCTGCATATAGGCGCGCAATATGCCATCTTCGATCAGGACATTTTCCTGAGTCGGCGTGCCTTCATCATCAATAGACAGCGACCCACGGCGGTTCTGCATCGTGCCATCATCGACCACAGTGACGCCGGGCGCAGCAACGCGCTGCCCAATCTTGCCGGAAAAGGCGCTGCTGCCCTTGCGGTTGAAATCGCCTTCCAAGCCATGGCCGACTGCCTCATGCAACAACACGCCGGGCCAGCCGGGACCAAGCAACACGGTCATTTCGCCGGCGGGCGCAGCGACCGAGCGCAAATTGGTCAGCGCCTGCGCCAGTGCGACGTCAATCGCATGTTCCCATTCATGCTCTTCAAATAATTTGTCATATAGATAGCGCCCGCCAAACCCATAGCTTCCGGTTTCGCGGCGTTCACCATCTTGCGCGACGATCGCGACATTGAGACGCACCAAAGGCCGAACATCGGTGGCGACAAAACCATCGGCGCGGACGATTTCAACCACGCTCCAGCTACCCGACAGGCTGACGCTGACTTGGGCAACGCGCGGGTCACGGGCGCGGGCGGCGGCGTCGATTTGCTGACACAAAGCAACCTTTTGCGCAAAGGGCACCAGCTCCAACGGGTTGCCATCGGTGTATAAATGCCGGTTGTTCTGGCGTGGCGGTGGCGCGGGTTGATCCTTGGCTGGATCGAGCAGCTTCAGCGTTTCACCCGCGCGGCGAATCGCGGCCTCGCTCATGTCATTGGCATGGCTGAACCCCGTCATCTCACCCGAAACGCCGCGCAGGCCAAAGCCTGAACCTGTCGAATAATCGGCCATTTTCAGGCGGCCATCGTCAAAGCCAAAGCTCTCGGTCGCGCTATATTGCAAATATAACTCGCCATCATCGCACGCCTTCAGCGCGTCCCGCGTAATACGCTGCGCTGCGTCAGGGTCGAGCAGGCCGGGTTGATAGAGATAAGAGCGTGGGTCTGTATAAGTCATTTTGCGTATATGGGACGGCGCGGCGGCGGTTGAAAGGATAATTTGTATATTCCTCCCCATCGACTTGCGATGGGGAGGATTATACGTCTTCCGCTCCTCCAAACGCAAAGTTGGTTTTCTCCAACGCAATACCCCCCTAGAGCCTCCTTATGACCACGCGAGTCCAGTTTTCGATTTCCGCCACCGATGGCAAGGCCCGGACAGGCAGCATTCAAATGCTGCGCGGCGAAATTCGCACGCCTGCCTTCATGCCCGTGGGCACGGCTGCGACCGTCAAGGCGATGCGCCCTGCCGAAGTGCGGGCGACGGGTGCGGACATCATATTGGGCAATACCTATCATCTGATGCTGCGTCCCGGCGCGGAGCGGGTGGCCCGATTGGGCGGCTTGCATCAATTTTCGGGCTGGGACCGACCGATATTGACCGACAGTGGTGGCTATCAGGTAATGAGCCTGTCGGCCTTGCGCAAAATTACAGAAGAAGGTGTCTCGTTCCAAAGCCATTTGGACGGGTCGAAACATATGCTGTCGCCCGAACGCTCAATGGAAATCCAGCGTCTATTGGGTTCCGACATTGTTATGGCGTTTGACGAATGCCCCGCCAATGGCGTGAGCCGCGACGAGGCGATAAAGTCGATGGAGCTGTCGATGCGTTGGGCCAAGCGTTCCCGCGACGGGTTTGACAGCGGCGGCGAACATGCCGCCCGCGCGGCTTTGTTTGGCATTCAACAAGGGTCGTTGGACGAAGAATTGCGCAAGCGGTCTGCCGATGCGCTAATCGACATTGGTTTTGACGGCTATGCCGTGGGCGGCCTTGCGGTGGGTGAGGGGCAAGAGGCGATGTTTGGCTGCCTTGATTATGCGCCTGACCAATTGCCCGCCGACCGGCCACGCTATTTAATGGGCGTTGGCAAGCCCGATGACTTGGTCGGCGCGGTGGAGCGCGGGATAGACATGTTCGATTGCGTTTTGCCGACACGGTCGGGCCGCAACGGCCAAGCCTTTACCCATCACGGCCCCATCAACATCCGCAATGCCAAATTTGCCGAAGACCAAGGGCCAATTGACGACCAATGCACATGTCCAGGGTGCGCAACATGGACGCGCGCTTATGTCCATCATTTAATCCGTTCGGGCGAGATATTGGGCGCGATGCTGATGACGCAGCACAATTTGCATTATTACCAGATGCTGATGGCCGACATGCGCGCCGCGATTGCGCAAGGGCGCTTTGCAGGCTTTGCGCAAGATTTCCGGCGGGATTATTTGGGGCGGTGAGCTTATGTGACCTGCATTGTCATTCCCGCGAAAGCGGGGGCAGCGGACTGCCGAAAAACAATCTGTGGCTTTGCCACACCAAGCCTCGTCATTCCCGCATAGGCGGGAATCCAACTCCTAACCTTTACATTCTAAAGCTCCGTCCGCAGAAACCGCCAACTCGGGAGTTGGATTCCCGCCTGCGCGGGAATGACGAAAGCTATTTAGTGGAGGTTCGGTTATGAGCAACGTGGAAGACGCCATCGCCCGTGTGCAAGCCAACAGCCCGTTTCTGTCTGGCCTGATCGACCGCAACGCTGACCTTATGCCGATGATCCAGGCGGGCGACTTCGACGCGGCGCTTGCCCGCGCCCTTGCCCGCAGCGCAGGGTCGGTCGGCACGGCATTGCGCAAGCAGCGGCAAGGCGTTGCTTTGGTTACCGCTATTGCCGACCTATCGGGCATCTGGGACCTCACCCGCGTCACGCACATCCTCTCCGACTTTGCGGACCATGCCTTAGATCAAGCCATTGCCGCCGCCATTGAGGAACGCGTGCCGGGTGCACCCAACCAAGGCTTTGCCGTCATCGCTTTGGGCAAGCATGGCGGGCGGGAGTTGAATTATTCGTCGGATATTGACCCGATATTCCTGTTCGATCCCAAGAC
>Ga0209550_10005875_pt1 | contig 11460 bp, 14 predicted proteins | sample LauGreSuBDMM15SN_2_FD_187567 | JGI IMG/M metagenome (GOLD analysis project Ga0209550, IMG submission 187567) | Freshwater lake microbial communities from Lake Michigan, USA - Su13.BD.MM15.SN (SPAdes) (version 5) | ecosystem: Environmental > Aquatic > Freshwater > Lake | place: Lake Michigan... | reverse complement strand
CCCGCGGCCCCACAGATCACCGCCTTCACAGGGCAAACACCAGCCAACTTAAAGCCCAGCGATCCAACAGGGCAAGCACCTGCCAACTTACAGACCGGTGAGTCAACAGGGCAAGCACCTGCGACCCCACAGACCGGAGCCGCCACAGGGCAAATCAGCCCAGCCGCCAATGGGCAAACCATCGTCGCGGCCACAAGCTTGCTGGGCCATGCCATGACCGCAGCGCAAGCCCTTTGGGCCATGGCTGACGACACGGGTCAGGCCAAAAAGCCCACGGTGACCCCCAGCACCGAAGAAGCGCTGCCCCTCCAAATGCTGCGCATGCCGCCCCCGGCAGCCGTCTGGATGCAACGCAACGTCATCCCAAGCGTGCTGCAGCAGACCGAGAGCGCACCCAAAGAAGCCGACATCAGCCTCAGCGAACTGGACCTGGGCGCGGACTGGGGCGGCGAAACGCTCCGGCAGCTGCTGGTCACCGAAGGCGGCGCCCACAGCACAGGCACCCACGATACGGCTTACGCCAACTTTGCCTCCCGCTGGGACGCACAGGCCCACCCACGCAACGACCCCAGCAACGCCAGCGGTCCTGCGCCCGATCTGCCCGACACCAACGCCCGCAGCGAAAACATCCAAAACCTGGCCGAAAAAATGGGCCAAGCCGTAGGACAACGCATCCTGTCCGAGATGGAAAGAGGCCAATGGCACCTTAAACTACAACTGCGTCCCGCCACACTGGGCCACATCGAAGTTGAAATGCGGATGCGGAGCGGCGAATTTGACGCCGTATTCACCGCACCCAATGCCATCACCCGCGATCTGTTGCAAGATGGCATGTCCAAACTCAGGGAAACACTGAGCCAAATGGGCATGGATGTTGCTAACATCCAAGTAGGTGGTGGTCAGACCGGCCAAAGTGGCGGAGACCCGACACCTGGTTTTTCCAAGGGCAAGCCCACGCAAGCCAAGGAAAGCGGCCAGAAAACCACCACAGAAATATCCCGAGCACCACGCGTCAAGGACCCCAATGATGGTCTGGACGTTTTGGTCTGACAGCCAACCAACGAGGACGTACCATGGCAGATGAAGAAACCGAAGTCGAAGTCAAAAAGAAATCACCTCTGGTCAAGATCATCGTGATCGCCGTCGTGGCCATCTTGGTCTTGACAATCACCGTGGTGGGCACTTTGTTTGTTACGGGCTTTTTCGACAAAAAAGACACCTCTGCTGCCGAAGCGCAGCTGAAGGCTCTTGAGCAAGAAGCCTCTGTGGCCAAAAATGCAGCCAGTGAGGCGCAGCCCAAAAAGGTCACCAAAGGCACACCCGAGTTGACCCGTTTCGAGAACCATTACATGGAACTCGAAAAAGACTTGGTGGCCAACCTCACTAACTCACGCAAAGTGATTCAGGTCAAGCTGGCCATCATGACCCACTACGATGAGCGCGTCTTCAAAAACGTCAAAAAACATGAGTTTGCACTGCGCTCTGCCGCACTCGACGTCATGCGCCTGACCACGGATGCCGATTTGGGTCAGCCTGATTTCCGCAAAAAAATGGCCGAGAAAATCCGCCTTGAGCTCAATGCCGTCCTGGAAAAATACGAAGACTTTGGCGGCATCGAAGAAGTGTTTTTCACCAGCTTTGTGGCCCAGTGACCCTCTCCCTACTGCTTGACCATGGCTGAATCCCAATCCCTCTTGTCCAGTGAAGAACTGGCCGCTTTGTCGGCCAGTTTGAGCGACGACGGCACCAACACCACACCGGGCTACAACCTGGACGTGCAAGTGCGCAAACACGACCTGGCCGCGGAAGACAGCAGCCTGGGCGTCAACGTTGCATCGCTGGACATGATCAACGAGCGCTTCATCCGCTTGTTCCGACTGGGCATGCTCGAAGTGCTGCGCACCAGCCCCCGCATGAACCCCACGCGCACGCAGATCATGCGCTTTGGTGACTACCTCAAAGACCTCAAGTCTCCCCTGTCGGTCAACATCGTGCGCATGAGCCCTCTGCGCGGCTATGCCATGGTCGTGATCGAGCCCACCGTGGTGTTCAGCTCCCTCGACAGCTTCTTTGGCGGCTTTGGCCGAGGCGTAGGCCAACTGCCCCCCGGCAGACTGTTCACCCCCACCGAAACCCGCATCATCAAAATCATCCTGCAGGTTTTCTTCCGATCCTTCAAAGAAGCCTGGTCCCCGCTGACCCCGGTCGACTTCGAGCACATCAGCTCCGAAATCAACCCCCAGTTTGCCCAAATCGTCGACGAAAACGACCTCGTCATCCTCAGCCGTTTCGAATCCGAAGCGACCTCGCAAGGCTCCGGCTATGTCGACATGGTCATTCCCTACGTGGCCCTCAAGCCCGTGCGCGACCTGCTGCGCAGCCGAGTGCAAACCGGCGACGGCAACGAAGACTCCGACAAAATCTGGCGCGCCCAACTGAACGACGCCGTGCACGATGCCGAGCTTGACATGCGCATCCATCTGGGCAAACTCAACGTGTCCTTGCAGCAACTGCAAACCATGCAGCCGGGGGACGTCCTGCCCTTCAAAAAATCTGACTTCGCCCGCGCCATGATCCAAGACATGCCGGTCTACGAGGTCGAAGTCGGTGCCATGGCTGGCCAAGTGGCGATCAAGATCGTCAACGCCATCAGCCCCAACGCCCCCACCTGAACCCCACACCAAGGAACGCCCATGAGCGAACTGACCCCCACCGAAGCCCCGACCGAAGCCGCCGATAAAGGCCACATCAACACCGACGTGTTGCAAAACATACCGGTCACGCTCTCCATCGAAGTGGGCCGCGCCCAAATCAAAATCCGTGACCTCATGCGCCTGACCCAAGGCAGCGTGGTCGAACTTGACCGCATCGCGGGCGAACCCCTTGACCTGCTGGTCAACAACACCGTGGTCGCACAAGGTGAAGTCGTGCTCGTCAACGACCGCTATGGCATCCGCCTGACCCGCGTGGTGCCCGCCTCTGAACGGCTGGACAACCTCTAAAGCCTGCCATGAACACCGGATGGACCTTCACTGACTGGCTGCAATACGCGTTCAGCTTCGCGCTGGTCATTGGCTTGCTGCTGGCCGTGCTGTGGGGCCTAAAAAAAATGCAAAGCGGCGCCACTTTCCTGCGCAAAAACTCACAACGTCTGCAAACGATTGAGAGCCTGTCCGTCGGCCCACGACAAAAAATTCTCCTCATTCAGGTCGACGGCCAGGACGTACTGGTCGGCGTAACGGCCCACCAAATGACCGCCCTGTCCCCCTGGCCTGTGCAAGCCTCTTCGACCGAGCCTTCGCCTGCACCTGTTGAACCCATAGAAACCCACAAGCCATGAAGCGCCACATCACCCTCGGGTTGATTTTTACCCTTGTCCTCAGCCTCTTGCCCCTGTTGGCGCAAGCGGCCCCTGACATGCCCGCCATCACCGCCACCAACACGGCCAAGGGCACCCAATACAGCCTGACGCTGCAGCTGCTGGCGCTCATGACCACGCTGTCGGTGCTGCCCTCGGTCTTGCTCATGATGACCGCCTTCGTGCGCATCGTGATCGTCATGTCGCTGCTGCGCCAAGCCCTGGGCACCGGCCAGACCCCCCCCAACATGGTCATCGTCGGGCTGTCGCTGTTCCTCACCCTGTTCGTCATGAACCCAGTGCTCACCGATGTGTATCAAAACGCGCTGCTGCCTTACATGAACCAAGGCCTGAGCTTCGACAAAGCCCTGGCCGCGGCAGAAAAACCCATCCGCGCCTTCATGCTGCTGCAAACCCGCGAAGACGACATCGCCATGTTCATGGACATCGCGCGCAACACCAACTTCACCAGCCCGCAAGACGTGCCCTTCACCACCCTGGTGCCCGCCTTCCTCACCTCCGAGCTCAAAAGCGCCTTCACCATCGGCTTTCTGATCTACATCCCCTTCGTCGTCATCGACCTCATCGTCGCCAGCGTGCTCATGTCCATGGGCATGATGATGCTCTCGCCCATGATGATTTCGATGCCCTTCAAACTCATGTTGTTCGTGCTGGTTGACGGCTGGAGCCTGATCATGGGCTCACTGGCTGGCAGCTTTGCCATGCCCTAAAGGAAATCACCATGGACACCGCCACCGTCATCGATTTGGGTCGCCACGCCCTGTGGACCATCGCCCTGGTCAGCGCCCCGCTGCTGCTGGTGGCGCTGGCCGTGGGCCTGTTCATCGGTATCATCCAGGCCGCCACCTCCATCAACGAAATGACACTCAGCTTCATCCCCAAGCTGATTGCCATGGCCCTCGCCCTGTTGCTGTTTGGCAGCTGGATGCTGGTCACCCTGGTCGACTTCACGCGCAGCATTTTTGAGCGCATCCCGACCCTGTTTGTCTGAGCCGCTTGCAGGTCACCCCATGAACTTCCTGGCCGCCGATGTCATCGAAAGGTTTTACACCTTTATGTGGCCCATGCTGCGCATCTCGGCCCTCATGATCACCGCGCCCATCTTCTCGCTCAGCGCCTTCAACACCCGCATGCGCATCCTGGTGGCCCTGGTGCTGGCCTGGTTGGTCTACCCCCTTTACACCTGGCCCGTGATCGACCCCACCAGCGCCCAAGGCCTGCTCGAAGTCTTCAACCAAATCATGATCGGCGCCACCATGGGCCTGATCCTGCAAATCGTGGTCGCTGCCGTGGTGGTGGCAGGCCAAAGCATCGCCGCCGCCATGGGCCTGTCCATGGCCAACATGATCGACCCCAACATGGGCAACGTGCCCGTCATCTCGCAGCTGCTCATCGTCATGTCCACCCTCATCTTTGTCGGCTTCGGGGGCCATGCCATCTTGCTGGGACTGATTCTTGAATCCTTCAACACCCTGCCCATTGGCACCAACATCCTTAACCAGGCCGTCTACGGCCGGGTGCTGCAATGGAGCTCCATGACGTTCCTGGGCGCAGTGCTCATGGCACTGCCCGTCATGGTCTCGCTGCTCTTCATCAACGTCGGCTTGGGCATCGTCACACGCGCCGCACCCAGCCTGAATATTTTTGCCGTGGGCTTTCCCGCCATGATCATGGCGGGCCTTGTCATTCTCATCATCTCGCTCGAAAGCATTGGTGGGCGAATTGAGTGGCTTTGGGTTCAAGGCTTTTCGCTGGTTCGTGACGTCATAGGAGCGCCCCGTGTCTGAAAGCGCAGAAGACAAAACCGAAGACCCGACGGCGCAAAAGCTCAAAAAAGCCCGTGACGATGGCCAAGTCGCCCGCTCCATGGAACTGCCTGCCGCCGTCATCGTCATTGGCTCATTTGCCATGCTCATGGTCACGGGCAGCTGGGTCATCACCCGGCTCTCCGCCGTGTTTGCACAAGGCTTTGTATTTGACCGCAAGCTGATCGAAAAACCCCTGCTCCTGCCCGCCCATTTTGGCGAGCACTTGGTGGGTGCCTTCGTGCTCGTGATGCCCGTCATCCTGTTCACCATGGTGGCCGCTGTCATCGCCTCGGGCCTCACAGGGGGCTACCTGTTCTCCCTCGGAGCCGTTATGCCCAAGGGCTCCAAGCTCAACCTCATCAGCGGGCTCAAGCGCATTTTTGGCACCCACGCCCTGGTCGAACTGGGCAAAGCCATCCTCAAATTTGTGCTGGTGTCGACCGTGCTGTGGTGGTCGCTGATGACCAACATGGACTCGCTCGTCCGAATTGGCCAAATGGGGCTGGAGCCCGCCCTGGACGCTGCAGGCAAGATGATCCTCCAATCGGGCCTGTGGGTGGCCCTGAGCCTGGCCGTCATCGCCATGATCGACGTGCCCTGGCAAAAGCACAGCTTTACCAAACGCATGCGCATGACCAAACAAGAGGTCAAAGACGAATACAAGCAAATGGAGGGCAACCCCGAAATCAAGGCCCAGATCCGCAGGCGTCAACGCGAAATGGCCAACTCACGGATGATGGACCGCGTCAAAGACGCCGACGTCGTGATCACCAACCCCGAACACTTCGCTGTGGCCCTTGAATACGACCCCACCGGCGACGGTGCGCCCATCATGGTGGCCAAAGGCTCTGACCACATGGCCGCCCTGATTCGCGCCGAAGCCAAAAACCACGGCATCCACATCTTTGAAGCCGCCCCACTGGCCCGTGCCATTTACTTCACCACCGAAGTCGAGCGCCAAGTGCCCGAAGACCTTTACCACGCCGTGGCCCAAGTCATCGCCTATGTCTTCAGCCTCGAAGCGGCCTCGCCCCTGAACCCGCCTCGCCCCAGACCCCAAGTCACCGTCCCCCCCAGCATGCTGTTCAGTCCTAACGGCAAGCGCGACCCAGCCCCAGGGGCCACCGCATGAACATCCCGATCCCCTCCACCTTTCACACCCTGAACGACTTCGTTTTTCGCTCGGCCGACCGCATGCGGATCGCCGGCTGCGCCAATGCCGTGGCCCGCGAAGGCCTGAGCCTGGCCTTGTTCTGCGAACACGAAGCCCTGCTCGACCACTACCTGAACCTGATGCTGGCGCAACTGCGGCAACAAGCCCCAGAGCACAGCATCGAGGTCTACTTCCCGGCCAACACCGACTCGCTGTTGGACCGATTCAACGAAGTGCTGGCCCAGCAATCGGTGCAACAAGCCACCCGCGCCTCCACGGCCGCCGAAGGCGCGCAAATCTGGATCGTGCACGATGCCCACACCCTGCCCGACGCCGAAGTCCAACTGCTGGCCCGCCTGATTCAAAATTTCCCCGGAGCCAACATCCGCGCCATCTTGCTCATGTCAGGCACCAAAAGGCAAAACATCACCTTGAGCGCGTTTGGCCGCAAGCTGCTGCGCTGGGACATCGAAGCGCCCAATTCAGAACAAGTCCAGGCCGCCATGGAACTGGCCAGCAGCGAAGGCCGCAGCGGCCACCTCATCCAAATGCTCAAACGCATGGACCACCCCGCGGTTGCGGTCCCCTTGGATGTCAATACCCTGGTCGCCAGCATGACGCCAGAACCCGAGGCCTCCCCGCAATCCGGCGTCAGCTTCAAACAAAAAATTCTGGGTTGGCACCAGCACGGTCAAGCCAAGTTGCAAAGCCTCTCTGGGCTGGCAAAAAACAACCCACCACGCGCCTGGGTCAAACAGCCCAAAATGCTGGCCTTGCTCCTTATTCCGGCGCTGATGCTGTCCGTCTTCATCATGCTGTTGTTGCAACCGCAATCCTTCGGTCTGAAAACGCCCACCACCCGGGTCGTGAAAAGTCAGGACGCAGCGCCCCCGATTGCTGCAGTCGCTCCTGCCGCTCCAGCCACAGCTTCCACGCCTGTCGCTGTCAGCACCCCCGTCTCGCCCCCCGGTCCGAGCGCTGCCCCACAGCCTGCACCCCAGCCCGTACCCGGCCCCACAGCACAGCCCAGCCCAGCCTCCACAGGGCCCAATCCACAGCCTGCAAGCAGCGCCACGGACATTCGCCAAACTCAAACCTGGATCAAGGATCTGGATCCCCAAAGCTTTTTGGTGCAATACGGCACCTCCAAAACTTACGACAAAGCACTCGAGCTCCTGAAAAGCCTGTCCGACATCAAAACCATCGCCATCGTCGAGGCCTACCACACCGGCGACAGCGTGGCGCACTTTGTCATCGTCTCCGGCCCTTATGCCCAAGTCAACGACGGCCTGGTGGCCGCCCGCAAACCCGGCATCCCCAACGGCAGTTGGGTCAGGCCCACCCGCAGCCTGCAAACCCAAATCAAAACCGCCTTGCCCAAACAGGACACCCCGCGATGAAACCCAACACCCTCATCCGCAGTGACAAAGCCCATACCGTCAAAGTGACCGCGGGCTCCAACGTGGCCGCTCGCCAAAGCACCCAAAAATTCAAAAACTCGGAACCCACTGACGACAGCCCCACCAACATTCGAAAGGTGATGCCCGTCAAAACCCCAAAAATCAAGCGCATCGAGCCCCCCGCTGCGCCTGCAAAAACCGTGCGGGCCAAAGCCGCCATCAGCCCGCCCCCGCAAGCCCCGAGCAAACCCGTCAAACCCAAAACTGCATCCGGCAAAACGGCCAGGCCCCAACCCAAATTACGCACCACCCTGCCCTCCGGCAGCGCCAAAGCGCAAGCCCAACCAGCAGCCCCCACCCCGACCGAGCCCGTCTGGGAACAAGACAGCCCCGTCAAAACCCGCATCGATCAACTCAGAACCCGTAACGCCCAATTGGCAGAACAACTCCAGCGACTCCCGCAGATGCCCATAGCCCGAGGAAAACGACCATGAGCGACAAAGACTTCACCCCCACCGAACCCATCCTTGTGGACGACTCCGGCAGCGAAGACAACGCCGCCCAAGCCCCCAGCAGCGACAGCGACACGGCCCCAGCCACTGCGACAGCCAAGGCCCCAAGCCCAGCCTCGGCCCCCAGCGCTGCGGCACCGGCCCCCGAGTCGCGCCAGCACCAAGGCCTCAGCGTTGATGAACGCGCCTACCGGCAATACCAATCGCTGGCCCAAGTCGTGCTCGACTCGGCCGACATCGCCAGCAAGTCCGCCGAATCCGCCGCCGCCGCCAGCAGAAACATGCACAAGGCCACCACCGAATTCAAAGACCTCACCGAAGTCGGCCACAAAAAGGCCCTGATCCTGCTGGGCGCCACAGGCGGCCTGATGGTGATTTGTCTCATCTTCTTTTTGGTCATGGGCGTGCGCATGAATAGCCGCATCAACCAACTCGACACCATGATGCTCGCTGTTGGCAAGCGCGTGGTCGACCTCAACGTCGGCCTCGAATCGCTCGACGTCATCAACCGCAGCATCGAAGGCCTGACAGCGCAACAAGTCGAACAAGCCAAAAACCAAGGCCAGATCGAAACACGCATCAGCGACGCCCTCAAAAAATCCGAAACCATGGTCCAGACCGTGCCCGGAGAAACCGCCAAACAAGTCGCCGCCACCAGCGACAACCTGCTCAAACAAGTCCAAGCCATCAACGGCCGCCTGCAAAGCCAAGCCGGTGCTGTGCAAAGCCTGGGCAACGAAGTCAAAGCCCTCAAAGGCGCGGTGGGCAACGTCGACAAACTCAACAGCGACGTCCAAGCCCTGGTGACCCTGCAAAAAGAACGCTACCTCGAAACCCTGCAGAAAAACAACGCCAGCGCCAGCGCAAACGCCAACGCCAATACCAACCGCCCCGTCCAGTTCCCCCGCACCAACCCGCCCAGGCCCGCTGGCGAGCCGGCGGCCAACGCCCCAACAGCCGCGCCTGTGCCGCGCTGAAGCCTCACCCCGCCAACCTCCCCGCTGTCGCCCCGCACTTGATGCGGGGTCCATCCCATTCCCCGTCACCCCGGGCACAGACCCGGGGTCCATACCCATCCCTGTCACCCCGGGCACAGACCCGGGGCCCATACCCATCCCTGTCACCCCGGGCATAGACCCGGGGTCCATACCCATCCCTGTCACCCCGGGCGCAGACCCGGGGCCCATAGCCTTCCCTGTCACCCCGGGCGAAGACCCGGGGCCCATACCCTTCCCTGTCACCCCGCACCCGATGCGGGGTCCACCCCACCCGCAAACCATGGATCCCGGATCAAGTCCGGGACGACAAAACAATTGGGATCTGACCCCAGTTTATGAGATTTGCGGCTCGGCAAACCCGCGCAACCATGGGTCCAAGTGGGCGATGTCAAAAGTGCCAGACTCGAACATTTGGATCATCTGTGCATGTATCTGCGAAGGCGCACGGTGCAGCCGCCAGCCGTTGATGCGCAAAAACACATCGGCTGCAGCAAAGGCAACTCGCTTGTTCCCATCCACAAACGGATGGTTGATGGCCAAGCTTTCCAGCAGCGACGCTGCCTGCGCCACGATATCGTCGTAATAGCCTGTTTGCGGGCGAAACAGGGCTGCCTCTAGCGCACCAGGATCACGGACCCCCATTGCACCCCCAAATCGTTTCATCAACACCGTGTGCATGCCCAGCACGTCGGCGACGGTCAGGTAATCGAGCACCACGGATTACTTTGCCAGTTCGCGGTAGAGATGGTCAAATTCATCGAGACTGGACGCAAAAGCGGCCATCACATGGCGTCGCGGGCGCTCTTTTTGCTGACGGTCAATGTAGTCACGCAAAGCCTCGTCAAGCACCGACTGGAACTGACGTCCCTGATTTTCGGCAATTTGTCGCAGAGCCAGCAGCACATCGGGAGCCGCTTGGGAAGAAAACTTCTCGCGTACGTTGGTGGTCATCGTCATCCCCATCATTTTCTATCTTGAAACTTCATGATAAAGCAAGATGACATCCTCCGCCAAACTAAAAAGTCGCCCTTGGGGCCTTTCAACATCAAAAACAATGGGATCTGACCCCAATTTACCGCCAGCCAAACCGCACCCGATGCAGGTCCATACCCATCCCTGTCACCCCGGGCGAAGACCCGGGGTCCATCCCCCCTCAGCGCGTCAAGGCATACACCGCCAAGCCCAGCCACTCGTGCAGCGCCGTTTGCCACAGCATCAAACTGCGGGCCAGCGCATAGTCGGACCAGGCCGTGCTGGCACCGGTTCTGAAGTCCACAGGGTACGGCGTGACGCGGCAGCCCACCGACTCGAACTCGGCCACGGCGCGGGGCATGTGCCAAGCCGAAGTCACCAACAACCAAGGCTCCTGGCAGCGCGCCCCCAGCAAAGCCGCCACTTGGCGAGCGTTTTCCCGGGTAGTGCGCGAGCCCGCCTCCAGTGTCACGCGCGCCAAGTCCACCCCTTGCTCCTGGTAAAACACCCGAGCCAACTCCGCCTCGGTCACACCCGTGGCCCGCAGGCGCCCCTCGCCCCCCGAAAACACCAAAGCCAGCTTCGGATGCTGACGCAGCAAACCCACCGGCACCGACATGCGCTCGGCAGCCTCGCCCAAAGGCACCTGCGCGTGCGCCTGGTAACTGCGCGGATGCTGCGTGGCACCGCCCAACACCACCACCCCCAGATGCCGATCAACCACCGCCGCAGACGGCACCGGGTATTGGTTCTCCAGCGGGCGCAGCAAGGCATGGGGAAGCGCCTCAAACCCGAGCAACCCCAACACCAACAGCCCCAGCCAAAGCATGCCCAAGGCAGCACGCCGCCAGCGGCTGATCACCAGCAACGCCACACCCCACCACAGCGCCAGCCAAAACACAGGCTGGGTGATCGCCGACATCAGTTGGGACAACACAAACATAAAGACATTTTAAAAAACACTCCGACGAAAAAAGAGTCTAACGGCTGGTTCAATAACCTGTCACCCCGGGCGAAGACCCGGGGTCCATCCCCTATCTGTCACCCCAAAAAGCAAAAAGCCTGATCACCCAGGCTTTCCATTGCAAATGGTTTTCATCGAAATCGGTCAAGTTGTCGCAGGAGCCCACCCCGTGGGCGATGGGCGTGGAACACGCCTTGGCAAACCATTGCGCACGGGGAGCGCTCTTACAAAAACCAACACATCTCGCAAAACAATTGTGATCTGACCCCAATTA
>Ga0209550_10005874_pt1 | contig 11461 bp, 9 predicted proteins | sample LauGreSuBDMM15SN_2_FD_187567 | JGI IMG/M metagenome (GOLD analysis project Ga0209550, IMG submission 187567) | Freshwater lake microbial communities from Lake Michigan, USA - Su13.BD.MM15.SN (SPAdes) (version 5) | ecosystem: Environmental > Aquatic > Freshwater > Lake | place: Lake Michigan, USA... | reverse complement strand
AGACATTAATAAAATTGCAACTATGGAGTATCACGTTTTTAGCGCTCCATGTTTTCGACAGAGAGTTTATCGAAGTCGGCATTGTAAGGTTTTGTACAACCTACATTCATGCGAAATGTATCGCCCTTTTCCATCACCTTGACAATATGACACATCATTGACATTCTGTGGAGAGATGGCTGACGATTAAACAAAACCGCATCTCCATCCATCATATGTCTATGGACTATATCACCATTATGAAGAGTAATGTTGTTTCGGTCTACATTTCTCAACGAAATCTTCATTCCATTTTTGCGCTCAATGTTTTTCGCACCGGGATATACATCCGGGCCATTTTTCACGAGCTGCAGCAAGAAATCGCGATTGAGGTCATTTACAGTAACGGGTTTTGTAATATTTGTAACGATTTTTTTGGGAACGCCCAATTGGCGAATAGACAAATTGGGGTCGCCAGTAATAACGGAACGTGCACTATAATCCACACGTTTACCCATTAAATTACCGCGAATACGCCCATTTTTACTGTTAAGTCTGCCCATAATACATTGCAAAGGACGCCCCGACCGTTGTGCCATAGGGACTGCACCCTTCACCTTGTTGTTTACAATCATTGCAACATAATATTGTAAAACAGTGGTTAATCCTTCTATAACACTGGGATTGGCATTGTCATTGATTTTGTTCATCAAATCTGTGTTTGTTTTGATGATATTGCTATAGATGTGTGTCAAATCATCCTCACTGCGTTGTTGCGCATCATGTTTTACAGAGGGGCGAACTGCAGGCGGAGGAACTGGGAGAACTTGACAAATCATCCATTCTGGTCTAGACCATAAAGGATTGAACCCCATAAAATGCACATCTTCATCGGAAATACGTTTAAACATTTTCAAAATAATTTCGGGGGTTAGTTTTATGCTGATTTTTTTATCGCCATCCTCACCAGCTTCCATTTTTTCCCATATAGCATAAATACTGGCCATACCTTCCAATTTGATTTTATCGGGCTGTTTGCATCCACAACCATCGTCAGTCTGTTCACCGCATCGTTTTACCTTTGTTGCCAGTTTGGAAACATATTCCCATCTGTCACTGGCTGGGCGTTCTTCAATATGTCTATGTTGAGATTTGTTGATACGAAGTTTACTGCATTTGAAACAGATGCATCCACATATTTTCATAATTTCTTTCAAATGTTGTATAAAGAGAACCGGGCGAGCCATTTCAATATGACCAAAATATCCGGGGGTATCGATATAGGTCAAACCATCCGTAGGACAGATAATACCATTTTCGAGAACACCCATTCGCGGGTCAAATAAACCGCCAATGACCGGTTTATTGTTGTTGTATGTATCACGCGAAGTAATCTCGGCCACTGAGTTTTTACGTATTTCTTCCGGAGACAACATACTAAATTGCACACCAATGATTTTGGATGAGTTCGCATGCATACTCATTTTAGATTCTTGTTGATAAGTGGTCATTATAAATGCTATATATTAATATATTATATTTTTATATTCTTATTGACATAATCAATTTTATGTAATCATTTTTTTTATTATCTCACCGTATGGATTAATATCTGACCGTATGGATTTTTAATCCATATGGTCAGTCATGATGCTAGATGTATGGAACGTGATACCCAGGGGCATCACACCGCCCAACCAGACATTAAAAATCTACACAACCAGACATTATATATTTCATAAATCCATTTAAACCTATCTTATTAGTATACTATACCATACACTACACACTACAACATTTACTATGGCACCAAGAATGAATAAGAAGAATGACAAAAATAAGCGCTTGCGCAAAAATAAACCCGATTCAGATAGTGAGAGTGCAGGGTCAGAAAGCGAAGAAACTATTTACGAAACTGCATCTGATACTGATTCCACATATACTCCGCCAAAAAAGACAAAGAAATCTAAGCGTGTTATAGAAGAAACTAGTGATGACGAACCGGAAGAGGTGGGCGGTTCTTCCGAAGAAGAGGAAGAGGAGTTTGACCAAAAAAAGTTCCGCAAAACATTGGCAAAAATGTTTCCATCTAAATATATTTCTAAAAAAATCAGTAAGGACAATAAGGATAATGAAGAAGAAACCAAACCTGACAAAAAGAAAAAACAAAAGGGAGCCAAGGAACTTTCTAGTCCTAAAAAAGATAAGAAAAAGTCCAAACCAGAACCAGAACCTGAAAGTGAAAATGAAGACGAATATGAAACAGGAAGTATGGGTTCAGGTTCGTCGGATGATGATGACAACTCAGATGATGAAGGTAGTCGTCATAAAAAGGGGAAGGGTGAAGTGAATATTGTATTTTCTATTACTGGGGGGAGCAGAGGAGAAGACTATGATGAGGATTATGATGACTATGAAGAGGAATATGACGAAGATACGGAAGACGAAGAGTGCAATAGTGAGGATGAGGAGACATTTATGAAAGAAACATATGAAAAAATCGAAATGCCTAAAGAACCGGTGGACCCTCCTGCAAAATCGAAGAAATCCAAAAAATCCAAGACCGATGAAACAGAAAAGTCTGATAAATCGGAAAAGTCGGGAAAACCAGCTGCCGAAAACGGAGGAGAAGAAGAAGTCGATGTGCAAAAGGAATATGTCAATTTGCAAGAGTTGCGTAAACACCTGACGGAAAAACTCCATAAAAATCCGAATAGCAAAATACTGAAGAATGCAATTGCGGAATGTAAGGAGGCTATTCGTGAACTCGTAAAGACTACTCGTTCTAAAAATACCAAATCCTATTACAAGTTGGTCCATAAAGGTCGCGAAAGAACAGATGAAATGGATTATTTCAAGAAACATTTGTCCAATAAAGAACAGATGCGTATCATGAAGGAAATGCAGGAAATCAACAACCATATTCATATTGAAAAACCCTACCGATTGGCATTATTGCAATCCAATATTCCCGCAAAATACAAGGCGGTGGCAATGCAAAAACTCAATGTATTGAAGATGATGGACCCGGGTGACAATGAGTATTACAAAATCAAAAACTGGGTGGATACATTTATGAAAGTGCCATTCAATGTTCAGAAATCGTTGTCTGTTAGTATGGCCGATGGAGTTGACGCCTGCCATAATTTCATGGGAAATGCGAAACAAATCCTGGATAAGTGTGTATATGGCTTAGATGACGCCAAAATGCAAATTATGCAGATGGTGGGGCAGTGGATTTCCAATCCTTCTGCAATGGGAACTGCTATTGCAATTAAAGGCCCCCCGGGCACAGGAAAAACGTCGCTAGTAAAAGAAGGGATTAGCAAGATTTTGGGACGCGAGTTTGCCTTTATTGCTTTGGGCGGCACCGGGGACAGCAGTTTCCTGGAGGGCCATTCCTATACATATGAGGGTAGTTCATGGGGTAAGATTGTGCAAATCTTGATTGATAGTAAATGCATGAACCCAGTCATTTATTTCGATGAATTGGATAAAATCAGCGATACGCCCCGGGGAGAAGAAATAGTGGGTATTTTGACACATTTGACAGATACGTCTCAAAATAGTGAGTTCCATGACAAGTATTTTTCGGAAATTAGTTTCGATTTGAGCAAGTGCCTGTTTATTTTTAGTTATAACGATGAGAGCCGGGTGAACCCGGTTTTGAAAGACCGTATGTATCGCATTCAGACGAAGGGATATGAGGCGAAAGAAAAGGTGACTATTGCTAAAAACTATATGTTGCCTAAAATCCGGGAACAAGTCAATTTTGCAGAGGGCGAAGTGATTATCCCGGATGATGTTATACAGTATATTGCAGGAAGTCAGCCGCTCACTAAGGGTGAAAGCGGTGTACGCAATTTGAAGCGGTGTTTGGAAATCATTCATACGAAACTCAATTTATTTAGGTTGATGAAACCTGGAGATAATATGTTTGTAAAGGACCTTGATATTGAGGTCAAGTTCCCGTTTACAGTAACCCGCCAATTGGTGGATAAGTTCGTTAAAAACGATGAACCGCAAAACCAATCCTTTTTGTCAATGTATACATAGATTATTACTATATAGTGTCTGATTTTACTTGTAGAGGATTTTAACCTCTGAGTAAAAGTTAAGATGATTTATAACGTAATATAATGGTTATTGCAACAAAGTTTTATATTTTTCTCTGTATATGTTGGTTTTTATTGAACATATTTACTACAAAAGAGTTTTCTAATAAATATATTCCAATATCATTCAATTTAGTAAAAAAATATGAATTGGTTGACCGTTTTACATCAAGATATAGAACTACTCGTGTTTTATTTGTTGGATTTTTTACGTGATGTAAATACATATCATCAAATAAGATTCCTTTGTCCTCTTTCCAAATATATTTTTCTCCACCACATACTAAATATGCTTTATCATCTGTTATTTCAGTATCATTATTTGGTATAACAACACCCAAATGATATCTTAAATACCCTTTATAATAACCAATATGTGGTGGTATTTCTACACCAGGATCTAATATACTGAAAAATGCATTATGTATTTGTTTATCTTTTAATAATTCAACCGTATTTGGAAAGTATTTAATCATTTCAGAATTAATTTTACCTACTTTCTTTAAATATAACGCTCTCCAACAATTATCATCTACACTATTAATTTCTATCCTAAACCCTGGCGTTGTCTTTCGTATACATTCGGGCTGATTATTTTTTAAATAATTTTTTAATTCCCCGGTTATAACACTAGAACTTTTTTCTATTAATACTGAACTAGGAAATATATCATGATAATCATGCATAATGGGAGGATTTTTGTAAGCTAATGATAAAATTATATTAATAACACTAATTATTGGAAATACAGGTAAATAAATCATAAATACAAAAAATAATATGAGAATATATTTCAATAACTTATTTTTTAAAAACGAAGAACGATAAATAAAATAAATAAACAACATGATGTAAGGAAACCAAGTTGTATCACTGATAAATTTATTTGTAGTTATATTTTGATGTAATTTACCGATATATTTACAACCATAACATAAACCTGGAAATATGATTGTTATTAAAAATGGAGTAATTGAAATTAAAGCAAGTATAACAATAATTACAAATAATATATTAAATAATTTCATTATATTATAACATAGTAAAATATATATAGCATATATTTTTATTATACTAAAATATTCCTAGCCTAAATAATATAAAATCATCCCGACTTTTATTTATAATAGAAATCCTATATTATAAATAAAAATGAGTTTGAATAATGCTAGCGTATTACACATAACTAATCACGTGGGAACGATTGCCAATTTGAAAAATGTATTTGCACTATTAGGAAAACCTCATTTTCCTTCGCATAACTCTGGAAAATGTGCGGAAAATCTTCGTTCTGCGAACTCCGATTCTCCCTTGCAAATACTTTCTACAATAAAATGCCCCCTAATGCTACATATATCACAAGAATATGCAAATATCTTATGGCAATCGTATTCGGAAATAGCGCGAGATTTTGATACAGTTGTTATAACAGATACGGTCATGTATTCCCGCGCATTTCTGCAGAATATGGACAAACATCATCTAAATGTCATTGTTTATGTCACAAACCGGTTTGATTGGGGGTTTTTCGATACACATGAGTATGACCGACCAGCGTATACTCGACTATTGTCAGAGGCATCGCGCAACCCCCGGGTCCGATTTTGCGCAGATAATCGATACGACCAGTATTTATGCAGCATAAACAATATATTTTTTTATTATGGGGATATTATTCGACTTACACCTCCTTTGAGAGAACCTGTACGCTCTATGTATCAAAAAGCATTTGTTTACAACCGCGGAACACCTTTGCATAGATATATCAATGCCATGCCAGATAATCGTATAGAGTATGATGTGTATGGCGGAGGCCATTCGCCATTTAGGGATATGGCACATATTTCGGAATATAGATGCATATTTCATTTACCATATCAGACAAATGTGCAGGCATTATGGGAGAACCTGGGATATGGCAATATATATTTGATACCTTCCAAGAGATTTTTAACGGAACTCATTGCTACGGCGGATTGGTATTACTGGGAAGAAAAAGTAAAAGGAGTAGAACTATTGCAGAAAAGCATTGAATTGGCGGAATGGTATCAGCCGGAATTGGAGGCGTTTTTTGTGTATTTTGATAGATGGGATGAAATCCATAGTAAGTTCTATGAGACTGATTTCGTGGAAAAAAAGCGGGCGCTGTATAAATATATGCAACAGAATAATCGGCTGCAGATAAGTAGATGGGAGCATTTGATGAAGTCATTGGAGGGGTAATAATGAGTGTACTTTTACGATTTATATACAGAGACTATCATATTCTCCATTTTTACACAAATACATATTTGCTATTTCATCACCGTTTTTTAGTTCTTCGATGGTACCTTTTATAAATAATATATATATTATGAATTTGCATTTACCTAAAAATTTTAATGATTTATATAGTTTACTTAATCAAACATGTTTATTTAACAATATATTAATTGTTAACACACCGACCACTGGTTATTTTTTAGATACAATGTGTTTAGATAAAAAAACAATACGAATAAAATACACCCACTATGATTTTGATAATTTTATTACAGAAATAAATAGCATATCTGAAAAGTTTGATTTAATTTTAGTAGACCCATATCATGAATATAAACATAGTATTGTTACATTTAAAATGTTGACGTTATTATTAGATGAAAATGGTATACTTATTAGTCATGATTGTTATCCAGAAAAGTTCAGTCTAACATCGCCAATTTATAAGAAAGGCAATTGGTGTGGTGTAACATACGCAGCATTTATTGAAAACTCATATGACAATCCAGATTTTTACTATGCTGTTATAAATAATGATTATGGTTTAGGAATTATGTCTAAAATAGAAATTCCATTTGTAAAAAAAATAGTTGATAAAGAAAAACAAAAAATATTTTTAGATATATTTAAAAATAATGATTATGAAAATGCTTATAATTACTTAAAAAAACATTCAACTGATATTATTAATTTAATCAGTTAATGACTATCTGCATAGAGTATTATTCCCCTGGCATTACGTTCCATACATCTAGCATCATGCAGGCAGTTATTTTTATTTTATGATTTAATGTCTTTTCTATTAAAGTCTAGTGTTCCAAAAACATAATCTGATAGATAATATAATCCATAGTTACGACTTGAATTAATACTATGATGGAGGTTATGGTATACATTTACACCAGTATGTATATACATTGCCCAAAAAGAATAAACTGAATAATAAAATATCCAATTATAACCATAGAAGGGAATGCCAAAATAACTTATAATATAAGTTGGAATAGTTGCTGAATAAAGATCACGCAATAGTCCTTCAAATCCTTCTGTTGCTATAGCGCATCTACTTGACCCAATATCAAATGGACATTCGTGATGCCATTTTAAATGTAGTAATCTAAAATGTTGTATTTTATGAACATAATAGTGGATACCATAAAAGAAGAAATCATGCAATACGAACAACAAAAACAATTGAAAAAGTATTGGCCTTATACCAGTAAATTCTAAAGTCCACCGAAAATCTTTAGGAAATGTTTTTAAAGACATATAAGCCATTGAACCTAGTGTATAGATATAAGTAGAGTCTACATTGTAAATTACTAAATCATAAAAAGCAGTTTTTTTCCATTTTTCTACATCCAATTTTTTACCATGAAACAATACATCTGATAAATAATATAAATATGCATTTATTACACCTCCTTGTATAATTCCACAACCTACATATGAAAATAAAAATGTATTCCAATCAAATGTATTGTTAATAATTGTATAAATTAGTGGAGTATTGAATGCTATAAAATGAATAATATAAATAGGCGTTGTTGTTAGCTTTTGAGCGAAGTTTAAAAATCGGTCATATTTTAAAAAAGGTAATAAATAATTATTTACAGTTTCCATTTTAACTTATATTATTATATTATTATAATATTATATTTTTATATTATTATAATATTATATTTTTATATTATTATAATATTATATTTTTATCTAGCCGGAAAGCCGGCGCCAGACCGGCTAAAGCCGGCCGGCTAGCCGGTACAAGGGGTTAAAACACTAAAATGGGGTTAAAATGCGCTAAATTGGGTTAAATCATTAACCTAGACGATTAAATTGTTTACAATTGAGTTGTATTCAGGGTTAAATAACCGGTTGTGTTAAACTTATATAGTAGAGTGTAAAGCCGGTTAAGCCGGTCGATCACCGGCTCGGCTAGCCGGTCCGGCTCCAACCCCTAATTTTTATATTATTATTAATATCTTTTTATGCGAACTTATGATATGAGTATCATAAGTTCGCATAACCATACATCTAGAACCATGCTGACCATATGGATTTTTAATCCATATGGTCAGACCTTAATATTTTTACACTACTTATTATAATAAAATATAATACGTATATAAAACCATTTTTTCATATATATTCCATAATATAAAATACTTATGAACTTCCCCACAATAGTGACTGCTTTCTACAATATACGTGCACTTGAGAATGGTTCTCCAAAAGACAATCGACAAATGGACCAATACTTGTCTATTGCCGAACAATTTATTATGACCCTTCCCTATCCTATCATGTTTTTTATTGACCCAGACGATGCCATACTATATGAGTTTATAACCGAAAAACGCAAAAAATATACGAACAAGACATTCATATATCAAGAACGCATGTCCGATACTTATTTCTATAAAGACGTAGAACGTATCAGAGAACTTCAACAGGAATATCCCATCTACAATGGCGACCTGAAACACGAAACACCCCTGTATGTAGTTCTCAATAACAACAAGTTTCATTTTATAGAAAGGGCAATAGACACCAATCCATTTCAAAGTTCTCACTTTATTTGGATGGATTTAGGAATAAACCATGTTGCACGAAATACGGAATGTATCCACGAATGGATATTACGTGTACCGGATAAAATCAAACAACTCTGTATAAACCCATACATAGAACATGGGGAGAACCGCGACATTTTTCATAATATATATCATCATATGGCCGGGGGATTGTTCTCCGGAAATGCGCAATACCTGAAACAATATGCGGCTGCATTCAAGGCCAAGACGGCGCAAATATATAGCGAAGGATGGTGGCAAGTTGACGAAGCGGTCATGACAATGGTTCAAAGGGAGAACCCGGATTGGTTTGATTTATTTTATGGGGATTATATCGGTATTATATCCAATTACTTCTCCCCCGTACATTCACTATATCTCATATTTACTGGATTAAGCAAATGTATGCAGTATAACAAAACGGCTTTTGCGCAGCATATACTCAACTATTTAGAAAAGTATTTTGAAACAGAGGAGAACCAGAGTGGCGAGTTTGCAAATGCATATGTGCGCCAAAGTCTAATAGCAAATTATTATCAGAATAATCAGCTATTGAAAACCGATGTTCTCCAAATCATCAATAAAAATATCATAAAGGAGAACCAAGACATAATAAACATTATTCGGGAGAATGCAGGTAATATATCATTTTATGAAAATAGAACTATGATTATTGGATTTTGACCGTATGGAACGTGATGCCCCCTGGGCATCACACCACACATCTAGATATTATAATTAGACATATCGTATCCTATTTCGCCTAAACATCTGACTACTTTGGCATGGTCCGCATCGTGTGTTTCACCATCCTTTTTTAAAGTGGAATCAAACCCCTCTTGGATAATTAGCCAGGGGAAATAGCAATAGGAATGATGATTTTGTTGCAATCGACTAGTCATCCAATCCGACGACGCGATATTGTCTTGAAACCAATGCAATAGTCTCGCTGCACCACGTATAGATAGTATATATCCAGCGGTCAAATATTGTTCTTGCACATCCATCCATAGGTAGGCAGGGTCAACCGGTTCGGATGCATTCAACAATAGTAAATCCCAATAGGGGTCGTTTATAGTAAACTCGTCTAATTTGGTTCTCCAATTTTTATCAAAACATGCATCGTCCTCTAATATAAACGCATATTCCAGTCTATTTTCTATCATATATTTCCAAATACGGATATGGGATTGTGCGCACGCACGCTCCCCGGGACTTAAATAATGATGAAATGTTCCGGACAAGGTATCTGGGGTAGATGCAATCCAGCGAGTTACTTCCAAGTTCTCCGTTTTAAATCGGGATTGCATTCTATTCCACCTTTCAGTATGTCTTTCTAGTGAAATACAGAATGTATTAGATGAGTTAAATGTAAAGGAAACCATTCAGTAATAATTACTACAGAATGTTTTTAAATACTTTCGTGAGTATATACAATGTATTGTTCATGGTTTACTAGGTTCTCTGTGAGAACGCATAATCATTATATAATAGTGGTTACATAGGACCCTTTGAAATCTTCTATACCCGTATGTACTAAATTAATGGTTACGTCTAAATAAATACTCCCGCCCATTTTACCCCATCTTTGGCAAAACATCCAGTCTTCGGATAAATAATGACCATCTTCTACTCCGCAATCAAATAATGCATAGGCGAACTCCTGCTCATGTTGTTCCAAAAAATTGACATCATCTACGTATTTTGTGGAGGGGAATGCCTTCATCATTTTTTCAATGACATTGCGATGTATCATCATAAATCCGGTGGCCAAATGTTTAATTTTTGTTATATTTTCTTCGATTTGCAGATTGCTGCTCAAATAGTTGACATTGTATTTCACTGTATTGAATTGGACCATTTCGGTATCGCTTAGCATGTCTTTCAATAAAGGGTGGTTGTTTTTTTTATTGACTAATCCTTGTATGACATCGGGTTTCAATACTTTTTCCCATTGATAGGATTTCAATGGATAGGCTCCGCCAATAATCGGTTTTTCTGAAACGACCAGTTTAATTATATCTATTGGGTTCCATGTAATATCGTTGTCTATAAACATAATATGGGTTGTTTTTGGGTCGGCCAATGCTTTCGCCACTAAATTGTTTCGGGCTCTAGATACCAAACTATCGTTTTTACAGAACAATATATCCATATCAAGATGAAAATGACTGCATAACATCATGGTTTTCATTAAACAGTCGACGAAGTTTACATAACATACTCCACCGAAACAGGGTGTCAATATATACAATTTAGGAGAATGTTTCTCAACAAAGCATTTGATTTTTTCTTCTAAAGAAATTGCCGGTTTTGGAGTAGTAACCTCTATAGTTGAATTACTAGCGTTAGTATTAGTGCTCATATGTGTTATATAAATACTACTGTAGTGCAGTATTTATATGGTTTTATTGTTGGTTTTATTAGTATTTTTGTGTTTTGTGTTTTGCAATAGAGTGGTTTACAATGGTTTTTGTATTTTTTATGTATTTATGGCATGTTTATAGTTTTTAAGGTCTAGTCGTGTGATGT
>Ga0209550_10005872_pt1 | contig 11463 bp, 8 predicted proteins | sample LauGreSuBDMM15SN_2_FD_187567 | JGI IMG/M metagenome (GOLD analysis project Ga0209550, IMG submission 187567) | Freshwater lake microbial communities from Lake Michigan, USA - Su13.BD.MM15.SN (SPAdes) (version 5) | ecosystem: Environmental > Aquatic > Freshwater > Lake | place: Lake Michigan, USA... | reverse complement strand
TGTAACTAATCGTCTTAAAGGACGTGCTCCAAAACTTGGATTATATCCTTCACGTGTTAATTTTGTTTTTACTCTATCTTCAACTGTTAAAATAATTTGCTTTTTTTCTACACGTTTTGCTACTTCACTTATCATGATATCACAAATTTTACGTAATTCTTCTGGTTTTAATGGTTGAAAAATAATAATATCATCTAATCGATTTAAAAATTCGGGTAAAAACATAGTACTTAAACGATCTAATACCGTGGATTTTAAATTTGATGGTGTTTTTGTTTCTTTTTTCTTTTCTTTGTTTGGATTTTCTTTATCTAATAATTCTTGCTGATAACGTTTATAATTTTCCATATTACGGAATGATCGTTCAAATTCGATACTTAACTGTTCTTTGATATCTGTTAAGAAATTTTCAGTAATTGGTGATTTTAAAAATTTAATAGCGCCAGCATAGCTATCTTCATATACTGTAAATTTTTCATCTTCTTTTAATGATTTTTCGTTACTTTCAGAATCTGAACTAACTCCATTTGCACGTTCAGTTTTAATAATTTGCTGAATTTCAGCCGCAGCTGCATTTGAAGTCATAATAATAATAGTATTCTCAAATGGAATTAATCGTTTTTGACTATCTGTTAAACGCCCATCTTCTAATATTTGTAATAAGATGTTTAAAATATCTGGATGCGCTTTTTCAACTTCATCAAATAAAATTACAGAGTAAGGTTTACGACGAACCGCATCTGTTAATTGACCACCATCATCATATCCTACATATCCAGGAGGTGAACCAATTAATCTTGATATTGTAAATTTTTCCATAAATTCTGACATATCAAAGCGAATCATATCACTTTCTGCACCAAACATACTTACAGCTAAAGCTTTTGTAACTTCAGTTTTTCCAACTCCCGTGGGACCACAGAACATAAAACTAGCGATAGGTCGATTTGGATTTTGAATTCCTAATCGTGAACGGCGAATTGCTTTTGCAATTGCCGAAATTCCTTCTTCTTGTCCAATTACACGCTTATGTAATGTCGATTCAAGATTTACAAGTTTTTGTGATTCAACTGCTGAAAGTGATTGGATTGGAATACCTGTCATACTAGCTAATAATTCCCTAACTTCACGTTGTGTAATACGTTTTTTTAAGCCACTAAAATCACCTAGCTTTCGAGCTCGTCTAATTAATTCTGGATCTTCTAAATTGTATAAAAATTCTTTTCCAGTATCTGTTGAAAAATATCCTAAAAGATTATAAATTGTTACTAATTCCGTATCTGAAATTTTTACTTCTGAACTAAACTTTAAACTCTCAATAACTCCTTTTCTTAAAATTGGTTTTAATTCTTTTAAAAATTCTTTAAAAACTTCAATACGTTTTTCTTCAAGTTCACTTAAAATTTCAAATGATTCTTCATAAGATTCAATATCTTCAGAACAAAAATCATTTACTGGATTAAATAAAATTTGATCTTCACCAAAAATTTGTCTTTGTTCTGTCAAATATTCATACATACCTGATTCGTAAACTAGACTTACTAAATCTTTGAAATACTTTTCTTTTAAGTTCGGAAGTAAATAACCAAATTCTTCTCCTTGTGTTCTTTCTCCAAAGAAAAATAAGGAAATTCGATATAAACTTAATTTTGGATATTCTTTTTCATTAATATCTGACGCTAATTGTTTATAAATTTCATTATTTTTTTCTATTGATAAATCTGTTATTCTATTGACTTTTTGTGTTTTTGTACGTATTTGACTTGAAGAAAATAATAAATCGTCAACACGTTTTAATACTGACATTCGCATTTTGTCAAATAAATTTTGTGAAATTGGTGACAACATTAATTTTGCTTCTTCTGGAATAGTTAATGGTTCTTCAATCCAACGTAATAAAAAATTACGATAAGCATTTTCAATTTCTTGAAACACAAATTCTGAAGCAATATCACCACGTCGAAAAGCTTCAACACGAAGAGCTCCAATATTATTTAATCCAGCATTAGCAAGAGAAGCAATTACAGAACCTTCTGTAACATTGGTTAAACGAATAACTTCTTTTGCTGCTGCTCGATCAATTAAATCAATCGCTTTATCCGGTAAGAAACGATCATAAATATACCTTGCTGATAAATCTGCAGCTAAACGAATTGCTCCAGGTAAAATTTCTACGTTATGGAATGCTTCCAAACTTGGACGTAATCCATATAAGATATTTACTGTTTCCTCAATAGAAGGTTCTTTAACTTTAATAGGTTGAAATCTTCGATTTAGTGCGGGATCTTTTTCAATTCTTTGATATTCTTTTGTTGTTGTAGCACCAATACATTGGAATCCACTTCTAGATAATACTGGTTTTAAAATATTTGCAGCATCTAATGAACCTTCTGCAGAACCTGTTCCTCCAATATTATGTATTTCATCGATAAAAATAATAACATTTGGTTGTGCTAATACTTCATCTAAAACTTTTTGGAATCTTAATTCAAATTCACCACGATAACGTGAACCTGCAACAATCCTAGCTAAATCCAAACTAATTAATGTACGTCCTTCTAAAACAAATGGAACTAAATTATTAACAATTTTTGTCGCAAATAATTCGACAATTGCCGTTTTTCCAACTCCTGCATCACCTACTAACACAGGATTATTTTTTTGACGACGAACCAGAATCTCCATCATTTCTAACAATTCTTGTTCACGACCAAAACATTCTTCTAATTTACCTTCTTTTGCCAATAAAGTTAAATCGGTTCCATAAATTTCTAAAGCAGGCCCTTTATCTTCTTCGTCTTCATCTTCATTAGAGTAATCTCCAAAACGATCATCAGTATAATAAGAATTCAAATTTAACATATTTTTAATATTGGTAAAATTAATTTAATTTTTTAAATTGATAATAATGTGTAATATGTACACAAAATATTTCAATAAGTTTAATAGTACTTTTCTTTTATTTTTTAATTAATTTTTAAAAATGATTTCTAAATCATTTATTAAAGTTTGTTTTAAATTTTTAATTTCAATTTCAATTTGCTCATTCGTTAATGTTTCTAAAAAAGATTGAAATTCTAATCTAATTCCAATATTTATTTTTTCTTGATTTATAGGGTCAAAATAAATATCAAAAAAATAAATATTTTTTAAATTTTTACAATTACTTTGAACAAGAATTTTTAAAGATTCAAAATTAATATTTTTATCAATTATAAATGAAATATCTTTAATAATTGAAGGATATTTTGAATATTCTTTATAGGGTGTAATTGGACTGGTTTGTCGCCATTCACTAAATTCTTTTAAATTAAGTTCAAATAAATATACTGGAGCTTTAAAATTAAATTTTGGATGAATTTCACCAAATATTCCTAAAATATTATTATTTGATTTAAATATAATTGATCTAGTTGGATGAAAAATATCAAAAGTTGAACTAATGGGTTGACTTATAACATTTTGATAGCCAAAAATTTTAAAAAAACTTTCAAAAAAAGCTTTATTTATAAACCAATCAACTGAAAATTTACTATCTTCTTTTTTTAACGATGATTGAAAAATTCCAGCAATTTTATCTTCTTCAAGAATTTTACCATTTCTATTTTTGAAACTTCTTCCGATTTCAAAAAAATTGTTATTTAAAAATCCTGATCTTAAGTTATTTTCAAAATTTTCAATTATTTTTGAAATTAATTCAGTACGCAATAAGAAAAAATCATTATTTAATGGATTATTTAATAAAATTGAATATTGATTAATTTTTTTATCTTCTTTTATTGAACTATTAATAATTTCGTTAAATCCGAAATTTAAAAAGAATTCTTTAATAAATTGATATTTATTTTTGTTAATACTTGATAAATTATTTTCTTTTTTAGGGATTATTTCTTGGAAATTTTCATATCCAACAAAACGACAATATTCTTCAATTAGATCAATTTCTCTTAATAAATCTTTTCGAGAATTAGGAATTGCAAAATATAATTCATTTTTTGTATTTCCCACTAATTTTAACCCAGCTTTTTTAAATATGTTAAGATTATAATTTTCAATATTTAAAATTTTAAGTAATGCTTTTTTTTTAATTTTTAGAATGGAAGTGTTTTTTAATTCAATATTTTTTGAATAATTTGAATATTTTTGAACCTTTAAATTATTTGAACAATTTAAAATTTCAATTAATGTTAATAATCTTTGAAATGAAAATTTTAAATGATTTAAGAATACTTTTCGTAAGTATCGAAAAGAAAGAGTTGTGTTGATAGTACTTAAATTTAATAGATTTAAATTAATATCATAAAAAATAGTTTCAAATACAATACTTTTATTTAAATCATTATCTAGTTCAACTAATGAATTAGAAATACCTAATATATTTACAATATTATTTTCAGAGTCTTTTAAAATTATTGTACCACTTGGTAAAACGTGTTGATTTTTATGGATATCAGTAAATAATTTTGTTTCAGTTAAACGTTCACAATATAAATTTTCAGTTTTATTTTTTTGAGTGTTGGCAAAATAAACATCAAATTGTTGTCCCCATTCTAAACAAACTAAATTTAAAATATCATTTAAATCATTTGTTGAAGTATAACCAAAATTTTTTAATTTTTCTTTTATCCATAAAGGAATTAAAAAAGATTTAAAATTTTCTAGTTTAATATTATAGATTGCGATATTTGGTAAATCCGAAAAAATTGAAGAAGATTCATAAGTATAAAATTGTGAGTATTTTTGTTTTAATAAAAAGGAATAATTAGTTTTCAAATTTTTCCAAATTTCATATTTTTTTAATGAAAATATTGTTGAAAATTCTTTTAACAATAAAATTTCTGTCAATAAATCTTCTCTGTTTGCAGGAATTTTAATAAGTAGACGAATATCATTAATAAATTGATTAAAAATTAATGGTTCAATAATAATATCATCAACTTCAAAACCTATTAAATTTAATTTGTTTACTATATTTTCTAAAGTAATTTCATTTAACTCTATTTGCTTAGTTAAACTTTGTAATGAATATTCCATGATATTGTTGATTAAATATAAAATTGCGATAAAAAATTAATATTTTTCAGCAAATGATAATCCCGTTTCTTTTGAATAATTATTCATGAAATTTAAGAAATTAAACCATTCATTTGCATTTTTAAATATAAAAATAGCTTTTAATAAAAATGGTTCACCATTTTTAAAAAAAATATTAATATCGTGTGTAATAATTTTTTTATTTTCCCACACTAAATACATGCCATCTATATTATCCGATCTGACAATCATTTTTTCAAATAAAGTAGGTTTTAAAAAAATAAAAGTTGCAGTTCCAGTTTTTCCGTTTCTTGATTTTGTTAATCTTATAATTGGCAAAGTTGTTTCTTTAAGACCTTTAATAAATTGAATTTCTATTGTCATAAAAATAAAATAAAGAATATTATTTAATAACTGGGATGGGAGGACTCGAACCTACGAATAACGGAGTCAAAGTCCGTTGCCTTACCACTTGGCTACACCCCACTGGATAGTATATACTTGTATTATACTGAATTGTAATTTAGAAATCGTAAAAATAATAATGGGCAAGGAGGGATTCGAACCCCCGACACCGTAGTTCGTAGCCACGTGCTCTAGCCCCTGAGCTACACGCCCTTCATTAAAGGAATGATATCTAAAATATAAAGATATTTCAAAATTTAATTTATAAATAAATAAAAAATATGAAAAAAAAATTTTCATTATTTGAACAATTAGAAAATAATATTCAAACAATCAATGAAATTGATGACTGTATTAAAATTACACTTGGCCCTACAGGTAAAAATGGAATTGTTTCAAATGAAAAATCTGAAATTAAATTTATTACTACAGGAGCACTTTTATTAAAATCGTTAGAATTTCCACAAAGCTCGAGTAATGTTATTTTGAAACTTTTAGAACAAGCATCGGCTAAAACTTATAGTGTTTCAGGCGATGGTTCTACAACAACAACACTTTTAAGTTGTCAATTTTTAAAAAGTTCGTTACGTTTTTTAATAAATGGTTATAATCCAATATTTCTAAGTAATGGATTAAAAAAATTAGCTTATTTTTTAGTAGAAAAAATTTTAGAAGTTTCTAAACCAATTGAAAATCAGACGGAATTAAAAGGAATTTTAAAAACAGCATTAGGAAAGAAAATTAATAATAATTTATTTAATGTTTTAGAAAAATCATTAAATCAAATTAATCGAGATGGATTAATTTTTGTTGAAGAAAATATTTCTACAGAAAATGAGATTGAAGTTGTTCAAGGAATTGAATTGGATAAAGGTTTTGCATCTTCCTATTTTGTAAATGATTTAAAAAAATTTGAAGTTATATATGAAAATCCTTATATTTTAATTACAAGTCAACCTATAACATCGCTAAATCAAATAAGAGATATTATTGAATTTGTTAAACTTAATAATAAACCATTGGTAATTGTTGCTGAAGAAATTAGTAAAGAAATTATTTCTACACTTGTATTAAATAATATTCAAAAAAAATTAAAAGTAGTTGTTATAAAGTATACTTCTATTAAATTTATGAAAAATGGTGTTTTAGATGATCTTTCTCTTTTAACACATTCTAATTATTTTGTACCAGCTGTTAAAAATACTGTTATAAATTTAACAATTGATGATTTAGGTACAGCAGAAAAAGTAATCATAAGAAAAGATAAAAGTACATTTATTATTTCAAAATTTTCTAAGGTAATTGCTCAACGAAAAATTAATGAATTAAATCGAGAAATTATAACAAGTGAATCAGAGTATGAAAAAAATATTTTTAAAACTCGTATTGCTCGTTTATCTGGTCATATTGCAAAAATTAAAATTGGCCTTTCTAATCAATTTGAAATAATTGAACAACGTCAAAAAGTTGAAAATGCATTAACAACAATTAAATCTGCCTTAGAAGAAGGTATACTTCCAGGAGGAGGTTCATTCTATTTATATTTACGAGAAGAAGTTAGTAACTGGTCTTCTTTAAATTTAGTTGGTGATGAAATTTTTGCGAGTCAGATTATAATGGAAGGTTTAATAAGACCATTTCAAGAATTATTTAATAATACTAATACATCGCCTTATAAAATTTCACAAGAAATTTTAAAAAATGGTTACTTTTATGGATATGATTTAATAGAGAAAAAGTTGGTACATACAATTAAAGATGGTTTAATCGATTCAGCAAAAGCTGTTCGTTCTATACTGTGGAATTCAATTACTATTGTTTCGACAATTATAACAAGTGATTAATTTTTTTAACGTTTTTATTCTTTAAGAAAAATTATAAAATCTTTTTTCTTAAAGAATTTAGTTATTTAATATTTAGTTTAATAATCTGTATATTAAATGACGCACAGTATTTGTGGGATATGCACCTGCATTTATATATTTATATAGTGTAACTTTATCAACATTAAGTACTTTTAAAATTGGGTCATAGTAACCTAATTCTGCAATACTTTTTCCATCACGTCTTGATAAGTTTTCCATCAAAACAATACGATAAAATGGTTTACTTTTACGTCCCGTTCTTTTCAATCTGATTTTTAACATAATTTTTTTTAAAAAATGAATATATAATAAAGTATAAGAATAAAATTTTATTTTTGCTAGTAGATAAATTTAAAAAAATTTTCGATTTAGTATTGGCGAAATTCTAATTTTTTTAAATTTGACTTTATGTAAAAGTAATTTATGAATATTTGTTATAATAAATTTAAATATTTAAAATGTTAAACATAATTAAAAATATTTGATATATATTTAATTACAAAAAAGTTAATTATAATAGATTTGTGTGGTACAAATTAATAAACAATAATCAAACTTTTTATTTAAATATGAAAAATTTATTAAAATCAGTTTCAAAAACAATTTTTTGCATTTTAGCATTATTTGTTACAACTTCTTCTTCATATGCAATTGAATTAGATGATGCTACTCGTACAGTTGCATTAAATTCAAGTAAAACTGTAACATTAACTCCTGAACAAACAAAACGTGGAAAAAGACTTTTCTTAAGCACTTGTAGTATTTGTCACACAGGAGGAATTACAAAAACGAATCCAAACGTAGGTCTAGATACAGAAGCTTTAAGTTTAGCAACTCCAACACGTAATACAATTGAAGGTTTAGTAGACTATCTTAAAAATCCTACAACATTTGATGGTTTAGAATCAATTGCAGAAATTCATCCAAGTATTCGTAGTGCTGACATTTTTCCAAAAATGCGTAGTTTAACAGAAGATGATTTATTTGCTATTGCAGGACATATTTTAGTTCAACCTAAAATTGTTGGAGAAAAATGGGGTGGTGGTAAAATATACTATTAAAATTAATTTTAATAGTATACACTTTAATGTTACTTTAATAAATTAAAAAAAAAAAAAAAATAACAATTAAAAATAAAAAAAAGTTATGAGTATTGAACCAATTCTTTTTACGCCTTTAAATTTTGATATTAGTTTTTTAGCAAAAAATGTTTTTGTTCTTGGCTTTATTCGTGAATTTTATATTCTTTTATTAAATTTTTCTGCTTATGCTTTTATTTTATTGAAACTATTCAAAGTTTTATGTTATTCATCTTTAACATTTGATTGGTTACCTATGATTAATCCATACATTTGGCCATTTTCATTTTTCAGAGTAGCAACAGGGTGGTATTTTGAAGTTTTTCAAAAACATTTTCCGACTATTGTAATAAATAAACGTGGATTTAATATTTCGACCATCGTAGGATTAGAATTGTTAAATTCTTTAACTTATTGTCTTGTTCGTATTAGCCATTCTTTAATCTATATTTTACAAGATTTAGAAAAAGTATTGAAATAAAAATTAAAAAATTTAAAAATTGTTTATAAAAAATAGAATTAATAAAAATTAATTATGAATGACACAAAACAGCAACAAAATTTAGAAATTAGACAAGTAATAAGTCAACCTTATAAATATGGATTTCAAACTGAAATTGAAAGTGAAACATTTGGAGCTGGAATTAATGAAGAAATAGTAAGAAAAATTTCTAATAAAAAGAATGAACCAGAATTTTTACTCGATTTTCGATTAAAAGCCTATAAAAAATGGAAAACCTTAAGATTCCCAAATTGGGCAAATTTAGAAGTAAATCCTATAGATTATAATTCAATAACATATTATTCCGTACCAAAACAAAAGAAAAAAGTTAATTCATTAGACGAAATTGATCCTGAAATTTTACGAACCTTTGAGAAATTAGGAATTTCATTAAATGAACAAAAACAATTAGCAAATGTTGCCGTCGATGCTGTTTTTGATAGTGTTTCAATTGCTACAACTTATAAAGAAAAATTAGCAAAATTTGGTGTTATCTTTTGTTCAATCTCAGATGCAATTCAATCCTATCCAAAATTAGTTGAAAAATTTTTAGGAAGTGTTGTATCTTCAGGAGATAATTTTTATGCATCGTTAAATTCTGCAGTTTTTAGTGATGGTTCATTTTGTTATATACCTCAAAACACAATTTGTCCTTTAGAATTATCAACATATTTTCGAATTAATGATAAAGATGCAGGACAATTTGAACGAACTTTAATAATTGCTGAAAAAAATAGTAGTGTAAATTATCTAGAAGGATGCACCGCACCTCAATTTAGTGAAAATCAATTGCATGCAGCAATTGTTGAACTAATTACATTTGATAACGCAAATATCAAATATTCAACTGTTCAAAATTGGTATAGTGGAAATGAAGTTGGCATAGGTGGAATATATAATTTTGTTACAAAACGTGGATTATGTATTGGAAAAAATTCAAATATATCTTGGACACAAGTTGAAACAGGATCATCAATTACTTGGAAATACCCAAGTTGCATATTATTAGGCGAAAATTCTTATGGTGAATTTTATTCGGTAGCTTTAACTAATAATTTTCAACAAGCAGATACCGGTACAAAAATGATTCATTTAGGTAAAAAAACAAAAAGTAAAATTATTTCAAAAGGTATTTCTTGTGGTAATTCAAAAAATTCTTATCGTGGATTAGTTAAAATAAGCTCAAATGCTGCTTATTCTAGAAATTTTTCACAATGTGATTCTTTTTTAATTGGAGCAACTTCAACTGCATCTACTTATCCTTATTTAGAAATTGCAAGTTCGACAGCAATTGTTGAACATGAGGCAAAAATTTCAAAAATAAGTGAAGAACAACTTTTTTATCTAATGCAACGTGGGATTAGTATTGAACAATCTATTAGTTTATTAATTAGTGGATTTTGTAAAGATGTTTTCACTATGTTACCTATGGAATTTGCAGCCGAAGCAGATAAATTATTATCATTAAAATTAGAAGGAACAGTGGGGTAAAAATGGAAAATATAGTATTAAAAGTTGAAAATTTAGAAGCTTCAATTGATAATAAATCTATTATCAAAAAATTTAATTTAGAAGTTAAAGAAAATGAAATTCATGTAATTATGGGACCAAATGGTTCTGGAAAAAGTACATTTTCTAAAATATTAGCAGGACACCCATCTTATAGTGTTGAAAATGGAAATATTTTATTTTTAAATAAAAATTTATTAGAAATGTTACCCGAAGAAAGATCTCATGAAGGGCTATTTTTAGCATTTCAATATCCGATTGAAATTGGTGGTGTAACGAATTATGATTTTTTACGACTAGCTTTTAATGAGAAACAAAAATATCTAAAAAATCCAGAAGTTACACCTTTAGAGTTTATGACTTTAACTCAATCGGTTTTAAAAGAATTAAAAATGAATCCAGAATTTTTAAATCGTGATTTAAATCAAGGATTTTCAGGAGGTGAAAAAAAAAGAAATGAAATTTTACAAATGTTATTACTTCAACCTAAATTAGTTATCTTAGATGAACTAGATTCAGGATTAGATATCGATGCTATTAAAGTTATTTGTGAAAACATAATTAAAAATTTACCTTTAAATTCTTCATTAATTATAATTACACATTACCCTAGAATTTTAAATTATTTAAAACCTGATTATATACATGTTATGATCGATGGTAAAATTGTAAAAACAGGAAATTTAGAAATTATTGATATTTTAGAAAGTGAAGGCTACGAAAAATTTATTTAATACTTCTTTAATTAAAAAATTAAAGAAGTATTAAATAAAATATTTTAATTTAAACTTCTTGTTTAATTTTTGCAATTGCTTCTTTTAATAATTCTTCATCAGCTGGTGATAATTTTTTAGATGCTTTTACAGATTCAATAAAGCGAGTATCTTTAACCATTAAATACTCTTTTAAACCAACAATAAATGCTGGAATACTTGGTACAGGTAAAGAATCTAAATATCCATTTGTACCTGCATAAATAAGTGCAACTTGTTCTTCAACAGTTTTTGGACTACTTGCTGGTTGTTTTAATAATTCTCTTAAACGTTGTCCACGAGCTAATTGATTTAAA
>Ga0209550_10005871_pt1 | contig 11463 bp, 11 predicted proteins | sample LauGreSuBDMM15SN_2_FD_187567 | JGI IMG/M metagenome (GOLD analysis project Ga0209550, IMG submission 187567) | Freshwater lake microbial communities from Lake Michigan, USA - Su13.BD.MM15.SN (SPAdes) (version 5) | ecosystem: Environmental > Aquatic > Freshwater > Lake | place: Lake Michigan... | reverse complement strand
TTTTATTACCATTACCCTTGGAACAGGCGTAGGAAGCGGTATTGTTATTGATGGTAAGATTTTATTAGGCTATGATGGGTTTGCTGGTGAACTAGGACATACCATCATTCGTCCGGGTGGAAGAATGCATAAATCAACTGGAATGAGAGGAAGCCTTGAGTCTTACGCTTCTGCTACTGGTGTAAGGGAAACAGCCATTGAAATGTTAACCACTCAGCCAGATACCGAAAGTTTACTCCGCAATTATAGAATCAATGAACTCACCAGCGAAACGGTTTATGACTGCGCGATGCAGGGAGATAATATAGCGAATAAAATTTTTGAATTCACAGGACAAATTTTGGGGGAATCACTTGCCAACTTTGTTATGTTCTCTTCTCCTGAAGCTATCATCTTATTTGGCGGACTTACCAAGGCTGGTAGTTTATTGATTAACCCAACCCGCAAACATATGGAGGCTAACTTGCTTCCTATTTATCAAAACAAAGTGAAATTGCTTTTTAGTGAGTTGAAAGAAGCTGATGCTGCAATTTTGGGTGCAAGTGCACTGGTGTGGAATTTATAAATAACTAAGATATTCAGTAAGTATATTTACTTCATTGTATTGGAAATATAATTAAGATAGTACTTGTAAATGACTGAAAATGAAGTATTTAACTTAAATTTCCTTTTCTTCCTGCCATTTTTGTCTCCCCCATCCTGCTATCACATGCTTTTCACTGTGATAAGAAGAACGCACCAATGGACCACTTTCCACATAATCAAAGCCCATATTGTACCCAATTTCTCTCAGCTCTTTAAACTCATCTGGATGAACAAAACGTTGAACTTGTAGATGTTTTTTACTAGGCTGCAGATACTGACCAATAGTTATTACGTCTACTCGACTATCATGTAAATCTTGCATTGTTTGAACTACTTCTTGCATAGATTCTCCTAAACCAAGCATGATTCCACTCTTTGTGCGCATTCCACCTTCTTTCAAAATACGAAGGGTTTCCATACTTCTCCAATATTTTGCTTGAATGCGTACCTGTTTGGTTAACCTTTCTACTGTTTCAATATTGTGTGATACCACTTCAGGGCTTGCTTCAATAATTCTCTGAATATTTTCCTTTTCACCTTTAAAATCAGGAATTAAAGTTTCCAACGTAGTAGAAGGATTCAGTGTTTTAATTGCCTTGATCGTATTAAACCAGACAATACTTCCACCATCCGCTATTTCATCTCTATTTACAGAGGTTACTACCGCATGTTTTACCTTCATTAAATTTATAGCTTCAGCTACCCTTTGAGGCTCGTCCCAATCTACTGCATCAGGCATACCAGTGGCAACTGCACAGAAACCACAACTCCGGGTACAAATATTTCCCAAAATCATAAAAGTTGCAGTCCCCTCACCCCAACATTCACCCATATTGGGACAATTGCCACTTTCACAAATAGTATGTAGGCGATGGGTATCTACCAAATTACGAACCTCCTTGTACGATTCTCCAATAGGTAATTTTACCCTCAGCCAGTTAGGCTTTTTAACTTTTTGCTCTACTGTTCCATCAATAACCGGTAATTCTATCATTAAATAAAATTATTATTTTTAAACACTTAATTGAAATATTATACAAAATTAATGGTAACGATTGATATGTAAACAACTTTGTACATAGCAATTTATCTAAAATATAAATCATTGAAATAACAACCCACTATTTCCTCTTTCCAAATAAGATAGAAACATAGACACTTACAAAATATTGGTTGGCCTTTGAATAAACCAATTGAGGAATTGCCTTTGAATAAATTTCTGCCATTACTCCTACTTCTAATGCGCTAAGCTGCTCATTATATTTACCATAATCAAATCTCAAAGATGCCTTGGTATAAATGCCAGGGGTAACTTTTAGTTGATTCCAGCCCTTTGAAAATCCACCACCAGATACTTGCATAAATCCCAGTAAACTAGAATTGGTGAACAATACGCTATCAGCAATATGGGTATATCGACCTGAGTTTGAATACAATGAACTATCAGAAGATTCATACCTAATCAACTTTCTACCACCTTTATCCATATCATTAACTTCAAGGTTATAGGGTCTTAACAAGGCTAAAGAAATACCTCCTCCAAAATTCCCTGTAACACTAATTCCATTTCTATTCGTCTTGTTACCCAATAAATATTGCTGTTGCACCCCTATCTTCAAAGGGTATAAAAAATTAATTTTTCCAAAAATAAAAGGTGAAGAGGGTATATTCACATTACTTTGCTTTTCTTCTTTTGAGTGCTTCCTTTCTGTCAATTCAAATTGAAAAAGCAAGGATTTTTTGACGGACTTATATTTACCCAACTCAAAAAAACCACCATAACCATCTGAATTTAGTTTGATTCCAAATGCTGTTTGTTTGTGATAAGAAATCACTCCTTCCTCCTCATGTTTTATGAGTGCATTGATTCGCTGCTTCCTTTGAATCATTAAATCCTTTTTTGACTTTTGGGCAAAAGAAGCAAATCCGATTACAATAGTCAAGGAAATTAAAAATAATTTACGCATAATAAATTTTTACTTCAGTAAATTTATGTAAAAATAATACAATGACAGCAACCATTCAATATGAAGGCGATTTAAGATGCACCGCACAACATTTACAAAGCGGAACAAACGTTGAAACAGATGCCCCTTCTGATAACCGGGGAAAAGGAGAGAGATTTTCACCCACCGACTTAGTTTGCACTGCCCTAGCCACTTGTATGGCTACCACTATGGCAATCAAAGCAAATGATATGAACATTGAATTAAAGGGCTTAACCATTGCAGTCACTAAAAATATGCAGAGCGACCCACGTAGAATTTCAAAAATTGATGTTAAAGTTTCATTTCCCTCCGATCTAGTACTAGAAGAAAAAGAGAAAATTATTTTACAACGAACGGGTGATAACTGCCCAGTAGTAAAAAGTCTTCATCCCGATTTAGTCCTAAATATTGAATATAATTAATATACAGACAGACTAAGAGGCCTAAGTAACTTATTTCCTACTGCACATTCCAAGCAACGCTTTTGATTACAGTAATCATTTTTTAATTGAATGAGAGCTTGAGAATCAAAAGCGTTCTTATTTTCAATTCCCAAAATTTTAAAACCGTTGGTGATACTATTATTTTCTTCTGAAATTTGCTCCAACCAAAGCATTGACCGATCCTTGTACTTTGTTTCCCCACTATGGTGACCGTAGGCAAAAATAATAGGGACAATGGTATTAATCAATAAAGAATGAATCATCTGCTGGCCTATATTTTTCTCTCGGAAATCTGAAAGCTCGTCAAAAACATAATGATAATGCCAATAGTCGTTAGCAGTAACCGATAATAGTTTTTTTACATCTTCTAACAATATTGTTTCTCTTATCATTGAGAATAAATGCACACTTTTATGAATCAACATTGACAATTGTGCCAACCGAAGGGAAGGGAAATTAGAAGGACGCATTCTTAAAAAATACAATGGTAGCTGAGTAGATAATAATTGATATTTTTTCTTTAGAAACAGGTACTCTTTTTTTAAAAGTTTTGGATAATCTTCATCAAAATCTTTGTCCAATAACCCTGCCTGTCCAAATAACAGAGCTTCCGTTTGATGAATTTGATTTTTATGTTTCGCTAAAATATTAATTGATAAAGAACGAGCTAATTTTTCAAATGAATCTGAATTAACCGTGTTTCCGAAGTTCCTGGCTATTAGCCACCAAAAAGTCTCCTCCCAGTGATTTTGGTTACAACTAAGAAAATCTAAAATAACCGATGTTTTCCTTTGCATTCTTTCTACCAATAGCCTTTCTTTCCAAGAAACCCAAAGTATAGGTGTAATTGTTGGAATCATTGTTTCACAAGCTATAAATGATTTTGCATTCATTAATTCATTGAATTTTTTTAGCAATATTTTAGAAACCAAACTCTGTAATTCAAGTACTGGAAAGGTTTCTTGAACATTGATATCATTTTGCCAGACAACGTGTAAAATAATATTGCCATAATTTTTATCTGTACTATGGTGATGGCTATTCCAATCAGAAGACAAAACATGCAATTCAATACTACCTGCCCAAAAGGTATTGTTTACTTTAATTTTTGCATTTAAAAAATCAGGTCCTTGATTGGTATTGATTATTCCAGGATGTACAATGGATAAGGTTTCACCATCACCTGTTTTCAATTCTTGTCTATTGTAATATTGAAGCTGCCAAATAAATTGCAAGAGCCTTTCGTTCATTAGGTTTATTTAATATCACAAAAACAATGGATGAATTCCCAATTTTGAGATAGGCTAATTTACAAAATCATTTTTATAATATTATAACTATTTGTAATATATTAATTGTAAAATTAAACCACTAAAGGATCCTTAAATTAAAAAAAGATAGAGGTAAATATAGATTGGAGGGGGAATTAAAAAGAAATTACAATTGCTTTAATTCTTGCACCACCCTACTTACTGGAAGGCCCATAACATTGTAAAAATCACCTGATACTGATTGAATACCTACTACTCCGATCCATTCTTGAATAGCATAGGCACCTGCCTTGTCATATGGTTGGTACTTATCAACATAAAAAATGATTTGATCCTTTGACAGGCTATGAAAACTAACCTCTGTAGTATCTGCAAATGCGCGTTCCTTTTCATTAAAAAGTATTACCACACCGGTAATAACCTTGTGAACTTTACCAGATAGCGCAGATAAAATAGCGATAGCATCTTCTCGATTGATTGGTTTACCAATTACGCTATCTTCCAATACAACAATTGTATCAGCAGCTAAAACAGGAATATTAAATTGATGATTCTTTTGAACAGCCAATGCTTTATTTCGGGCAATATGAATTGCGGTATCTTCAAAAGACAATCCTGGAGGATAGGATTCATCAGTTGATTGAACCACCACAGTAAAAGGCACTTCTGCCCATTCTAATAACTGCTTTCGTCTTGGTGACTGTGATGCTAAAATAATACCCCCAGAGTAAATCATAGAATGGAAATTAAATGATTGGCGATTGAATTGAGTAAAATTAATTCGCTTAACTTATAAAGTTGGCTTTGGCTTACTGAATTACTTCAATAATAAAATTGAACATATGCCAGTAAACATAACTAGTTTAATTAAATTACTAATGGAATGATACTCTGCAGTAGTTTGGGCTCTGTAAAACCGTTTCATTATCCAAACAAGCGGAGAAATTACTAACACCAATGAATACAATGCGCTGCCCCACCATCCAATTTGAAGTACATACAATTGAAGTATTACCAATGACCCTATTAACACGGTTAGCCAAACTCCAACAAATACTTTGGTAGCAGTAACCCCCCAAACGATGGGCATTGTTTTACATTGGTACTTAGCATCGCCAAACATATCCTCAATATCTTTTACAACTTCACGAATTAGTGAAATAATAAAAGCAAAACCTGCATACAAAGCTGCAAATTTATAAATTCTGGACAAACCAACTATGAATCCAGCAGAAACTTCTGTTGTAGTAAAAAGTAAAGTATTGGTAGCAAAATACAAAACCAGCACAGTCCAAGCTGTTAAGCTTGCAATGATAATATTTCCAGAAAGTAATTTCTTTTTAAAATTAGTAGAATAAACCCATAACAAAAAAGAACATAGAATATTGGCGAAAAATATTACTGGACTGGTTTTAAATGCAACATATCCACTTAAAGAGATACCCGCCAATGTTATTAACAAATGAAAAAGAATTGCCCAATGTCGGCTAATAATTTTTTGCACCACCATCTTAGCAGGCTTATTTACCTGGTCAATATTGATATCAAAATAATCGTTGATAATATATCCTGCAGCTGCAATTAAAACAGAAGCAATTACTAAATTATAAAAAAGGGGTGGTGTTAATGCCTTTTGCTGAAGAAAATAATCGCTCGGTAAGGATGGAATAATTATACAATAATAAAAAAGCAATTGCGTAAGGGCAATAAAAATAAGATTAGGCCAACGTATCAATCGAAAAAAGGCTAACAATAATTTCATTTAGAAAATTTTTATTTCATCCCATTCAATATTTTCACAAGGCCAATAGACATCCTATTTTTGATTGTCTCTCCATTCATACACCCAGCTACTCTGAATCATTTCAAGATGTCCCTCATTACTTTGTTCTGCAGTTCCTGAAAAATTAGGAATTTCCAACACCCATTTATGTAAATCGGTAAAGCGAATGCGGTATATTTTACTTTCACTAAAATCATCACCAAAACGTTCATATAATTTCATTGCGATGTCTTCATAATCATTCCAATGAATAGGAGGTTCGAAAGTCATAAAAGATATTTTGTAAATAGGCTGATTTAATAATTTTTAATACCGTATTTCTAATATTTGAGTAATTGAAATTAATCAAATTGAATAAGCCGATGAATTGGTTAAATTACTCTCCCAAAAATTGTGTCTGATCAGGTAAGGTTACAACAATAAAACCACTCCCTTTTTGTAAGATACATTGACAACTCAACCTCGAATTGATGCGGGGATTAACTGCTCTATCAATAAAATCCTCTTCTCTGTCAGAGAGTTCTTCCAACAATACATCCCCCTGATCTACATATAAATGACAGGTGCTGCAAGCGCATACGCCACCGCAATTGTGATGCAAATCTATATCATGCTTAAGTGCAACCTCTAATAAAGATTGACCTTCTTCAATATTATCAAGGGTAATTGGTGAACAACCTTTTTGTTCAAAATTATAAGTAATTGTATACATATTTTGTAAAGTTCGAGATGCAAACCTACTTCAGAATTACCATTTAATGAAAACTTAGTTTTAAAATTGATTCAATTGACTAATCCAAAATAGATTTTTAAGTCAATCAGCGTTTCAATAAACTCTCTGTAAATGTTAGGTAAATTGTTTTTAATTCAGGGTGATTTGACAATGCTCGAATATGTTTATCCAATGTAGATTGATCATTTCTAATGGCAGGACCAGTTTGAAGATCTGCAGGCAAATTAGCCCTTAATCTCAAAGCAGTTTGCTCAATAATCGGTTGGAGCATTTTAAAGTCTACCTCTTCATTTTTACAATACTCAGCAGTTAGTGTATATAAATGATTGGTGAAATTATTGACTATTACCGCAGCTAGGTGCAAGCAAAGACGCTTTTCATCCCCAACAATACTAACGACTGAAGAAAGAGTGAATGCAAATTGTTCGATAATCGAAAGAACGGACTCTTTATTAGCATCTATCAGCAATGGAATGATGGATTGATCTGCCGATTGATCTTTTCGTAAAGACTGAAGAGGATACATCACACCATATTGAGAGGATATATTACTTAAGACTTTCTTAGAAACAGAACCAGCAGTATGAACAACCAATTTATCTCCTAAAAAAAGAGAGTCCTGTATACTTTGCAAGGCGTTATCAGTTATTGCTAAAATATAAATATCGGCAGTTAGATCCACTGCTTCCAAATTATCTACAAATGAGCATCCAAATTCTTTACCCAATGATTGAGCACTTGAAATAGATCTACTGTATACTTGTATTATTTCATGATTAGCCGCTGAAATCAATCTTCCAAAAACGGAGGCTACATTACCTGCTCCAATAATTACTACTCTCATTCTGTATCTTTGTAACAATGAAATTAAAGCAAAAAATAGCAATTGGATATATAAGAGTAAAATTTAAATTACTTACAATCGTTTCAAAACGGCTTGCTGCAGAAAAAGCATTTGACCTATTTTGTACTCCACTAATTCAGACAGAACCTAGGACTCCGCCCATTTTTACTAAGGGAGAAGCCCTTCAATTTGAGCTGAATGGCTTAAAAGTAAACGGATTCAGATGGAATCAAGGTAGGCCTCAAAAAATATTGATTTTACACGGATTTGGCTCTGCAGCGCATAACTTCCACAATTACATAGCACCATTAATTACAAAAGATTATGAAGTAATAGCATTTGATGCTCCTGCTCATGGAAACAGTGAAGGAGATAGAATTAATGCAGTCCAATACAGTGAAATGATTGAGAAGGTTGATGAACTATTTGGACCAATAAATGGATACATAGCCCATTCTTTTGCAGGAATTGCCTTAAGCCTTGCGATGGAAAAGTCTAATCACCAAGAGGATACTCGTATAGTATTCATAGCTCCTGCTACTGAAACCACTACCGCTATTGAAGGAGCTTTTAAAATGCTAAAGATTAATAACAAACAAGTAAGAGATTTATTTCACAAAATTATTTTCGAAAAAAGTGGTCATACTACTGAATGGTTTTCGATAAAAAGAGCGATGAATAATATCAAGGCAACTGTACTTTGGATACATGATGAATTAGATGATATAACTCCATTGGCTGATGCACTAAAAGTTAAATCAGCCAACTTTCCTAATATTCGATTTTTAATAACCAATGGTCTAGGCCACAAAAAAATTTACCGAGACAATAATATTAGAAATGAAGTAATTGACTTTTTGTAAAGAAGGTTCTAAACGGTTAGTTCAAGAAGATTTATTTTGAATTTTCAATTTTAAAGTAATATTGCAGATCAAATTGAAATAATAACAATTATAAAAAAATTATAATACATGGTGTAAAAATGTATATTTTTGCAATCCTCTGCTGAATACAATTTGAATAAAAATTTTACTAAAAACTCCTTTCATTGAGGAAAAAGCACAAAATAGACTGTTGATTATGGCGAAGAATTTACTAATTGTTGAGTCCCCTGCGAAAGCTAAAACCATCGAAGGAATTTTAGGGAAAGATTTTGAGGTTAAAAGTTGCTTTGGACATATTCGTGACCTAGAGAAAAATGACATGGGAATTGACATCAACAATCACTTCAAACCCAAATATATCGTTCCAGCTGACAAAGACAGGGTAGTAAAAGAGTTAAAAAGTATTGCAAAAAAAAGTGACGAAGTTTGGCTTGCATCGGATGAGGACCGAGAAGGAGAAAGTATTTCTTGGCATTTAGCGGAGGTGCTAGGACTAGACCCCGCTACCACTAAAAGAATTGTTTTTCACGAAATAACGAAGCCTGCAATAGAAAAAGCTGTAAAAAATCCAAGGATAATTAATATGAATCTAGTAAATGCTCAGCAAGCTAGGCGAGTAGTAGACCGATTGGTTGGATTTGAATTAAGTCCTGTTCTTTGGAGAAAAATAGGCATGAGCGGTGGATTAAGTGCCGGTCGTGTGCAAAGTGTTGCAGTTAAATTAATAGCAGAAAAGGAAAGAGAAATTAATCATTTTACAGCTTCAAGCAGTTTCAAAATTGAAGCGGCTTTATCTGCAACAGACAATAGCAATCGTACAGTCAATTTTAAAGCCGAAGGATCTAAGTATGAAGTAAGTGAAGACGCTGAAAAATTCTTACAAAGCTGTATCGGCGCTAGTTATACAGTTAAAGACATACAGGTAAAACCAGGAAAAAGAACACCAGCAGCACCTTTTACTACCTCTACACTCCAGCAAGAAGCCAGCAGAAAATTAGGATATGGTGTAACAAAAACTATGTTACTCGCACAAAAATTATATGAAAGTGGTAAGATCACTTACATGCGAACGGATAGTGTGAATTTAGGTGAAACAGCGATGGATGCAATAGTTTCAGAAATTAAAAGTAGCTATGGTGATAAATACCTTCAAATTCGCAAATATAAAAATAAAAATGAAAGTGCTCAGGAAGCGCATGAAGCGATAAGACCTACTTACATGGAAAATCATACGGTAAATGATCCTGAATTAAATCGATTGTATGAATTGATATGGAAAAGAACCATTGCTTCACAAATGAGCGATGCAGAATTAGAAAAAACGACTGCTAAAATAAATATTAGTACCAATCAACAGGAATTAACTGCCACTGGAGAAGTAATGAAATTTGATGGCTTCCTAAAAGTATATTTAGAAAGTAGTGATGACGAAGAAGATGAAAATGAAAAAGAGGGTGAAAGTAGACTACCCAATTTAGCGCCAGGTCAGGTACTTACCTTCAATCAAATGACCGCTATAGAGCGTTTTACTAAACATTCTGCAAGATATACAGAAGCTTCTTTAGTAAAAAAATTAGAAGAATTAGGAATAGGCAGACCTAGTACTTATGCTCCTACGATTTCTACTATTATCAAAAGAACCTATGTAGAAAAAAAGGACAAAGAAGGAGTGAAAAGAAATTTCAGGATATTGAAATTGAAAGATGACAAGATTGAAAAAGGAATTGAGCAAGAAAATACAGGTGCTGAAAAATCAAAGCTTTTTCCTACCGATCTTGGATTAGTGGTAACTGATTTTTTAAACCAACACTTCACTAAAGTAATGGATTATTCTTTTACAGCAAATATTGAAAAAGAATTTGATGAGGTGGCAGAAGGTAAAATTCAATGGAGCAAGATGGTAGAGGATTTTTATACTCCTTTTCACATTGGAGTTACCCATACATTAGAAACAGCCGAAAGAGCTGTAGGAGAGCGCATTTTAGGAGTTGATGAAACTGGAAAGCCCATTATGGCTAGAATGGGAAGGTATGGCCCAATGGTGCAAATAGGCTCTCAAAATGATGAGGAAAAACCAAGATTTGCTAAACTAAAAGCCAACCAAAGCATTGAAACAATTAGCTTAGACGAAGCATTGGAATTATTTAAACTACCTCTTACTTTAGGTGAGCATGACGAACTTGAAGTGAGTGTCAATATCGGACGCTTTGGTCCCTATGTAAAATGGGGAGAGCAATATATATCTATACCAAAAGGAGAAGATCTTTCTTCAGTTGACCTACTAAGAGCGGTGGAAATCATTCATGCCAAACAAGTCGAGGACGCTCCTATTGGATTTTTTGATGAAAAACCAATTACCAAGGGAAAGGGAAGATTTGGTCCATTCATTAAATGGAACGACCTTTTTATAAATATACCTAGGGCGTATAATTTTGATATCCTTACTCAGCAAGACTGTAATGAGCTTATTGAAAAAAAGATGGAAAAGGAAGCTAACCGATTCATCATACAATGGCCAGCAGAAAAAATCTCTATTGAAAATGGAAGATGGGGTCCATTCATTCGCTTTGGAAAAAAAATGCTAAAGTTAATATCTGGTCCTAATGGAAAATATACCCCAGAACAACTTGCAATCATTGAACTAGAAGAAGTGAAAAAAATGATTCTGATTCAAGAGCCAAAGGCATTTGATAAAAAAGGAGCTGTCAAGAAAAAATCAGCGGTAAAGAAAAAAGCTGCAACAAAAAAATAATAAACCTTTTTTATAGACTTGAAAAGCGTTGAAATATCAACGCTTTTTTTATTGCAATAATCTTATGGAAAAGTTAGATATATAGTTCTGGAGTTCCTTTCGGAATAGAGTGCTTTTACTTTTTTTTCTTGATAAAAAAAAGTAACAAAAAAATCTATCCGCCGCGGCGGATGAAATTTT
>Ga0209550_10005870_pt1 | contig 11465 bp, 6 predicted proteins | sample LauGreSuBDMM15SN_2_FD_187567 | JGI IMG/M metagenome (GOLD analysis project Ga0209550, IMG submission 187567) | Freshwater lake microbial communities from Lake Michigan, USA - Su13.BD.MM15.SN (SPAdes) (version 5) | ecosystem: Environmental > Aquatic > Freshwater > Lake | place: Lake Michigan, USA... | reverse complement strand
AATACTTTTCTTAAATATTTTATTGAAATAATATTTGAAGCTAGAAATGAACAAGAGATTACCATATATGATTTAGGAGCAGGAACAGGAGCAATTCAATGGTCATGTGGGTTAGTGTATTCTGGTTTAAATGCATTAAAAAGTAGATGCCCGAAACTGACAATTATTAATATTGATACGAGTCCATTCATGATGGATTACAACAGAACTTATCTTTGGCCGAACTTCATAAAAAACTACCCACAAGCTCAGAACATAGCTGTTGAATATACGCTTAACTCTTGGAACAATTCACAATTAACTAAATCATCAAACAATTGGATAACGGCAAGTTATTTATTTGATCATTCAGAAAATGTAGAAAATCTAAAAAGTGATTTTTTAAAATTATTGGAAAGCTTTCAACCTCAAAAAATCTTATTACTTTCTTCTTACAATAAAAGACATTTCACAACACAACTTTCTCATGTTCTAAAAGAAAATAACTATTCACTAAAAGAAATAGAAAGTGACTTACTCTATTCAGGAGTTATGTCAGCAACTTTAACTGCTAGAAATTGGTTTAAACAAAATAAAGCTATTGATTTTTCAGGCACACCAACTTGGAATGACAATGCACTTTTTGGTGCTGTATTATCAAGTAACGCTCCAGTTTTTAATCTATTTGGCAATGATGAAGCTGCTAGCATTAATTTATACAATCCTCCAATAAAAGTTAGAAGAGAAATTACTCTAAATCCGCAACAAGAAAAAGCATCTGTTCCTGATGGCAGACCAACAATTATTACAGGTCCTGCGGGTTGTGGTAAAAGTGTAGTTTTAACAGAACGTATTGCCAAGGTGGTTGAAATACATAATAAGACCAATCAACTTGACAAATTTAGTCTTTTAGTAACTACTTTCAACAAAGAATTATCGTATTATTTACAAAACTGGATTATCGAATTATTAGAAAGTAAAAAAATAAAGTACACAAAATATGATGAATATGGTATTAAAATAGAAAACTCAAATTTCGTAAATATTATTATCTATCATTTTGATGTACTTCCAACAAGATTATGGAAAATTTATTCAGCTCAAGATTACCCATTTTATAATGATAATCTTCAATTTGATAATTATCATAGGATGATTGCTAGAACAGCTATTGCTGAAATTAAAGCCGAAGAAAAAATTACCACAGCAGATTATGATGGTGTACTAAATCAAGATTATATACTAGATGAATACCATAGAATTATTTATGGTTTGGATTATGCATCCGAAGATATCTTTCTTAAATCACCTCGAAAAGGAAGACCACGATTACCTTATGATGGACCAAGTAGAAGATTTTTATTTAAAGCAGTTATAAGATACCTCGATAAACTCGAAACAGCAAAATACTCTTCAATAATATCGCGCAGACATAAATTTTTAAAGAAATTAAAAACAGGCAGTTTCAATAGTATATTTGAGTACATATTTGTGGATGAATTTCAAGATTGTACTCAATCAGATTACACGATATTTTATAGATTAATAAAGAACCCTAACAATTTAGTTTTAGCCGGTGATTATGCCCAAGCAGTTCACATTGGGAAAGTATCAGATATTCCTAGAGATACAGACGAAACGACTGAGAAAATGAAAAACCGTAATTACATCAAGTTAGACGGTTCTTATCGATTACCATACCGAATTAGCGAAGCTATCAAACAAGTTTCAGAAAATATAAAAATTAATGGTCAAGAAGATACAGATGTGATAACTCCATACAAAGGAGCACCTCCTGGAGCAAGACCTATTTTTGTATTTGCTGAGAACGATAAAGAAATGGCTTTAAAAATTGTAGAAATAACAAAAGCATTTGAACATTTTGATGTCATAGATCTAAAAGGTGATATAAAAAGAAAGGTAACTATTCTTGAAAAAGATTTCAATCTTACTAGTGAACTTCATAGAGTTGTTGAAAATATTGCAGAAACAGATACTATTTTGAGACTAAAAGGTATGGAAAAAACCTGTGTTCTATGGTCTACTAAAATAAAGATTGAAGATGAAGACGAAATAAATAATTTTGTTTATACAATCCTTACAAGAACATCTGGTTTATTAATTATTGCACTATACGAAACTATTGACAGTAAATATGTTGACATATTAAAACAGTTCAGAAACGATAGAATATTAGTTTGGGACGGCCCAACAAAAGATTTTGTAAGCAACAATTATTTAAATCTAATAAGATTATAATATTCCCAATATTAGTCCGTATAAAGCAATTCAGTTAATGAAATCTAATTTGTAGCTGAACTTCTGGTTTAGCTCTGTTATAAAAAGGATGTTTTACATTTCAATTGCCACTCCTTTGCCAACGCTCCTAAAAATAATTACTGGCACAGTTTTTAGAAAAAACACCTACGCTTCGCAACTTGCTCCAGTAATTTTTTTCCCCAAGCTGTGTTACATAATTAAGAATGATAGTTTATGACATCATCATTATCTCATTCACCTACACAAAATCCTCGTTTAGTCCAAGTTTACCTAAACTCACATCTTTGTTTGCTTCATTTCGTTAATTTCATTTCTAATATCGATAATATATTTTTTCATTCCGTGGTAAAAAGAAATTTTTGTATTTCAAATGCCATTTTACTTCTGGATTGGTTGAGGAGTTTTGGCATAAGATTTACTGAAATAATAATCTGCAGTAAAGTAAGAAATTTAAAAAAAGGACGGAACAATTAAAATAAGTGCAGCAATTGGCAGAATTACGAGATAATACCATTGTTAAATGCGGGCTGACTAATCTTGTAAATGCTAATTCACAAATGGATAGTAAAGCGCTTCCTAAATAATTTTAAGTTAAACTTATTTTTTATAACAAATTCCTGCAATTATATTGACAAAAAGGTCAATTAATGATAAGCAGATTATATTTTTTTCCGCAGTAAACATACTTCTTTTGAACTTTAATATTATTTTTTTCTTATCTGGGTTACATTTCTGTTTTTTCTGTATTAATAAGAAAAAACAAATATCATGGAACTTACAAACAACAAATTAGAGGCAGCGGTAGTAACTGCAGATGAAACACTACAAAATCAAATTGAAACTATTTCAAAAGAAAAAGTTGAACGTGTAAAAAGCTTTAAAGACTTCGGTTTTAAAAGAGCGGGACAGAATTTGGGTAATTCTCTTTCCTTAAAAGCGCACCTGAATTGGATTAGAGACGGTCACTTTGTTGATGAAACTTTTAATGGCAATGAAGAACATCTTTTAAGACAGCAAGCAGAAAATAAAATACTTGCTAAAGATGAGGAAAAAGAAAAAATCGAAGGAGACAAAAAAACAGCAACTGAAGTTAATAAGCCTTCCATCGAAAGAAAAATTAAGGATTTGAATGATGAAATTCAACAAACAAATATGGACCTTGCTGATAAAACCTTATTGACTGGGTATGAGCCAATCAAATTTATCATGTACTCTACTTTGGTCGTACTTCTTTCTTTTTACTTATTATTATTTTATGCATCAACTATTTATGCTGCTTTTTTTAGAAATAACAATAACATAATTTCATTAGCTGGAGGAGATATTGCCTTGTACTTGGATTCAATATTTGATGTCAAAGGTATTTTTACAGCATCACCTATTTTATTAATAGTTTATTTAGGTGCATTCTTATTTTTTGCTATCGGACTTATTCCTCATAATATCGAAGGAAAAAACAAGAGTTATTACATTGGGTTATCACTTTTTGGGGCATTAATTGCTGACAGTATGCTTGCTTATAAAATTGATGCAGGAATTCATAATTTGAAGGTAATGGCTGGTATTTCTGATGTAGATTGGCATTTTTATACCAGTATCAACTTCTATTTGGTATTGCTATTTGGGTTCGCTGCCTATTTAGTTTGGGGTTATATGTTTGAAATGATGTTGAAGGAAAAAACAAAAAAATCTCCTGATATTAAAGCGAACATCATTATTAAAGGATTGAAAGAAGAAATTAGCCTTTTGAGAATTGAATTGAGTAATTTGGAAACTAGAATTATCGAATTAGAAACACAACTAAAAGCCATTATTTCTCAAATAGAACAGTTGAAAAAAGAATTAGAAAAACGACTTCAAAATCCAGATGCCTTATCGCAAAACTTGACCAGTTTTTATATGGGATGGCAACAATGGTTAAACAGTACTAATGAGTTTTTATTAGAAAAAGACCCTTGCGAACAAACTTTTAATGACTTTATTCAATCACAATTTCACCAAGAAGTTAGTGCTAATTAAAACCTTTTTTAAATCTTAAATAAAAAAATTATGAAAACTATATATCAAAATATCATATTATTAGCATCTATTTTATTGTTATTTTCTTCTTGCGGATGTAAAGAAGCCAAAGTAGAAAAACAAGCTGTAAACTATGTTGTTTTGCTGGACTTAAGTGATCGGATTTTAGTACCAGAGCAATTGGATAAAGATATTGCTTTAATAGCAACTGCATTTAAATCTTTTGAAAAACAAGCGAGACAAAATTTAGTTCTCTCTTCTAAAGATCGATTTAGTATTAAAATCATTCCACAGAAAAATAGTCCATTAAATGTTAATCATTATGAAGATTTATTACAACTGTATCTTGATGAAACTGAAGTTGCTGCTAAAAATAAATCTTTGGTATCACTATCAAAAGCTTTGCCTACAATACTGGAAAATTTAAAGAAAGATGCCCTTTACGGAAAAACCTCTAATGCCTATTTCGGAGTTGATATTTGGGCCTATTTACACGACAATGGAATGGATTTAAGTAAATCAGGATATGAAAATCAAATTTTAATTCTGACAGATGGTTATTTCGATTTTGAAAGTCAAGCTCATGTACTTAAAGATAAAAATCAATATACCAGTACTCGTTTTTTAAATGATTTGACCACTTCTAATTGGAAAGAGATTTCAGAGTCTAAACAATTTGGATTATTACCGATTCATTTAGAGAAAAACACCCAATGGATTGTAGCTGGAATTTCAGGAAAGAAAGCGAATGACATTTTACAAACTGAGAAAATAACCTATTTCTGGGAAAAATGGTTGAAGCAATCCGGAGTAAAAAAGGTGGGTGTAATATTGAATAGTTCTAAAACAGATATGTGTTCATCTTTAAAAGAAAAAACAAAATAATTAAAACAATAAAATAAAAAAAACTATGAAAAATTTAAAAGTAATATACACAATTATAATTTGTGTTTTGTATTCTAGTATTAACGCACAAGAAAAGAGTGAGTCACAAGAAGCATTTGCAATATTTGAAATTAATGATGCAAGAGATAATGGAGATGACATAACGCCTGATGCAATAGAAGAAAGTGCAAAATTAGTACTTTATAAATCAGTTAATGGAAAAGAAATATTATTTTCAAACTACTGGGCAAAATCTAATTCTCAAAGTTTTGGACGGATTTATTCTATCACGAAGGAGGAAAAAGCAGCAAATGAAAAGGAATACCGACATGCTATGTATAATTTTCAATGGAGTTATAATAATAGTTATGATGATAAAAAAGGGACCGCAAAAATTGAATTATTTATAATTTACAAGCCGCAGGGAGTTTATTTTGAATGCACCGTTACACAAGAGAATTTAAATGTGGTGGTTTATAAAGGCCGAATGGAGGGAGATTTAGCTGCGCTGGAAAGTAGTGTTAAAAAGTAAGTTGATTTGTTTTTTTTTTTTTTTTGAGAAGGGCCGTCTTTGATGGCGGTCTTTTTAAAAAAAATAATAGATTTCTAATATTTGCAACTATTAAATCAAAAAAATGTTAAATTGCTGCCTTTATAGTCATTTTCAAATTTAGTGGTTACCATGGCAGACAAAAACAATTTTTCAAATCTTACTGACCAGGAGTTAGTAGTAAAAATAAAGGAGGATTCCGAATGTTTGAAAGAAGTATACAGACGATGCAAATCTGCAAGTATTCTTTTTTTAAGAAAATATTCTAAAGGTTTAAGACATATTGAGTTGGACGATGTGTTTTCTGAATCTTGTATAGAACTTTATAAAAATTTTGCATTTAAAGACAAACCTCTTGAATCTAGTTTGCAAACCTATTTAAACAGAATTTGTCTAAATCAATTACTAAATCTGCAAAATAAAGAATTAGATATAAATGGCAATATCAAAATTAAGAAAAAGCCACTGAATGAAGAAGATAAAAAAAAGTACAATGAAAAGGTTGAAGAAGATGATAGGAAGGTAGCAAGAAATTCAAATTATAATAAAATAAATTCAGAATGGTTGCCAGATAATAGCGTTGAAATCGAGGAAAATGCTAATGTTTCTCAAAAAAATGCCATAAAATCTGCTCTGCAAAAGATGAAAGCTGATGGAGGACATTGTGCTGAGTTTTTAGTTTTATTTTGGTGGAGAAAAAGATCCATGAAAGAATTAACAGAAAAATTTGGTTATAAAAATGAGAGAACAACCATTCAGCAAAAGGCAAGATGTCAAAAAAGAATAAAAATTTTAATGCAAAAAGAACTATAAAATGGAATTAGCTATTGATATTGTAAAAAGTATATTATTATCAAAATTGGAAAAAGATGCCAATTTTGATAATAACAAAGCAGATGCAACATTTTGGGAATCATTTGCAACCTCATTACTAGATTTTGAAAAAAATGATGCTCTTTGTAAGACTGCAATTTATAGTTTGGCACTTAACAAACCTGAAAGGATGATTGCCAAATTACCAAACGTTTATAATTTGTATATTAAAGAACTTGCAGAAAATTATGTTTTGGGAAATGAATCGGTGGCAATTGATTCGTTATTAAAATCTAAAAATCAAGTTTTTAATGAAGAAGTTCGCTTCTTAAATAATTTAGAAGAAGCAATAACAGAGATTGAACATGAAAAAATTAAAGCAATACTTTCTGCCGCTAATGATAGTTTAGTGGCGGAATTGAACGAAGACAAGAAAGCTTCAAAAGTGATTTCCTTATCATGGTTTAGTGAAGTTGCTGCATCAGCAAGTTCCGGAAGATCTTGGATAAAATATGCAGCTGCAGCGTGTATTGTTTTGACAGCAGGAGTTATGTATTTTAAATTTAATACTGACACCAATTTAGTTCAACCTGGTGATAATAATGTGGTAACTGCACCGGTCAAAGATGAAACTACTTCAAAGTCAACTACATCTCCTGAAATTCCTTCGGAGGCTTTGGCTGAGGTGGCTATCGTCACCAAAAATGCACCGGTTATTCAAAGTGGTTTGGGATTTGCTTCTAAAAGGAATAATATAAAGATTGTAGAAAATAATCAAAGAGCTAGAATGCAATCTATTGTAATTGCTATAGATAAGTATCGTCAATTTCTTGAAAAAGAATTGACTGAAAATAAAGTTGGGTATGGTCCAATTGAAAAAGAAATTGAATTTAAAATTAAATCACTTCAAAATGAATTAGCAATATTAAAAGATAGGGAAAATCATTATATTTTTGATGGTAAAGCCTTGGTATTATATAGTTCGAATTTTGCTAAAGAAAATGCAATTGTGCTTTATGAAAATAAATATTACCTGAGGCGAGATGCTGATTTTTACAGTTTGATAATAGCAACCCACCAACAAGCCTCTAAAAAAATAACTGATACTACACTTATAGAAGTTCTGTATAATTTATATTCTGAATAATATTACTATGAAAAAGCTTCTAATTTTTTGCACATTATTGACAACCATTTTTTCTTACTCTCAAGAAAAAAGGTTAGCGCTAGTTATTGGTAACTCAGATTATGAAAAAGGGGAACTTAAAAACCCTGTAAACGATGCGAAACTAATTGCTAAAACTCTTGATTCACTAGGGTTTGATGTTATTGAAAAATATAATTTAGCTACTCAAAGTGAATTTAAAAATGCAATTAAAGAGTTTGGAATAAAGCGCGAAAGTTACGAGGTTGGATTTGTTTATTATGCTGGACATGGCATACAGGTTAATGATGAGAATTTTATGATACCTACAAAAGAAACATTTACTTCTGAAATTGATGTTCAAGATTTTGGAGTAAGTGTAAAGAGTATAGTAAGGTATTTAGAGAGTAAATCAGACCAAGTAAATATCCTTATTCTTGATGCTTGTAGAGACAATCCATTTGAAAGTACTTGGAATAAAACAAGGTCTTTAAAAGGTAATGGACTTGCTAAAATATCCCCTCCTTCAGGGACCTTAATAGCATATTCTACAGATACTGGACAAACTGCTGCAGATGGAAAAAGTGCAAACAGCATTTATACTGAATGCTTGTCTAGAAATATGTTAATTGAAAATATAAGCCTTGACCAAGTTTTTAGAAATGTGAGGAGTGAAGTACTTAAAATTACAGACGGTGCACAAAAACCTGTAGAGGCAACACAACTTACAGGTCAAACCTTTTATTTGGTAAGAAGCAATTATGAGAAGCAATTTAAAAAAGCAGAAGAGCAAATAGTAAGTAAAGAATTTCTAGAGGCATTAGCTACTTGCAATTTTATTTTGCAGTCTGCTCCAAATAATGTTAAAGCTTTATTATTAAGAGCAAGTATATATGAAGGAGATTTAAATCAAAACAATAAGGCATTATTGGATTATGAAAAAGCCATAGAAATACAACCTAAAGATGCAAATATTTATTATCATAGAACTACAGTTTATGAAAATCTAAAACAATATGATAAAGCTATTGCTGATTATAATAAAGCAATCGAATTAGCAAAAGGTGAAGCAAAATTTTATAGTTATAGAGGCCAACTGTTTGATGAATTAAAACAATATGACAAAGCACTTGCCGATTATAATAAAGCTATTGAATTGGAACCACAAGAAGTGGAATGGTTATTAAGAAGGGCTGATTTATTTCAATTTAATTTAAATCAATATGAAAAATCCTTAACAGATTATTTAAAGGTAATCGAAATTGACCAAACATTACCAAAAGTGTATAATAATTTAGGACTATTATATAAAAATTCTAAAAAAAGTAATGAAAAAGCTGTTGAGTGTTTTACTAAAGTAATTGAATTAACACCGACAAGTCCTTTGGGTTATTCTAATAGAGGAGATTTGTATCGATTCAACCTCAAAGACAATGAAAAAGCACTTTTAGATTATAACAAAGCCATTGAATTAGCTCCTACGAATGCTATTTATTATAATGATAGAGGCCAATTATATGAAGAATTGAAACAATTTGATAAAGCATTAATAGATTACAATAAAGCTATAGAATTAGAACCAAAAGTAGCAAATTGGACATTTGATAGGGGATTATTTTATCAAAATTCATTAAAACAATATGATAAATCTTTATCCGATTATTTGAAAGTAATCGAAATTGACACTAAATTCCCTACTGCATATCTTAATGTTGCAATGATATATTCAGATTATATTAAAGATTATCAAAAATCCCTCGAATATTTCAATAAAAAAATTGAGATAGATCCAAAAGAGCCATATGGTTATAACATTAGAGGTAAATTTTATAAAGATTTTCTCAAAGATAATGAAAAAGCTTTGTTAGATTATTCTAAATCTATTGAACTTGAGCCTACTAAAGGAAGTTTTTATAATGATAGAGGCCAATTATTTGAAAAAGAATTAAAACAGTACGAAAAAGCTATTGCAGATTACAATAAAGCTATAGAACTGGAGCCAGATGAAGCAGACTGGATTTTTGCTCGTGCATATTTAAATCATAGTCTAGAAAAATTTGATGATGCTTTAAGCGATTATCTTAAAGTAATTGAAATTGATTCTAGCTTTTCAAATGCTTATATCAATGTCGCAACATTATATAAAGATTATCTAAAAAATAATGAAAAAGCTCTTGAGTTCTATAATAAGAAAATTGAATTAGCACCTTCAGACTATAGTGGATATTCATACAGAGGTGATTTATATCATTTTAATATTAAAGATAATATAAAGGCTCTTGCAGATTATTCTAAAACCATTGAACTTGCTTCAGATAATTCTAGTTTATATTTTGATAGGGGTAAATTATATGAAGAATTGAAACAATTTGATAAAGCTTTAATAGATTACAATAGAGCTATAGAATTAGAACCGAAAGAGGCAAGTTGGCTATTTGCTAGGGCATATTTATATAATTTATTAAAACAATATGACAGAGCTTTATCAGATTATTTGAAAGTTATAGAAATTGACCCAAATAAAGATGTTTACAATAATATTGCATTAATTTATCTAGATTATCTCAAAAACAATGAAAAAGGCCTTGAATATTTAAATAAGGACATTGAATTAAATCCCAAAAGTTCTTTTGGATATATATATAGAGGAGAATTTTATAGATCGTATCGAAATGATTGTGAAAAATCATTATCAGATTTTAATCATGCGATTGATCTAGATAATAAAAATGCTGAAATTTATTTTTACAGGGGAGTATTATATACATTCAATCTAAATAATATTGAAAAAGGTTTATTAGATTTTAACAAAGCAATTGAATTAGACCCCAAAAATGCTACCTATTATAATAGAAGAGGAATACTATACAGAGTAAAGTTAAAAGATTTTAATAAAGCACTTGATGATTATAATTATGCGATTAATCTAGACCCAAATTTTAATGAAGCATACACAAATAAAGCAATACTTTACCTCTTTAATTTAAACGATGAAAAAAATGCTTTGATTAATTACAATAAAGCTATTGAACTTAATTCTGATGACACTAATGCCTACAATGACAGGACAAATTATTATATCAAAATTAAAAACTATGAAAATGCGTTTAAAGAATTAGATTTTGTAAGCAAAAAAGACATAAATGATCCTGAACCGTTTTATAAAAAATCATTAATATACGAGACTGAAAGTAAGTTTTTATTAGCTATAATTGAAGTTACTATAGCAATTCAAAAATTTAAAGAAAAAACTTCCAATTATTTTGTTCTTGATTTTGAAGCAATAAATGATTTAGAATTAGCAGATTTATATTTATACAGGGCTAGTTTGAGTAAAAAAATAAATGATTTTGATGCAATGTGTATAGACTATAATAATGCACTAGAATCAATAAAAGTTAACCCAATTAAAAAGAAAGGAATAGAAATGTTAGTTAAAGAAAATTGTAAGTAAATATAATCAGTATTTGTGGAGAGGATTTTTTTTACCTAATTGATTAAATTTATATTGATGTATTTTATATCGGTAATTGTTAACGAAGTTGTTGTGTCGAATTTGATATAAACAAATGCGGTAAAAATTATAAGATTTTTTTTTAATCTCAAATTACCAGATATGCAAATAAATGTTAGTTAAATTATTTTTTTGTTTTTAAATCAAATTCAGGAGTTATATCAGAAATTTCAACTTTAATTTTAGGCATAATTTTTCCTAAATAACTTGTAAATTCTTCAATAGATTTGTTTTTTGTATCTGTAGCAAAGCCATTTATCTTTTTTATTATCACATCCTTC
>Ga0209550_10005869_pt1 | contig 11467 bp, 8 predicted proteins | sample LauGreSuBDMM15SN_2_FD_187567 | JGI IMG/M metagenome (GOLD analysis project Ga0209550, IMG submission 187567) | Freshwater lake microbial communities from Lake Michigan, USA - Su13.BD.MM15.SN (SPAdes) (version 5) | ecosystem: Environmental > Aquatic > Freshwater > Lake | place: Lake Michigan, USA... | reverse complement strand
GCATCGGCCTGCCAGCTGGGGCGTGGCCGCTCCGCCGCCGCCGCCTGCGGCCGGCGAAGAGGGCTACGGCATCGTGAGCGGCCTGTCCAGCGCCGGCTCGTCAGTTGTTTCCGCAGTAGGCTCGTTATGGAGCTGGGCAACGGCGGCTGAGCCGGCTGCCGAGCCCAGCGCCGTGTTGAGCGCATCGAGGAGCGATGGCGGCGCACGCACTCCAAGGCATCCTGGGGACGGGGCTGAGGATGAGCCGCGCGAGATGCAAACCATTCGGGGCCGCGAGTTGAGGGGCCCTGCGCGCGAGCTCGTCTCCGTCGCTGGAGACGAGGGCACCCAGGACCACAGCGCCCTCTATGCGGCCGGAGGCAGCGGCGGAAGCTGCAGCGCCGCCGGCGGTGGTGACGGCAGTGGAGCCGAAGTACAGGTGCTGACCTCGGGCTACGCAGGCGGCAGCGGCGGCGAGGTCCGGCGGCGCCGAGGGAAGGTACCTCAAGGGGATGCAGAGCAGCACAATGACCTCCTCTAAACCAACGGCCCGCTCCGACTGGGTACGGGGACTGCCCCGATCCATGGCAGTGGCGGCTGTCGCGCGCTCTTAGTGTGCCACAGCTGTGGGCGCGGGTGGTAGGAGTACTTCTACTTCACGTCACGATGCGTGTGCGACGAGGTAAGAATGCTGTGCAAGTGCATCGGCTGCTAGCGTGCGTTGCTGACCGCTCCGTGGCGGGGTCCGCACGATTTTGTAACTGTTTAGATACACAAAAGGTCGGACATAACGAACGAAGGGCAAAGCGCGGCGGGCGCGGGGATATCGTGCAGCTGGTGTGAGTGTGCAGCTGTGCACCCTCTAGCGTCTAGGGTCGACTGGCACGCCCGGACCACGGCGGGGCATAGAGCTCTATAGCGCTAGCCGAGGCTCGCGAAACCGAGTGCGGCTGCCACTCACAGGCGGCGGAGGCACGAACAGCTGCCTGTGACCCCGCTATGCTTCGCCTTCAGCCTTCTTGTCGCCAATCATGACCGTCTCCCAATCATCGGACCCTGCGAGCGAAGTGAGCGAGGCGCGCGCGGTGGGGGTGCAGAATGGCAGGTCAGGCGCCGCGAGCGAGCGTGGCGTGGTTTCGGGCCATCGGGCGCGAGCATAGGCAGCACGCACCCTGAATCCGGTAGACCATGTACAACACCATGTCGTTCTCAATCTACGCAGAGGTGCATGTGGCATCCGGAAGAGGTTGGCACGGCGGGACGGCAATTTAGGAGCACGAGGCGCACGCGGCGTGGGCTGTGCTTTCGGCCCGTAGAGGGAGTGGCTCACCTTCTGCTCTTTGAGAGTCTTGTTCTCGTCGAGCAAGACCTCTCCCGATTCGTCCAGGTAGAAGCGCATTTCGGATGTCGGCACCTTGGTGACTAGGTTGGCCCGCGCCCGCAGGTCGTGAACCGTGTCAATCGGCATGTTGGCGTACAGGAAAATGGTCTGCCGCTTCCTCTTCACGCGGACATACTCAGACGACTCGGCCGTGGCTGGTACCGCGCTCATTGTGTTTGTGGCGTCGAGTGCCACTAAACTCTCCGCAACGTCGGCTTGTGAATACACTGACGATTCTACGACAGAAAACTCCCTCCTTTCCCCACATACATGGAGAGTTATTCGAAGTGTGAACGCGCGGTGTGGATTCTGAAGGAACGCGAACTTGCGAGGGGTAACTCTCTTTTTGGGCTGCCGGACGCGAGCAGATGCCGCCGCGCACGCGGAGGCCGGACGCTCAGCAGCAGCGGCTTCTTGACCACATCGATGCAAATGCAACGGAGATGCATCCAAAAGCAGCTTCTGCAACTCTGCCCGGTCAACCGCCAGCCCAACCAAAGAAGACGCCACAGCGAGCCTCGGCTCCCAGCGGAGCCAAACCCCGGCCAGCTGGCAAGGCGAGGTTCAATGATCTCGTCGTCGAGGTGCCCGCGACGTCGCATGCCCACGGCGGCGACGAGGGCGGCGGCGAGGATGTGTACGAGGATTTTGAGCGTGGGGATGGCGTGCAAGCGAACAACCACCACAGCGAGGACGATGTGGACGAGTCCGCCGTGCGGAACTCCTGGATCACGGCACCATGCAATTGCTGCTTGGCCCTCTGGGCGTCGCTTGGCGAGATGATCGAGGGCGGCGCTGAGCAGATCGTGGGGCTGCTCTTGTTCCCGCTCAGTCTCCTGACCTACTTCTACTTTGCCGTCTCTGACGGCGCTCTCGACCCGATGACGTGGATTGAAGGTTCGACCTGCGCGTGGCTCGGATTGATCGGTGCGGGATGTGAAGGCGCAGGCGGCGGCGACGACGGCGACACCGCGGGCGCGCCACCGCCTCCGCCCTGGCACCCCAGCTGGTCAGAGCTAGCCAACGCCGCGGGCGCGACGTACGCGATGCTCCATCCCGTCCTGTACGTCGCGCTCGACATTGGACTGCTGCTGGGCATTTCGCTGCTCGTGCTCTTCGAGGCGGACCTGTACCGCTGCTACCGCGACTGTCGTAGCCGCCGGTACGAAGAGGTCGACGAGATGGACGAGGCGGAGCAAGCCGGGGCGAGTCTGTCGGCCTCGGCCAGCACCATTCAAAAGTACGGCAAAGCTGCGGTGATGGCCGCGGCCTTTTCGAAGCCGGTGCGCATGATGCGCGAGAGGACGCTGCGGAACGAGCTGCACAAGGCCATTGACACGAGCGAGGAGCTCTACCTGCAGAAGATGGTTCGGACTCAGAGCGACGAGGACGACGAGGACGACGAGCAACTCGCGCAGCAGATGGAGGTGCAAAGGGCGCGACAATCGCAGCTGCAGGCGGCGCTCTCGCGTAACCACTCGTTCAAGACCTCGCCGGAGCGCTTCCTCAAGCGGACCAGGACGTTCAAGGGCTCGTGGTGCGACAAGATGAGACACAGCTCCTTCATTCAAGTCTTCCGCCGCTCGCTCAACGGTCTCGTGAACGTGTGGCTCTACTTTGCGGATCTGATCTCCGACATCGAGGTCACCGTGCTCCTGTTCTCATCGAGTCAATGGGCCTGGGCGAGCATCGCGTCTGTCTTCTTGTTCCTCCAATTCTTCGTCGTGTGGCTGCGCGTGCTCCCGTACCTCCACGACACCTTCGGGCCAGAGTCCGGATTGTACCGCTTCTTTGTCGTCCTTGGTTTCCCTTTGGGCATGCTCGGACTCGACTGCCTCATGTTCCTCGAGCCGTTTGGGCTGCTACCCGTCGTGCCCTGCCTCACGGACCAGATGCGCCAGTTCATCCCGGCGTACAAGGCGACCCGCATCATCGCCGAGGTGCTCATCGAGAGCTTGCCGCAGATGATCCTCCAATCCTACATAATGGTCACGGTCTTTTCTCGCGTGCACGCGGGCATGGCGACCGCGACGGAGCTCAGCCTGCTCAACGCGTCCATCGACGGAGCGCCCTTCTCTGAGATCTTGCCGCGCTCGATTGCGATCAGCACCATCACGTCGCTCAAGGCGTGGATCGAGCTCGTTCAGTCGGCGCGCGAAGCGGGCATCACCGTACGCGAAAAGGCCAACCAACTTCTGAAAGTTGGGTACGGTCTGCCGCTCGATGCTCTGAAGAGGGGCGCCATCTACGAGTGGTCTTGCACATACCACATTTCCGAGGTCGAAGTGCCGCCCCTGCTCGATGCGCTCATCAAGAACTCGAGCCTCACGCGCCTCAACCTGTCCATCTCCGGCTTCGAGTGGAACGGTCCGGAGGCGAGCAAGGCGTTCAGCGGCGCGCCGCTCATTGAGGCGTTGGCTGAGAGCGCCTCCGCGCTCGCCGAGTTGCAATGCCTTGTCGTGAGCCAGGAGAGCGGCTATCCCATCCCAGTGGGCAAGCTGCGCAAGGGCGGCGAGATCGCCAAGGACGCGCTGCACGAGACGCGCCTGCTGCGACCGGGGGGTCCTCGATTGCTTGAGGTCCTGCTGATCGGCGACTTACTGCGCAAGGATCGCTCCAAGTCCCTCGTCGACCAGCATAAGGTGGAGGAGTCCGCCAGCAAGGTGGTCGCACTCATCGAGCGTGCCAGGCGCGGCGAGGTGAACGTGGACGCGTGGCAGACGCAGGTGGTCGAGCTGATCGTCGCGGGGGAGCTGCGCCGTGCACACCTGAAGGGACTCTTCACAGTGCGTGTGCTGCACGATGTCGGCTTTGAGCCGAAGCAGCTGCTGGCCCTCGGCCACCGGCCAATCGAGCTCAAGGAGGCCGGGTACAGCGCCAAGGACCTGATGGACAAGTGCGACATCAAGCTGCCCGCTCTCAAGGCGCTCGGCTACAAGGTCAAAGATCTCAAGGCGGCAGATGCGACCGTGCACGAGCTCAAGGCGCTCGGGTTTGGCGCCTCCGCCCTCAAGGACGAAGCCGGATATGGACTGCTCGATCTCAAGGACGCGAGCTTCACGCTCGACGAGCTCAAGGCGGCGGGCTTCGGGCCGTCGGAGCTCAAACTTGTGGCCGGGTACAAGGCGCCGGAGCTGCGCCTTGCCGGCTTTACCGCGAGCGAGCTGCGCAGCACCAAAGCTTTTGTGGGTCCGGAGCTGCGGGAGGCGGGCTACTCGGCGACGGAGCTCAGGGCCGCTGGCTATGACTGCAAGTTTGTGATCAAGGCGGGCTACAACACGATCGAGGCGACCGAGGCGGGCTACACGCTCCCGCAGCTGGTGGCGGCGGGATGCGAATGCAAGCCGCTCAAGGAGGCAGGCTGGAAGGCGCCCGAGATGCGAAAGGCCGGCTTCCAGCTCAACCACCTCGATTGGGCGGGTTACGATGCGCAAGAGCTGCAGGCCGCCGGGTTTGACGCGGCGCTGCTCAAAGAGAGCGGCATCGGGCTGCTCAAGCTGAAAAAGGCGGGAACGCCCATCGCCAAGATCCGTGAGGCCGGTTTCAAAGCGGACCGTCTCAAGCTGGAGGGATACAAGGCGGGCGAGCTGGCAAAGGGCGGATACTCTGCCAAGGAGCTACGTGGCTTCCGCGACCAGCTGTACGCCGAGGGTGAGGGCGCGTACGCGGGGTACACGGCCAAGGAGATGCATGACTCGCAAGTGGAATTCTCCGCCAAGGAGCTCATAGGAGCGGGATACACATGCGCCGAGCTCCGGGACGGTGGGTATACGGCCGGTGAGTTGAAAGCCAAAGGAGCTTCGTTAGCTGAGATGCGGGGTGGCGGCTACACCTGCGCAGAGCTCCTCGAGGGTGGCTTCACCGTTGAGCAGCTCAAGATTGTCGCGAGCGCGAAGGAGATGACGGAGGCGGGCATCAGCCCGAAGGTGCTGCGCGCGCTGGGGTACAGCGTCAACTTGCTGCGCAAGGCCGGGGTGACCGCAGCGGCGCTGCAGGCGGCAGGTTGCACCAACGACGACTTGTTCAAGGGTGGTTTCGACGCCAAGGAGCTGTGGGAGCTGGGCCTGCGTGTGCGCGAGCTCAAGGGCATCGGCGTGAGCGCGGCCGAATTGCGCCAGCTCGGCTGCAAGGCAAAGCTCCTCGGCGAGGTCGGTTTCACAGCAGCCGAGTTGATCAAGGGGGGCTTCCACCCGCGCGAGGTGGAGGCGGTGCAAACGAGCGCTGACGGCGTGACCTCGGTCAGCGCACTGCGTGCCAAGGGCTACAGTGCGGCCGAGTTGCGCATGATCGGCTTCCAGGTGGCGGAGATGCGCAGCGGGGGGTACACGTGCCGTCAGGTGCGCGAGGGCGGGTTCACGCAAGAGGAGCTCCTCGAGGGTGGCTTCCGACAGCGCAGCGTCGATGCCACCGATGGGCGCCCCGTGTCTACGCTGCGCGTGGAGGGCAGGTATTACGCCAAGGACCTCGCTGCCATCGGCTTCACCACACAGGAAATGTTCGAGGGTGGTTACAGCACCAAGGAGCTCACCGAGATTGGCGTGGGCGTTGCCGAGCTCAAGGCCGCGGGCGCCAGCGCCGGGGCACTGCGCGAGGCGGGAGTCGCCGGTAGGGATCTCAAAGCCGCGGGCTACACGTTGCGTCAGCTGCGAGAGGGCGGGTTCGCGTGGAAAGAGCTCGTCATCTTCTTGCGCAGCACCCACGCCGAGCTGGTGGAAGCTGGCTTTGCGGGCCTCGACCCGAAGGATATGATCTTCAAGCAGTATCGACCGGAGTAAATTGCGTTGCAGAGAGGGTCAGAGAGGCTCAGAGGAGAGATAACAGATAGTGCCTTAGAAGCTAAACATCAAAATTGCTAATTGGCATGGCTGAATCGAGTGACTACCGAGCCCGCGACTGGGTCCGTGAGCGCCGGCTCGGTAGGGCTGAGGCTACGAAAGTCGAACCGGCAAGGCGCAAAAGGTGAACGCGCCGCCCGAAAGCGCTAAAAGCCGAGCGCGGGCCGCGCCCGGCGCGGCGAGCGTGCGCGGCGTGATCGAGAAAGTGTAAAAACCAAAAAGTCATACCATAAGCTGCATCGCGCAACGTTATCGGAAACTCAGATGTGGAGATAACTCGGTCGAGATAACAACCGCGGGCTGAGCCCCGCCTGAGCCATGGTCGACACGCGACTCGCGAGCCGCGGACGCCACGCTCCTCCGCGCACCCACGACCGTTCGAACTTCGAAATGCTAGACATGCGCGAACAATGTATAGAGCGAGACAACATGGCATGCGTTGTCTGCGCACCGCGTCGGTGCAGCAGCGGCTGATCACGGAACCGGAGGTAAGAAGTACGGATTACCTTCCGTTACCGTACTGCTGGTTGCCCATCGGCTGTTGCATGCCCGGCTGTTGCATGCCCATCGGTGGCTGCATCCCGCCCATGGGCCCGGCGCCGCCCATGGGCATGCCCATCGGTGGCTGCATCCCGCCCATGGGCCCGGCGCCGCCCATGGGCATGCCCATCGGTGGCGGCATGCCGCCCATTGCGGGTGCGCCGCCCCACGTTTCCTGGGCCACGTTGCTGAATCGTGGCGCCGTGGCAGAGGACGAAGTCGCGCCGTATTGTGACGCCGGGTACCCGTTCCGAGTGGACACGACGCCCGCGCCCATGTAGGGCGACGATTGGCCGTATGGGTTGGGTGAGCCGAATCGCCCATAGCGCATCGCTCGGCGTGCGGCCGCATCGCGTACGGGTTCCATGCGCCCTCCGGTGCCGAGGTACACCAGGTCACGCACGGGAGTGAGGACCGCGCCATCGCCGGCGACGGCGTTGTTGTAGCTGAGAGCGCCGAGGACGGACTCACGTACGCTGCCTGGGCTCCCAAACTGAGGCCTCGTGTCACCGTACCCACCAAAGGCTGCGCCACCCTGCATGCGCGACATGACAGACTCGCGGACGCCCATTCGGGGCATGCCGCCCATCGGCATGCCGCCCATCGGCATGCCGCCCATCGGCCCAGCGCCCATGAGCCCGGCGCCGCCCATCGACATGCCGCCCATGGGCCCGGCACCAGGGCCACCCATCTGGCCGGGCATGCCGCCGCCCATGCCGCCGCCCATGCCGCCAGGCATCCCACCCATCTGGCCTGGCATACCGCCGCCCATGCCGCCGGGCATGCCGCCGCCCATCGGCATGCCGCCCATGGGCCCGGCACCAGGGCCACCCTGCATGCCAGGTCCGCCCATGCCACCCTGCGGCGGCATGCCCATCCCACCCTGCGGCGGCATGCCCATCCCACCCTGCGGCGGCATGCCCATCCCACCCTGCGGCGGCATGCCCATGCCACCCTGCGGCGGCATGCCCATGCCACCCTGCGGCGGCATGCCCATGCCACCCTGCGGCGGCATGCCCTGCGGCGGTGACGGCGAACCACCACGCCCGCGCGATGAGACGAAGCCGCCAGGACTGCCCATGGCCCCCTGCATCTTCACGAAGCTTCGTGGCGTGTGCATGATCTTCATGCACATCGCCGACTTCGTTGCAGTACTGAGAGAATCGACTGGTGTAAACAGTGTGACCGCGAGGGCCACCGCGCCGAACGCCATGGATGGAAGCGCGAGCTCGAACGTCGTCGTCGAAGGGCCGCCAAGCTTCGGAAATCTGTTTCGACCGCGACGAATCTCAATTAGCACCGGGATTGTTCGTGAGTGAGTGTTAGGGAGTGTCAGTGAGTGAGTGAGTGAGTGAGTGAGTGAGTGAGTGAGTGAGTGAGTGAGAAACGCACTCCTTCTGAATTGAGAAGAGCGTCCACGGCAGGTCCTCGTCTATCGCCGACGCTCTGCATTTCTGCATGATGCAAGGAAGGTCTGAAGTATGGAGGAAGGTCATCACGGCGTGAAAATTGTAGTCGAGCTCCCGAAACCAGCGGGCAACCTGTTCGAATGGAGCATCTCGCAGCGACGGCCTCTCTCCGACCTGCAAGCCCTTGATCTTGTCGACCTGTTTGACGAGCCCACACCCATACGCGTCTCTGCTAGTTGGTTCTCGTACAGCTCGAAGCCGACCCCCTTCTCGGCGTCGAGCAGCACCACTCCTGCAGGTCGCTCGTCTCGGCGGAGTAGACGGCTAGGCTCAGCTCTTGCACGATGGTGCCGAGCATTATGGAGATCTTCGGGTCCATGAGGTGCCATCCCAGCAGTTGACGGCGCCGACATCTTAGCCGCTTGCGAGACATCTTAGCCGCTTGCGAGCCCTTCGCGGCCGCCATCCGCGCGCATGCGGACAGCCTCAGCATGGATGCGGTCGACCGCGAGCGCAAGCGGACCGGCTCTGTGGATGATCTCCTCCCGCTGATTGCATCCGGCGTGGCGATCTGGCGGCCGTTGCCCAAAGGCAGCAAGCTACCCACTAAGCTCACGCCCTGGGAGCCTGGCATGGAACGTGGTGCATTCTGCAAGATGTGCTATCGCAACGACGACATCGATGCAGCGTGTGCCATGCGGTTCCCATGGGGGAGTTCTTGTTATTCGGGGGATCCCCCAACGACTCGGGTTGTGGGGGTGATTCTGGAGGCGCCGTGGATCAATACTGCTTCGAGCCGAGCGAGTACAGTAGAGCGCTCGAGCACGTGCACAGCTCTATGCACGTGGCCGTCCCCTTTCCCGAGGCAGCAGACGTGAGCGCACGCTCATTCGATCTGATGCCTCACAGCACCAACTAGGTTGACAGCTGCTAGTTGATCGTCGACTATCGCTTTACACATGCTCCTCATCAGCCCTGCTTGCTAGCCGCACCTTCCCACAAAAGTCCCCACTTCCCCCCTTTCCCCCGCTCCACTATGCATGCATGCTCTTCACACCCAAGTTGAGCAGGGACGCACAATGACCAGGTCGCGACAAGGTCGCTCTCGCAGCTGCGCGCGACGATCACCGCCGCCGGCCTCAGCCACGCTGATCGCCTCGAAAAGTCTGAGCTGCAGACGCGGGCTCGTGAAGCACTCACAGCCGCAGAAGTGCAGCCGACGGGCTTTCTTTCTCGGTCATCGATGATCCCGACCGATGATTCTGACATAGATCTAGAAGCGCATGAAGATGTGATCGGAGAAGTAGACGCCAGTGTCCCCACGCGAAAGGCAGCTCGTAAACAGCAGCGGAAGATCAAAGGGAAGGCGAACCGGGCTTACGGCGAAGTGCTCCAGTCTGAGCAATCTGAGGTTACCGGGGAGCAGAGTGCGCCATGTCTTTCCTTCCAGACATTGCGCACCCTCGGCTGGCAGGCGAACCAAGTGCAGCGCGCAGACCCACGAGGGCATCGCTCGCACTTTGTGGGGATGTGCCTGATTGCCGCAAACTTGGTCCTGGTTGGACTCATCTCGCGAGATCATTCAGTATCATCTCCAAGTGCTGCGCGCGGCAATGCTACGTTCGAGCACGCGGCGAGCAGGCTCGATCCCATTGCAGCACCACCTCGATCAGGACCACTTCGGCTTACTCCATCAGCATCACCTCCCAGCGCATACCCACTGCCGTCGCCCGCTCCACCACCGCCACCGCCTCCTCCTCTGCCTTCTCCGCCTCTGCCTCGTAGCCCGCAGACGCCTCCGATGCCGTCACCGCCGCCACCATCTTCGCCTTGGGTGCGCCCTTGGTTTTACCATCCGAGGACCAACTGCTATAGTGGTAATGGCGCCACGGACCTTGCACCGGGGCCGCAGGCAGACATGGACGTCGCCGCGTGCAAGGCATCGTGCCTCGAGCTCGCTGGCTGCGAGGCCATCGTGGTGCCCACCAAAAAGTTGGGATGGGGAGAGTCTTGTAACCGAAGGAGCCAAGTGGATCTGGCAAGGTGTTCTACCAATGCTGGTACGTGGTCCAGCGACTACGATACCTACACTCTCGCACCGCTGCCGCCCCTTCCACCCTCTGTGCCCCACCCGCCAGCTCCACCGCCACGCCCCATTCATCCTCCATCATCTGCAAGTGTCATCAATGCACGGTTTGCGACCGACGCCGGCGTGCTTGTGCACCTACTCGACTCGTACATATTCGTCGACGGCGAGGTGTCGGGGCTGAGTGGGCAAGGTCGATTCGGGCAGCTGGGCACGATTAGCGCCACCATCATTTTGCAACGGCAGCGTGAACGCTTCGGTCCAAAGATTCCCGTCTACGACATCAACGACGCAGGCCGGTACGGCGGCGTTGTCATTCGGCAGGAGGCAGTGCATCTCAGGTGCATGTATGGCGCCGACATCGGGTCCTGGGGAGTCCAAGGCGGCTGCCAGGACCGAAGTAATGGCTGGTGCGACGAGTTCGTCGACGCTTCGCGTGACAATCCATGCGCAGGCCTCCAGCACCCTTCCAGCTACAAGTGCAAGTGCTGCACCCAGTTCAGCCCCGGTTGCAGTACCTCCTCCATGCCGCCCTGGCGTGGCGAGCACGTGGGTGTCTTCCTCGACTTTTACTTGCGCTATGGCGGCCACCCGGCGTGTTGTGGGAGCGGGTACAACGAGGTGATCATCCAAGCAGGCGATGCATGGAACCATGCCCTTCCCGGCCCCATCGAAGCGTTCTTCTACGATGTCGCAAGAAAGAACGAAGAGTGGGGCAAGGGTGCATCGGCCCATGCCCGGCGCATGCGTGATGGGTTTGTGCAGAAGTGGGGACTGACCACCGCCGATGTTCCGTTGCTTGAATTCGACCGTACCAATTACGAGTGGCCTTTTGAACCGGCCGCGGGCGAATGACGTTTGGACGCTTGGAACATGAGCAGTGCATGCAGCAGCACATCCAGTGCGTGCGCACGGAGCGCCACTACTAGAGATCTACGTAGTATCCCACGGGGCACTACGGGGCACAGCATGGCCCGTCCTGCGCGTATCCCGCGCGTCGGAGACGTGGTCGCCGCATGGCGATCTGAGATCTGGACGATAGTGTCCACACACGATGCGATCAGTGCCGACATTTGGGACATGCACCCCTAGGCTTGGAACCTTGGTTGCCCCGACACCCGACAGTCTCCACGGCCGAGAGCCGAGCATTCTTTAATACGCAGTCCTCGACTGCGCTGAATCGCGATGTCGTGTGTTTAATACTACGTAGGAAGTACATGAGAATGTAGGGCCGTAT
>Ga0209550_10005867_pt1 | contig 11470 bp, 8 predicted proteins | sample LauGreSuBDMM15SN_2_FD_187567 | JGI IMG/M metagenome (GOLD analysis project Ga0209550, IMG submission 187567) | Freshwater lake microbial communities from Lake Michigan, USA - Su13.BD.MM15.SN (SPAdes) (version 5) | ecosystem: Environmental > Aquatic > Freshwater > Lake | place: Lake Michigan, USA... | reverse complement strand
TCAAGTAAAACAACCTCATCTGCGGCGCTTAGCGCTCTGGCAAACTCACCCATAAATGCTTTCGTTCGAGAGTAACGATGTGGCTGAAAGATAACTATTAATCGCCCATCACCGGCATATCGCTTTGCCGCCGCTAAAGTAACGTCAACTTCAGTTGGGTGATGTCCGTAATCATCGATAATTCGTATGCCATGAACGGTACCTTTTAATTCAAAACGCCGTCCGGTTCCTTGAAAACTTGCTAAACCATTTAACATTTCAGCGGCAGGTGCTCCAAGTACCAGCCCCATGGCAAGTGCTGCACCGGCATTTAACAGGTTGTGCAGCCCTGGAACCTGAAGTGACATCTTTCCGATGGCGCGACCCTTCCAAAGAACGCGCGCAGTTGATCCCATCGGCAGTAAATTGATGGAGTCAATAAATAGATCAGCTCCGACGCTGGTTCCATATGAAATTATATTTAAACCAATTACCGAGCTAGCTAGATGTGCCGATCCAGAATCATCTGCGCAATAGATGAGATACCCATCTTTAGCAATCGTTGCGGCAAAATCAGCAAAGGCCTGCGTTACATCAGCTTCGGTAGCAAAATAATCAACGTGATCATGTTCAACGTTAGTAACGATCGCAGCGAAAGGGCGATACTCGATAAATGATCCATCAGATTCATCAGCCTCGGCCACAAAGAGATCGCCAGTTCCGCGATGAGCATTTGATCCAGAAGACGTTAGCGTGCCACCGATGGCAAATGAAGGATCTAGACCGCAGGCCTGAAGGGCCACTGTGAGCATCGATGAAGTAGTTGTCTTTCCGTGAGTGCCGGCTACCGCGATACTTCGCGAATTAGACATCAGTGTTGCTAACGCCTGTGCTCGGGTAAGTATCGGAAGGCTTAATTCGCGAGCACGTACTAATTCAACGTTATTTTGACTAATTGCAGTTGAGTAAATAACGAAATCTGCACCATCTACTTGAGATGCCAGATGTGCAGGATTAACTTCTGCGCCAAGCGCCGCAAGTGCGCTTAACACGGTCGAATCTTTTGCGTCAGAACCTGAGACCGATATTGCGTGAGAGAGCGCGATTCGCGCTAAGCCACTCATTCCCGCGCCACCAATGCCTATAAAGTGAAGGCGTTTGCCACTCCATGAACTTAAATCGATAGCCATCAATCGCGCTTTCCAGTTAGGGCATGCTCCATAAAATTAACAATCTTCTCGCTTGCATTTAGATCACTGCTTGAACCAGCAATTGGCGACGCTGCAGATTTTTCTAAGAGGCGACCTAAATTGCTTGAGACCCATGCTGGCGAGAAGAGTTCTTGGTTGATGACTTCGCCGCGTCCTTGTGTGATTACTTGGCTGGCGTTATAACGTTGTTCACCATTTCCTATTGGAAGAGGAATAAAAAGTGAATACCGGCCCAGAGCATTTATTTCAGAGCAGGAGATTGCACCACTGCGACTAATTATCAAATCTGCTGCTAAATAGGCTGTCGCCATATCCTCAATATATGCCGTCGATTTATAGCGCTCTTCGATCTTTGGTAGTGGATTTAATTTGCCTACTGCGTGTAAGAGCTGATTACCGTTGGAGAGCAAGGCAGGAAGTGATTTCTCAATAACAGAGTTAAGGGCGACCGATCCCTGAGAGCCAAAGAAGGCGAGGATTAGCGGCGCCGCGGGAGAAAAACCGAGTTTCGCTTTTGCGCTGGCTCGCGCCTTCGCCCAATCTGCGGTGCTATCGGTTAGCGCTTTTGCGACATCAGATCGAAGCGGTATCCCCGTAATCAATGCCCGGCTTAACGCCCCACTTTCCACCGCTTGCGCAACTGCCACATTTGGAGTCAGGTGCGCTCCTAAGCGATTGGCAAAGCCAGGTTTGGCATTTGCTTCGTGGATAACAAATGGAATACCCAATGATTTAGCTGCGAGATAGGAAGGCGCTGATACATATCCGCCAAAGCCAATTAATAAATCTGCGCCTTTAATAATTTGGCGCGAGGCTGCTAGCGCCTTTAAGAAAGCAACTGGAGCGTTCATTGCGGAGAAAGTAATTTTACGAGGCAAGACGACTTTAGGAATATGGTGCAATTTAAAGTTAGCGGCAGGGACCAATTGATTTTCCAGCCCACTTGGGGTGCCTATAAACTCAAGGAGATCACTCGGATATTTCTCTCGCCAAAGGCGGGCGATCGCAAGAGCAGGTTCCACATGTCCTGCGGTTCCGCCACCTGCGAAGATGATTTTCATGATGTGCTTAATCTACGCCGTTCAATCGCCTTTTGTAATTCACCTTTAACTTCTGGGTCGCGCAGAGCGCTACCAAATACATAGCCCAAACCAACATAGAGCGAGATCAGTGCTGAGCCTCCATATGAAACAAAGGGAAGAGTTACACCCACAACAGGTAACACGCTGGTAGCTGATCCAACATTAAGAATGGTTTGGATCGCAATCCAACTGCCAATTCCTGCTCCCACATAGCGCGACATCGGATCTGCGCAACGAAGTGAAATTTTAAAGATTGAGAAAATTAGCGCTGCGAGCAAGGCAAGCACTGCAAGTGTTCCGAGTAACCCTAACTCTTCACCGATTACAGCAAAGATAAAATCGGTATGCGCTTCTGCGAGATTGCCCCACTTTTGCCGGCTTCCACCCAGACCTACTCCAAAGATTCCACCACTAGCTAGCCCCAATAAACTATGGGCGGGTTGCCACCCTGCATTTTTGTAATCTTCGACTGCAAAGGGATCAAGAACTACTAAGAAACGCTGGGCGCGATATCCCGCGGTTGCAATTAGAACCGCAAGGGTAATCGCACCTACTGCAACTAGAGAACCTAATACTCGCAATTCAATACCTGAGACAAAGAGCAAACCACCAAGAATTGCAGCGATCACACAAGTAGTGCCAAGGTCGTGACCGAGCATTACAAGAAACATCACAAGAACAAACCCAGGGCCGATTAAGAGGAAGACATTTACGCGCATCTTGCCGTTGCGCTCTTGATTTGCCAACATATAACTGGCCCAGAGAATCAGCAGAAATTTCGCCAACTCACTTGGTTGGATATCTACAAAGGGCAGCGCGATCCAGTTGGTATTTCCATTTACCGTCTTGCCAACACCTGGGATTTGGAGAAGTAAGAGAACTGCCGCTGAAAGTAGCAGTCCAAAGCGAGCAAGTAGGCGCCACTGGGTCAAGCTGCGTTGCGAAAGAAAGATGGCTAATGGAATAGAAATTACAAAGAAGGTTAATTGGCGCAGCACAATGGCAACTGCGCTACCTCTGGTATCAAGTGCGTGAATAGAGGAGGCAGAGAAGACCATAACAAGTCCGATTACCGATAACGAAAGCGCGCTAATGGCCAAGATATAGAAGCTATTTACCGGCTTTGCCAGAAATTTCTGGTTCTTTGAACTCATGCATTCTCCTTTAGCGCTGCTTTTGCAAATCTATCGCCGCGGTCGGCGTATGAAAGAAATTGATCCATTGATGCGCATGCAGGTGCTAATAGCACCGTGTCCCCCGCTTTAGCGCGCACCTTCGCCGCTTGGACAACTGCCTCCATTAATGAATTATCTGAGCCACCTTTTTCATACGATTGTGGTGGATCGATATATACGATTTCAACATCTGGCGCATTTGCTCGCAGCTCGGTGGCTATCAATTCACGATCAGCACCAATTAATATTGCGACTTTGATGCGAGATTTACAACGTTTTACTAGATCAGCCATTTCGGCACCTTTTGCCAAACCTCCTGCAATCCAGATCGCCGACATCGTCGCCATTAGCGATGCAGAGGCGGCGTGAGGATTAGTGGCTTTGGAATCATCAATCCAAGTAATTTCATCTTTAGTGCAAATAGCTTCGATTCGATGGCGCCCCAATTTAAATTTCTGCAATGCGACACGGATCGATTCGTAAGAGATACCCATTGCTCGCGCTAATCCAGCCGCAGCCAAGGCGTTGGAAACATTGTGAGGAACCGTTGGAATAACATCAATAATCTCGGCAATCATCGCAGCTTCTTGGGGATCGCTAACGAAAGCGCGATCAATCAGAAGTTCTTCAACTACGCCAAGCTCCCCTGGGCCAGGTGTATCTAGTGAGAAAAATACTTTTCGTCCCTGCCAATTATTAGATCTGGATACAACTTCAGGATCATCACCATTTAATATGCCAGTGCTGGCTCGATCTAAGATCGCCATCTTCGCTTGGGCATATTCGCTAAATCCGCCGTGCCAGTCAACGTGATCTTGTGCAATATTTAAGATTGCCGCTGCTTCAAATCTCGCTTCTCGTATCCAGTGAAGCTGAAAAGAGGAGAGTTCTATTACCAATACTTGAAATTTTTCAGCACTTTCTACACTTTCAATCACCGTAGTGCCAACGTTTCCACAAGCGATCGCTGAAATACCATCAGCGCGTAACATCGCAGCAGCCATTTCAACGGTCGTTGTCTTTCCGTTAGTTCCGGTCAGGGCTATCCAGCGTTGGCTTGGGACGAGTTCAGCGCGCAGCTGCCAAGCCAGATCTACCTCATTTAACAATTGCACGCCAGAGTTCTCTGCTTCGATAATTAATTGGTGATCGGATTTCCATCCTGGCGAAACCACTAGCGCATCAAAATTTACGGCGCTATACAAATTAGTGGGGGCAACGATAAATCCAGCGACTTCGCTGACTACATCATCGGCTAACGATATCTGCGCGCCTCTTTTAGCCAGTGAGCGAGCAACTGCTAGGCCAGTTACTCCTGCGCCAAGGATTAGAATTTTCTTATCTATAAAAGTATTAGCCATAGCGCGCTTTACCTACTGAGTAACCCATTGAGCATAAAAGAGGCCAAGCCCTAGCGCTACACACAGGCCTGCGATGATCCAGAAACGCAAAACGATGGTTACCTCACCCCAACCGCTTAGTTCGAAGTGGTGTTGAAGTGGAGCCATCTTGAAAATTCTTTTTCCACCAGATATTTTAAAGTACAGAACTTGCAAAATTACCGATGCGCTAATGATTACAAAGAGTCCACCCAGCGGAATGAGCAATAGTTCGATTCTTAGTGATGTCGCAATACCGGCGAGTGCCCCACCCAGGGCGAGCGATCCGGTATCACCCATAAATATTTTCGCTGGGGATGCATTCCACCAGAGAAATCCAGCGCACGCGCCAGCTAAGGCGGCAGATAAGACTGCCAAGTCGAGTGGATCTCGCACCAAGTAACAGTTTGCACCTGGAGCAATTGCGCAACTCTGTCCAAACTGCCAAACGCCAATCAAGATATAGGCAATGAAAGTCATAACCGCAGCTCCAGTTGCGAGCCCATCTAACCCATCGGTGAGATTGACGCCATTACTTGTTGCAGTAACCATAAGAATTACCCAGACAATTACTAGACCTGCGCCAAGAACTATTGATGTATCACGCACCGTAGAAAGATTCATTGAGATCGGAGTCAGCCCATCACCGTCTGGGAATCGGATTCCTAGGTATCCGAAAATAGCTGCAAAAACCACTTGGCCTAGAATCTTCTGCTTCGCATTTAAACCCAGTGACTTTTGGCGTGAGACTTTTAACCAATCATCTAAGAAACCAACGAAGCCGAGTGCAGTCATTAGCCCCAGAACTAGCAACGCTGATGTGCTTACTGTGTTCCGGGAAATTGCGTGTGCAATAAAGTATCCAGCGGCTACAGCAAAGATAATTATTAGCCCACCCATAGTCGGAGTGCCACGTTTGATGTGATGAGATGACGGGCCATCGTCACGAATGATTTGGCCATAGCCACGTCGGGCAAGGAAGCGAATGAGTAGCGGAGTACCGAAGAGTGATAAGAAGAGTGCGATGGAACCGGAGATTAGAATTTCTCTCATTTCACTTTACCGCTCCCCTTCTTCAACAATTTCTACATCTGCTGCTATCGATACGATTATTTTCGCTGCGATTGCTTGTGCTAATTCTTCAAACTCTTCAGCTCGGGAAGCTTTAATCAGTACTACATCACCGGCGCTTATCTGATCCACTAATTGCAAAGCCTCTTCCTTCTCCTGAAAGAGATGGATTTCGGTTGCGCTATTCGCGGTCAACTTTGCGGAATACTCCGAAGCGCCAATGCAGACCAAGTGATCTATCCCTAACTCTGACGCAAGGGTGCCAATGTCTGCGTGGCGAGTGGCTGAGGACTCGCCGAGTTCATGCATCTTTCCGAGAAATGCCCAAGATTGGCCGCCTCGCTCTTGTGCAAAGAGCACCAAAGTACGTAGCGCCGCCTCAGCAGATTCGGGACTTGAGTTATAAGAGTCATTTATCAATACGACCCCGCGGAGTTCTTGGATCTCCATTCGCCACTTACTTCTTAGATCTGAAGTGGAGAGGGCGACTGCGATCTGATCGATAGATGCCCCAACTGCGGTCGCGGCAGCTGCTGCAGCCAAGGCGTTGGCGACTTGGTGTACTCCGACAAGTCGTAGCCCAACTGCGGCGCGACCAGCGCTAGTTATTAAGTCAAAGTGTGGGCGTCCTTCGCGAATTTCAACATCGCTGGCACGAACATCTGCTGCGGTTGTCTCACCAAAAGTAATGATCTTTCCCTTATGGAGTGCGCTCATTTGTGGCGTGAATTCATCATATTGTCCGAGAATTGCGATAGCGCCAGGATCAAGTGATGAAATCATCTCAGATTTTGCTTGCGCAACTGCCTCAGCTGATCCGAACTCGCCAATATGTGCAGTGCCGACTCGTAACACTATGCCGATATTTGGTTTTGCCATCTGGCAAAGAAGCGCAATATCTCCGATGTGGCGTGCTCCCATTTCTAAGATACAGAACTTAGTATTTTCATCACACTGTAAAAGTGTAATTGGAGTGCCTAATTCGTTATTGAAGTTTCCAGTCGGCGCTATCGTTCCTCCTAAATTCTCCAAAATATGATGCAATAAATCTTTGGTCGTCGTTTTGCCTTGCGAACCGGTCAGCGCAATCACCTGCAAGTCGCTCAACAGATCTCGCACGTGTGCTGCTAATTTATTGAGAGCGGTAAGTACATCAGGTACGACAATGCAGCGATCGGATGAGGCAACGCTGACAATTGCGAGTACCGCACCGCGTGAAAATGCTTCAGAGACATATTTGTGTCCATCACTCTTTTCACCCTTTAGCGCCAAGAAAATTGATCCCGGGGTCACTTGGTTGGAATCAAATACTGGTGCGGAAGTGATAGTTACATCTGAGCCCTTGAGTTCGCCTCCAACTATTTCAGCGATTTCAGATGCTTTTAGCGCGATCATCGCTTCGCCTCGATCGCCTGTGCTAGAACTAAGCGATCATCGAAATCAAATATTTGGCCCTTGATCTCTTGGCCGAGCTCGTGGCCTTTACCAAGAATTGTCACCGTATCGCCGGGTCCTGCAATGGATACCGCATATGCAATTGCGCTAGCGCGATCGCTGATTATTTGTGATGGTTGAGCGACGTTGAGACCAAGGGCCATCGCCTCAAGTATTTCTGCAGGATCTTCTGATCGTGGGTTATCACTTGTAAAAATTGCAATATCCGCATTTTCGATCAGAGCCTTACCCATCATTGGTCGTTTTCTTGCATCGCGGTCTCCCCCGCATCCTAAAACTGCTATCACCTGTCCAGATGTAAATTCGCGGATCGATTTAAGAACGTTTGAGACTGCATCTGGAGTATGTGCGTAGTCGACAAAGGCGTTGAAATTTTGACCTACCGAAACTTCTTCTAGCCTTCCGACCGCCCCTGAAATCTTAGGAACAATCGCCGCGATATCAATTGGATCTACACCGGCTTCGACTGCAATCGCTATCGCCATCAATAAATTATCGAAGTTATAGCCGCCCCGCAAAGTTGTTGTTGTCTCGATCAAGATTCCACCTGAGCCCCGAACCTTCAACTGCACTCGCTTGGAACTGTTATCAATTTCAATGTAGTGCCAAGTGGCCTTGGGATTTGTTCGTGAAAGGGAAATAACTGGGAGCTCGGTGCTTTCTGCCAGTCTTGCTCCATACGGATCATCGATATTGATACACGCTAAATCTGCCATTGCAAAGTTAAAGAGCGCCGATTTTGCCGCAAAGTAACTTTCCATATCTCCGTGAAAATCTAAGTGATCTTGCGTTAAGTTTGTAAAGCCAGCGATCGCGAAATGTGCACCTTCTAACCGATGCAATTGCAGCGCATGGCTTGACGCTTCTATAACTAAATGGCGCATGTGGCGCTCTCTCATTACCGCTGCCAACGCCTGTAAATCAGTAGCCTCTGGGGTCGTGCGTTTGCTGGCAAGAATTTCACTACCGATTCGCGTCTCCACAGTGCCAATTAGCCCACATTCACGATGAGCTGCTTCAAAGATCTGATGTAGCAATGTGGTGACCGTGGTCTTGCCATTTGTCCCAGTGATGGCAATGGAACTTAGGTCACGCATCGGCTCGCTATATAAATGCGCCGCAATTCGACCAGCAATTAATCGTGGATCTTCCACGACCAATACCGGCAGATCTTTAATTAACTTGGCACCAGCTGAATCTGTAATTACCGCAATCGCTCCACGTTTTTTAGCACTTTCTGCAAATTCTGCACCGTGACGTTTTGCTCCTGGAATCGCGATAAATAAATCTCCAGGGATTACATCACCGTCGTTATGAGTAGCTCCGCTGACCGCGAGCTTAGCTAAATCCGCTTGGCTAATTGAGGTTTGTGCATTACAAGATTGGGCAATTTTGGCGAGGGTTAACGCCGGAGGGCTAAAAGGTCGCATCATCGCTTCCTTGCACTTGCCTGCGTAACTTTTGCCTCAGCTGCTTTGCTCTGCTTTTTTAGCAATTCGCTCTGCGTTAGCGCTACTGGTAATACCTTGGTTCCGGTTGGAGCGACATGTTCAGATTGGAGAACGAATGTCATGACCTTTTTAAAAACGGGGCCACCAAGTGAGCCACCATAATAAGCGCCTTTAGGATCTTGAATAGTTACGCTGATTACATATTTGGGATCATCCGCTGGTGCAAAGCCAATAAAGGATGCGGTGTAACCGCTATAGCAAGAACAATCTGAGTTGTAACGCATTGCAGTGCCAGTTTTACCGGCAACTCGATAACCTGGAATCGCAGCACTTGGCGCAGTACCGTTGCCTGATACAACGGACTCCATCATTATCCGCAATTGCTTGGCGGTCTCAGCGCTAATAACTCGTTCATTAAAACGAGAAACTGAGGCGGTGTACCTTCCTGATGCATCTGTAGTTCCAGCGATCACCGTTGGAGAGACTCGAACACCGTTATTAGCAATCGTTGCAAAGATACTTGTGGCCTGCATCGCCGTTAGCGCATAGCCTTGACCAAATGCCACAGTTGGGGCGGTGGTTCCAGACCAATCGCTAACTGGGCGGAATAGCCCAGCGGACTCACCTGGCAAACCTGAACCGGTAGATTTTCCAATTCCAAATTTAGTTAGATAGCTGTGTAAAGTATCGTTCGATAACATCTCGCCGATTTTGATTGTTCCTGTGTTGGATGAGACTGCCAAGATTCCAGAAGTCGTTAAATACTGCACAGGGTGAGGATCGTGGTCCTTGAAAGTTTCTCCACCGCGCTTTAAGGAATATGGGACTTTCAAAACTGTTTCTGGAGTTATCTTTTTCTCCTCCAGCGCTGCTGCCAGAGTCATAACTTTTCCAGTCGATCCCGGCTCATAGACATCTTGAACCGATGGATTGCGCATTTGCGCTTCTGTGACTTTCTTAGTGTTATTTGGGTCAAAGGTCGGCGCAGTTGCGTGTGCCAAAATCTGTCCTGTTTTGGGATCCATAACGATAACGGTGCCACTTGAGGCGCGAGCTTTACTTACCGCTTTTTGAATTGCATTTGCTGCCACCCATTGCACATCACGGTCAATTGTCAGTCGAATGGTTGTTCCCTTTTCGGCGGCAATTATCTCCTTCTGTGATCCGGGAATTTCCGCTGCTAAGCCACGCGCGTATGAGTATCGGCCATCTGTGCCGCTGATGGTGGAGTTCATACTTGATTCAATCCCAGTTGCGCCAATGCCATCTTGACGGACAAAGCCAACTAGCGATGAGACAAGCGAGCCAGATGGATATTCGCGAATGTAATTTCTCTCAGAAAAGAAACCAACAATTCGCTTATCAAAGTTCTCTTTACTCAGCGCCGCGTTATATGAATCAATAGCGCTACTTAATTGGCGCCAGACTGCTGGTTTAGCGCTCCTTGTAACTAGCGCGTAGCGCTTACTTCCAGAGATAGCGCTCTGAACTTCTGCCACAGTCATTCCCAGATATGGAGCGGCAAAGTTAGCTGTCTGAGCTGCATCGGTGATTAAAGTCTGATCAACCACAATATTTATCGCAGAGACGCTACGCGCAAAAGCCACCCCATTGATATCGGTGATTTCACCGCGCGCCGCCGGAATTGCGCGGGTTGATTCCATCTCGATCGCAGCCTTAGCGCGATATTCCCCAGCCTGAACAGCTTGAATTTGAATGAGTCGAGCAACAAATAATAGGAAGAAGAGAAAGATAAAGATTAATAAGATGCGAATCCGCGAAGCGGCGAGATTTAAATTACCCACCTTTGATTTCTCCATTTGCTAGCGCCTGATCGACTGCATCTAAATTAAGAAATACCGGAGACTCTGATGGGCGCATTCTGAGCCACCGCGCCTTCGCGGCCAGCGCCTCAGGAGATGAAGCGGCTTCAATCTGGCGGTTAATTGCTTCGCGCTGATCTGCCACAACTTTCGCTTCCGCCTTAAGTGCAGAGAGCTGGAAGGCATCTTGCGCCGAGAGAATATTCACGGCAAGAAGTATTAGTAGTCCAACTCCTGCAATTGCTGATAAGAAAGTTGCGAAGAAGCGATGAGTTGCTTGCGTTCCTTCGGAAACACTTGGTACCAATTTTAGAAATACTTGAACGGATTTCTCACTGAGCTTTTGTCGAGGCGCGCGTGGCGCCTTTAGCGCAGCCGAATTCAGTTGCGCCATTTATGCCGCCACCTTTTCAATTGCCCGCAGCCGCACTGAGGCTGAACGCGGATTGGTAGCTAACTCTTCATCAGTTGGTGTCTCACCAGATTTTGAGACCATTGCAAACTTTGCGGCAAATTCTGGAAGATCAACAGGTAGGTTGCGTGGACTCTTAGAAGTGGAACGTTCCACAAAGATCTCTTTAACGATTCGATCTTCCAGTGATTGGAAGGAGAGAACAACTACACGACCTCCGATAGTTATCAAATCCAGCGCAATCGGCAGAGCGCGAGTAATCGCTCCGAGCTCATCATTTGCTTCAATACGCAGCGCTTGGAAGGTGCGCTTAGCCGGATTACCACCAGTGCGACGAGTCGCTGCAGGAATGCTCTCTTTAACTAACGCGGCTAATTCCTGTGTTGAGTTAAGTGGAGCTTTGGCGCGCGCTTTTACAATGTTTTCAACAAT
>Ga0209550_10005866_pt1 | contig 11474 bp, 7 predicted proteins | sample LauGreSuBDMM15SN_2_FD_187567 | JGI IMG/M metagenome (GOLD analysis project Ga0209550, IMG submission 187567) | Freshwater lake microbial communities from Lake Michigan, USA - Su13.BD.MM15.SN (SPAdes) (version 5) | ecosystem: Environmental > Aquatic > Freshwater > Lake | place: Lake Michigan, USA... | reverse complement strand
TCTGATATTGTTGTCATAATAATACTAATAGAGATTTTACTTTATATTCTTACCGTAAAACAAAAAAATAAAAATCAATTTTCCAAACCAAACGACGAGACAACTCCTACCCCACAAAAACAATGTATTTTTAGAAAACCATCTAAAAAATTGATTGTAATGACAATGTATTCAAGTAGACTCATATATCAATAGACCTTTATTAATGCAAATGAACCAATCAACAATTATGTGCGACTCTAATACTTCTATTCGTTCTAATGGTCCTGTGATTTCTATTAAAAAACCTGCCAAAAAATCGCAGAAATCGGTTCCTGCGAAAGCAGTGCTCCATGCGGAGCCTAATCCAGAGAAACTGGTTATAGAAACTCCGAGTTCGGAACCTACCACTATTGAAGAAGTAATTAACCGAGCTATGTCTATAGCAAAGGAAACTATCGACGGCATTTCGGTCCAAGAAAAAAGCGTATTGGAACATTTAGGAACTTATACGGAAGAGCCATATGATATCATCGAATCGTATTTTGAAGGACAGCATTTAGAACGATTAGTCCGCCATCAAATTGAGTCATACAACCATTTTACAAATTATCAAATGCAGCGGACTATCCAGATGTTCAATCCAGTTATTATTCGGTCGGAGAACGACTTTGTTGCAGATAAAAACCAATATTTCTTAGAAGTCCAGGTATCGTTTGAAAACTTTAAGCTATATCCACCACAAATCCACGAAAACAACGGCGCAACAAAAATAATGCTTCCTCAAGAAGCCAAACTTCGCAATTTCACGTATGCATCAACTATGACAGTAGATGTCAAAATCAGTTATATTGTGCGCAATACAGAGGCGATGGATACGCCTAAAGTAATAACAAAAACATTACAAAAAATTAACATCGGGAAAATGCCCATTATGTTGAAATCCGCCATCTGTGTTCTCACCCAAAACAGCCATATCCATTCTCAATTTACTGGCGAGTGTCCGATGGACTGTGGCGGATATTTCATCATTAAGGGGTCTGAAAAAACGGTTCTAGGTCAAGAACGTGCTGCGGAAAATCGCGTCTATTGTTTCGACGGAAAAAACACGACAAAATGGGATTGGATTGCCGAAATTAAATCCATTCCCGATTTCAAATGTATTTCGCCTAAACAAATTGAAATGATGATTTCGTCCAAAAATTGCGGATTCGGGAAAGGCATCTATGTATCTATCCCGCGTATCAAGCAGCCCATTGAATTATTTGTGGTATTTCGCGCACTCGGTATTATTAGCGACCGTGCAATTTGCGAAAAAATCATATTGGATATTGCAGACGAATGCAATACCGATATACTAAATGCATTGCAGGGATCAATTGTGGAAGCAAATAAATATATAACGCAGGAAGACGCAATCAAGCATATAACTACCCATGTCGCATATACTCCAATGAATATGGACCGAGAAACCGGACAAGCTAAAAAGCGCGAGTTCGCAAACGAAGTTCTCAGCAACGACTTATTCCCACATTGTAAAACCCCGGAGCAGAAAATATATATGCTCGGATATATGGCTAAAAAACTCATCCAGACTTCTCTCGGATGGCTACCATCGGATGACCGCGATAGCTATATCAATAAACGCATTGATTTGACCGGAACTCTGCTAAATAATTTGTTTCGCAACTATTTCAACAAATTGGTTAAAGAAATGCAAAAACAAGTTGTACGCGAAATCAATGTGGGCTCATGGCGTTCGACGGAAGACTATGAAAATATCATCAATATGACGAACATATACAAAATTATGAAATCTACTACTATAGAGAATGGTATTACACGAGCTCTTTCAACTGGCGATTTCAGTATTAAACAGGCCAATAGTAGTAAAGTTGGCGTTGCTCAAGTGCTTAATAGACTGACATATGCATCTACACTCAGTCATTCACGTCGAGTAAATACGCCTTTGGAAAAAAGCGGCGAATTGATTGCACCCCGTAAATTGCATAATACTACTTGGGGATTCTTATGTCCAGCGGAAACTCCAGAAGGTCAATCGATTGGTGTAGTCAAAAACATCAGTTATATGGCACACATAACTATTCCTACCAATAGTTCATCTCTATACGAATACGTGGATCCGTTTATTTTGAAAGTAGAAGCCGCCGCCAATACAGCGGAACTACACGGAAAAGTCAAAGTATTTGTCAATGGAACTTGGGTGGGTGTGACTACTGACCCATTTGAGCTATATGATGAAATGAAATCGAAAAAACACAAGGGAATTATCAATATCTACACGTCGATTATATTTGATTTTAAAATGCTCGAAATCCGCATTTGCAATGACGGCGGACGACTTACACGACCGCTTTTAAGAGTGAAAGACAACCGGGCCATTATTACCAAGGATATTATCAATCGTCTTTCCAATAAAGAAATCGCGTGGAATGATTTGCTTACGAGTTGCAGACTCGATGAATCGGTTATAGAGTATATTGATCCGGAAGAACAAAACTTTTCAATGATTGCGATGAAAACCAAGGAGGGATATTTAGTCGATCACGCAAAGTATAATTTTACACATTGCGAAATCCATCCCAGCACTATTTTCGGGGTTTTGGCGTCGTGCATTCCATTTCCAGAGCATAATCAGGCGCCTAGAAACACTTACCAGTGCGCGATGGGTAAGCAAGCTATCGGCGTCTATTCCCTCAATTACGACCAGCGTATGGACAAAACTGCCTATGTTCTTACATATCCATCTCGACCCCTGGTCGATACCCGGCTAATGAACTTTATTCATCTAAATCAAATCCCCTCCGGATGTCAAATACATGTGGCAATTATGACCCATACTGGATATAACCAAGAAGATAGTGTGTTGGCGAACAAGGGGTCTCTTGATCGCGGACTTTTCGGAGCAACCATATATCACACTGAAAAGGACGAAGACAAAAACATTATCCGCGACGAAATCATCCGGTGCAAACCAGACAAATCCAAGACCAAGGGAATCAAATACGGCAATTACGACAAAGTGAATCAACAAGGATTTATCCCAGAAAATACATTGGTGGAGAACCGCGATGTCATTATTGCTAAAATCATTCCCATCAAAGAAAACCGCAATGACCCCACGAAAACCATAAAATACGAAGACCAGAGCAAAACCTTCCGTACAACTGAGGAGACATATATAGACAAAAACTATACAGGTCGAAATGGCGATGGATATAACTTCGCTAAAGTCCGAGTCCGTGTATTCAGAAAACCCGGGTACGGCGATAAGTTTTGTTCTCTACCTACGCAACAAGTATTAACTGACTATGGTTGGATAGAAATACAAGACATTGATATAACGAAACATAAGGTATGTTCATTGGATATTAATGGAAATATGTGCTACGAATATCCAACAGCAAAATACGAATACGACCATAACGACAAGATGTATTCTATTAAAAACAAACAGATCGAAATAGTTTGCACATTGAACCATAAATTATATGTTCAGAAACGTTCTGCAAAACAATACGAATTGATCAAAGCGGAAGATGTTATGGGTAAAATGGTTCGTTTCCAAAAATCTTTGGAAAACGTGAACCCAGACATTCCTACCATATGTATTGGTTATGTTGATTATGATATGGACGCCTGGTTGCAATTTATTGCTATGTTCATCAGTGACGGTTGTTGTGATAATTCAAATAAAGCAATATATATTACCGCTTTAAAAGAAAGAAAAATAGAATTCAACAAGCAAATATTAGAAAAACTAGATATTAATTATTCATATCATACTGACGGAAATTACTATATTTCGGGGTCAAAATATCCGGATTTATATGAACATTTAACCGAACTTAGTCTTGGTGCATTGAATAAAAGGCTACCAGAATACATATGGAACTTATCAAAACGTCAATCAATTATATTGTTAGAAGCTCTTTTACAAGGAGACGGTAATACTGTGCAATACAAGGGTGAAGATGAGTTTAGTCGTTATGGAACGATTAGTATTCAACTTGCAAATGATATTTCCAGATTGGCGGTTCATTGTGGTTGGTCTGGTATTATCAAAATTGCAGAAGAACCTACCGGAATTGCTCGTGAAGGCAAGCGTAATTTAGGTAGCCGTGCAGGAACATTAGTTTCTATTACACAAAAACATACATACTACAAAGTCAGTATTATTCGCAAACAAAATCAACCGTGGATAAATAAAAAGAAAAATGATTCAAACAATGAAGAACTTATCGATTATAATGGTAAAGTATATTGTATCGAAATGCCTAGTTCACATACTTACTATATGAGAGAAACACAACATAGTCCATCATTAATCATTGGCAATTCGTCCCGGCACGGGCAAAAGGGAACCTGCGGTAACATTATTCCCGAGTGCGATATGCCATTTACGAAGGACGGACTCAAACCTGACATTATTATCAATCCTCACGCAATTCCATCCCGTATGACTATAGCCCAATTAAAGGAAACCCTCCTAGGTAAGGTATTGCTCGAACTCGGTATGTTTGGCGACGGAACAAGTTTCGGCAATTTAGACATAAAAACCATTATCGGCGAATTACAAAAACTCGGATATGAAAGCCACGGAAACGAGATTATGTATAACGGACTTACAGGAGAACAATTTGAAACGAGTATATTTATTGGTCCAGTATTTTACCAGCGATTGAAACATATGGTTGCCGACAAACAACATAGTCGTGCTATAGGTCCAATGGTCAATTTGACCCGACAACCGGCCGAAGGCCGTAGCCGCGACGGTGGGTTCCGTATTGGTGAGATGGAACGTGATGTTATGATAGCACACGGTATGTCCAAGTTCTGCCGCGAAAGGTTATATGATGTGTCTGATAAATATAGTGCATATGTCTGTCGCAAATGCGGTATGTTGGCGGCGTATAATGACGGGTCGCAGAAAACTGCCATACCGGGGCGCGAAACCGGGTCGGAGTTTAGCGTCCATTTGTGTAATACTTGCCACAATATGACGGATTTTGCCCGAGTCGAAATCCCCTATGCCTACAAACTAATGTCGCAAGAATTGCAGACGATCAATGTTGTTCCCAGATTAATAACTGAATAAACCATATATATAGTCATAACTTGTATATAATAAAAATGTATATATTGTGTATATTATGTTTACGAATATAGCAAACTTTTCTAATGTAAAGGACTATTTACCATTATTAAATGGTGTGTTAATTACGGACTTGTTTGTAATTTTGTGTTTGAATACCCGACTCATCAAATCGACAGTATTACGAAAATGGTATGACCAATACAATTTATCTGCGGTTATAGCTGATGTGCTTATTATATTTATTGGACTAATTATAGCTAGGGCAATTTACTATTATGTGTTTGATACTTTTTCCATAGTGAGGTTTGCGGGTTTAGCAGTAATTATTCAAATTATACACGATATATTATTTTACATTTTTTTTACAAACCTGCCACGAGGTATAAATAAAATGCTGGATACATTTAAGGATTATGCTAAAGAAGCTTCATATAAAGCAATTTTAGCGGATAGTGGTATGATGATTATGGCGTCTTTAATAGCGTCATTTCTGGCTGGTAAAAGCTTGAATACTAATATTATTGTATTGATTGTGTTTGTCTATATATTACCGTATTTGTTATACAACTAGTTTATTATCTTTGCGTAAAGACTCGGTCTAGTTTTTATTCTGTTATAACAATAGTATAACAAAATATCTAAATGGAAACCCCCAAAATAGACGAAAAATCCGAAATAAATGATTTGCGACAACCCGCCGCATTCAAAGGCATAACATTTTCTAAATACAAGAAAACTGATGCAAAGACACAATTAGAACAAAGTCTTATGAAAGGTAAAATCGAACCCGCGTGTTATTGGTGCGCCGAACTCATTTGTTCCGCCCATTATGGAGATATATGGGAAATACTGTTGCATTATGTGGGAAAACATATACATTTAGGAAATCCTAAACTCGTCATTTATTTAGAAATGCGATATGACATGTTCCGAAATATTATGTCTAAAGGGCTATACATCAATGAATTGCAACTTCGAAATAACCGACAAATGCGCCAACTTTTTGCCGAAATAATCAGTACAGTTGCCCTTTCGAATAAAAAACACAGTTTCGAACCCATCCGTATTAATCGCATCGAAGAGTTTGATATGACACAAATGACGGAACGGCTAAAAGCCCCGTCGGCAAAATATGCAGAAGAAGTTTTACTAAAGGAAGATCCCAAAGAATTACTGATTCCCGTGAACGAGTTCTCCTATAACATTTCAAAAGATCGTCGTAATATGACAAATGCGTGTTATTGGATAGAATGGATGATTGAGTTTGATACTCTTTGCAAAAAACGTAAAGAACCGATTTTTGCTGAAACCCGGCCCATACCAGTAGAGCATAAATACCAAAAAGATATCATATGGATACTATGGGATGCTATAGAAAATCAAGTAGACGAAATGAAAAACGAGTTTATCAGTAAAATTGCGAAATCTTTGAAAAACCTGTTTTGTATAAAATATACCACTGCCGCCTGTAAAAAACGCCGATACCTACTATACTATGCTGTCGCACTAGTAACAGAACCGGTCCCTTCCAATATAGAATTGGTATCAAATAAAACCGTTGTACAAAGTGTTATAGAAAAAATCGATGAAGTGTATAAACAAATCAAAAAAAACGAAGAAAACCCCAATATGGATTACTTGTATTCCAATATGGACAAAAATACAAATGCCGAAAAAACATTTAAGCGATTGGAAATGATAGAGAACCTGACATCTATTGCTCCAAGAACCAATCCGTAAGATTCTCTTCTAATAATAATGTATAGAGAAACATCATTATTATTATTATGAAAACAAATACAAAATCAAATACTATAGCATCTGTTATTGGAGAAGGAGCATATGGATGTATTCACAAACCTAGTTTAACTTGCAAAGAAGCCAAAATCAAAGACTACAAAAACAAGGTGTCTAAAGTATTAGAAAAAGAAGATGCAAAACTAGAATTGGCGGAATACAATTGGATTGACACTGCATATAAATCGCACGAATATTATTTAGGAAAACCAGTCGAATGTTCAGTCGATAATACACCGACAAATATATACGCCATTGAAAAATGTAAAAGAGGTTCCGAATTATTGAAACACCTAAATGACCTTTCGCTATTAATTATGGAAGATGGTGGAATAAATCTAAAAGAATATGCCGATATGATGGCTGATTGGCCAGCCACTTTGGAAAACGTCGAAAAAGCAGAACAATTTATAATAGAGTTTCATCGTATATTTCACGGTATAACAGTATTTATTGAAAAGAGTATTTTACATTTCGATATGAAACCGCAAAACATTGTGTATAACACAAAGACAAATAGAATGAATATAATTGATTTCGGACTAACCGTTTCTTTGAAAAACAAGCTTGCTGAAATAGAAACAAGTACAAATGGTATGGCTTTGTACCATTGGTCATATCCATTTGAGTTTTATTTCCTAAACAAAAATAGATACAATCAATTTGCTAAACTACCGGACACAAAAAAGACAGAATACTATCAATCCATTTTACGAGAACTTGCAAATGACCCAGACGCAGATACTACTAAGGCATTTACAACCTTTTATTCTTTTACAATAGATGACGATACGGAATCACAAGAGTTCAAAGATCACATGGCCGGTTTTTACCAGACTTTGAGCGCCGAATTAACAATGAAAAACTACAAAAACTTTGTATCTAAATCAATTAGTTCTGTCGATGTATATGGTTTAGGAATAACATTGTTATATATATTAAAAAACACGCAACATTTGCTAAAGGACAAATTACACCGAGATTTACGCGCCTTGGGTAATAGTATGATTAATGCGCAATTATCAAAACGTATTTCGCATGATGCTGCATTGGCTGCATATGAAACTATTTTGACGGAAAATAGAATTATGGCTAAACGTAATATGGCATTCGCAAATCATAAAATACTGGAGGGCGAAAGTATTCCTACAAATATTGAAAAAAGTATTGATTCTATAAAAATAACCGATGTTCTCCTAAATAATAAAACTTTAGAGAAAAATGCGGTTTCAGTGGATATATCAAACAAGGCGCCTTTATCAGCTAAAGTACAACTTTCAAAAAACAGTAAGAAAACCTCGAAAAAACGTACTAAAAAAGCCAAAAAAACGAGCACGAAAAGAAAAAAACAATCAGCTAATATATTGATGTCTATGAACTAACACAGATAGTTTTAACACTTATAGTTTTCATAATGGTCCGTGTTATCACTATACGATGGTCTCTGAATGCCCATTCTTTTAGTAAAGCAATACCAATTGAATCCCGGCTGATAACGTTTCCAAGCCTGATCACATGCATAGTTCCAATGTTCTCGTGTACTATCCATCAGAGGCGACGACCATTCAAATAAGTCTATAAGGTGGTCATACATTGAATTGTGCACTAAATATCCAGACATTGTTTGAGCTTCATAGACTTTAGTGAGCCACGGCAAAGCCGGCAATACTTCGCATCTGGTCAAACTATACCCCAACATACAAACGTCGAACTGTTCAGACAGCTCAAAAAGTCGGGTCAATCCATCTTCAAACTCGGATTTAGAAACTACGAATTGAAAATCGTCTTCAAATACGAGAACATTTCTATAGCCCCTTTCTCTGGCGAGTTTCAATACACCTAGATGCGAATAACTGCACCCGATGCTACCGCACCCGGGGGTGTGAATGGCCTCGAAGCGTTCATACTGTAGGCCGAAACCATCGAGTTCACGTTCTATTTCGGTCCTTCGGTCTTGGCGGTGAGCCAAGTTTATATAGAAAATATGGTCAATATTATGGGACATATACTAGATGTTTATATATCTATCATATGCTATGTATTTTATATACTTATTGGTGTATTATACAAAAACTAAAACTCAAAATAACCATATAAAACTATTCCGAAAAACTACCATATAAAGTTATAGAATGTTAAAAACAATAAAAACCACACTATACGTATGTGGCTTATCAACTACGTTCTCCAAAATAATTCGTCAGCCAACTCGCCTATACACTATGCAAAAGTTCAGCTATAGCGATCCTTTATTATTAGAAAACCAATTAACCGAGGATGAAAAAATGATACAAAAAACGGCTCACGATTTTGCACAAACCGCATTATTACCTAGAGTAAAAAACGCATTTAGAACTGAAACCTTTGACAAAAACATTATGAAAGAAATGGGTACCATAGGTCTACTAGGACCTACATTGACCGGATATGGCTGTTCGGGCGTAAATTACGTGTCATATGGTCTAATTATGCGAGAAATAGAACGCGTTGATAGTGGATATAGAAGTGCTGCCAGTGTCCAATCATCTCTCGTTATGCTGCCAATTTACCAGTTTGGATCCATAGAACAAAAAAAGCGGTTTCTACCAGATTTAGCTAAAGGCAATTTGATAGGTTGTTTTGGACTAACAGAACCAAATCACGGTAGCGACCCTTCTAATATGGAAACTAAAGCAGTTTTATCAGGAGACCACTATATACTAAATGGCAGTAAAAATTGGATAACTAATTCACCTATAGCCGACGTATTCATTGTTTGGGCAAAAGTTGTGGGAGGAGTCGGAGGTAACGTAGACTCCGACCCAGATTCAGTATTACGTAGTAAGTGTGAATCTGAACAACCAGAAATACGCGGGTTTATTTTGGAAAAACATATGGAAGGTTTGTCTGCACCCAAAATAGACGGCAAGTTCTCATTACGGGCGTCAACAACTGGTATGATTTTTATGGATAATGTAAAAGTCCCGGTAGAAAATATGCTGCCCTTTGTAAAAGGATTAAAGGGACCTTTTACCTGCCTAAATAACGCAAGATATGGTATTGCTTGGGGAGCGTTAGGCGCCGCGGAAGATTGCTATTTTAGGGCGAGAACATATTGTTTAGAGCGAATGCAATTCGGCAGACCATTGGCCGCAAATCAACTCATACAAATAAAATTGACAGATATGATAACGGATATATCACTCGGTCTACAAGCAAATATGAGAACCGGTCGATTATTAGACGATAAAATACTTATACCCGAAACTATTTCTATAATAAAACGCAATAACTGTCAAAAAGCATTACATATTGCTAGAACAGCCAGAGATATGCTAGGAGGAAATGGTATATCCGATGATTATCACGTGATTAGACATATGATGAACTTGGAAGCAGTCAATACATACGAAGGAACGAGCGATATCCACGGTCTAATAATTGGCAGAGGTATTACCGGACATAGCGCATTTTAGTATGTTGGTATTATATTATGTGTATTTGAAAATCAATTTATATTAGAGAATATTTTACCATTGAAGATTTGCACCGCTTGTTTACTGTTTTTATTAAATATATTTAATAAAATATTTGTGAAATGTATTTATAGATATATTAATATAATATTTATAATGAAATCATTAATAATAACAAAAACTAATTTTAAAAGTTTTTGTCTGTGTTGGGGCTGTAATAAAACAGATGAAATCGATATATTTTGTCAATTACAATATGATAATGAGTGTTTATCACATTCTATATGTATAGATTGTTATGAAAATAATAAAAATAATAAATTTAAAGAGTGTATAAATTGTGATGGTGGATTTTTATTAGATTATACAAAATTAACAAAAGATGATAAAATAAAATATGGGTTTGATGAATTCTTATATTGTTATAATTGTTTAAGTAAAAAAGATAAAAAATGTATTGGATTTTATGGTGGGTTATTAGATGAACTTGATAATAAAAATTATAGAAAATTTGATACTTATAATGAAGATGGAGAAATTGAACCTACATTTAAAAATATTAATGATAGAACTGTTCGCATAATAGGAGAAACAATTTACAATTTTAATGAAGAAACAAATAATATTAAAAAGAAAATATCTAATTGCATTCATAATGATACTATAAATTTTAAAATTGCTGGTGATATTACACGCGATTATATATATGAATTATTACAACGACAAAATTATAAATGTTATATTTGCGATGAATATATTTTAACAACTGGTTATAAACCTTACTGTTGTAATCAATTTAGCATTGATAGAATAAATAATACTAAACCACATAATAAAAATAATGTAAAAATATCTTGTTATTTTTGTAATTGTAAAGACCATTATTTATGTGATAAAAAAGAAAAAATATGTGATAAAGTTGATTGTAATTGTCATAATTTATTAAATTGAGAAAAATGAAGTTTCGGCAATATAGTTATTGTAAGAAAAGCATAGATACATTTTTGAATAAAATTAAGGAAACTTTTGGAGAAAATATCCTAATCGGTTATGGTAATTGGAGTAGGTCAACACAAATGAAACATTTTATGCCTACGATGAATAAAGGATTAAGGAAATTAATT
>Ga0209550_10005862_pt1 | contig 11479 bp, 8 predicted proteins | sample LauGreSuBDMM15SN_2_FD_187567 | JGI IMG/M metagenome (GOLD analysis project Ga0209550, IMG submission 187567) | Freshwater lake microbial communities from Lake Michigan, USA - Su13.BD.MM15.SN (SPAdes) (version 5) | ecosystem: Environmental > Aquatic > Freshwater > Lake | place: Lake Michigan, USA... | reverse complement strand
GCCCTGGAGTCCTTGAGGGTGAGTCTGGTTGATCTCATCAAGGGCGACGTGTCCGTCTCGGCGGCAGCCGGTGACTCATCGCGCTGCCTGCGCAGGAAGAGGCGCAGGTTGGTGACAGGCCCTCGGTCGTAGGGCGCGTACTCAGCCCATTCCTGGCTTCGCCGATGACCACAGAGCGGCGGGGTGGGCGGATGGCTCGTCCCCGCGCGGCGCATCCAATCGACTTGCTCGCGGGTGGTCAGATTGAACGAGGCGAGGTACACATGCATGGCCAGGAGCGGGGTGAGCATGAGCAGGAGTACCAGCACGAGTGGCACGCCGCCCAGGGCGAGCCAGACGCGCCCGAGGCTCGCCTCCAGCTGGTCGAGCTGATCGACTCGGGTCTCGAGCACAACTCCCCCGAGGGGTCGGGGAAGGTTGTGCAAGAACGCCGCTGACCAGCTGCGAAAGGGCGCCGGTGCACCGCACGCGTACATGGTGCAGCCCCAGAGCAGCACCGCGAACTCGCCGCAGAGCAGCATGCCGAGGAAGTTCGGGTGGTTGTTGACGCCCAAAGCTGTGCCCACCCATGGGCAATCGTGGTCAAAGCAGCGAATGGCACCCTTGCACAGCTTGCTGTACGCGGCGCGTGGTGGCAGCACGAGCTCGGAGCGCTCGCAGAAGCCCGAGGGCGTCATGCTACCGACGGGCATCTTCTCGTAGCCTCTCCAATAGCGCTCCGCGTGTTCGGGATCCGCCCCCTTTACAAAGCCGGGCTCCGTGCATACGACGCGCGCCCACTGTGCCCAATAGCCAGCGTAGGGCACGAAAAAGATGTACGCGGGCAGCGCGGCCGCGCCGATCGCGCTCGGTACGGCGCTCGGCAAGAATGCCGCCACGTGCATCAAGCCGGCCGCGAGCACCAGGCCCACGAGGAGCGGCGCCATGAACGGCACCGGCGGGCCAGGCTTCAATGACGCGTACGAGCGCGAAGTGCACAGGATCACGAGCGCGCCCGCACTGATCAGCGCTGCCGACAGCCACAGGGCCGTCCCCAGCGGCGCGCCACACGCGAGCAGCAAATAGGGCACCGGAGGCATTGAAGCCACAAGCAAGTGCTTCCACGTGGCACGCAACGGCCAAGGCGCGGGAGCGGAGCTCGCCGGAATCTCCCGGACGGGTGATCGTGCCATGAAGGCAAACATGCGTGGATCGAGCGAGCGCTCCCCCCGCACGTACCCGAGCGCCCTGTAGTCGAGCTCATCGCCTCCGATCTTCGGACCATAATTGAGCCCGAGCGCCTCGGCGACGTCGTGTGCGCCCTCCCTGGCAGCGCACACGGCCGGGGTCTCGCCCACGCCATTGAGCGCACGCAGATGAGGGCGCACGCTCGTACCGTGCACGAGGTACAGCAAGATCGCATGGTCGCTCTTGACCAGGTGGAGCGGGGTGTTCCCGTCCTTGTCGACGGCTCCCACGTCCGCGTTCCACTTTCCAAGAAGGTACTTGACCGAAGGGGCGTGCTGAGAGACCACTCCCCAGTGCAGCGCAGTGCGGCCGTGCCCGTCGACCGCCTCGACAAGCGCCGCGTCGGCACGGAAGAGGGCACCGAGCGCCGCGGGCCGTCCGTACTGAGCCGCGAGACTTATCGCCGTCTGGCCGCCTTCTTGCGTTTTGGCGTGCGGAGATGCCCCGTGCAGAAGCAGCAGGTCGACAAGCGCAGCGTTCCCGTGCATGCATGCATGCATGAGTGCCGTGACTCCCGAATTATCCGCGGCGTCAACCGTGGCGCCTTCACGCAAAAGCAACCGGCACGCGTCGATCATGCCCGCTGACGCGGCCAGTGAGAGCGCTGTGTAGCCCTCGGGGGTGGCTACATTGGCATGCAGCGGCGCGTGCTTGCGCAGCACGTCCAAATCTCCGCGCAGCGCCGCAAGGTGCATGGCAGTAACATCGTCCGATGCGATCATATCTAGTATATCAACATCCAGGTGTTCTGCCGGCCTTCTGCACTCGGCGAAGCAGCGCCTCGGCAAGTTGCAGACGATAGTTAGCCATTTTTGCGAGACGTTCCTGTGAACAAAACTGTCTCCGCGCAATTCCTTTGCGATGAAAAAAAATTCGCGCACGAGCGCGGCCGGCTGAATTTCAATTTGCCGCCTGGTGGGCTGCAGAGCATGGCCTACTACCACTTTTCTACCACTTCGTGCTAGTGCGCTGCGCTGCGCGCGCTGCGCTGCGCGTGCGCTGCGCGGCGGCGCTTGGAAGGACGTCCATGGAGCCCCCTGTTCGTTCCCTGTTCGTTTCACAAGGGTGGCGGCTGCACGCGCCCCTGCAATGCTGCTGTAGCTGCTGTAGCTGCAGTCGTCCGCGCTCCAGGGAGAGCCAACTGCAGGCGGTAAGGCACGGGGGCAGTTGGTGTGAACGGTCGCAAAGCGCCCGTGGTCGATGGGCGCACGCCCACTCCCGACTTCGGCCTAATAGCTGCCCACGCCGAGCTCAGTGGGTGCAGTGGCTCGATCGCCACAGTCTGCAAGGGCTTGGCCGACCCCACGTTGCCGCCATCTTGCAGAGCCACTGCCTGGTGCGCGCTCGTGAAGAAGCCGTTGTGCAACGCGGTGGGCTTCTCGCGCACGGCAACGTTCGTGGTGGAGACGCGAGTGCCCAAGCTGATTCCGGTACGGGCTCGCTCATGTGGCACCAAGGTCTTGCTCGCCTGCAAGCTTCGCTCGTGTGGCACTAGGCTCTTCGAAGCTTTGATGTACACACGAGGCGCGCTGCGTCTCTGCGCGGCAAGCAAGTAGGCCGCTGCCGACGCGAGCGCAGGAGGAGGCGGTGCGAGCCACGACGGAGCTGGAACACCACACGACTCTGTTTCGAGCTGTTGAGCGGCGGACGCCCAACTGAGCGATGGCGGCCGGTGACCACGAGCGCGAGGCTCACGGGCCAGGTCTGCACCACGTGGCTCCGGCTGGGTCTCAGCTCGAGATGGCTCGCGTGCGGGATTGCAGATTGCAGATGTGCGAGATTGCGGAGATTGCAGCTCGCGTGTGGGATGCTCGCGGAATTCGTCAGCATCACGTGGCTCCAGCCGCGCCTCAGCTCGATACTCCGCCGTGACATCTGCGCGCACGTTAGACCTCTTCCACTCCCGCGCCTCTGCTCGCGCCTTTGCGCTCGCCTTGGCGCTCGCCTCGGCCACCGCAAGTTCATGTGCCCTTGCTGCGAGCAGCTTCGCGTGTGCCCTCACCTCCGTCTCCACACGTACGGCCGCCAGTCGAGCGTAGATGTGACTGCAATCTCCGCTGAGACGCGTGGCGACACTTGGGACGAAAGATGGCATCCCATCGAAATGCCTCTCGACTTGAGCGACAAGCCCATCTGCCATCGTAGACGCAGTGGCCCTTGCGCTGCCAGCAGTGGCCGACTCGCCTGTGCCTTCGGCGTCCTCGCTGCCCAGGGAGGACTCGGGAGCGAAAGTGTGGCTGGTCGTGCAAGGACGGATCACGCGCCGGACAGAAGCCGAGGCTGCTCCAGCAGAGGCGCTGCGAGCCGCTTCCGTGACGGACGCAGGCGCGGCAACAGCGGAGGCAGCCATGGTCGGTGAACCAGGCTCAGATGCATTCTCCGACGATGAGGAAGAGGTGGCGGTAGCGGACGTGGTCAGCCTAGGGACGTCCCAGGTAGTCTTTCCAGCAGGATCGGCAAAATAAGGGCGACCACTTGCTGGATCGATGTACCGGGACCAACCCAAAGGCAGAGGGATACTCGTCTGTGCCACACTCGCCGCAGGGGTGGTGGTGGTGGTGCCCAAAGGCAGAGGGATACTCGTCTGTGCCACACTCGCCGCTGGGGTGGTGGTGGTGGTAGTGGTGGTGGTGGTGGTGGTGTGCGCATGTCCTACCTTCGCCGCCGATGGCGCCATCACCACTATCACTTCAGCCGCTGGAGCCATCACCGCCATCGTTGAGGACCTGGCCGCCTGGGCCCCAGGCGTCTGTGGGGAATTCGTCTGAACCGTGGCGGTATCTGCAGCAACTGGAGCGAACGCGGCTGTCGCGGAGCCGGACACCACTGCTGCCGTTGGAGACTCCTTGTCGCTCGCGCGTGCCCTTGAGGACTCCGGCAGAGTGGGAGGGGGGCGACAGCTGTGCGCCACTGCTGCATCCATCTTGGAAGCGGCCTGACACGAGACAGCGGGCAGCACTTGTATGAGGCCTCCGATAGACGCGGCAGTGACGCTTGGCGCCTCGAACACGGGCGTGATGGCTGCAGATGCTGTATTCGCTGCGCGAGCTGACGACGGAGCCGCGGTCTGCGGCCTGCTTCGCCGCTCCACAGAAGGATCGGACTGTGTGCGCACAGCGTCTGCAGAAGCACGCGGCGGCACCGACGCATACAAGCCTCCGTTGGTGGGTACTCCTCGGATCGCACACATCTCGCTGATGTGTGTATCCACCTGCTGAAGCGCTGCGAGGCATGTGCTGCGCAGCGAGATGATAGCACCTGCTAGCTTGCCGTTTTTCCGTGCCTCGGGCTCATCCAAGTTGATGCGCACAAGCTGCGTATTGAACTTGAAGGTTTGCTTGAGCAGGCGCTCTGCATGCCTACGGACGGTCGGTACCCGCAGGCCGCACCCAAGCTCAAGGATGACTAGCCGCTTCCGGCGGTCGGCCTTCAGCGCGGCCTTGACGGCGGCCTCCCATTGCCGGTAGCAGCGAGGCTGGGAGTGCCCAGGGCCGAGCGGGCCTGGAGCCTCGTCGCCCATCCATGCGTTGTCATCGAACATCAAGATGCACGGGCGTGCTAGCCGCCCGCAGTGCGGGCAATGCACGAAGTTCTCGTCAGGGTTGAGCCGTGTGCGGCGCGCATCGGAGCCCGTGCCCACTGCCACCGACGTGTCGCTCATGTCGGCGCATGTGCGGCAGTGAACATCCTCGGTGTGCACATCCTCGGTGTGCACATCCTCGGTGTGAACATCCTTGGCTCTCTCACTCGCACCGCTGGTGTCTTTGCCATAGATATCAGACTCGCCAGCATGTTCGCAGACTTCAAGATCAAGATCGCAGTCCTCCTCCTCCTCCTCCTCCTCCTCCTCCTCGTCGTCGTCGTCGGCATCCCAAGCCGTAGTCAGCTTGCCGCTACGCGTCGCATGTGCCGATACCGCCGCTGCTGCGTTTGACGCCGCCGCCGCTCCGTTTGGCACCGCCTCGTGCTTAGCCTCCGAAGGCCCATCCGATTGGCTCTTCGTGGCGTCCCGATAGAAGCGCGGCGCGCGCATTGTGGACATGTCCAACTCGAAGCGGTGCGACTTAGGGAGCAGCCACACCGGGTGCCGGCTGAGCCGCGACTGGCTGCAAGGCAAGGAGCACTGCCATCGCTGCACGCTGCCATGGATCTCAAGGATCTGCGTCTCCGCCCAGCCCGCGCGCCGGAAGAAGCAGTCAACATTGGATGTGAATACAAACCCCGCCGATGGGCCGTCGCCGCTCGTCGAGGTTTCATTGCCTCCGCTTATCGGCTCCGAATGCAGAGGCTTGGCGTCGCGTGTGGAGCGGGCCGACGAGATACGCTTTACGAGGCGACGGCCAACAACGCCGTCGCGCCAGCGGTTGATGATAGAGTAGCCCTCGTGCGGTTCCGTGTCGAAATAGGAGTTGTAGCATGCGCCCCAGAAACCATAGAAGGTCTCTGGATCGCGTTGGCACCAGCCAGGCGTGCAAAGGTCGGAGTACGTAAGCGATCGCTGACGATACGGTTCGATGTCAGCAACGTCCTTGTAGACGGGCAGGCCCGAATCAGCTGAGAATCCTGCGCCTGCACACACGAGCAAGAAGTCTGCATCCAGCAATGCCGCGGCGGCCCTTGCATACTGAGCCTTGGCCTCATCAGCCACGCAACTGCTACTGCCGTTACTCTGCGGCCGCGAGAGCTTCTTGGCTGATGTGCCAGGGCGTCGCGGGGGTTGCGAGGATGATCCTTCCTGACTCTGCGGCCGCGGCGCAGCAGCCGCGGCCGCAAGCTTGCGCCGCAATGTGGATGGCGCAGTAGGAGCAGCGACTATTTGCGTCTCCGCTCGCCGCATTTCCTGCGAACGCCCGGACCTGCAGGTGGAGGCCCTCTGTCTGTACCAGTTCCGGGTAGCCGTTTGGCGTTGCAGTTGCGCACGCCCTCGTGTAGGTTGCAGGTGGGTGCGCGTCCGCGGACTTGGGATTCACGTTCACACTCGCGGGCATCTCCAGAGACATCTCGTTCCGAGTGTCGATTGCGCGCGTGGTCGCGACCGTCGGGGGTCCTCTCGGCGGACAAAGCAGTCCTCAGCCTGCGTTGGTGTCCCATGCCGTGGCCCGCACCCGGTAAGCACACGCAAGACGCTGTCGCGGAGGCCTTCAACCTGGAGATCCGAGATACGGTTGCGAAGCTCGTCTCTGCGGGCAAGGGTCATCCAAAGCTTGTGGGTTTCCTCTCCAACGAGGACCCTGCAGGCGAAGTGTACGCGCGCATGACGAGTCGCGCGTGCGAGAAGAATGGCATTGCCTACGAGCTGCGTAGGCCAGGGCGCCACGAGCTCGAGTCCGCAGTGATTGCTGCCAACGAAGACCCGGACGTGCACGGCATTATCGTGTACTACCCCGTCTTTGGTACACAAAAGGACATGTACCTGCGCGATGTCGTCTCGTTCGAGAAAGACGTCGAAGGCCTCAATCATCGCTATCGCTACGCCCTCTACCACAACATCCGGACGCTCGACGAGTACAGAGGGTGCTCGTACGCTCTGGGCGCTGCCTCTGCCGTTGAACCGAAAAAGTGCGTGTTGCCCTGCACGCCACTTGCATGCGTCAAGCTGCTCGAGGACCTCGGTGCGTATGACAAGGCAGCTCCTGTTCGAAAGCAGCTCGCTGGGCGCACGTGCATCGTGTTCAACCGCTCAGAGGTCGTCGGCCGGCCGCTCGCCGCGATGCTCGCCAATGACGGCGCAACAGTCTATTCGGTGGATGAGCACGGCATGCAGGTGTTCACGGCAGGCGCCGTCTCGGGCACAATCAAGGTGGAGGAGACGAGCGTGGAGCAAAAAGATGCGCTCGCCTCTGCCGATGTGGTCATCTCGGGCGTCCCAGTCAAGAGCTTCACAATCGCCGCTGACGCGATGAAGCCTGGCGCCATCGCCATCAATGTCTCCCAGCACATGAACTTTGGTCCAGGCGTCGAGGAGCGCTGCGCGCTCGTGCCTGCCATTGGCAAGGTCACCATCGCCATCCTAGCGCGCAACCTGCTGCGGCTGCATACCAACTTCCACTCGCTCGCCGCGAAGGAGGAATCGGCGAGGAACGCCGCGACCGACACGGCCGGCAGTGCTGCGGTGCCCGCAGCCGCGTCGCTCACCGCCGCTTTCGCCGCCGGCGCTGCGCTCACACTCATAGCGGTCGCGGTCTCCCGCCGTTGAGTTGAGCTCAAACGCTGATACATCATGCGAGACATCAAAGACATCACATACACAAGTAGGTGTATGACTCGTTATTGACATGAGGGCGATGCCCAGTGCTGCATGGATTTAATAAATTGACACGTGCGTGGCGCATTCTGAGCTTGACCCAATGGGCTGCTCTGCTGCGTGTTTGTTTTCGAAAACGCCGTCTTGAGCACAATAATGCCCTCAATGGCGCCGGGAAAGCTACGGGAGCCGCTGCTGTCCGGCGAGGCCGCGGAGGCTTCTGCAGGCGCTGCGGCTGCCGCGCGTTTACCACCTGCTGCGTGGGCCGAGTTCACTGATCCGAACGGTCGCGGGCTCGCAGTGCTCACGGGTTTCTTGCTCGGCGTCTCTTGCTCAGTGACACCGCTCTTGCTTCTGCTGTTGCCATCTGCAGCGCCGTGGGCTGTGTACTTTTTGCTTCTCATCTGCTTTCACATGTCGGAGTACCTACTGACTGCTGCGTTCCGCCCGGATACGCTCGGATTCGACAATTTCCTGCTCAACCACTCTGTGCTCTACCAAGTCATGGTTGCCCTTGCCTGGATGGAGTATTGGCTCGAGTGGGCGTTCTTCCCGTTCGCCTGGAGCGAATCGAAGCAGTGGGGCCCGCTCAGCAGCTTAGGCGCACTCGTATGCATAGTCGGTCTGACGACACGCGCACTTGGCATGGCGACATGCTCTACCAATTTTTCGCACAAGATTGAGAGTGAGAAGCGCGCAGAGCATCAGCTCGTCACGCATGGGATCTATGCGTTCCTGCGCCATCCCGCTTACTTTGGCTTCTTCTGGTGGTCGGTGGGCACGCAGCTCCTCCTCGCGAACCCGCTGTGCTTACTTGCGTACACGGGTGCCTCGTGGTACTTTTTCTACGACCGCATTCCACACGAGGAGGAGCTCCTTCTCGAATTCTTCGGCGACGCCTACCGCACTTACAGACGCAAGACGACGATTGGCATCCCTCTCCTCGGGACTGCCATCGGCAGGGTGGAGTGACTCGTTGGGCGGCCTCGTCCCGACGTCCAGCGTGCTGCCATCGATGTGCCGAGAGGCCACGCAGCGCAACTGCACGCACCACGCAGCAATTGTGTGCTACATGCAATACCATTGGAACCTCGTCGGTCCTGTGGGAGATATGAGTCCGGCTCCCGGCGCTCCCCGGTGTCTTTTTACCGGTACGTTTGCGCCAAAATTCATACAATATTAATGGCGCACATACGCCTTCGCATTCGGCTGCCCAGTGGCCAGACAACGCTCGACGCATCCACCATGGGCGAGCTCACCGCGCATATCAACGGAGCTCTCGAGACGACCAGCTCCTACACGCTGCTCGCAGGCTACCCGCCGCAGCCGATTGAACCGCTGCCTGCTGCCGAAGAGGCGCTCACAAACTTTCTGAAATCAGGTGACACCATCGTCGTGCGCGTCGGCGCGCCTGCTGCCGTGGCCGTACCAGTCGCGCCACCACCCGCGCCTCTTCTCAAAAGCCCTGCTCCAGAGCAGCCAGCTCCTGCTGCTGCTGCCGGCGACATGGAGGACGAGGAGATGCAGATCGCTCTAGCCCTCAGCCTTGGCCAAGCGGCGCCAGCAAGCTTCATGGCCGGCGCCGACGGCACCGACGGCGCCGAGAGAATCATGCGCCGCGTTGTCCCAGCCGACAACTCGTGCCTCTTCGCAGCAGTGGCGCACGCGATGCACGGCAGCGCAGGCCGCCGTGAGCGTGCTGACGGTCTTCGGCAGGTCGTCGCGGGCGCCGTGCGCGCTGATCCGATCCAGTTCAGTGAGGCCATGCTTGGTCAGGACCCCGATGCTTACTGTGCCTGGATCACCAGGCAAGACACATGGGGTGGGCACATAGAGCTCGCAATCCTGTCAAAGCACTTTGGCGTAGAGATTGCGGCATTCGACATCCAAACGACGCGCGTTGACGTGTACGGGCAGGGAGAGGAGTACCCGACGCGCATCCTGCTCCTGTACGACGGCGTCCACTACGACCTCCTCGTCAAGACCCTCTTCGACGGGGCGCCCGAGGAACTCGACGTGTCAGTCTTCGATGCGCACACGGTCGACGGCGCGATGGTCGAGGCTCACAGTCTCGTCGCGGAGCAACACGGGCGGCGAAAGTTTACCGACACGTCCAAGTTCACGTTGCGCTGCCTGGTCTGCCAAAAGGGCCTCGTTGGCGAGGCGGGCGCGCTCGAGCATGCCAAGAGCACCGGCCATGCGAACTTCTGCGAGTTCAAGTGAGAGCTGGATCTCTGTACACGTGATCGAGCTCGACCGAGCTCGACCGAGCTGTGCGAGCTCGGAGCTGGCGCCTCGCTCGCCGCACCGGGCCGCGATGATCTCCGAACTCGCAGATGAACAAGGCGCGAGCATGGCGCCCGGATGCATCGAGGGTCTCAGCGATCTCGATGCGGCTCGTGTAACGATCTAACGAAACAAGAAAGACCGCGCGTCCTTCCGCGTTCTCGGTTCTGTCGCACACGCGCCGCCGGCCCGCCGCCGGCCGCCGGGGCGGCGCCTTACGCGCGGGTGCCGGGGACGTGCGCTGCCGTCAGGCGTGTTTTACTTAACTTACTTACTTACTTACACACTATTGTGTCGACCCGACGTGTTGCGCCTAACTTCACACAGGACACCACGCGGCCCGGACGCCGCACGCCGCGCCGTTCGTCGCAACGTTCGCCACCCTCGTCCCTCGACTCCCGCGGCCTCAGGCCCCTCCCTCGCAGGTCGTACCCTACAGGTCACAGTCCTACAGTCCCACACGCCACCACGCCACACGCTACCAACCGCACACAACACAAAGATTCCTCCCGCTCCAGTCGCCGCGCGCCCATCCTCTGAGCGCGCCGGCCGTTCGGCATGATGGCTGCTATGCACACGATTGGAATTATATGGATGCCATGCGCAACGCAGACATGCAACGATGAGCACACATGCGATGATGGGTAGTAGGCATGGATAGGCCGTTGGTCCGCTCACTCTTTCGACGACGGGAAGACGTCGACAAGCTCCTCGCTACCCTCCTCGCTATCCTTCCGCTGTTTTCTGCAGAACCGCGATAGCTGGACTGTCGCCTCCCACTTCTCGAACCAGCAGCGCGGGCACTGGCTCATCGAGGACGGGAGCTCCGCGCCGCACGTCTCGCAAGCTCCTCGGTTCGACGGCACTCCTTTCTGCTCCATTGAGCTCAGATGCGAGGGTGGGAATGAATTAATTACAATTGGACTGCGCTGCTTCGGCGCAGCTTTCCTCAGCGACCTTCGCGCTTTCGCAATCGGCTCGAGCGTGAAATGCCCCCGCGGCTCGCGACTCTGCATCGCAGCCACCTGTTGAACCGCCGGCATTACCGCCCTTGCTCCGCTGGTTGGCGGTGACCTGAGGTGCTGGAGGAGTGGTGGAGGTCGGTCCAGGTTGCACCGGCACTTTATGGTAACTTTTCTGGTGCGGCGCCTCCGTCGGAAGGAGCGGCGCCTGCCCAAATTTGGAAAAGTCCAAAAAAAGAAACTGATGGAAAACAGCGAGCTACGGCGTGAGATCACCTCACATCTTGTGGTCATACTGGGCAACGGTGACCACAGCGGTGCGTGGCTCGCGCGTTCGCGTTACCTTTCGTCTCCCGCTCTCCCCTTCGCTTGCTCGTCTCGGGGTGAGGCAATCTACATCATGTACAAGTATCGTCGTTATCAGAGCTGACCTTTTCGCAACCCCAAACGTCATGGGCGCGTCTGGGAGATGCTGCAAGAGATGCGGCGTGCGTAGAGACGGGCAGCGAATAGTAGAGCCAGTGGTGTGGTTATTTCCTCCTGGTCCCCTGTGAAACGTGGCTGTTTCTCAGCTCTCCGTCTGCATGTGACTCATTTTGTGAGTCCTGTATTGCTGTTCACGGCCGCACCGTTTATGCTTTATGGTTGCGTGTATTCATGAAACCGTGTCTGTGAGCGCGGCACGCGTTGCATGTCGCGAGCATGAGAATGAAGCGGCTGTGACGTGTGCGAGGTGTTGCCCTTCACGCTTTTGAGTTTG
>Ga0209550_10005861_pt1 | contig 11479 bp, 4 predicted proteins | sample LauGreSuBDMM15SN_2_FD_187567 | JGI IMG/M metagenome (GOLD analysis project Ga0209550, IMG submission 187567) | Freshwater lake microbial communities from Lake Michigan, USA - Su13.BD.MM15.SN (SPAdes) (version 5) | ecosystem: Environmental > Aquatic > Freshwater > Lake | place: Lake Michigan, USA... | reverse complement strand
CGCCGCCAACGCCACCACCATCGCCGCCGCCCTCACCACCGCCCTCGCGGCCGCCCTCGCCGCCGCCCTCATTGCCGCCCTCGCTGCCGCCCTCCCCGCCTCCTTCAACATCTCCGTCACCACCGCCGCCCTCTCCGTCACCACCGCCACCTTCCAACCCCCAGACGACGTCTCTCGTGTTTGCACTCACCGCCGTGGCGGGCATCAATCCGGTAAATCTTGCCCAAGGCATCGCCGCCGCACTCAACTGTGCTCCACCCAGCTGCTTCGTCGACGTCAATCCCGTGAACGGCAGGAGACTCCAGGCGAGTGCGTTAGCGCAGCAGGTGTACGCAGTCCGGGTAACACTGATGATGATGACCGCGGCTGTCGTTGCGAACGTCACTACGTCGATTGCGGCTCTGCCGTCCTCTCCTATTAGAATCACGAGCGCCAACGGCGACACCGTGGCACTGAGTAGCATCGTGCTGAGTGTGACACCACCAGTCATGACGATCACTACCATATCGCCCTCGTTGCCGCCGAGCGCGCCGCCAACTGCGGCGGCAATGAGCCCCATAATCCCAGTGGCGGTGGCCCTTTCGGCACTCTGCGTAGGTGCCTGTTTCGGCGCCCACTTGTTTCTGCGCCGGCGGCGGCGGCAAGCTTCAGAGGAAAAGGCGACAGCGGTGGCCGCAGCACGCATGCAGGCCGAGGAGGATAAGGCAGCTATGGTGGCTGCGGTGCGCAAAGAGATGGCCGAGGCCAGGGCGGCCGAAAAGGCCAAGCTGAAGACGGCCGTGGAGGCCAAGGTGGCCGAAGCGCTCCTTGTCCGCCTTGGACGGGAGGAGCTGAAGACGGCCGAAGAGGCCAAGGTGGCCGAAGAGCTCCTTGTCCGCCTCGGACGGGAGGAGCTGAAGACAGCCGAGGAGGATATGTTGGCTGCGGTGCGCTTGGTGGAGGATACAGCAGCCGCGGCGCTCGTGGGCGCCGTGGCGCAGGCGCGGCGCGAAAGCGAGGAGGCGCTTGTGGGCGCCGTGGCGCAGGCACGGCGCGAAAGCGAGGAGGCGCTTGCGGCGGCGGTTGAAAATGCACGGCGCGAGAAGGAGCGCGCGGCGACGCTCGAAGAGCAGGCTGAACGTCAGCGTGAGCTCGAGGAGCGCGAGAGCCAAGCGAGGGAGGCACGTAAGGCAGCCCGTGCAACGCTGTTGGCCAAGGTGGTGGTTGAATGGTCGGACCTCAAGCTTGGCAAACAAGTAGCCAATGGCGGCGGTGGCGGCAACTGCGGCATCGGCACGATCTGGGAGGCTTCAGTCGATGACGCGGCCGTCGTCGGCGAGGTTCGGGCAGTCGACGACATACGGGCCTCCCCGCGTTCACGTGCACAGCCATCGCCGCGCTCCATGTTTAAACTCGTCTCGCCACGCCAATTGCCCCCGCCCCTGCCCGCCGCTGGCGCCCATGCCTCACGAACCATCGCCGCCTCTATCGCTCCATCGCTCCCCGACGGGCTCGCCGCCCGCATCCTGCCTGATGAGGTGGTGTCGCGCCATGCGCACGAGGCGCTTGTTGAGGTGGCCCTCGCGCTTTACTCTCTCTCACCCCACGAGCGAATGCACCCTCACGTGTTGCCAATCGTCGGAATGGCGACGAACGGCGTACGCCAATATGCGCTCCTCACACCACGCTGCCCCACCAGCTTACAGCGGCTTCTCCACCTGGCTGAGTCTGCTCCGGCTCAGTCCGCTCTCTCGCTCCGGCTCAGTCTGATCACCGAGTGGAACAACATGGCGTGCGCCATCGTCGACGGCCTCATGTTCCTGCATGGACAGGGGGTGGCCCACGCGGCCCTCCATCCTGGCAACGTACTGCTAGACGCCCAGATGCAACCCCAGCTTACCGACTATGGGCCGAGTATGTGTCGGCTGCGTGCGACGCATGCCCGCGCCACGGCCACCGCAACCGCCGCGGCCGCCGCCGCCGCGAACCCCTCAGCACGCACATCACCACAACGAGGCAAGGCCGGCAATGCTGCCGGCAGCGGCTCTCCCGGTGCCTCCTCCGTCTCTGAGCCCCTCGCCGCCGACAATGAGACGATGCTCTATCTCTCTCCGGAGTTGCTGTCAAACTTGGGCACTGCACAGCTCTGGTCAGCGAAGCGCGCGCTCGACATTCCAAGCGACTTATGGGCTCTCGGATGCCTCTTGACGCGCTTGACTTCAATCAAGCCCCTGTACTACAAGGAATGGCCCGCGATGGTCAAATTGATCCCGGAGTCCGTTGACGAGCGCGCTACCGCCATTCGCACATGCATCTCATCGGGCGCCTGGCGGCCCGTGGCGCAGCTCCAGGACGAGGCCTTCCTCCCGTCGGGTCTGCGGGAAGTGGTGGACAATTGCACGTCGCTCGAACCGGCGGAGCGACCGAGTAGCAGCGAGGTGCACTTAGCGCTCACTCGGCTGCTTGAGGAGGAGAGAGCACGTGGGGGCGGGAGCGATACATCACCCAAGCGCCCCCTCGCGGACGCCTACCGCGCCGTCGCCCACGCGGACGGGCTATTTGCGGCGGCGGCCGGCACGCCGTCTCACCTCGAGCGGCGCCAGTACCAATTGCGCGATGAATTGGATCAATTGGACTTCCAACTAGACAAGTTAGGCCACCAGTTGGGCTACAGCGGCAGTACTAATCGCGCGGTTTCTGGTTCCCTTACCCCGAGGCGACAAGAGCAGCTGCGCCTCGGCCCTATGCCGCAACGGCAAGAGCAGAGCGCGTGGAGCGCCAAGAGTTCGCCCAGAGCAGAGCGCCGAGAGCGCCTTCTCCACTTAGAGCAACTAGAGAAGCGATTGGCGGGGGAGAGTGCACACGCCGAACATCTTGCGCTCGACAACAGCAGCTCGCCATCGCCCGCACCGTCCGCACTGCCCGTCACACCGGGTATTGGTGAGCCCCGCTCCGTCCGCGCAGCCTCTTTCGAACGACAGAGGCGCAGTGAGCCTCGCTCCGAGCGCGCAGCCTCTTTCGAACGACAGCGGCGCACACCACATTTGTCGATTGCTACGTCGGACAACGAATTGGACAAGCTAGACTACCAGTTCGACCAACGCGATTCTGCCATCGCCCCTACGCTGCGGCGTAGGAGTGAGGCGCTTGCCAGCGGCAGAGGCGCCTACGTTGAGGCACTCGCTAGCGGCAGCGCCAGAGGCAGCGCTCCCCTCGCGGCCCCTTACCGTGCTGTCGCCCGCACGGACGGAATAGTGGCGGCCTTCCAGCTGTCGAAGCGCGGCTGCGAGCAGAATGAGGAGGTGGCGTTTAGCTCGCCAAGTCTCGAGAGGCGGCGCTCCGAGAATGCCGATGCCGCGCCGCTCGCCTCGCCCCATGCCCCGCCGCTTGCCTCGCCGCGCCAAGCGCGCTTCTTCGTCCCTACGCCACCGCTCCAACAGAAGATGCGCCTGGAGGCGCTTGCCAGCGGCAGCGTGCCGTCGCCCACCTTGACGCCCGCCAACGGCAGCGTGTCAACGCCCGTCAAAAAGCGGAGCCCTGCCTTATCGAGCACTACGAGAACTCCAGCTCGATTCATCACAAAGATTTGAGGCACAGGACCTCCTACCTCCACCTACGAGCTAGCGTTCATTTACGGTCAGGAACGTGGCAAGTCAGCTTAGAGAACCGTTCGGTCCCAACCGCTCGTTTTCGGTATTCCAAATGAGGAAAACTTTCGTGCGAAACCGCTGTCGCGTTCATCGCCGCAGTTCAGCGGCCGCGTGTGGGGGGCAGTCCAATGCGTGCGCAGCGGGCCTACGAGACGGCTCTGACCGCGGCTGCGGCTGAAAAGTCGGCCGAGGTCGCGCGAGTGCAGCGCGCCTGCGACGAGCTTCGTGAGAACGAGCTAAAGCTCGCACGTGTCACGGCAGAGCAGGAGTTACTCGCAGCAGTGCAGGCTGCGCGACGAAAGTTTGAGGCATCCCAGGGCGAAGAGATGGCTGCCGTCAAGCGTTCTGCGGACGCGCTCGGGGAAAGGAGAGTCGCCGAGACGTTAAGTAGCGCCAAGAATGCTCTCTCGCAGCACCTGGCCGAGCTGCGCAGCGCCATGGAGGCCGACCGTGCGGAGGCGCTCCGGGCTTTGCGGCTCGCGGCGCAAGCGGAGCAGGCGGCCGTGCTGGCCGCCGCCGAGCTGGCCGCCGAGCAGCGGCAGGAGGCGGCCGTCGCGGCCGCCGTCAAGGCGGCAAATGCGGCCAAGGAGACGGCACTCGCGGCGGCGGCGGGGGCAGCGGATGTCGAACAGACAAAGGCACTCGCCGCCATGAAGGCGACAATGGAGGAGCACGCAGCGCAGGCGGTCGCGGCCGCGAAGCAGGCGGCCGACAATGAGCGCGACGCCGCACTCGCTGCCATGCGTGCGGGCGCTGAGGACCGTCTCGCCTCCGAGATGAGCAAGCACAAAAGGCTGCTCGCGTCGCAGGCGCAAGCAGAGGCCGCGGCGCGTCAGCAGCAGGCCGATGTGGAAAAGGCGCGTGCGCTCGACATGGCGCGGATTGCCTCCGAGGAGGAGCGCCGTCTCGAGCTCGAGAGCCTGCGTGCGCGCCAGGAGCAGCAGTGGACCGCACTTCTCACCGCCGCGGCCAACCAGCAGAGGCGGGAGGCCGAGGCGGCGCGCTCTCGTGAGCTCTCACAGCTCACGGAGGCGCTCGAAGCAGAGTGGTCGGCGCGGCTCGTGCAGGCACGCGAGTACGCACAGCAGCAGCAGCAGCAGGCGCTCGCCTCGCAGGCCGAGGTTGCCCACGCGGAGCTCGTCTCGGCTCTCGCTGCCGCACGGCGCGCGGCCGACGGTACGAAGGAACAGGAGCTCGCGCGAGCCGCAGCCGAGCAGCGCGTGCTGAGCGAGCGTGAGCGTGTGAGCGCAGTCGAGGCGATGAAGAAGCAGTGCGAGGCGGCCACCCACGAGCTGGCCAGCACGCTGCGCAAGGCCGCCGCCGATGAGCTCGTGAGCATGCAAGCGACGCTGATGGCGGCGTCCGAGGCGGAGAAGGCGGCGTCGCTGGCCGCGGCTCGCGAAAAGTTCGCAGAGGAGCTGCAAGCCGCGGTACTCGCGCAGCGGCAGCGTTGGAAGGACGCGGCGCAGGTCGAGGCCGCCGCGAGCAACGCGGCCTTCGAGCGCGCGTGGAATGAGACCAAGGCAGCCGAGATGACCGCGGCGGTGCGGGCGGCGGAGGAGGCGAGCGCGGCGGCCCTTGCCGAGCAGCGCGAGCAGCTACGTGCGGATTTCGAGCGAGAGAAGGAGGTGGCGCTCGCGACGGCGCGGCGCCAGATGGAGGTTGAGCGGGCGAGCGCCATCGCGGGCGCCAAACGGCTTATGGACGAGCAGAAAGCCGCCGCCATCGCCGCCGCCTACGAGCGGCACGCAAAGGCGGCAGAGGCGGAGAAGGAAGCGGCCCTTGCGGCCGCACGTCACCTCGCTGAAGAGGAACGCAACGCAGCGGTGGCGGCGGCGACGGCGGGTGCGCAGGCCGCCTTCCGCGCGGAAAAAGCTGAGGCGCTCGAAGCGGCGCAAAAGCAAGGGGCGGCGCAGATGCAGGCGGCGGTGGCGGCGGCCGCGACACAGATCCGAAGCCAAGTTGAGGCTGAGCTCCTCGTGAGGCTCGCGGCGGCTCGGGAGGCGGCACAGGCAGAGCTCACGGCGGCGCTTGCCGAGGCGCGCAGCCGGAGTGCCGAGGCCGCCGACGAGCTGCGCGCCAAGGTAGCGGCGGAGACGCGACTTGCGCTCAACGAGGAGTACGCGGCCAATCTGGCGACCGAGATCGCCAAGGTGAGGCAGGCGGCGGCGCGCGAGAAGGACGAGGCGCTCGCGACGGCGCTCAGCGCCTCCGAGGCTCAGCGCAAGACGGCACTGGCCGCCGCGCGCGCCGACGCCGCCACGCAGATCGCCGCGGAGATTCGATCGGCCAACCTCGTGAGTACGGCAGAGCGAGAGGCCGCGCTGGCCGTGGCGCAAAGGGAGGCGCTCGAATCGACGGCCGCCGCGCTCGCCGAGGCGCGTGTGCACGCCGAGTTGACGAAGCAGGTCGCGGTCCGATTGGCTCTCGAGGGCGTGGCGCGCGTGAACGAGGCAGAGCTCGCCGCCGCGCGGACCCAAGGGGCTGAGGAGGTGCGCGCGGAGATCGCCAACCTCCAGCGCACCGCGGATCTCGAAAAGGCGACCGCGCTCGCGACGGCGCGTCGGCAGGCGGACGAGGCGCTCAGCACGGCGCTGTTCGACGCGCGCCGGCAGGCGGCGGACGCGAGCGCGACGCAGCTCGCGGAGCTCCGGCAGTCTCTCGAGCTGGCGAAGCGCACCGAGCTTGCGACAGCCGAGTCCAGGGCGGCCGACGCGCGCGCCGCCGCCCTCGAGGCGCTATCTCGGCAAGGCGAGGCGGACAAGGCGGCGGCGGTGGCCGCGGTGCGCAAGGAGATGGCCGAGGCCGGGGCGGCCGAGCTCGCGGTCGAGCGGCGCGCATGGGCGGCCGATAAGGAGGAGGAGCTCACGGCTCTCCGACGGACACTAGAGGCAGAGCAGAAGGCGGCGGTGCGATCAGTAGAGGATACAGGTAACGCGGCACTCGTGGCCGCAGTCTCGCTCGCGCGGCGCGAGGCCGAAGAGGCCATCGTGGAGGCGGTTACGGCCGCACGGCGCGAGGCGCGCGCCGACAAGGAGCAAGCCCTCGCCCAGCAGAAGGATTCGTTAGTGCTTGAGGCGCGAGCAGCGCTCGACGCAGCGCGTCAGAAGGGCGAGGCCAATGCAGCGTCGGAGCTGTGGATGCCTGCAGCGTGGCGCGAGAAGATGCATGACGGCGGGGCGGGGCCGAGTAGCAGCAAGGCTCCCAAGGCGCCGCCAAAGGGGGACAAGTCCCCTGGCAAACCGTCGCCACGCGCCGAGCTGGTCGCAGCCGCGCGTACCGAGGCGGCGGTGATGACTCGAGCGGGCGTGTACAATAGCACGGACGCAGGCGTGGTCGCGAGCACTGCCACGAAGTGGATGGCGGGTGCCAACAGCGCCGCTGCCGCCCAGCACTCTCCTCTCAAGCTGCCCACGCCGCCGCCGCAGCCGCCGCTGCCGCCGCCGCTGTCCGTTGGGGTGCAGGACGGGGTGCAGTACCTGCGCTCTGTGCTCGCTGAGAACCACAGCCGCGTCGTCGACCTCTTCCGCCAATGGGACCGCAACGGCGATGGCAGGTGCACCAAGGCGGAGGTGCGCCGTGCACTGGAGGTGCTGGGCCACGATGGCGTACCCGAGGTGGAATTAGACGGGCTCTTCAGCATCCTCGACATCAACGGCAACGGCTTCGTCGAGTATAACGAGCTCCATAGTGTGCTCAAATTCGAGCGGAGAGTGCACACGCCGCCGAGCACAACGCCTCGCATGCCGCCGCTGAGCGAGCACGGCAGTGCCACAGGGCCGCAGCCAGAATACGAATTGCGAGATACAGATAGCCCCCGGAGGAGATAGATAGGAGGAGATAGATAGCGGCAGTCCACACACGTCACGTCACACAGCCTCGCCGACGCGCACTTGAGCCTTGTCCTCACAGTTGTCCGATGTTATTCCCTCCCGGGTCGGCGGGCGCTCGGGAGGATCGACGAGATTCCGGATGCGCCGGTTGCTTCTTCCGGTGTGGTGCGTTTAAGGAAAAGGTGCAGACCTGACGGCTATACAGATCTATACGTTCGAAACTTGACTAGTCTTCATCTCATGGTTGAGTGAGCTCGCCACGGTCGCGCTCGCGGCAAGCGTGGAGCACCGCGCCACGAAGCCGCAGCCTCGCGCCCACCGAGAACCCCGCACTCTTGGCGCCGCTCAGAAGGACATTATCTAGATAGCTCACGCGGTCGGCGGCGGCGTGCAGCGCGTTCGCGTGCGCGGCCCACTCGACAAGATTCGCATCGCGCAGGAGCTCCTCGAGTCGCTGTAGCACCGGCGCGCCCTCCGCTTTCGCGCGCGCCAGCTCTGCCGCAGGTGCCAGTATGTGAGGCATCGGCGGCGGCCACGGCGGAGCGATACGAGGCTGTGCGAGCACATTGATGAGCGTGACACCCTCCTTAGCGAGAAAGCGAGGCGTGCCATCGGCGGGCGGCGGCGGCAGCGGCATTCTCGCCAACTTCCATCGGGCGTACAAGGCACTCGCGTCCTCCTCCGCCGACCTTAGCGCGCCCGCGTCGCCCGCTGCCTGGGCGCCCACGACGGCGCTGAGTGCGCGCATGGAGTCAGAGTAGAAGGCGGAAGGTGCTTGTTGGCGCACGGCATCGCTGCCCGCGTGCTGGCTCGCCAGGTCTAAGTACTTGGCACGCCACACGGTCGCGTTCGCACTCTCGAAGTGCAAGATGACCGCTGCGGCGGGTGGCAGCTGGTGCGTGCGCGACGGGGCGGATCCAAAGTTGTGCGGGCCGGCGGCGCGCAGCGTTGCATCAGAGAGACGGCCGAACGACTTTCCATTTGCATACGCGCAAAAGTCCGCAGTGTCGTGCCGGAATGCAACAACTTCCGTAAAGGGGTTGACGCACTCCGCGTGCGGCAGCAACGCCTCGAGGTTGTGCACGTGCAGGTTGCTCGTCGAGGCCGGCACGTTGGAGAGTGCGGCGTGCAGACCGCTCATATTGCCAGCACAGTACAGCAGCTCGTCATCGTCGATATGGAGCAAGTATGCGAAGCCTGCCGCCCGCGCCCGCGGCAACACCGAGTTGATGTGCTGATTCTGCCGGTCCACCTGGAGAAAGTAGTCACGCACGCCGCTGCTGTACTCTGCTTCGACGCACGCGTCCCACGGCGCCGAGCCGAGCAACACCGCGAGCTCCGGCGTATCCTCGACGCGCAAATAGAAACGATCGATGCCGCACACCAACCGGTGGTAACTGAGCCACGTTGAGAGCGCCGTCGGCCGCTTGGTCATGCATACGATGGCAATGCGCGGCGCTGGCGTAGATGCTGTGTGCTGCGGTAGTGCGGCCAGCAGGGCACTAGCGATGAGCGACGGCTGCTCCGTCACGTCCACGATGGGCATCGATCGAGTTTTCACAGCCCATTCACACAACGACGACGGCTTTTTTCTCATGGCCACCATGTCGGCAAGCGGTTCTCGCTTGCTGACGCTCATTGCGCTCCTTCCTGCTGTTTTTTGCATTAAATCAGCGCAGCTATCGGCACTGCCATCGGCACGCCGTACCATTGTGGCGGCCATGTCCGCCGTTCCTGAGCTCTATGTGTATGACCACTGCCCATTCTGTGTCCGCGTTCGCGTGGCAATGGGTGTTAAGGGCATCAAACACAAGCTCATTTTCATGGGCAACGACGACAAGGACACGCCGACCAAGCTGGTTGGAAAGAAAATCGCACCAATCTGGGTTGACGAGGACGGGCCGATGCCAGAGTCGCTGGACATAATCGCCAAGATGGATAAGGAGGGCACCATTGCGCCGGCGTCGGGCCGCACGGACCTCAAGGCATGGCAAAAGTCGGTAGAGACGATGTGCCGCATGTTACAGCGACCGCGGTACGTCATGGTGCCGCTGCCCGAGTTCATGCAGAAGGCGGGACGCGACGCATTCGTGAACAACCACCAGATGCCGCCGTTTGAGAAAGAGCAGTGGAAAGGCAACCCGGACATGCCCCTTGGCCTCAAGTATGAAAAGTACGCGGAGGCCTTCGCCGAGTCGGCAGAGCTGATCCCCCAGCTTAACAAGAAGCTCCTCGAGCTCGACGTAATGATCTACAGCAAGGAGGCCTGCACCGAAGGCATCGGCTTCAGTTATGATGATATCGACTTGTGGGCAAGGCTGCGCTCACTCACGCTCATCAAGGGCCTTGCGATCCCAGCCAAAACACGTGCGTATCTGGACTACTTTGCGAAGAAGGGCGATGTGCCGCTCTACGACGTGATGGCGGTCTGAGGCTGTGCTCGGCGCATGACGGCATTGATCAGCCGTGACCAAGGCTTGAAGGTGGGAGCGGACGAAGAGTCTTCACACCCCGAAGAGTCTTCACACCCCGGGCACGACGCGGCTGGCACGGCAGTCGGCACTGGGGGTGGGGCAGCGCGAGGCGGGGAACGCGTGGGGCAGGTGAGACGATAGGGCTTTCCGCGCGGGTTGTTGGTCTGTCCACTACCACACACGACAGGGCAGGCTCAGGAGCTCTCCCTGAGGTCCCACACAAGTAGGTCCTGTGTGGTCAACCGGAACCTCCGAACGGCCGACGAACTCCGCTCCAATTCCGGGCACCGGGGACGACGAAACGAGACGAGAGGCGGACCGGACATACAACTCATACGGCCGCAAGAGCTGTCGTTTGCGCCGGATGGCCGCGCTGCGGGCGTCGGCGGCACCGCGTGACCCTTAGGAACTATCAACTAAGGTCCACTTAAAATCACGATCACGGCAGGGTGCTAGGTGCCGGATGAAACGACGCGCTAAGTTTTAACTACGGGCCAAAGCAGAACGCGACACCCTCCTCGAGCGTCGGAGCCCAGTCGCGAGTACGGCAAAAGGCCGCGCCGACCGCAGATGCGACTGCGGCCGCGTCCATCGGCGTCGCACCGCTCGCGAGCTGGGCGGCGAGCGCACCTGCGTAGCCGTTGCCCGCGCCCGTCGGATCTTGTACTTCGTCCAACTTCAGGGCGGGCACATGCTTCAGCTCGCCGTTGCACAGCAAATAGGAGCCTCGTGCGCCGTCACGAATGGCAAGCACCGCGGTCGGCCTAAGGGCGATCGTCGACGCACAGCCGCGCGCGAGAGCAGCGAGCGCCTCCTCGCCGCCTTCCTCGACGACCTTCCGAGCCGCGTGCTGCTCTGCTTGCCGCTCATCCGGACGGGCGAGGCGGTACGCGGTGAGTAAATCCGGCGAGACCACGTCGGCGATGGACGTGATCCTCGCAAGGCCTGCGACGCTCGAGTCGTCGACCACATGCATAACCGGCTCGACGGAGATGGTCGGGCGCCGCTTGCCGGCAGGCAACTCCGACAAAGCAGCGAGCACGCTACGAACCTCGCCGTTTCCACCGCCCTCGACGATCACGTGCACTGCGTCGAGATCCGCAGCGCTGGCGAGCTGCGGAACCCACGCACACAGCTCGTCCCAATGGTCCCAACCAATTGGCGTCCACTTGGCGGTCTCACCCTCATAAGTAATCGCCTCGCCGGGAGTGAGCGCCACGTGGCTCAGACGGCAAACGCCCGATGTGTCCACGCGGCGCTGTGCAAGTCCGTGCAGCATACTATCAACAAAGTCCATGCCAACGGGGGCGACGAGACGGCATTCGCTCTGACCTCGCATGGCTATCTGCGCAGCGACTGCCGCCTGCACGCCGCCGCCTCCGAGGCGTGGCACGCTGCCCTCGACTTGATCCACGATGATCTTCGAGATTATGGTGAGACGCAGCGCAAGGGCTGCAGGAGTCTGCAGCATCAGCACGGCCAGAGCTAACACCAGGGCACAGTCACGCATTTGGTGGTGGAGGTGCAGAGTATCCTTTCGCCA
>Ga0209550_10005860_pt1 | contig 11482 bp, 11 predicted proteins | sample LauGreSuBDMM15SN_2_FD_187567 | JGI IMG/M metagenome (GOLD analysis project Ga0209550, IMG submission 187567) | Freshwater lake microbial communities from Lake Michigan, USA - Su13.BD.MM15.SN (SPAdes) (version 5) | ecosystem: Environmental > Aquatic > Freshwater > Lake | place: Lake Michigan... | reverse complement strand
TTCGTCAAAAATTTCTGACCAGTTCCTTTTGTAGACCGGGGAAAAAGACATCGGGGGGAGCCGGGACACACACAACAAGTCAGTGTATCAATATCAATACATGTATGAGCGACTCTTGAGTCTTGTAATCGTGATTTCAGCGACTCGTTAGTCCTTTTTCGCGTGGTATTCCATAGTTTACCTCCCGAGACCGGCAACTAGACGATGTGAACCCACTCAGAAAGACGCGAAACGCGCGGAGCCCACGGTAGCACCGACGCCAACGGGACGTTGGAGACCCACGGAATTGTGACCAGGAGGTCGCTCATGAGGTGGCTGAGTTGCCACCGCGCGCACCTGGAGGTCTGGCTGTTGCGATCCTCGGTCACTGACTCGTGCCTTCAAAACAACCCAAAGAACCCCTTGCCCTTCTTCGGGGGCGGCTTTGCCGCCGGGTCGCCTTCCATCATCAGCTTGGCCCATTTGGCAAAGTTCATGCCCGCACCCGGCCCGCACCCGGCATCGCGCATCTGCGGAGCGCATCACAAGAGTCGAGCTATGTTGGCTTGTGCGCATGCAAGGGCCGAAGGGTCGAGGGACATGGAATAGAGACGGAGAGAAGGTCGGCGGCGCCTTCGAGTTTCTTTGAGGACGCACCATGCCGGCAATTTGCTCCTCGCTCAAGCTGTCGCCGACGCTGCTCATCACTGCGGTCGGCGGCGCAGGCACGCGAATCTCTGAACATGTGCAGCAGCAGCAATATGGAGCCACAAGGCCATCTGTGGAGGACGATCGTGCTAGACTCACGAGTGCCGAGTTGCTCGGAGCTGACGACTGCGTCCTTGCCACCCGCCACCGCTTCGAACAGCGCCTCGAGCTTTGGCCTTAGCAACATGTACACTGAGAGCTGGCCTCCGTACTGCATGCTGTCGGCCATTTTCTCAGAGATCTGCTTGCGAGTGACAACCTCAGGTTTGGTTCCCTCCTCCATGATCAGTGGCGATGCTGCCGCGATGAGCCGTGGACGCGAATGCACGAGAGATGGCGGCACCACAAATGCAAGTGCGAGCGGCAAGACGAGGACACCGACCATGAGAGATCGCCGTCGCCGGTGCGTCTTTCGTGAGGATTTCCGCACGTGAGTCAAGGCCCGCCCGGGAGCAAATCGAGCGGCACAAAATGGGACGGGACTCTTGCTTCAGAAAAGCGAGCGCCGGAATTTCGTTTGACATGGTCAGTGTGGGGTGAAACCTTCCGACACCCCAAGAACCCCTTGCGTACGAGTGGCAAGCAAGCAAGCTAATTAATCGAAACAACACAAGTACCTAAACAAGCGCAGCCGAATACCCTCGTAGCCAGTAGGAAAGGGTGGGCGGAGAGGAGATGAGGAGATTGTTTGATTGCTTGCTTGCTTGTACGAGTGGGTGTTGGAAAGCCTCTCGAGATGAAACCGCAATCGAGGCCCTTTGCCGCTGGCACTTCGAACAGGGTCCGACCGCTGCGTGATTTGCGTGTTGGACGCGCTGCTGCGCCAAGCAGATGGAGATCCAGATCGCAGCGTTCCCCGACGAGCTTGTGGCGGAGTCACCACACGCCGGCAAGACACCCGGCCGGCTGCGTCCTCGCGACGTCACGAACACGCCGACGAGCCGTGGCCACAAGGACAACGGTCGCAAGACGCCGAAGCAATTGGCGCGCGCGTCGCTCTTCCTCGAGCAGGACCCGATTGAGGAGCAGGAGGAGGCGGTGTTGGGATCAGCACAGTCCGAGTCCATCGCGGCGCAGCTTCCGGCGTGGAGGCATCTCGACCTAGATGGTCTGGTGGGTGCACCCGAGCAGCCGAATGACGTGGCCACAGCGACTATGCAGGCCGAGCCCGCTGTTCAGGCGACTGAAATCGAGGCCGTGCGTGCCTACGTGCCGGCATCGGAGTTTTCCGGCTGGCTCGATGCCTTCGAGGCCAAGGTCGAGGCCGAGGCAGAGGCCCAGGCAAAGGCAGCAGCAGCGGCCGAGGCAGAGGCGGCAGCAGTGGCGGAGGAGAAGGCCGTGGCGGCCGAAGCCGCAGCAGCCGAGGCGGCGGCTGTGGGCGCCGAAGTGGCGGCGGCGGCAGTGACTGAGGCGATCGAGGAAGTCGCGACAGAGGCAGAGGCGGCGCAAGCCGCGGCTTCGGAGGCCGCGGCGCAGGCGGAGGCGGAGGCATTCGCGCAGGCGGAGGCGGAGGCATTCGCGCAGGCGGAGGCGGAGGCATTCGCGCAGGCGGAGGCGGAGGTATTCGCGCAGGCGGAGGCGGAGGCAGAGGAGGCAGCGATGGAGCTCGAGAGCCCAGCTGAGATCGGCCCGGCCGCCAGTACGGTTGCGGAGGGCGAGGAAGCGGACGAGGCGGAGGTGGCGGAGGGCGAGGAAGGGGCGGCAGGTCCCGAGGGTTTGATGCAGGAGCTCTGGCTGCATGTGCAATCCGTCGAGGCGGAGCGAGGCGCGCTCGCCGAGCAGCTTCGCATCGCTACCATCGAGCTCACCAACGCGCGCGAGGACGCGAACACATACCGCGAAGAGCACGACCGCATCCGAGCGGACGGCGCCTCGCTCTACGTCACGTACCAGGCCAAGTGCGAGCGGCTGAAGGCCGTGAGTGCGGAGCTCGAGCGCGCGCGCGCCGCCGAGGCCGAGGCGCGTGCGCAGCTCGAAGCACACGCGAGCGCCAATGGCGAGGCGACCGCCCGCCTCGAGGATCGACTGAGTGCGATGGCGGCCCGGCTGCGGGAAGCGGAGGCGCGTCTCGAGCGCGCCGAAGCCGAGCGCGCCGAGGCGCAGGCCCTCCGCGACTTTGCCGAGGCGCAGCGCGAGGCGGCCGAAACCGACAAGGATCGGCTCACTGCTGCGGCTGCCGTTGCCGCTGCGGCCACCGGTGCGCCGCTGACAGTAGACGCGGGCACGCAGGGTGCAGCGAGTGGCGGCACGCCGGACGCTGCTGCGTCGGTGAGAGCGACGATCGAGAGTGCGGCCTCGCTCAGCCATGCTGAGCTGAGCGCCAAGCTTGAGACGGCGGCCATGGCGAATGAGCTCCTGCGACGTGAGATCGAGAAAGCGCGTCAGGCGCAGACGCGCGCGGCGCAGGCGGCCGCGCAGCGCGAGGCGACCCTTGAGGAGCGTCGCGTGGCGGCGGTGGCGCAGTCGCAGGCAGCCGAGGCCGAGGCCGAGGCGGCACGGACACAGGTGGCGCAGCTGCGCGCGCACATCCAGACGGTGCTCAAGGACGCGCACGACGCGCGCGCGGAGGCAGAGGCTCTCGAGCCTGTACGTGCCCAAGCGGAACTGGCAAGCGCGGCGATGGCGGCGCTCGAGGCGCGTGTGCAGCAAGCCGAGGCGGCGAGCGCCGCCTCCGACGCACGTGCCGAGCGCGAGGCGTCCGAGGTGCGTCGCCTCGAGGGTGACCTGCGCCTCTTCTACCGCTCGTCTCAGGAGGAGCTCCAGGCAGCGACCCGCCGGTATGAGGCAGCTGCCGCCCAGTGTACGCTGCTCTCGTACCGGTGTGCCAAGCAGGAGGCGGCTCTCTCCGAGCTGTGCACGGCGAATGAGGCGAGCGCGCGCCTCGCCTCCCTCTTCGAAGCCAACCACGCCGCACTCGTGCAGCTCGCGCCCGCCGCGACGGCGCCGCAAGGCGTAGCGTCGACGACGACGCTGTTGCTCGAGCGTGACGAGGCCATCGCAGAGGCGGCTGAGCTGCGCGAGGCACTCGCCGACGCGACGGCTTCGCTCCGCGCGGCCCAGGCTGAGGCTGCGGTCGCCGAGGTGCTCGCGGAGGTCCTCGGACGTGTCCAAGGCGCCGCCGTGGGCGCGGCCGAGGGCGCGGCGGGTGCGGCGGCCGCGGCTGCGGAGGAGTCGAGTGCGGCGGCGTCAGCCAGCGAGGGGCAGGTGGCGCGGCTCAAAGCGGAGCTCAGCCGAATGGTCGATCACGCCCGCGAGCAAGCCGACTTCGCCGCCGAGGAGCGTGCCGCAGCCGACGAGGCGTCTGCCGTCCTCTCCGCCGCGCAGGCCGAGTCCCAGGCCCAGGCGCTTGAGCTAGCGAGGGCGCGGCAGGCGTGCGCAAACCTCGAGGTTGCGGTGGAGGCGGCGAAGATGGAGGCAGCCGAAGCTCAAGCGCGCGCCGAGGTGGCGGCTGCGCAGGCGCAAGCGGCGCCGAGCGCGGCTGACGTGCGAGCGGCAGTGGACGAGGCGACGGCCGAGGCGGCGGCAGCGGCCGAGGCGGCCGAGGCGCGCGCGGCGACGGCCGAGGCGGAGCTGTCCGCGCTCACACGGCGCGCGGCGGCACTCGAGGCGCGATTGGCTCAGGAGGAAGCAAGGTACGCCATGCTCGAACGTGCTTGCGATGCGTCCGAGGCAGCCAAGCAGAAGGTGGAGGCGGCGGCGGCGGCAGCCCTCGAGCGGTCGGAGTCGGCCGAGACCAAGGCACAGCTGGCGGCGGAGAGGGCTGCTGCGGCTCAGGCGGCCGCGTCCGAAGCGATCGAGGCGGCGAACGCTGCGCGCATCGAGGCGGCCAAGTCGCGTGCCGACGCGGCACAAGCGGACGCGGCCGCAGCGGAGGCGCATCGGATGCGCGCGGTGGCCCAGGGGCGCGAGGAGAGCGCGAGCTTTGCCCTGCGGGACGCGGAAGCGCTGATGAGCGCGCAACTGGCCACCGAGGCGAAGCTCACGCGCGCGCTCCAGCAAGCGACCGAGCAGTGCGCGGCTCTGGAGTCTACCCAGGCGGCCGCGGCCGAGGCGACGCGCACAGAGCGTGCAGCGATGGCGATGAGTGAGCGGCTGGCCGCGCACGCAACACACACATGCTGGGCTGTGGAGGCAGAGGCTCTCGAGACCGAGCTTGTGACGGCATGGGCCGAGGCGCGCTACGCCCGCGAGAGCGCCTCGAGCCTGCGCCTTGCCCTCGAGCGCGCGCGTACCGGTACCGGAGCACCCGCTTGCTCCTCCGCACTGCCCACTGCCGCAGAGCCGCCGCCGCCGCCGCCGTCCGAGGCAACGGCTGAGGCAGATGAGACGATCATGGCAATGCCGCCGCCGCCGCCGCCCGAGCCACCGCCCCCCGCAGAGGCTCCACCGGCCGCGCGCTCGCTCAAGGGCGGCCGCTCGTCCCTGATGCCCACCAAGCTCGCCCGCAAATCGCTCTGCATCCTTGCCAAGCCCCCTGCCGCTGTCCTTGCTGAGGAGGGCGAGGAGGCGGCGGCGCCGGCACCGCCGCCGCCACCTCTGCCAGCCGCGATTGAGGCTGAGGTGGCCGCGCCGCCGCCGCCGCCGACCGCGCCGCCGCCGCCGGTGACCGAGAGCACAAGCGCTCTCGTGAGCGCAGCGCCAGCCGCGGCCTCCTCGCTCGCCTCTGCGCGCGCGAAGCTCGAGGCTCGCAAGTCACTTGCGGTGGTGGCGCGCCCTTCGGCAGCATCCCGTCTCTCGCTCATGCCGCTGGTAGGCCCTTCGAGCTTCGCGCTCAACACAGCGCCCCCTGCTCTCACGGAGGCTGCGCCCGTGACGGCGCCCGCGGAGGCCGCATGCGCCACCCCCGCCGGTGCGGGGCCCCGCCCCACCACTCGCGCGAGCGAGCGCCTCGCACGGCAGCGGGGATCCGCCGAGCCGAGTGTGCCCTGCAACCCGGCTACGGCGGCTACGGCAGCGCCTGCGCTCGCGACCGGCGATCTGCTCGGCCTGGGCGACCTGAGCGGCTCACTCGAGACCGCTCTACTCGAGAGCGCTCTTCTCGAGGGCTTCCTGGAGGAGCCTCTCGAGGAGATTGATGACTAGCCCGAGCCCAAACCCGAAGAGCCTCTCGACGAGATTGGTGACTGAGCCGGCGACGCAGATGCACAGGCGTTCGGATGGTGGGAACATCTGCGTCATCAGTGGTCATCAGTGGTCATCTGTGGACTCCGAAGCGTTCGGATGGTGGGAGCATGGCGTCGAAGGAGTGGAATGCATGGCGCATTGTGACGGCGCGAGAGTACAGCGGTAGCCACGGGTGGCGGCCGGGATGGAAGGGGGAAGGGGACTGTAGCCTACCTACCTACCTCGGCCCATTCGCATGGGGGATCTGACATGGGGGTTGGCCGCGCGACGGCGGCGCTTCGCGCTCGCGCGGGACCATGCGCAAAGCTCGGTGAGAGAGTCGTGCGATTACGGCGGGGATGGCAAGCGGCGGCGGACGAGCGAGCGCATACGGATGTACGTGCCGCGACCTCTGATCGAGGAGCTTCGCTTTGGGGGGATGATTGTGCGAGCCATGTGTTCTCATGCTCCGCGTTGCCGCCGTTGCGGAGAGGGAGTGCAAAAGTGCCGTGTGTGGTGACCATTTCGTCGAGCGGGAGTCGCCTCGCGCGATCGCGTTGGAGGTTAAAATTTTCTGAGTCTCTGATTAAAAAACATGCCCGGGTTGCGGGTATGAAAGTCGCGATACGCGAAAGTACATCGGATCCTTCACATTGCTCATTGGTACGTCGAGACCGGTCAGTCGGGCTCGTCCTCGTCGTCCTCCGTGGACGCTGCGGCGGGCGAGGTCGTGCGGAGGCCGGGGGTAGCGCGTGCGCGCGCACCCTGCCCCTGCCCCTGCTGCTGCGGCTGCGGCTGCTGCGGCTGCTGCTGCGGCTGCTGCGGCTGCTGCTGCTGGGCGGCGGGTCGTCCTCGGTTGCACTCAGTGAGCGCCTGTCGGAGCCACGGTAGCCCGGACGGCCATCCAGGCCCGAGGGGGCGTGTGAGCTGATGGCGCTCGAGCAGCCTGTGGAGGGCGCGCTGTCGCGGGCAGAGCCAGGCGCGCATCGGGGCGGCCACGTCCTCGGGCGCGCTCTCGACGACGTAAGTGCGCCCGTTCTCATGCGGCGAGCCATCCGTCGAGGCCGTCGACGGCTTCGTGAGGACGGCGACGTCCACTTGGTCGCCGCTCGCGGGGAGGCCGAGGAATGAGGCCAAGGCATCCATGGCGGCAACGCGCGGCCGGTCCTCAAAGAGGGACTCAGACGGTAGGACGAGCAGCTGTGTGGGCGCAAAGTAGGTGAGCCACCCTTGCAGATGCTCCACGTACAGCGAGCGGTACAAGAAGGCGCGGTCCTCGAGCGCCTTGTACCTGATGAGGGACGCACTCAATACCCCTTGGTGACCATCGGTGGCAATCGATGGGCCATCAGAGGCCAACCAGAGGCCCATCAGAGCTCAATCCGAGGTCATCAGAGATGAAGAGCGCAATCCGAGGTCATCAGAGCGCAATCCGAGGTCATCAGAGCGCAATCCGAGGTCATCAGAGCTCAATCCGAGGCAATGACGCACAGCTTCTTCTGGGAGAGTGTGCGGTAGCCCAGGCAGCTGGCGAGCGCCTCCGAGGGCGCGCGACGGCCGCACTCGTCGATGGCGCTCATCTCGACGCGCGTTCTGTTGCGCAGTTTCGAAAGGAAGTCGGCGCGTAGGCATTCGATCTGGAGCGTGTTGCCCGAGGCACACTTGCTCCACACCTTTGAGGGCGGCGGAGTCAGGGTCAGTGTCAGTGGGTTCGTCACTGGGGTTCGTCACTGGGGTTCACCTTGAGGGCGGCGGCGCGTTGGAATGGTCCGACGGAATTGTCGCGGATCGTCTCCCGGGACGAGACCGCCGCATGGCAGTCGGGGCGCGTCCAGGTGAGCTTGCCACAAACCTCTATCTGCCAGCGCATGTTGAACGACGAGAGCACGCGCGAGACTGGCTCTCGTAAGAGCATCACGATCTTCGCGCCTGGCAGGAGCTGAGCGGCGCGCTCTGCCGCCTTTGGGTAGTCGAGGTAACTAGCCGACACCTCGCCGCGCAACGGCAGCACCCGGCCTTCGGCATCAACGCCGCCGCCGCCGCCGCCGCCGCCAGCGCCGCTGCCTGGGCATACTCCGAGGGTGGCGCCGGCGCCGTCCCATCGCTGCTGGTAGACGGTGGGCCCTTTAGCGTAGTTGTCATCGAAGGAGAAGTAATGCACCTCCTTCTCGCCCTCGTTGATGGCGATCCCCTTGTGCCAGCCGCTTCGGAACAAGTAGTGGAGCGTCGATGTACCCCCCTTTTGGCTGCCTACGACGAGGAAGCTCGGCAGGCAGCGCGAGAGCCGCGCGTGCCGTCGCTGCAGAGGGGAGCCCTGCAAGGGACGTACGCTCATCTGACCCAGCCGCAGGTGGTGCAGCCCGATGCGCTCGAGCACTTCGTCGTCGGCATACGTGAAGGCCTCCATGAAGGCCAGCCGGCAGTCCTCGACGCCCGCCTCCGTCCATGTGCCGTTGAACGAGTGCCCACGGCACATCTGGCAGCCCGAGAAGTGCACTATGAACGGTGGTCCATCCGATCCCCACACGGCCCCTCGGAGCGAGCGACTGCCTCGCACGAAGCGGCCGGCGTACTCGGGCCAATGGCCGTTCATGGTGAAGTTGCGCTCGAGCAGGGTCTTGGCACGCCAGCGCTCGGGCGCGTGGTGCAGCAGGTGCACAAGCCCGCCCTGGTCGTGATTGGAAAGGCTCTCACGAACCGCCGACGACGCAATTCGTGTCCACTCGGCGAGGAGGGCACGGGACCAGTCCGAGACGCGGAGCAGCATGATGCCAGTGTTGATGCCCTCGGAATTGTTGTCCACGTACGTCATGCGTTCGTCGCCCCACATGACCAGGTCCATGCCCGCCGCATCGTACGCCGCAAACGGGAACGTGAAGCGCATGTCGACGACGATCGCGTCGTCATCCATCCAGAGCAACCACTCGCCCTCGTACGCGCAGCCGCCGCCGCCATCGGCGCGGCGGGGCTCCATGAGCACCGAGAGAAGCGCAACCTTGTTCCACTGCCCACCCAGGTCCCAAGGGCTCAGCAGCTCCGTCGACGGCCACACCGCGTACCCATGCAATGTGGCGTACTGCAGCTTATTCTTGAGGCTCAGCTGGATGACGTGGTCGCCGTGCGCGGTCGTGCACGGCGCCGGCTGGGTGGCCGTGACGATGAGTAGCTGCGGCCGCCCACCGACTGCCGTGCCCGACTGCCCGACGGACGTGAACGGCAGCCGCTGCCAGGGTGTCGCTGCCGATGACGCCGATCGTCCGCCGTCGCCGGCGACGCTCTCTGCGGTCTCGGAGGTGACGTAGGCGACCTGGAGGGCGTGCAGCGCCACCGTGAAAATGACGAGCAGCGCGAGATGGTGCGGCCGGACCTGCACCATGGCGGTTGGCGAGGCGAGTAGGAAAAAAAAAGCGAAATCCCGTGTGAGCATGCATGCAAACAAATGCGAATTTGTCGACTCAAGGTCCGTATCGACACACAAGCAAGCAAGTAATTAGCTTGTTTGCTCGACACACAACCACGGCGGCCATGGGCGGCCGAGTGGCGAGCCAAGCGGCCCTCGGGGCGCCATAGAGACGTGTCGAATCAAATCAAGTCCCCATGTCTACCAAGTCCAGCCGTGGTAGAAAATCTCAGTCAAATATTTCACTTCACACGCCATGCGTTTATTCATAATTAACAGCCAGTTCACAAGCCTCAAGCCTCCCCTGCCTTGGCACAAGAGTCGCGCGCGGTTGGGATAGCTCGGAGCGCGATGAGCCAGGCGGACCTGAAACGCATGATCGAGGCGCGGTACGCGCGCGTCAACCACCTCAAGGAGCAGCGCGAGCGGCGCAAGGAGACGGTCGTGGCCAAGATGGAGGAGCTGCAGCTCAACGATGAGCAGAAGAGCAAGGTGCTGGACGAGACGGCAAAGCTCGAGTCGGAGCATCTGCGCAGCCAGCGCAACAAGATCTCGCTAAACGACTTCGAGCAGATGGATATCATCGGGCGCGGCGCCTTCGGCGAGGTCTGCCTCTGCCGCCGGAAGGGCTTAGAAGGCAAGCAGGCTGTCTACGCGATGAAGAAGCTGCGCAAGGCGGACATGGTGTCCAAGGGGCAGGTGCACCACGTGCGCGCGGAGCTGGACGTGATGTCGGCGGTCGACGATTCCAACCCGTGGGTCGTCAAGCTCCACTACTCCTTCTCGGACGAGCAGTTCCTCTACCTGGTCATGGAGTACGTGCCGGGTGGCGACTTGATGAGTTTGCTCATGCGGCGCGACACGCTGAGCGAGGAGGAGTCGCGCTTCTACGTGGGCGAGACGGTGCTCGCGATCGAGTCGATCCACGCGCTCTCGTACATCCACCGCGACATCAAGCCCGACAATCTGCTCATCGACGCCGAGGGGCACATCAAGCTCGGAGACTTTGGTCTCGTCAAGTCGCTCGCCCAGACGCGGCTGCGCTTCCACACGCCGGGCGGCGCGGCGGCGACGACGGCGCGCACCGATTCTCCACTCCAGGGCCGATGCGCGGGAGGGCTCACGCCCGTGCGCGAGGCGAGCGCGCACGCCGAGGGCAGCTGCACGGCCGACGCGTCCACCCCCTCCGCGCGCTCTCCAGGCGGCGGTGAGATCACGTCCTCTCTGCCCTTGCCAGCGGCGGCGGCCATGGGCAGCGGCACGCCGCGCGCAGACGCCGGCCAGTGGCAGGGCATGAGCCGTCGCGAGCGCATGGCCACGTGGAATCGCAACCGCAAGACGCTCATCTGGTCGACCGTTGGCACGCCGGACTACATGGCACCCGAGATCCTTCTTGAGAGCGGCTACGGCGCCGAATGCGACTGGTGGTCACTTGGGGTGGTCATCTTCGAGATGCTCGTGGGCTACCCGCCCTTTTACGGCGACGACTCGCTCATGACGTGCCGCAAGATCCTGTGCCACCACGAGTCCCTCGTCTTTCCTCCCGAGATGCCCCTCTCGGCCGGTGCCGTCTCCCTCATCCGAGGCATGCTCTCTGATCGCGAGGAGCGCCTCGGGCGCAACGGCGCGGCCGAGATCAAGGCCCACCCCTTCTTTGTTGGGGTCGAGTGGGATCGGCTGCGCACGCCCGAGGCGGTGCCGTACCGGCCACGCCTCTCTTCACAAGAGGACACTTCGTGGTTCGATCACTTTGAGAGCTCGGGCGTCGCCGCTCAGCCGCCCCTCGCGTCCCATGACGACCTCCTCTTTGCCGACTACACGTACAAGCGCTTCCCGTCGGCCGAGGGTCTCCTGCGCAAGACGCTCGGCGAGTTGCCCACGCCACCGCCCGCGCCTGGGCCGACGAGCTGAGCGCACCGTGCCCAGGGCAGTGCACGCAGCGCCGTACACAAGAAGTTGAGGATCGAGGCAGATCGTGGCGAGAAGGTTGCGCGATTGCGAAGGAAGTGCACAGGCAACGCCCATCCAGACGGTGCAGTGCTTCGCGCCTCTCGCGCCTGCAGGCGCTTCTGTATAACCTCTGGGCCTTGTGCGCTTGAGCTTTCCCTTGAGCGCCTTCCGAGTGAGGACTCTCTCAGCTGAAAGAGTGTCTGTGACGACCGCGTGAAGGAATCGCGAGCAGGGGTGGCCGAGGCAGCTCCTGGCGAGCTCGCTCGCGTCCGCGCCGCGGCGGAGGGCACTCGTACCACGTACGGAAGCATGATGCGTTGAAACATGAAAGATTCGCTGTTA
>Ga0209550_10005859_pt1 | contig 11482 bp, 5 predicted proteins | sample LauGreSuBDMM15SN_2_FD_187567 | JGI IMG/M metagenome (GOLD analysis project Ga0209550, IMG submission 187567) | Freshwater lake microbial communities from Lake Michigan, USA - Su13.BD.MM15.SN (SPAdes) (version 5) | ecosystem: Environmental > Aquatic > Freshwater > Lake | place: Lake Michigan, USA... | reverse complement strand
ATGTATTATATCCTATGGAACCAGAAGATCGATCTAATTACACATCTATAGCGCAATCTATCAATAATGCGATGCCGTGGGTTGAAAAATACAGACCATCTTGTTTTGATGAAATCGTCCTGGACCCTATGAATCGTACAATCCTATCCAATATCCTAAAAACAAACTATTTTCCCAACCTTTTATTCTATGGCCCACCCGGAACAGGAAAAACAACAACGATCATCAACCTTGTAAACGCATATCAGTCAAAACTAAATATGCAAAACCGAGGTCTCATGATCCATTTAAATGCATCTGATGAACGCGGAATCGACATTATTCGCAACCAAATTAATAATTTTGTCAGCACTAAGTCCATGTTCGGCAACGGCATCAAATTTGTGATATTAGACGAGGTGGATTATATGACAACGAACGCACAAATCGCTCTGCGGTATCTTCTTACGAGCTATACCGATAATAATGTCCGGTTTTGTCTTATATGTAATTACGTATCTCGTATTGATGAATCACTGCAAACCGAATTCGTACGCATGCGTTTTAATCAATTACCTGAATCCGATATATTCGCGTTTCTTTGTAAAATACGAGATAACGAACAATTGAAATTATCTGATGAAAATCTCGTTTCAATACAACGACAGTTTCATTCCGACATACGAAGTATGATTAATTATATACAGACTAATCAGGACGACTTACAGCATCTTCATGTCATAACTAATAACGTTTGGGACAACATGGTGGTATTGTTCGGAAAATCAACCGCACCAGATGACATTACAACGTATTTTCGAGAGATTAGTTCCAAGTATTGTATAGACCCAAGAACGATCATCAAACAATTTTTGTATTATATCGTAAGACACCGTGCAGATGAATTTGTAACTACCGATATATTAAATAGTATCGAACACATTATTCATTTACATCACATACGAACCGAATATATCGTTCATTATTTTGTATTGAAATTTCGGGGATATTTCACTCACTCGTCGCTTCCTCAGACGCCGACGTCGACGCCGATGGCCCCGAAAAAACGCGTTATTAAAATCAAAAAAAACAAAGTATTTAATTAATCATATTTTGAATATAATTGAAATGAAATCTACTGATTAAACGTAGGCAATCATTCAAATCCGTAATGTCTACATCAGTGTCCACCGCCGCCGCTGGCGCACCCGAACTTGATACAGAATGGATGAAGTTTATGTCTCGTATATCTCGAAAACAAAATTGTGATGCGGATGATGATGATGGCGACGATAGTGATTCTAATGCGGAATGTCATCCATCATCGTCTGTCTTTTCTACCACACCCACCGCCGCTGCTTCTGCTGCTGCTGCCGCGGCAGCCATCTCCACCGCGTGTGGTAATAAGCAGAAAAAATCTTGTATTTCGAAAAAGTCGCAGCGAAGAACCTACTCGTTTATTGACAACGACGTGACCGTCGGCGATGTACAGCAATCATCATCGTCAATACCCCTTTGTTTGAAAGAGGGGGGGATATCCATATCATCTATCCGTTCAAAAATAACACCGATTTATATTTCTACAAAGACGAAGATCGCGTATTTAAATCAACCGGTGAATATATATGACATATTTTGGAAAATTCCAGTTCAGCACTACTACCAGCGATGCGAAGGCGTTATCAAAAAACAAATCAAATTTCAAACAACAGACCCCACGTTTATCGCGTCCATCAAAGCAAAATTAGAAGAACAACCTCGTTGTTATGAAGAGTTTATCATAGAACACATCGATAATCCCACCGGACGTATCCCGTATAAGGACCAGCGAAAGGTGAGTATCGGTCTTTGTAAAAAAGACCTTCAGGGGGGGAATTTGAAAAAGAAACGCGCGTTCTTTAACTGTTTTGTCGTGATTCTTCGGATTCATGGGGGAATTGCGCCTATTGAAGACCGCGCACCTGAAGATGACATATTATACAAAGAAATGCACGTAAAGGTGTTTAATACTGGAAAATTAGAAATTCCTGGTATTCAAGAAGACTCGACACTTGTTCGTGTATTGCAGCTTCTGGTTACAGTATTACGACCTTATTTGGGTGATGGACTAGATTATATGAAAAATCGATGTGAAACCGCACTTATCAATTCCAATTTCAATTGTGGATTTTATATTGACCGCGATAAACTATTTCATTTACTCAAATACAAATATCGCATGAATTGTAGCTATGATTCTTGTTCATATCCAGGAATTCAAAGCAAGTTTTACTATATCCCTGACAAAAATACAGATGAACAAAATGGCCAACAACCAGTATCTATGGAAACGCCTTATTATGAGGTCTCTTTCATGATATTCAGAACCGGAAGCATATTGATTGTAGGAAAATGTAACGAGGACATTCTTCAAACTATATACAGATTCATATGTTCTATACTCGAGACAGAGTACGCTGGAATACAAATGGGAGACATTCCAACGGAAGACGGGAGTGGTCCGGTAAAAGGGGTCAAAAATACTAGGAAGAAGAAAATAAGTATAACGAATATTCAGTTTTATGAAATGGAATGAATGGAATGAATGGAATGAATGGAATGAATGGAATCATGGAATGAATGGAATCACGGAATCACGGAATCACGGAATCACGGAATCACGGAATCACGGAATCATCGCCGTATTTAGCATAATTCATATCTGGTTCGTTTATTCGTAAAGAATATAAAGATTTTAAAATTGAGTATTCTATATACACGATATTTTTTACTTATTATGTCATCCACACAAAATGGAGGTGCCGCCCTAGTGCCATCATCGACCGCGTCGTCTTCTTCCGGCGATAACCAAACTGCTCAACAGATTAGTCGTGTTCCCACCTATGCTTGTTTTCAACACGCTACAAAAGTGGCTATTTTAGAAGACAAGCCCATTATTTTGGATTATTGGACGAGCTCGTTGGATAAATCATGTCTTATCGGGGTGAGATCTAATAACGAGAAGCTTCTTGTAAAGAGCGAAGATGAATACACCAGTCCTATTGCGAAGATTTTTAAGGTTGATACCGAGTACATTATTGTCACCGCAAATTCGGTCTATATTGTTGCGGCAGATATCAGCACTAGACGCATCAATTAATTCATTCATTTATTCATCATGTAAATTTGGCGGTGCGATAATATTCTTATAATCGATGTAATTATTATAAGAATTCAATTCGAAACACGATACACATTCGCATGGCGTCATCCATTATATATTTAAGTGATTGTACGCCTTTATATACAACATTAGGTGCGCCTGCGCGTATTCCCCTAGTATCAGGGTTTCCATTAGATAGTTCGGCGCGCTTAGAATGGTCGCCCCCACCAAATTCTGAAAATGTACTTGTCGAATCATATATCGTTCGTTATAAGCTCACCGGCGCACCTCTAACACAAACGATTAGCGAAAAAATGACATTTTTTCCAACTGTTATTATCGCAGGTTTATCCAACGGGGTTTCATATGATTTTTGGGTAGTCGCAAAGAACCGTTTCGGTGAAAGTCCGCATTCGCCCACTATTAGTGTCGTTCCTGGGGCAGCACCATCGTCAATTCAAATTGTGCGCCGAGCATATCATTCTACTGTTGGAGGTATTGGAATCGACGGTAGTAATCCTCAAAAAGTCGGTATCGAATTTATACCTCCTTTGGCGCAAAATGGCGCACAATCACTCACATTTACTGTAAAATATACGCGTCTCAACGGCGGCGCGATGACCGATATTTCATACACAGAAATCTATAGTGTCCAACCAAATGAAGTTATATTAGATGCCTCCGGTATGTCTGCTATAATTACAAGAGGCATAAAGGGTAATTATATACGTAAAGAATTAATACCACCAACGGTTGGGCCTGCGTTTCAAAGCGGTAATTACCGTTTTCAAGTTTTTTCATCAAATATCTATGGAATATCCGCCGCCCCCGACATTTCATTCGCGCTTTATTTATACTCGAACATCGATGCAAACACATCAGCAGTATCTAGATTCACAGCACCCACATTCGCTTCATATAGCGTACCTGCCAATGGAGGTATCGTCGGTGTAGACGCAAGCGATTCATTCTTCCGTTTTAAGTGGAAACAATATCGCGGTACAGGAACTGGAAGCACCGGTATCACTGCTTACTCTGATTGGGTGTATCGTATTCAATACACCGATGACAAAGACAATTGGTACTATCCACCTTTAACAGTACTGACACCGGAAACCGCAAAATTCCCGGAATATAGCCGCGCTTACGACAGAACAAGCGTCGGTTCTGGGACCGCGGATTTTGAATACTTTATCGATATTAGTCGTAATGTTGTGAATGGTCGGAGGTATTATGTCCGGTATTGCGTTGTTAACGCGGGAGGAGATACGAGTGAATATACTCAGGTAACAAATACGAATTTGTCGCTTGTTTCATGTATTCCGGGAAAATTGCCGAACCCGCCACCCATATTTAACGCAAATAGCGGTAATCGTATTGTTCGTCTTTATTTTAATTGGCAAACGACCCCACCAAGTTTGGAGCTAACCGGGGGATTACCTATTTTAAATTACCGTATCGAGAGATATACGGGGATTCGTGAAGGTGGTATATTTACGATTATACCTAGTTCAATTACTGTTTTTGATAATATCACCGGTCCATTTTACCAAGACACAAATGATATATATGTTAATGGTACTGAATACCATTATCGTATCTATACGCGAACCGCAATCGGTCTTTCTCTCGGTTTTAATAGTTTAAATGCTGCTCCATCACGCCCGGCAGATGTTGTCCGTAACGTATTCGCATCGATCGATAGCGGACAAATTACTCTTAATTGGACCCAACCTAATGTTATTGATTCATCAACACCTATCGTTCAATATTATATCGAATATAAAGAATATAACCTTTTTGATGTTTCGAATATTCCGGCGGCTAATATAGTTGGCCCGATTTCTAGTCAAGTTATGATTTCAAATACGGTACAAGATATGAATTCGATTTTAGTAAATGACATACTCTGGGCGAAACTAGATACAACTGTGGTGAATATATTTACTAATTCACCCGATCGTTCATATACGATTCGGGACCTTATTAATAATAAACCGTTTGTATTTCGTATTGCCGCTGTTACACACGACAGCGCACGACGCAAAATAATTGGATTATCGAAAATAATTGGCATAAATAATCCCTATTTACAACGGCCCGTTATTATTGGACGCGTACCTGCTAAATTGGCAAACGTAGTATACGAAAATGGTGACAGTAATATTTCTATTACATGGACTAGTTCAGATATTAATAATACAGAAGGTATTGTACGTTTTATTGTGGAGTATGGTATCGCTGTAAATAATGAGGAATATTTGCAACGGCGAACCTTTGATTATATAAATAGTATAATATTCAACGATAGTCGTACAACCCTCTATTTTAATGTTATCGTAGATGGACTTAGCAATAATGTTACTCAAACGCCGGATACACGCACAAATAGTTACATAATGAAAATTTACGCAGAAAGTTCGCTGGGTTTCACAAATGGAGAAGATAGGGTGAAATTACAAGATTTGATATTTACGGATATTTTTGAAGAAGTTCAGGTCCCGCGTCGTGTTCGCCCAAAAACAACACCTTCTGTTATTTCAGAAGTACGAACATAACGCGGTATATTATGCGTTTTACAATATTTTTATTATGTATAGGTTCATAATAATAATAATAATAATAAAAGATTCGACATGTCTTTGATAACGCCGTCATTATACGATTTCACTATCGCACCGCGGGTTATTTATAGGGATATATCTTTTATATTGATAGACCCATCATCCAATAATACAAATCCCGCTGCGGTATTTACATTTATCAGCGGTAATACTCAGGTGGCGGACGTCTCCGGGAGAATAGTGCGAATTATTGGCACAGGAGAGGCGAAAATTACGGCAATACAAGCGGCAACAACCGGTTATACAGCCGGACAAATCGATGCGATTTTGGTTGTAAATCCCGTAATAACGAGTTTTACAATTACGCAAAAAGAATGGCGAGATGGTTCATTTAATTTACAAGACCCAATTTCGAATAGTACTGGATCATTCACATTTGAAAATTTGACACCTAATATTATTTCTATTTCGAATCGAATAGTTATATTAAACCGTGTAGGTCGTGCTCAAATCAAAGCAACCCAGGCAGCTGTAGGTGTTTATCCATCTAATTTTATTATCGCTACATTCGAGGTATTGACAAGTATTGTCCGCGTTGGTACTCAAAATCGGATTGATTTATCATGGAATATTCCCACCGAAAATGGCGCAACTATCAAAAACTATTTTTTTTACAAAGAAGAACGGCGTTCGGCCATAACTCCTGCGCCGCCCGTAAGTACTATCATGGAATCTACCACCGCGACAAATCCCAGTTATTATTCCTATGCATTACCTATTCCTTATTCAACGCAAATTATTGCAGCGAGTGGATTGACAACCGGAATCGACGTGAATTTTGCGATTACACCTTTTACCATAACTACTTTATCACAATACACAAACGCCAATTATTTTGATATGGGCTATTATGGCGAAATAGAAGTAAATTGGGAATATCATAATGACCGGCCTATTGTTGAACTAGCCCCTGGTAAAATAGCAACAACGACGATGACCCTTTCTATTTATAAAGAGGCCAGTAGACAAGCAGGCGATAATCGAATTGATTTGATTATGAACGAAGAAAGAACATATGATTCCTCATTAAATTGTTACGGTCCTATGCCGCAAAATAATAACAAAACGATGACCGATATCTTTACGATAATGTTTCCGACTGCATCACTGCGCGAATTGAAGTATTTAAAACCAACCGATATCATTTCTGGACGCGTTTCTATATCAAGCAATACATATTTTCCGGCAGTTTCACCTACTACCCCCAGAGAATATAGTATTCTCATAAAAAGTATCCGTATCGCTCCATATCGTTTCCCGATTACGAGAGATTTTACATCCGTTGGATTTGGTCTCGGTTCTTTCGTTAATGGTTTTTCGGTTTCTACTCACAAGGCGTTATCAAGTCCTTCTTCTTCCGACATTAGTGGTGTATTATATCATATGCCAAAGATGACAAGACCTTTGACTGATTTTAATAAGGCGTCGTGTACATTTTCATGGAAATATGCCGCCAACCTCGCGAAATTGACGACAGACATATCATTTTTACCGGTTGGCGGTGGCCTTATCACCAACCTGAATATTCCATTCAATATGCGAATTCGCGGATATTCTCGTCCTTACGCGTCGTTATCAATATCGGATGTGAGTTATAATACTACGACGGTGTCGTCTTTTTTGACGAATGTTACAAACACGCAATACAATACTCGCGCGCTATTTGATATTTCATTTAATGCAGATGCGAGTTACAATCAAATATTCGCCGACTCGTCTGCAAACACTTATACGTTTGATATCCCCGGTGCTACTGGATTTTCCGCCATTCTCGACTATTCTCATACACAGTTTGTGTTTTTATTTCAGATGACGATACTTGATCCGAGTTATAATGCATATTTTAGAACGTTGAATACCGAGTCGGATTCGTTTCAAGTTAAAATGTTGTCACAAACATTTACGCCTTATCAGGAATATCGTTTTGCAGGGCCGGATCCAACGCTAGCCACATCGTCCGCGTTAACGAGTCCAACAAATACGTTATACCATATTACCGATTATTATACGCCAATAAAACCGTTCTACTCATTTTTCGATTTATCAAATGGCGTTTTTTATTCATATCGTATTTCGTCTCACAATATGGTGGGAACATGCGTTTTTTCCGAGTTATTAACAAGACGATGTGGTTCTGTTCCGAATCGAATCGTAAATAGAATAAATGCTCTAGGAACGGATACATATACAATTGAATCAGAACGTACATCGAATCGTGTAAATATTTATTGGGAAAAACCGTCATTCACCGGTTATGAAATCCAGTATTTCATGATTCAGATGATGATCGATATTTCAGGTAGGTGGGTCACTTCTCTCGATTATACACCAGACACTACATCAAATAATTTGTCATTTGACATGTTTGATAAAATATCCGTCCCCGTAACTGACCAAACGGTCACCGAGTACAGTGCAATAATTAGCCAATATAAATATAATAATGTAGGATATCAACTATTGGCTAATACGCAACTCGGACTGAATACCCTCATAACCGGTGCTCTTCTCAACGGATACAAGTATTATTTTCGTGTGGCTGGTATAAATGAATTAGGGTATTCAGAGTATTCGTCGATTCTGTCGGGTATTCCATTTGCCCGGCCTGATAATTCTCCAATTAAATTTGTAGGTGACCAAATAATAGGTAATCAAATGGCAATTCTTACATGGAAAATACCACAGGATGACGCGGGGTCTCCTATTTTAAACTATATTATTGATTACGAAGAGGTTGAACAAGTGACATCGGCGTCCGGTTCTATTGTAAATAAGTACAGTAATAAAATTCGATATAAACAAGATGCAATTGAGAATGGATTTTATCAACAACCCAATAGAGGTTATCCATTTGATGATTTTGTTAGGGTTTATACTGATTATAAAAAATTTTCATCTTTGACTACGGCTCAACAAAATACTTCGCGTAATCTACGTAACGAAATATCAAAATATATTATACATCCTAGACCTATTACATTAAATGAAACAGATAAGTCTTTAAATAGTGCTTCATCCGATTTATCAAAAAATATCGTATTAACTCGCGAGAATACGTCATTCACATATATTAGTAATTTACTTAATCAAAATGTATTCGATATTTCGAGTGTTCAGTTGAAATGGTATTATGTTCAAGACACGACAAATGGCGGAAACCAATGGCAGAATGATACTTCGGTCTCATTTCAGCTATCGGTCCGCGCTGACTTGATTCATACTAGTAGTAATCGCAGTAGAGATATCTCGGGAATATTTGATGTTTCCGGGACATACAACGTAAATTTATCTAAAATGTCGGATATTGATAATTTAATATATAAGTATATTAACCATTTGGATGGAAATGTTATCGAAAATGGAGTAGTACCCGATAAATATGTGAGTTTAAAAACGTTATCACCCCCGACCCTTTATCGTATTGACCATAATAATGGCGATGGCTATTATTTAAAAATGGTTTACACTATCAGTAATTTTTCAAGTAGTAGCTATCGTTTTACTTTCTATTCGGGTAAAGTTATTATTAATGGTATCGCGCCAGTTCGAACATTTTCTGGATTAAATACGGAATTTACAGTAACTGTAAAAAATAACTTGTTTTCCCCCTTTGTAAATGGTAAAAAATATCTTTTTACTGTAACACCATTTAATATCAACGCATATTTTCCAGATCCGGAGAAAGATATTAATTATGGGGTCGGTCTAAGCCAAACCGCGCTTTTGATGGGAACCTTATTCAGCGATCCAATTACAGATATGAGTTATTCATTAATTTCAACTAGTCAAGGCGGGAAAATATTACTTCGATGGAGATATTCTTCGAGCCCGAAATATTACATCAATGTGCAAATTCCATCAGAATATGCAAAAGATGACGTTTTTCCACAAGAATATCCTATAGCATTACAACCTGATGGTAGCACGCGTTCTATATTGACTCCCAGTCTTCAACAGGTTGGAGGTATTGTTACTTATATGATACCTTCAAACTTACAATCTGATATAGATTCATCGAATGCTCAATTATATTTGAAATCTGGACGCGGTTATCATATTACTGTTTCGCCGGTTCAGTCTTATATTAATAGCCAGGGGGGCGCAGAATATATACCAGCACCTCCACGTAATATGTATTTGGATGGTACCTATATTATTCCATTTAGAACACCGTTACGTCCTTTGGAAATGTCGGCACAGGGGTATAGTGGTTATGTAGATTTGAAATGGCGATTACCAAACTTGATCAACGACCCTAATTACTATAAAACGGATACTACATCAACGTATTATCAGTATAAATATTTTACACTTGAAAGTCGTGATGTATCTGCGGCCGAACCGACCTGGTCCGTCATTTCTAATGAGATATCGATACCCGCGCCTGCGAATGGTGGCGTGGCAGGATATCAATCTCAATATACGGTTGTAAGTCTTCAGAATGAACGACCCTATCAATTTCGTATTCGTACCGTCATTATGAACGAATATATCGGTCAACGAGCGGAATCAGATTATACATACATGTCTATCATTAATAATTTACCAGTTTCAGACAGCTCTGGAGTTACTGTGATACCATCTGTATATCCGTATAAACCGTCCGTTCCTTTATTGCGTTCTATAAGCAGAACCGAAACTGGTACTGGAATAACTAACGGTCTAACAATACTGTTTGATTATCCTACCTATGCCGGGAATGCGGATTATTACGAATGTGATATTTATTATATACCGGCTGGTAGTGTGGAGTATGGTATATTTGATGTAAATAACGGTATTGCAGATATTTCGTACAATATTAGCGTGAATGCAGGGCTATTTACAGCAAATGGGAAGATTCGTACTACATCGGCGACGATTGGCGGCAGTCAAAGAATTACGATTGTGTGTAGGAACGCAGTATTATCTTACGGTATAAAGATGCGCGTTTATCCTCGTAAAAATGGAATGGACGGGGTGTATCCGTCTGGTGATAGTTTGTATTCAAATTTTTCTAACATTTATTACATCAGTATTTAGAGGCCGGATTGAAGCGTGCTAATTTGTTCCGGTGATAACGTATCTGGAAAATCGATATTGAATTTTATTTTAAGAACGCCGGATTCGCCGTTTTTCTCCAAACCCAAACCTGGTATTGTTTTGATATTACCTGGTTTAATAACATTACCGGGTTTATTTGCCAATTTGAAAATACGCCCGTTGAGATGTGTTATCTCGAAATCGAACCCGCAAAGTGCCGCTTTAAGCGTGATTGTTTTTTCAATTGTGAGGTCTAAATGTTCGACTTTGAATAATGCGTGTTGAAGAACGTTGATTACGATGCGAACATCGCCTTTCATACCCGCCTCGTTCATATGCCCGCAATCATTTAAGATGATTGTATCTCCTTGAAGAATACCCTTTGGGATTTGAGCATGTATTGTTTCGCGCTCGATTTTGATGATATCATTATCCGGGACTTGTCGGTCGATTTCAAGTGGAATAGAACATCCATTATAGCACTGCTCAAGTGTAAGAGAAACGGTTTTGATGATTGACTCGGGCACTTGATAGACGCGGATATTCGGCGCGGACTGTTGCTGCTGCTGCTGTTGCTGTTGCTGCTGCATGAACCCGTTCAGTCCATTTATATTGACGCCACCAGTAGGTCGGCCATTATGAAATGATTGAAATACTACTTTTGGCCCTGGCCCGCCGCCTCCCTGTTGATGAATATTAAACCCGCCGCCGCCAG
>Ga0209550_10005857_pt1 | contig 11487 bp, 14 predicted proteins | sample LauGreSuBDMM15SN_2_FD_187567 | JGI IMG/M metagenome (GOLD analysis project Ga0209550, IMG submission 187567) | Freshwater lake microbial communities from Lake Michigan, USA - Su13.BD.MM15.SN (SPAdes) (version 5) | ecosystem: Environmental > Aquatic > Freshwater > Lake | place: Lake Michigan... | reverse complement strand
AAAACAAAAGATCATCAAGGAGGATTAACACAAGATCATTTACCTGACTTGATGTTACCTGAGATCAGAGGTAGGATCGTGTCTAACGGAGTCTAAGGAGGCTAGCTCATCAACCGATCAGCGTCCAACTGAAAGAATCGTTACACAGGCAACACCACCTATTCCTAGAAAGTCAAGTAGAGCTCATAAAGCTACCATCCCTTTTGATGAAAGATAAGGTAAGTGAACTGAGGTTCTAATTTTTCCTCATATCAAAGATATTTTTTCTAGTATTTTGATTTTTTTTATTCTGTCTTGGTTTGCCTTTCTACCATAGTTGAATTTGAAATTATTTTTATTAATGAGGGTTGATATGTAAAGTCCAGTATGTTTATTCAAATCAAATAGAGGGGTTAATTTTTCAACGTGGTCACTAGCCGAAAAATTTTTATCTCGATAAGAACAGTAACCTATAGCAGCACTCTCAATTGTGAGCACATTACTCTCTTCAGTAAAAAAATCAAAATAGTTTTCTATTCCGAAATTACTTGCTTTACAAGTTATGTATGGAAATTCTCCAAATTTAGAATCTTTTATTACTTCGGGTTTAGTTGTTTTAGTACCAGAAACTTTGAATAATTCACCAATTTCGAAAAATTTTGTGTTTGAAAAATCAGGTTTCGTGTTTATCGGTGATATATCTATTTGATAGTTTTCAAGTTCAAATTTAGAGTTAGGGAAAAAATTATCGAATAGAGGTATTTCCAAATCACCTAAAGTTCTATTGGCTTGTCTACCATAATTGAATTTGAAGGCATTCATGTTAAGAACTTTACAATAGAAAAGCATTTCTACATCTGACATTTGAGTTTTTGGTATTAAAACGTAAATATCTCTTCCACTATAGTATTCTTTTTTTTGAAGAAAACAGGATAGTACTGATCCACTTGTTGCCACAGAGATTGTATTCGCAGGATTCAACTCTGAACCTTCTTCGTAAATTACATAAGCCGAGACACCTAAATTTTGTGATGTTCTAGAAACAAAAGGAACTGATAATACATGATTCATGTCACATTCCTGCATGTGAACTAACTCTCGGTTTACACCATATTTTAATGTGAAAATGTCTTTTAGTTTCATTTTAATTGATTTGCTAATATAAAAGATTTAAGAGTTAATTCGAAATCTTTTTCAGTAAGTTCAGAATAATCTGTTTCTAAAAAATATTCCGCACACCACTCATCATTATGTCTAACTTTTTTCATTGTAGAAACATTCGGTACTATTTTTCTATTCTCATACATTTCAAGAAAATCATTCTTTATTTGACCCCATTTATTTTTTACATCAATACGTCCTAAATGTTTCCTTTTTTCAAATCCATCTTCTTTGAAGATTGCAAAAAAAGTTTCTTTATTGTTACTATGTGGAATTTTAGAAGTTAATACCATTATACAAGTAACAACTCCTGCCTTAGAATTGTGAAAAAGTTCATTAGGCATCGAAACTACCGCCTCCAATGTATGCTTTGATAAAATTCTTTCTCTTAATAAAACATCCGTCTTATTTGTTGAAATTGCTGTGGACATAGGCACTATCGCTGCCACTTTACCATTTATTTGAATACAATCTAACGCATTTTCAATGAATTCTAATTCATTTCCATCATAAGGAGGATTTATTGTTGCACAATTTGGTTTTTTCTGTTTTACTTTTTCAATTATTTCAGGATCAAATGAATTTCCACGAATCACGTTTGATGGAGATAACCCATTCAACATCATATTACAAACCAACAGAGAGTAAATTTGAGGTTGATATTCAACTCCAATAAAGTTTTGGTTCTTTATTTTTTCTTTGACTTCAAATTCACCTGAAGATGAATCAATCATTTTTTTAATTCCCGAAATAACAAAACCACCTGTACCAGTACAATTTTCATAAAGAACACTTTCTGAAGAAAGATGAACTAAATCACCCATAAATTCAGTAATGTGATTAGGTGTCAAAACAATACCTAATTTTTTATCAGAATTACATTTTTCTAAAAATTTTACGTAGAATTGGCCCAAAATATCGTAATATTTTTTTGTTTGAACAAATTGATTCACGTTCGTGTCTATTTCACGAATCAAGTCAGACAAAATTGTAATATCTTTGGTAAAAAAAGGGTTATTACATATGAAATTGAAAGATTTTATAACTGTTTCAATAGAATAATTATCTAAATTATTTTTTTTCATCTCAGTCTCAACAACATTAACTAATAGTGAGCACAATTCAGAAGATAATTCACATTCTTTGAAAGAATCAATGAATCTTTTGTTGTTTAATGCGATCAAAACTGCCGACAACAAAAGGGCTCGGTCGGGTTCAGGTATTTTAAGCTCAAACAACCTTTTATTTAATTTATCACTATAACTGATAAGGGAATCATAATCTTGTCTAACCTTTCTTTCATCCTTATCATAAAGTTCAATGTAAGAATCAATAGATAGTAGTTTCGAAATACTCAAGTCATAGGTTTCATTATTTTTCAAATGTAGATTATGACTTACAAGTAAATTTTGTAAAGAATCTCCAGACACACCTATAGAAATAACATCAAATTCTTTTTTTAATTTTTCTCCATACCAAATTGCGCCATCAACAGCATATTGTTTGGTGTTCTGTAGTGTATCAGAAATATGAAATCTAATTTCTGGTTTACACTCAATAACTAAAAGTAAATTCGGTTTCTTTTTTATTCTAATTATAAACTCAGGGAATCCGTGTTTGTTATTCTTATTTTTCGATGCGGATTTCAGTAATGAATTTATAAGTTCATTGTCTGATATTTGTTCTTCAAGAATTATTTGGTCTTCATATTTTTTGAAGTGTTCTCTGACAACAGATTCTATTTTTCTTTCGTTTGTTTTCATATTTTAGATTTTTACAAATATAGTATAAATATTTCAAAAAAGAAATGTAGTGGAATAAAAAAAGTCCCACTATTGTGAGACTTTTGAATAACTACCTACTTGATTTCGATTAATTCTCCATTTGAATATCTCCATTTAATCGATTGTGTTGTGCCTGGTATTGAAATTATTTGAGTCCAAGTCATACCTTCGTCTCTCATCCACTCAACACTACGAAAAACAAATGTAGTATTTTCAGGAAGATTGATTTTTTTCTCACTCATAACCCATTCAATAAAATACGTTAAAGTATCCTTTACCCCAAATAAACTATTGAATCCAGAAATGAACCTGTCTTTAATATAAATCTTATCAGAGTTTATGCCAAGTTTGTGGTTTTTCTCAATTTGTTTACTTATAAATTTCAATAAATCACATTCATTTATCTCAAAATATCTGTAAGCAATTCTTCTACGTCTATCTATCACTGGCTAACTTTTGAAATATTATCAACCTTATTTATCTTGACCACGTTGTTGGACCAGTTATTTACAAGTGGATTGTGAGTTATCACAAATATCTTCTCGAAGTAATCTCTCATTTTGGTAAAGAATTCCCCTACCATTTCCAAGTTATCATTCGATATTTTTCCGAACACCTCGTCCCACACAATAATATTTGGTTTTGGAAGTGAACAAACTTTTGATAGTACCGCTCTCAACGCCATCGCAGCAATTGTTCTTTCGTAACCTGAACCTGAAACCATTAGTTTCTCAATACCAGTGGAATTGTCTATCATGATGAACTCAACCTCATTCTTGTCATTGATACGAATTTCCAAACTAAAGTACGCTGAGTCCTGAAGTAATCTCTGAAGTTCAGAGTTAATCAATGGCATCATGGTCTTTAAAATCATTTTGGTAATTCCGTTCTTGCCATAGATTTCAACGTAGATTTTATAAATCTTCTCACGTTCAAACTCCTCAGCAATCTTAAGAATAATGTCGTTGTTCTTCTCGATTCTTGATTCCAAAGATTCTATCCGTGTTGAATTTGTGGTCTGAATTTTTTCATATCCACGCTTTTCATTAATAAGTTCATCAATACGTAAACCGGCCTTAACTAATTGAGCATCAACCTCATTATTTTTCTTAATCTTGTCTTGAACTTCCTTGTACCTTTTGAGTTTATCTTTAACTTGAATCAATTTGAGTTGAGTGGATTCCAAAGATAGTTCATACTTCTCCTTGATGAGTTTGTTTCTTTCATATTCATCAAAGTCTTTTTTGAGTTGTGTGAAAGATTGTTCTTTCTTTTCATACCCATCAATTTCTTCTTTGAAATCATTCACAAGTCTTTTGAATGAATCGAGTTGTTTGATTTTCTCGTTGGTCAATTTTGCTTCCATCAATTTGATGCCGCAGTGTTCGCATTGAATCCCGTCACCATATTTTTCAATAAGGTCTTGGATTTCCTCAACTTTGTTCTCACAAGTAACCAATTCGGCAAATCTAGATTTGATTATCTCTTTTACATTATCATGCTTATCTTCATGATAAAACTCTTTTGGTTCAACGATTTTGATTTCGTTGATTTGTCTTGCGGTACTATTTTCTGATTCTTCGAGGTTACTAACTGTTGCCTGTAATATCAATGGGTTCAAGATGATAAGTTCCTTATCCAAATCCATGAATTTAGATCTGAGCAGATTGTCCTTGTAGTCCTGTCCCTTCTGAAGTCTTGCGTCCACGTCTGAGATGTTTTTGGACATCAAGTTAATCTCATCCTTCATTTTTCCTATCTCCTCACCAGAGTTGATATTATCCTGTTTCAGAGACTCTGTGTTATAGACATTGGACACCATACCTTTGGAAAACTCAGAATAAATTTCTTTGCCAGTTTCTTCCTTTTTCTTTAGGAATTCCAACCCAAGGAATCTACTCAAGACCTGTCCTCTCGCAGTTGGTTTTGCTTCCAACAAGTCCTCAAGATTGGATGCAGTCGTAACAATGGTCATCAAAAAGTCTTCCATACTTCCGATGGACTTCTTCATAAAGTTTTCAGTTTCCCTTCTTTGTTCTCCTGTGAAATTCTGTAGTTGTCCGTCAGCAAGTTTTTTGAAAAACTCCAAATCAGTTTTGATATTCCATTCACCAGCCTTGGACTTCTTTCTTTCTATTTGACGCAAGATAACATAATCTTCACCATCAATGGTAATATCACCTTTAACACTAACTTTATTTACATCAGTAAATCTGTTGAATATCTCTTCCGCCTTTTGAGTTTTGGTTGTTGCGTTGAAGAATAGGAATAATAGTAAGTCAACGGTTAATACGGTCTTCCCTCCAAAGTTTGGTGGATCTGATTCAACGACAGTTATCCCATTACACTTTTCAAAATCGATTACCTGATTCTGTCCGTAGGAAAGAAAATTACTGAATTCAATCTTCTTGATGTACCACCGTTTGAATGGAGTTACCTCAAACTCGTTCGCCAACATTCTGTTTTCAACCGCAAGGTCAATGTTCATGAGTTGGTCGAAGTATTGGTCTTGACCTTTGGATTCCAAATAACTTTTCACCAACTCCTTTTGGTAATTCTTATCCATGATGTTTACTGAAACATCAATAGTCTGCATGGAGTCATCATCAGAAGTCTTAACTTTGGTAATAACATTAATGTTTGTTGAAGAATACTTTTTCATAAAGTATTGCTTCGCAGACTTAATTCGTTCCTGAGTAAAGTTTTCTGGTATGTCTTCCCAAATTACCTGTATATAAGGATTTTCCAAAATAGATACATCTATATTATTTGGCATATTTGTGTAGTTGTAAGTTGGATATGGATTAAACAAATCCCATTTCATTTTTATTGTTGTGCTCCTTTTTGTTCCTCTTCTTGTTTTTTCTTGAATTCTTCCATTTGAAGTTTCATGGTTTCATTGAACAGTTTTTGAATTGCAGATTCTTGTACTTTGATGTTTTGGTTTCTGTTCGCAACTTTTTTTCTGTGGGCTTTAGCTCCACCTCTTACTTTAGATTTTCCCATTTGTATTGTTGTTTAATTTATTCTGATTTTGGTCGGTTTACTTCAAACCATTCTACGATTGCATTTATTGCCCATACGGCTCCTGAGGCAAACATACCATCAAAAAACCAAGAGTACCATAATGATTCCCCAATGATTATATTCCAAGGAGAATATACAAAAATTCCAATAAAGAATCCAACCCAGGTTGATGTACACATCATGCATCTTAACATATCGGATAAGAATATCCAAAAATCTTGGAAAATTGAGTCAACATCTGCTGCCCATCTGTTTATTGTATTTCTTGGTCTATTGAAAATACTACCGTAAACGAGGATGTTGCTCATACCATAAGCCATTATCATCCATATTAATATTTGTACCATAATTTTTATTTATATAATTTATCATCTAAGTTCGAACCTCTCAGGAACATCGCCTTCTTTTCTTCTTGAAATTTTTGGATATCTTGAATGGTTTGTTCGTACTCTCTAATTTTTTTATCTTTCTCGATGTTATCTTGTTTGAGTTTTTGAACTGTCGATTGAAGTGCTTCCAACTTTGGTTTCAAACTACTGTCACCTTCCTTTTCAATAACTATCTCTTTAATCACTTCAATCTCTCGAATAATCTCTTTGACTTCAGGTCCCTTTGTTTCGAGTTCTTGTATTTTTGACAACAACTCCTTTTTCTCATTGTGGAAAATATTTTCTAATTCTTGTATTTTAGTGGAAAATATTTGTCTTTGTTCTTCGAATTCTTGTTCTTTTTGGAAAATTTTTGAGTTCATTTCCTCTTGGTCCGTGACATATACAATCTTCTCCACAGGGACTTCTTTGATAACCTCAACAACCTTTTCGACAATTCTATCAACAGTAACTTCTTTGATTACTTCAATTGGTTTTTCAACTTCAACGTATTCAATCCTCACCACTTCCTTAATAACCTCCACAGGAATCTCCACCCGTTTTTCAACAATAACCTCCTTTTCCACCTGTTTTTCACGGATCCCACCCGTATTTAACAATCCATACCTCTCAATGTTGAACCCAGTCGTAAAGGAATTCTTAACAACTGAACTTATTAGTAAATCGTTAAGATTACAATAAGATAATAGGTCTTTATGCTCGGCGGTCGAAAGGTTAATTTTAATCTCCATACTAATAGTTTACCAATTTTTCGGTTCCTTCAACTAAACAATCAATTGAGTTTATGTAAAATGATAGGAAAGGTTTTGGGTTCGGAAGGTCAACAAAGTCATACTGGTTTTTCTCAATGTCATAAACACCATAACCATGTTTTGTTACTCTCTCTCCAAAGTTCTGTTGGATGGTTGACCCAATCATATACGCTTTCTTACCACCAGGGATATCAAACACTTGTCTCTTATGGATGTCACCACAAAGTACCAAGTCACACCCTTTGAACTTACTCACGTCAAACCCATCCTCAAACTTGTATCCAATGTCGGTGTATAAACCAGTGATTGGCCCGTGAAATAATCCAATGTTTTTATTCTTAGACTTCTGTATGTCAGGTTGAATGTTATGCTCCATCAAAGAATAGACACACCAGTTTATGTTCTCGTCCTCATACACCCCACGATTCTTGTAGTAAACAATATTGTCATTCTTCAAAGAATCAATTATGGGAGTGAGGGCGTCTAATCTGGTATTGTTATTCTCAAGAAAGTCGTGGTTACCAATAATTACAATTGTTTTTGAAATTTTGGCACATTCAGTCAATATCCAAGCGACAAACTCCACCAACTCTGGTGTCATCTGATTTTTGGAATGGACTAAATCACCAGTAAAAACTATTCTATCAGGTTGTAATGTTCTCCATTCTTTCAACGCAGATTCAAGGATTCCACGATATAAATCATGGTCCTTGAATAATCTTACGTGTAAGTCAGAAAAATGAATTAATCTGTTAATCATTTATTATAACTTTCATATCTTCTTCAAAAGGATTAAATCCTTTGTTTATGTGACCACAGAAATCACACGAGTATATCGGGAAAGGTACTGTGGTATCTTCGGGAGAACCAGTCAGTAACTTCGGAACTAATTTCAAATAAATTACTTCTTTGAAGTATATTCCTTGACACTGTTCACATTTAATTGTTGGTACGTCCCGTAAATTGATTTTAGGCTTTTCTAACTCCATATTTTGATTTGTTTAATGATTCTAAGAATGATTCTACTTTTGACTGAGCATCTTTAATATAAGACAAATCACATTCAGCATCAAGCTTATTCATGTGAACCTCAAATTTATTAAAATCAAGTTTATTTAGTGTATTGACAAAGGTGTTGACAAAATCTTTACTTCTTTTGTTTTCTTTGTTTTTGATGAAATGATATCTGAATATTGTAAATATTTCGAATAATTTTTCAATGTCCCATCCACCTTCAACTAAGAAAGTTTCATGGCCATACTTGTCTTTCACATCATAGATTTTGACGGACTCATTGATTCCTCCACTATTATACTCCAAGTACAACGCAACTTTTTTATAGTCTCCAATCTTTGTATCTGTTTTGTCAATCAGATACCCAAGAAATCCATCTCTTGTATAATTTTTAAAAATAGATTCATTGTTCTTGGTAGTTGTACACCATTTTGTGTTCGCACCATACTTAATCGACCCTTTGTGAGTCTTAGGTTGAATCAACAAAAATTCATCTGTTTCGAGTAATACGTTAATGTGTTCTTCTTTATTAAAATTCTTTTCCTCTCTTAATACTTCAGCAACTTCAATAACGTCAATTAGTTTACCAAAATTACCGTAATATTCTTTGGAATAAATGTCTTTGTTTTCGACCCATGGAATCAAATTATGAAACTTATTAACAGCAACTATAATACTTCCTGCAGTTCTGTAAGGTCCTCCTGTCTTTCTATCCTCCCATGTCTTCAACATGAAGTCCAAATATTTTTTTGTCGGCGTTAAATCAGCTTCCTCAAACTTGGAAAAGCTTGAGTTGGACACTGACTTATATTTGTTTCTCAAATCATCTACCTTTGACATATGAATTTTCATTTAACGTTCGGTATAAAGATAATCAAAACTTTTGTATTTTCAAAAAAAAAAACCACCGATAGGTGGTCATTTCTTTATGTACTTTTTCACGTCCATCTCAAGGACGGTATCAATAACTTCTTTGGGAACTCTGTATTCTTCAAAAAATGTATCTTCTTGTAAATGAGATATGATACATCCATAAAGTTTGATATTTTCATATTTGGTTCCTTCCAACATTTTAAGTAATAACTTACCATAAAGTGGTAATTGAAGGTAATAGTGTCCAAGTGCAGTGTTAGGATATTTCTCGAATGGTTCATACATTCTGTCGGTATAACTTGTCTCTTGGAAATTCTTTTTCTTATTTGTTTTCCAATCGGTAATCAATAATCCAAACTCATCACCACTCTTATTCATTGTTAACCAAACCTTATCAGGTTGACCAACATATCCAAGTTCAGGGTCACCGAGTACCATTTCAGTATCAAGTAATTCAACATTTCTTGACTCCATTAGTTCGAGATATCTCTTACCAGCAAAAATCATGTTGTCACTTTTCATTAACTGAGTAATGTCACAATCAAATATTGGTTGACGAACCTCTTTGTATCCCCCATTATTTTCAATCAAAGTCTTCTCCAAAATATAATGGACACGACTTCCTAAGTTAGTTGAATAGGTTCCAGCTGCTGCCCACTCTTCTTTCAATCGTTCGGCTTCCTCAGGATTTCCACCCGCCTTTTTCAAGGCAACTTCCTCAAGTGGAAACTCTCGGTAAAAACTTTTCAGGACTTTGGATACTGAAGGATAATTTTTCTTACCATTCATTGTATAAACGTGTTTGTCTTCTTCAAACACCAACCCCAAACTTTTTTGTCTCTCAGAAACAATTTCACGTATCTCTGAGGCAATACTTTTCAAATCTATCATTTTATCTTATTTCGTAATAATATTCGTCAATTTGTCCACGTAAGTCACAAATGTCTTTATCTACAGGCAATTTAACTATTTTAATTTTATTATACAACCTACCACCATTTAATTCCTGATAAACCATGAGTCCATCTTGGAACGCATCACCATCACAACATATGATGACTTGACCGTTGGCTTTGGTGTATAAGGTTTCAAACAACAACTTGCTCATCTTCTTCCCCAACATTACAATCGAATTGGTTAGGAAGAATGAATCAAACGCACCTTCACACAAATATATGTCTTTATCCCAATCTATTAAACTTTCATTAAAAATAATCTCATCTTTTGGTATGGATGGATTTTTGTACTTCATCTTTTTGGGTACCCACGCTCTCGCAACAAAATAATTCAATACTCCTTCTTGGTTGAAGGATGGTACAATAATTCTGTAAGCGAAGTCTCCTGATACTGTATATCCTATCTTATATCTTTCAATCATCTCATCGGTGATACCTCTTGATTGAAGGTACCGATAGGCTTCGATGTGTGGAATGAATCTTGGGTTTGAATCTTGAAAAGTGGTAAACCCTTCGGGTAATCTGAGTTTGGGACGTTTGATGTCATCCTGTTTGAGTTCCTCAGGTTTGATTAAGTTGTAAACTTTCTTTTGACTTTTGGTTGCGTACTGGTCAAATAGTTTTCCAAGTGGTCCATGAGTCCCATAGGTTTCACTACAAGCCCAACATTTATAAACGTGTTTACCGTAGTTGATTTCCAAGTTACCCTTACCGTCACCAACATCCAAACCTTTTTCTTCAGCACAGACAGGGCAGTCAAAAGATATTTGACCTTTTGATTCGTAGTGTTGGTGAAAGTCACCAAGAAACTCTGTGAGTAATTCTACTAATACGTCAACCTCGTCTGTCATTCTACAAGTATAATCAATTATTCCTCATTATCATCAGGATAAGGATTCAAACCAACAATGTTTTTTCTCCACCACTTCATAACAGGATGCGTTTCATCTAAGAAATTCTCGATTAAATGAAATGAAATGATAAATAAGGTCGTCAAGAAAAGACAAATGAAATATAAGATTAAGAAGCCCATTTCACTTTTTTAATATCTGATGGTTGAAATAGACGAATACTAAAAAAAGCCACTCTAAATTGTACGTCTTCGAAAAAAAATCTTCTTAAAACTCGGTTGAGTTTCATTTGCGAAATTACCTTAACATTCTGAAGAATATCAGAGTGTTCTATCCATTTAGTATGTCCACTCATACTAGCGTATATTTTGCCTTTGAAAACAACGTCAACATGTTCATCAAATTGAGAATATCCATATTTGTTAAACTCAACCTTACGGTACCCAACAATCTGTAAAACCCCGTCAACTCTGTTGTTTTTGACGGGTATAATTCCGTATTTTTTTACAATACGTCTAACAGTTTTTACCTCAGCAGTCTTGATAGTTTGTGTTCTCATGATGCTAAGATAATAAAAGAATTCTATTCTACCAAATTTCTTTTATCTTCATGAAACCAAGTGCGGCACAATAAGCGTCAGTTTGGTCAAAATTTTCTTTTTTCAGAGTATTATTTTTGGTGTATTGCCACGTGATTTGTGG
>Ga0209550_10005855_pt1 | contig 11493 bp, 6 predicted proteins | sample LauGreSuBDMM15SN_2_FD_187567 | JGI IMG/M metagenome (GOLD analysis project Ga0209550, IMG submission 187567) | Freshwater lake microbial communities from Lake Michigan, USA - Su13.BD.MM15.SN (SPAdes) (version 5) | ecosystem: Environmental > Aquatic > Freshwater > Lake | place: Lake Michigan, USA... | reverse complement strand
GTATCATGTAAGGAGATGACCGATCTTGACATGCGCGCCCCGACGCGGCGACGGCCACGGCCCACGCGCGCGCGCGCCCGCCCGCAGGCCGCACGCCGCCGGTCTGGCGGGTCTGGCGGGTCTCCGCGTTTCCCTAAGCGTTCCCCTGCGTCCCACACTTCTCAAAGAGACGAGACCCGAGGCGCGAGGTTCACGCGAGGTCGATGGCACCGAGGAGCGCGCGGTCGCCGGTCACGCGCGATGCCCACCGCGCCCGAGCGCCCGAAAGCTCCCGCTTAGAATTAAGGTCCACTCCAGCGAAGCACACGGCCCGCTCGCACATCGAGACACAGGTGTCGTCTTTTTCGTTGCGGGTGAGATCGCTCGCTCGCCACTCGACGCGTGCGCGCTCTGCATGTTCACGAGCGCCGTGGCCGCGCCGCACGCGAGGTTGTGCGAGCTCACTCGAGGTCGGGCACATCGTCCTCAACGACCACGAAGCAGACGTCACACTGCAGCTCGACGCCAATGACCGAGGTCGAGGTGATGTGCGCACGCAGCGTGTACGTGCCGGGTTTGGGCGGAGCCTGGAAGACCGCCTCTCCTGTGACGACCTTGGCTTCGAGATCAGTGACGACGAGTGGCTTCGCCAGGATGAGAGAGTTGGGCGTGCCTTCGGGCTTCAGACCTTCGAGATACAGCCAATAAGCCTCGTAGATGCCCTGCGGGTTGTTGCACGGGGGCCTAGTACCCTCCCCCGCGGCCGCTGCGTGCTCGCGCGTGAGCTCGATCCTGCACTGCACGTGCAGACCGGCGGTGATCTCAACCGTCCCCTCCGTTGCATCTCGCGGCTTGACTGTCGCCTTGATGCTCAACTTGGGCATTGGCAGCCCGTCCTCCTCGAGGATCCTGCCCATCTTGGCGAGCGAGCCCGCGGCCGTGTGCGACCACAGCGCGTTTGCGATCAGCGCCGAGGTGCGCGCGATCGCGAGCGTCGGCTGCACCCATCGCTGCTGCGGGAACAGCATCTGCGCTTGGATGAGCAGCTTCGTCCCAATCTGGTTGGCACCGCCGCGCCAGTGATCCACCTCCTCCTCGAGCGACGCCTTCTCTGACTCCAGCCACGCCTCATCCGCTTGCTTGTACAGGTGCCAGTACAGCAGCACGGTGTTCCGCCACTGCAACGGCGGTAGGTCATTGAGCGCGTCCACAGGGAAGGCGCCCAGCTCCTCCAGCTTGTCCTCAACCTTGCTGAGCAGCGCGCGGGCCTCCTCGTGCGTCTTGGTCGAGCCGAGCAGCGCGTTCTCGTCGGTGCCGAGCTGCGCCATAGCGGGCGCCGACGCGAGCGCGAGCATCACCTTGTGCATGCTCACTTCCGCATCCGGCTCCGCCTCGGAGGGCTTCAGCTGCGTCACGAGATGGCCCAAGTCGAGCATTCCTTGCCTCATCTGCTGCTGCTTCGCCTCGACGGCCGCGCGCTCCTCGGGAGAAAGTGCTTCCATCATTGCCTGCGCTTGCTCCGGCGTCATGCTCGACGCGGCCGCCATCATGGCTGGGTCCATCCTCGGCGCGGCGAAGAGCTCGTGAGATCTCGTCAAGCGCCCAATCGCATGAATTTCAGAGTTATCAATTCAAGATTTAAAATACATCGGCAGGCTTCGAGAGTGCAGTCGCAGAGTTTGCAGTAAAGGGCGCTCCACTGGGCAGCACCGCCACCGGAGCCATGACAAACGGTAACGCAAAGGCCCGCCGCGGGCCGTCCCCGGCGGCCGCGGCCCCACGACCGCATCGTTTCTACCACTACCTGAGTGTCGAATTACCTTTCGAATGACCAATTACATACTGAATTGTGACGATAAAACCGATAAAACGGAGTTCCGTAGATAATACTTTGCGGGAAGGCAAAACACACACACCGCACGCAGTCGACAGGTCACGTCAACAGCACGCGCAGCGACGTCGACACGACAGCGACGCACATGCACTGGTACGGATCCCGCAAAGCTGACCGGCTCGACTGGGACCGGCAATGCATAGACACCACATGGCAGAGAACCGTCGCGTCTGCTCCGACACACACGCTCCTCAATTGCTAACTCAGTTGCGGCACGGCTCGCCTTCGCCGCCGCGCCATCATCACCACACGTCCCTTGGCAGTCTCCACGCGGGGGCGCTGTGGCTTCACGCCGCAGATCACGCCTCCACGTTAAGTAGTCTCGCACCAGCAGCAACGCCGCGCGCGCCGTCTACAAGGCGTAGAAGCCAAGGTAGGTGCTCTTGTGGGCGAGCGCGTGCTGCATGTTCTCAAACTTCGGCCCAGGACCCTTGGAGTAGCCGAACGGCACGTCCTCATTGGCATGGCCCTTCATCATCACCTGGTTGTTGGTCACGTACAGGTTGCCCTTCCAGTGGCGGCCCTCCGACAGGCGCACGGCCGAGTAGTTGCGGCTGCCGAGCATGCCATTGTTCCAGTCGCCCTGCATCTTCTTCGTGTAGAGGAAGCCGTTGGGCTTGAACTGCAGCATGCCGAGGCCGACCGTCTCGGGGTTGCCTGCGGGCGCCGTCTTGGGCTTCTTCTCACTGTACTCCTTCATGTGCTCCACGTGGTTGGCGAGCGCGAGCTTGGTGGTCTCGAATTGCGACGAACCGTACATGTTCTTCGCCTGCACGCCTGGGACGAAGCCGCCGTAGCCCGGGATGTGTGACTTGTGCTCGCCGAGGATGGGCGGCTTTACCTGCTTGTAGTTGGCGTTCGCAGGGTTGGTGTACACGTGCTCGTACGTAATGTGCCCGTCCTCAATCTTGGCCGGGTGGCCAAAGTTGATGTAGGAGAACTTCTGCGTCGACTCGAAGCGCTTCTCTGGCGGCATCTCCCTCCACTGGAAGCGATCGTGGCTGCCCTCGATGGCCATATGCGACGAGTGGCCGTAGGTGTTGCCGAACATCGTCTCCGCCTGCACGCCCGGCACGAAGCCCGTGTAGCCGGGCACGTGCTTCTTTAGCTTCGACGGGCCGTCGGTCGCCGTCGTGGGCATATCGTTCGCCGTTGGCGGTGGCGGACGCGCCGGCTTGAGCAGCAGCACGCCAGCCTCGTTGATGTTGTCCGTCTTGAGGTACGTCTCGTCCTCCTTCTTGCGATCGCGGATGGTGTCAGCAGCTGCGGTGGTCCTCGCGTACGTCGCCGCGAAGATGCCCTCGGAGTCGACGCCCGGGACAAAGCCCGAGTACCCCGGGATCTTGTAGTGGCCGTTCGTCTTGGTCATCGTCTTCTTGGCCGGGTCGGTCGGGTCGTGCGGGTCGGTCTTGGGCGTGATGCGCATGGCCGGCTCTTTGGTCTCACCCGTCGGCGGGAAGTTTTTGAGCAGGATTGACGTCTGCGTCGGCTCCTTGCCGCCCGCGATCTGCACGACCGAGGGCGGCCACGGGTTGGTGGGCTCGAGATCGAAGTTCTCCTCCACGTTGTACGGTGAGCCGCCAGCCCACGAGGCGCCGCCATGCAGGATGTCCGTCGGCTTGCCCGGGTGCGAGTACTCGTCCGAGAATTGGACCTGCGTATTCGTCTTGTACTGCTCGTCGGGCGTTTGATCGCAGCCCTTGGGGAAGTTGCCCTCAATGGCCCGGAGCGTCGTCTTGCCATATGTCTGCGCGTAGAGGTTCTCGGCGTACACACCGGGCACATGGCCGCTGTAGCCGGGGATGTGGTGGGCCTCTGCAGGCGTGTGCGGCGGCGTGAACTCAGCATAGCTCACGAACTTGCGCCACTTCAGCGGATCGGATGGCTGCCGCTCCTGCAAACACGCCTCAGAAGCGCGGCCATACGTCTTGGCCATCTGGTGCTGGCTGCCAGGCAGGAAGCCCGTGTACCTGAGCAAAACGAGCGCGCAACGGGACCGTGAGCGCCAATGCGTTGGGCGAGCGTGGCCGCGCGCTGGCGGTCAGCGCGCAGGGGCTCGAGAATAGTGTCCGGCAGCGCTGACGAGCACCGAACAGCGTCATGCCTCTGCTGCAGCACCCAGCACAGCGACGCGCAGAGGCTGCTAGCGCGCTCACGCTGGCGGCGACGCTAGCGGCTGCCGATGAAGCGGAGGCCACGCTCAGCGCGGCCAGCGCATCAAAGTGTTCGAGTTGGAGAGCTGCGCACCCTGGGATGTGGTGAGCATGCTCGACAGCCGACATGACCGCGCTCCGCTCGATCAGAGCGCAGCAGCCAAGGAGGACTGCCTCGCCAGAACACAACAGTCTTGGCGAAGCGGAAACCACTTTTTGAAGGAAAACGCTGACTTTTCTGTGTGAAATGAGCAACAGATTTTTCGTGGATGGTTGGCGGGTTCTTCAGAATCCACAATCACTTTTTGTCCGTAACTCGTGTAACCGCCTTCGCAGCGGCCTCCCCTCCCGCCCGCCCGCGCGACTCTGTGACAGACTGGTGAGGGGCGAGCGGGCGGTGGCCATGGCTACGTTTGACGTGCGTGCGCCGCCACCGCCTCCGAAGGCGCCACTCATTTCAACGCCTCGGACGGCGCAGCACGCACCGAAGCACGTCGTCGCATCTAGGCAGGAGGTCGGCTCCACAGCTCCAATGAGCGGCTGCTGCGCATCCTGTTTAGTGCCGACCGATGACGACGACCCCCTGCTCACGGCCGTCGGCCTGTGCTCGCGGTGCGAGATGGCGTGCATGGCGGCACGTGCGCGAGCGCGTCAGGCCGCATCGCTCACCGCGCTCCTGAATGAGGACTCACTCGTGCTCGCCCTCGCCTTCGCATGCATGGGCCGCGCCGCGCACAGGCAAGGTTGCCGGCTGGCCGCCATCAACCACGCCTTCCGCAGAGTCGTAACGGAGCAGCTCTGGCGTGCCTTGTGCTTGGCCGAGCACAGCGGCGGCGTCGTCGAACGGCTCCTGTTGTCAATCCCCGTGCCGTCCATAACAACGGTGACGGGACCCGCTTTGGCGCCACTCGGCACCGACTGGGCGGCAGCTCACCGGTTGCTCAGCGTGCCATTGCGCTTCCGTACACGCTCGTGCCGCTCGTGGGGGCGCATGCTCCGGCTGCGCCACCGGGGGCTCGATAAGCCGTCGGTGCTGCGCATCGATGCGAGCGCGGCGTCACAGCTCTCGCCTGGCTTCGGGTTTACCTCCTGGCGCGGCGCCGATGTTCTGCTCAGCCCTACGGGCAGGGGGGCCATCGGCGGCCCCAAAGAGCTGGAGCGAGAGCTGGAGCGAGAGTGCCAACGACGCCAGCGCCACGACTTGAGCCACAACGGCGACAGCGACCAATCCAGCGACCATTCCACACACTCGCACGATGACGATGCCGTCGCCGACGGCGACCGCGTGGCAGGACCCGCGTCAACGGCTGTGCTCTGCTGCGTGCTGCGTGAGGTCTCCTCGGAGCACCTGCTGCTCAGCGGCGTGCTCCCCTCGCTCTCCTCGGCTGCGCGCAAGGAGATCGAGGCGCTCCCGGTCGGCATCGCTCCCATGCACGGCGGCGACTCCCGGCACGCGCCCACGCCGTGGGCCAACAGCAAGGGGCCGCCGCCGCAGCGCTGCCTGTGCTGCGCGACGCATCTGCGCAAGCTCAAGGGCGACTCGGGCGCCGTGTGCGCGCATGGCTCAGGACACATCATGCGCGATGCTCGTACGTGGTTCAAGGAGGAGGTGACGCGGTGGCGGCCGGCGGCCCAGGAGGTGGCCAAGGAGGCGGCGGGCGCGCAGGATGACGACGAGGCGAACAATCTCCCCGTCGCATCATTCCACGCACAAGCGGCCGGGAATGCTGGCAGTGAGACAGAGTCGCATGAGGATGAGGATGCGGGTGAGGAGGACGAGGCTGAAATCGTCGGGGCCGGTGAAGGAGCGAGCGCCGTCGCGAGCGGTGATCATGCGGAGGCGTACGATGCCATGCTCGCGACGGCGCTCGTATGCCCGCACGGCCACGTGGTACTCATCTACGACCTGGAGCCGGCTGAGGAGGAGGAGGAAGAGGAGGGGGACGAGGACGAGGACGAGGACGAGGACGAGGACGAGGACGAGGACGAGGACGAGGACGAGGAGTGGGAGTGGGAGGACGAATGGGATGAAGACGAGGAGGAGGACGAGTGGGATGGGGAGGAGGAGGAAGGCAGTTGGGACGAGGACGAGGACGAGGACGAGGAGGACGACGACGGCGGCGAGTGGCTTGAGGAAGAATGTAGGAAGCTCCAGACCGTCTGCTCCAGACCGCCCGATGCCGTCGAGGCAGCGTTTAGCTACTGAGGTGGTGTTGCCCAATCCGATTTTTCGTCTACACGTCCGGCGTGTGGCAGGGATCGTGGGGTCTGAGCATGGACCGACGTGGAGCGTTGTAATTGGTGCGCCATTGGCTATACGCGGGCCGCGGGCCGCGTTTTTCCCCTTGAATGCTAGTTGCTACCGGCGATGGCGACACGTGCGCGAGACGGCGTGCCGCACGCGCTCCGGCTCACCGAGCCGTCGTCACACAGAGCTGTTCGTCGCTAGTTCGTGGCGAGGTTATATAGTTTAGCGGAATCGCGGAAAATGGAACGAGACGTGCACGCGCACACAGCGCACTCATGACTCATCATAGTTGTCACTGAATAGTTCACACACGGCTCGCTTGGGAGGGGCCCTTATTCGCCACAAGCACCCACGCATGCGCTGTGCCCATCCCTCCACCAAATCCTGTCGACTGTGACTGAAAATCCGAATGTGGCGAAGCCACGATCGACCCATCGAACGACCCACATGCAACCTCTGCCCCACGTGCACGCACCCCTTTTGCCGTCGGCTTCCCGGACTCGACGATGCGGGATGCGCCACACCCCTCCCGTTTCTCCCGTGTCAGTTCCTCCCGCATGCGTCTCTCGCGCATCGTCGATCCCCAACGCACCTTGAAGCCATGTCCACGCGCACGCGGCAGCAGTTTGCAAGCCGTGGCCAAACCATGCGCCCCTCAAAAGAACGTGGACGCACGCCAGGCGAGCGCAAAGATTGAGAGCACACGGAAAACGAGGAAGAGGAGGAAGAGCATCAGGAGGTACCACCACCAGTCGCTCGGATCAACGTCGATCACCTGGTCGATGAACGCGTCCGCCGCAATGCGGTTCTCCATCGGCCAGTCCTTGTCCTTCTGGGTCCTCTCGCCGAACTCATTGAGGACGTTGAGGTTAATGGCATACTTGAGGGAGGCGATCCACTGGATCCAGCGGAGCGCGGGCGGGATCTGGGTGACGCGCACGAAGACCCCTGCGAAGAGCAGTTGCAGCACGAAGAGGGGCGGAGCGCACTGCTGTGCAACTTCCGGGTTGGAGGCGAGGCAGCCGACGAGGAGAGCCGTCGAGCCCGCGCAGATGCCCGCGAGCCAAAAGATGCACACGTGCAGAATCCACGAGCCTTGCAAGTCGGCGATGAAGTAAAAGGTGCACCACACGAGAACGGCATTGAGGAAGGCCTGCGGCAGCTCCACCAAGGTCTTCGAGAGGAAGTAGGGTGCCGCGCTGTACGTGGAGGTCGCATACTCGCGCAAGAAGATACCGCGGTCGAGCGGGAAGCGCAGCAAGAGCGGCTGGGCGGCGCCGAACATGCCGCCGATGAGCACTTGGGCGCTCGCACCAAAGTGCGCCTGAAGGTTGTAGCCAGGGCGGGTGATGTCTCCCACGCCCTCGAAGATGCATGCGAACACGGCGTTGAGGATGAGCGGCGCGAGGATCGAGGCGATGAGCCCCGGCTTGTTGCGCCACACGTAGAGGGCCTCGCGGATCGTGAGCGCATACAGCTGCCGCCAGAAGCCAGCCGCTCGTTCACGGCCTTTGGGATCTGGTGACGAGCGCTTCGGCATCTCCGCAGCCGTCGCTTCGGCGGACGGTTGCACCTTCATCGAGCTGGACGGCGACGTGAGCTCGACTTCCGACGGCACGATCTTCACACCTAGCGTGGGCGTCTCGTGCACTTGCACGTGGCCGAGGAATGCATGCCGCAGCTCGTCGAGCCGCTCGGCCGACAGGGTCTGCGTGAGCGTGATGATGTGATCGGCCATATTGTACTCGGACGGGCATCCGAGGCCATGCTTGGCCAAGCCGGCGGAGAGGCCCTTGATCGAGCCGTAGTAAAGGCAGTGGCCCTTCTGGACGATGAGCGCCTTTTGAAACGTGTGGAAGACCTCCGAGGCTGGCTGGTGGATCGTGCACAGGATGTTGCAGCCCTGGGTGCGGCCCAGCTCCATGAGCTTGAGGCACACACTCTTGGCCGAGAAGGAGTCGAGGCCGCTCGTCGGCTCGTCGAGGAAGATGAGCTGACAGGAGAAGGTTCCATACGAAGCAGACGAGGTCAGTGGGCATTGGACGCGCACTCAGATCGAGTCCATGGGCAACCGTCGCACACCTGCGGTTTCATCACAAGCTCGATGCCGATGGCAGTTCGCTTCTTCTCACCACCGGAGATGCCTCGGATCATGTCGTCACCGCAAAAGGTGTTGGCGCAAGATTGCAGGCCCATATCGACGATCATTTTCTCGACCAGCTCGCGCTTCTCGCTCATTGGAGTCGACCGAGGAAGCCGCAGCGTCGCCGAGAACATGATGGCCTCGCGCGGAGTCGACGTCGCAAAGAGCAGATCGATCTGCATCACGTACGCGATGCGTTTGCGCAGCTCGCCACCCACGAGCTTCTTCCCATCCAAAAGAACGCTGCCGCTCACGCGCTGCGAGGCGCCCTTGTGACGAATGCGGTTGGCCAGCACGTTGAGCAGCGATGTCTTGCCTGAGCCCGACGGGCCGAGGATCGCACACACCTCGCCACCATTGAGGCTGCCAGAGATGCCCTTCAAGATTTCTTTGGATTTCTTGCCGGCGCCAACTCCGTACTCCACATTGGCCCACTCGAAGACGGACGAAGTGTATTTCATGAGCTCGGGACTTGTTGCCAGAGAGACGAGGGGAGCGGCGTCACCGCCCGCGCAGGATTCCAGTTTTCGAGGAACTTCCGTGGAATTCTCTCGGACTTTCACGCAGTCTCGCATTGATCTCATCCCACCCACTGTAACCTTTTCGCGACGAATCCGGAGCTGACCTTTTATCGAGAAACGTGTCGATCGGGGGCACCTGAGACGCGTGACCGGGGAACATCGCGCGATATTCTCTGTGCCCCTTGCTCTGTGCTCTGTGTTTCATGACTGTTTCATGTGTGGTTGTGGCTGGTCGGTGCGCGTTCGCGTGTGTCAATTCAACTGACCTTTTCGCAAGTGTGATGATGAAAGTCGTTCTGTGCTGACCTTTTCGCAAAGGTGGTTCACGTTGAGCGCTGTCTCAAGCTGCTCTTTCCGCGGCCTCATGCGCATCGACACCGTGTTGGTCGGCAAACGCGTTCGGCTCGTGCCGTACCTCCCCGAGCATGTGCCTCGCTACAGTCAATGGATGGCGGATCCAGAGATGCTCCGCCTGACGGGCTCGGAGCCTCTCACTGTTGCTGAAGAGTACGAGAACCAAAAGTCATGGCATGGCGACCCGGACAAGGCCACCTTCATCATCTGCGCCCGTGACGACAGCGAGACCGCAGATGAGGAGCTACAAATGACGCGCGGCATGTGTGGAGACGTGAATGCATTCCTGTCCCCAATCGACGACGACGACGACGACGACGACGACGACAATGGCGACCATGGCGTTGCCTCCAGAGACATCGCCGCCGCCGCCTCCATTTCTGCGGAGATCGAGATCATGATTGCGGATGCGTCCCGTCGGCGTGGTGGGCTCGCACGGGAGGCGATACTGCTCTTCTTCCATTTCCTCGTTGAGCACGTGCCACAGCTCGGTCGGCTGGTGGTCAAAATCACAGACGACAATTTGCCCTCGTTTCGGCTTTTCGAGTCACTCGGCTTCGTCGTGCACAAGAAGCTAGCCGTCTTTGAGCAAACGGAGCTGTGGCTGGATGTAGCCGCAGCGAGGGAGATGGCGCGGGTGCATTGGTCCGCAATAGGCGCGCACGCGTCGACCCCGCCATCGCCTTTGGTGCGGTCGCTGCGCGTCCTCGTCCTTACCTATGAATTCACCTATGCACCATTCAGCGGCAATGGCGTGCTTGCTCGCTCGCTGGTCAAAGGATTGCTTGGCCAAGGCGCCACGGTGCTCGTACTCTGCTGCCGCCCGACCCCTACCCCGCCGGGCCAACCCGGCGCGTACAGTCCCGATTGGCCAATCGCACTTCCCGAGGTGAGCGCCGCTCAGGCTGCGGCGCTTTCCGTGCGTGCTATCACCCTCCCAGTGACGGCCGGCTGGCAGAAGCTCGACCGTGCCTCCGCACACGAGCTCTTTGCCACGGGTGCGGCAGACTGCACGGAGGAAGTGGCGGCCGACTTTGGTCCAGAAGCTGTGCTCGCTATCGACTGGACGGGTGGTGCGGCGTGGCGAGCCATGCACGCCACGTGGCCAGCGTTGGCCGCAGCCCCCCCCCGCATGCTGTACGTCAACTTCCGAGTGTACTCATCGGGGCTGCGCGCGGGCGATGCCGCGGCGGCCTGGTACGACGAGCGTGAGCGTGAGGCGCTCGGTGCGGCCAGCAGCGTCTTCGCCCTGTCGACAAAGGATCAGGCATCGCTCGTCTGCCTGAGTGGCACCTGCTCTGCTGGCGAAGGCGTGGCTTCGCCGCAGCGGGCGCCTGTGGCCGTGCTGCTGCCGTGCTTGCGTGGCGACATGCAAAGTCTCGCCGATCTCCCCGCGGCCACGCACGCGTCTTCGATGCCCACGGCTGCCGCCGCCGCCCTCGCGGCCGTCACGGCAGCGGGCCGTGATGGCGCCCGGAGATTCCTCACATGCGCGGTGCGCCTCTCGGGTGAGAAGAACCCTCTCCTCTTCGCGGCGCTCGTCGAGGCCCTCGCCCCTGAGCTCGATGCGCGCGGCCTCGTCCCGCTTCTCGCGGGCGCCTCCGCTGACGCCGCCCTGGCCGCAGAGGTCAAGGGACGCATCCGAGCAGCAGCGTCGTCGGCGGTCATTCTTGATGAGTTCCTCGGCGCAGCCGCCCTCGCCGCCGTCTTCAGCGCCACGCGGCTCAACGTCCACCCGTGCCTGTACGATGCGTACGGCATGTCCGTGATCGAGGCCGCGGCATTCGGAGCGCCCTCGGTGGTCAACGGTGGAGGTACCATTGGCGCGACGGCGCTGCTGAATCGCGGGGTGGACGGCGTCGAGTCGGGGGGCGCCAAACCAGAGGCAGGGTGTGTGGAGCTCGACTTGAGTGGGGCCACGACTTCAGCGCTGGCGGCAGCAGTGTTGTCGACCCTCGACGACACGCAACAGCTCGCGGCGGTGGCACAGGTGGCACGTACGCGCGCGTTGGGCTGGAGTGAGGCGAAGGCCGGCAAGGTCGTCTACGAGTCGCTTGAACAGCTGTCTCGGCGAGACAACCTATGTCGAACCGACGATTTTTGACGGCCCGAATCTGGCCACTTACGAGGAGGGGGCCCGACCGCCATGCGCGGTGCGCGCGCGCGCGCGCCGAGCCCGAGGTGTGCGGAGCAGGGCACCC
>Ga0209550_10005853_pt1 | contig 11501 bp, 23 predicted proteins | sample LauGreSuBDMM15SN_2_FD_187567 | JGI IMG/M metagenome (GOLD analysis project Ga0209550, IMG submission 187567) | Freshwater lake microbial communities from Lake Michigan, USA - Su13.BD.MM15.SN (SPAdes) (version 5) | ecosystem: Environmental > Aquatic > Freshwater > Lake | place: Lake Michigan... | reverse complement strand
TTAAAACATATAATGAATTAGGCATAATATAGCCAGAATCTGTCAGAATTTATATCAAATTGTTATACAAAATATGTTGACAATGTGGGCCAAATATGCCTTTTACGACCCTATTGACAATATCGCTGGAATATGCTGGCATATGCCATATGTATCAAATGCCCCCTATTGACATTACGTCTTAAGATATGATATGCTCGATTACATAGTATTGTTTAAATAGATATAACTATAGTATATAGACCTGAATCCATAGTATATATTCTCCACTTTACTCCACAATACTCCACTTTAGAAGCCTTCTAGAGGCTCATACAAGGGAGATAAAGGGGAGGGGGATATAGGAGTTAGGAGCTAATATGTCCTATTTTGTGGAGCGTCAGCAATTGTGTGTATATCCACAATCTGGACATTTCTCTCCAGGATTTGAATTGCAGTCATCACACCAATCTGGAGCATCTTGCCAAGATATGCCTAGTGGATCTAATTCTTCAGTCATTTTTCTCCTGTTGCTCATGATACTGAATATGATAATCTCTTAATTGATAAGTTACTGCACAGTAGCATATAGGACAATTTGTTATCCATTCGGACTTATCTGACCAAGCTTTAGCAGTCATATGTCTATTATAGCATTAATGTCAGGTACTGACTAATTGGTTCTCTCCCGCCGCCGAATTCACTTTTTAGGCCGTCAATATGATGCTATATTACTTCTTAAATAAGAAGCATTGAATAGTCATTCTTCTGCCACCCAAATAAGTCTCAGTCCCATGTAAAGTATTGGAGTCAAATGCCAATATATCTCCTGCTGATGGTTTAATCTTTTTGCCCAAGGTGCTGAATACTAGCTCTCCGCCCTCATAATCATCAGTTAGATACATGCTTAAACTTATCTCTGGATTGACCTGTTCGCCTTTTGTAACCCATCTATCTTGATGTTGGACTAAAGTGCTTGGAGACACTTCCCAGCTAACTACTCTGTGGAATGGATGCCTTCTCTCATAGTCTTTGATATCCCTATCTGTGCTAGACAGAAACAAGGTTGCTGCCTGCATAAATGCATCAAGGATCTCATAATACTCTGGCTCTGGCTCTCTAAAAAAGGTAAATGGACCAATCTTGCCCTCTTCTGCACGATCTCCCTTCCATTCTTTAGGCGCTAAAGCAGATACAATTTTCTCAGGATCATCTAAGCATTTGGATATGTGCATTAAAGAAGATCCTGACTTTTCGACAATATTAAATTTACTCATATTATAGGTGCATCTCGGCTACTTATTGTAAAGGAATATTCTAGCTGTTATTCTTTCCCCGCCCAAATGGGTGCTGATCTCATGATATGTGTCAGAGTTAAACACTAATATGTCTCCAGCCTTGGTCTTAATTTCTTTTTCAAATTGAGTTAGTTTTATTATGCCGCCTTCATAATTGTCGGTTAAATACATAACTAAACTCACTACTGCTTGATTTTCGCCAGTTTCAGACACAAACGTGTCCTTGTGAGGGTATATGCTCTTGCCTTCTTGCCATCTAACTATTCTATAAAAAGTATCTGTTTTTTTGTAATCTGATATATCCCTACCAGTACTAGATAAGAATATGCTTGCGGCCTGCATCATAGCTTCATCTATATCTTTATAAGCTGGCTCTTCGTGGTGTACAAAGCAGAGGGGGCCTACTGCAATTGGGTCTAAGTCATCTTCCCAGACTTTAGCCTTTAGGATAGATACAATGTTTTGCGGATCGTCTAAGCAATTAGATATATGCATTGCAACTGAGCCTATTTTTTCTACAACATTAAACTTATCCATACTGTGCCCCTTTATATATCTTCTTTATCTATATCTTCAGTTAAATCTAAGTCTTTAATGTCGCCTAATTCAAGATAGGATTCAAGGTTATCTAGTATGCCCATTACTTAAGGAATGTTCCCTTCCATATTGACTTCTCTACCTGCCCTGCTTCAGATAGATCCTCCGCCTTTTCGATAGGCACACAGTTAGGAACTTGTTTGCCATTCTTGTCTTTCATGCCTCTTTGGGTGTACCCTCTCCAGCATGCTTTTTCTATGTTGTCCCATTTGTCCATTTCCTCATCATCTGAGGTATAATCAATCTTATCTTCATTCATTATTTCTTCCCCTTTAACTTCTTTGCTAGGTCTGAGCCTATCTTTAGCTTTGCCGCTTGTTCATCTATAGTCTGATTAATTGCCGCCTGAAATGACTCGCACATCTTACACAGATCGAGCATATCTGGGTACTTAGCCCAAGCCTCTTTGTTGGTGTTTATAGAGCAATTACCGCACATTGAAATGGTCATGTTCTTACTTTCTCTTAGATAACTATTATAGCATTTCTGCCATGTAATGGCTAAATGGCTCTACCGCCGCACTTTTTCGCACTATAGAGGGATTTCATTTACTGGCTCTTTAGACCAATGTATATAAGATCTAACATATACTGCTGCATAGGCTAAAGCTGAAAATATAAATCCATATTGATTAGTTATTAGAGCATATGTAATCCATAGGCACTCGTTAAATAGTAGTACAAACCATCCCCATTTGTCTTTACGACCAACAAAGTAAATGCCTGCAACACCTATGACTGCTAATATCCAAGACCAGTACTGCATCATTTTAAACCTGCCTCTTCTGCTTCTCTAAGCCATTGATCTTCCCATAGACCCATGAGTGACTCATTGCCAATATCATCAAAGTAGTAGCGATTATTGGATGGATTAAATGTCCAGCCATACCATCTATCTCCTTCAGACCATGTTAGATTAGTTGGGTTAAGATTCTCTATCTCCCACATTCCTCTATCAATAGACTGATATAGCCTTACTTCATCAAATACTGCATGCCTTAGTGTATCCCACCTAAATATGCGATTAACTAACCAATCAATCATATTTTAGTCCTCATCATCAACAAACTTAGATACATCCTCATTGGCATTCTTTTGTTCATACTGTGGTACTTGAAGTCTAAATGATCTTCTTTCTTCCTCTGTAGGATTTTTTGGATCAGCTGCGTACATGTCTTTATAAAAGTATTGATCTTTAACCAAAAATACACTTGCTATGGCTCTTTCTCCAGAGATAACATCATTAACTCCATGCCTTACTTTTCTTCCGAAGATTACAACACTTCCTTTTTTAGGTTTAATTGTAACATCGTAGTCTGGGAAAAATATTTCTCCTCCTTCAAATCCCTCTTCGTCGCATAGGTAAGCAAGGATTGTAGCTGTAACTTGTTCGTATGTTCCATCAGGCATTCCAATAAAATCTGTATGTGGCCCATATCCTCCGCCAGCTCCTCTTTTGTAAAGAAAAGTGTTTTTTGCAACCTTGTGCTTTGATGAATCTAAATTTAAATGATTTCTATACCATATATCCAAACATTTAAAAATTGCGTCGTCTGTCATTTCCAAGTAGTCTCTTGTGGTTATCTGAGAAGTTACCATATAGTCTTGATTTGGATTAGGTCTCCAATCAGTAATAGATTCTAAAATTTCGTCAGGATTGTCTATCGCATCCTCAAAATACCAAACCTCGTCTGACATCTTTATAGCATTCATTTTGTTAAACCTTTCTTGTTTTTAGTCATAACTTTTTCTTTTCCATGAGCTTTTTTTGTACCAATCTGCGGGAAATGATCTGCGGTGCTTTTTGGAACCCTCAAAAAGTCCCACCTCTGTTTCTGCTTTCCATAAATCTCTATTAAAAGGAATTATTTGTGCTACGGGTGTACCAGCTTTTATTATACCTTCAAATCCTTTTTGTATGTAAAACGGTATTGCTCCATGTGGAACTATTGTAAACTCTCCATCTATTATACCGCTCAATGTTGTAAAAGGAAGATCGTGCCTATTTAATGGATGAGTAAATAGTATGCTTGCTCCTGCAGGTATACGTATAGCAATAGAAAGATCCCATGCAAACTCTGTATCATAATGATTAGAAGGTATTATATTGATACTTTGAGCATCCCTAAAAGACCCTTCATATATTGTGCCATCCGCTAATTTTATTTCTGCTAATCCATTATTAACGCTAACATGCAAGTCATTTGGTACTGTTACAATATATCCAGACATTAATGCATCTAAAAATGGAACACATTTTTTTAAAGTTTTAGATGTGCTATTTCTGTACCATTCTGGAATAAAATTTTTAGCTGACAAAAGTGGGTTACCGCTAAAAGATTCATATCGTATTGTATTTTTAGACAATTAAGGCCTAATTTAATATTTTCAGTAAATTAGCATCAATTTCATCTGGCGTAGTGTGAGGGGCCATTAGTAAAATGTCGTCTTCGTTAACAAGAAACTTCGTAAAGTTCCATGGGACGCTATCAACATCACACTTAGAGACTAAATACTTAAATAATGGGTGTGCGTCATCGCCATTTACTTCAATTTTCTTTGACATTAAGAAGTCTATGCCATAATTTGTTTGACAGAATTCTTTAATTTCTGCATCTGTTCCAGGCTCCTGAGCATTAAATTGGTTGCATGGGAATCCAATAACTACTACACCCTTATCTGCATACTTCTTGCTAATGGCTTGTAGCCCTTCATAGTGGCTAGTAAAACCACAATTGCTAGCAACGTTGACCAGCAATAAAATATTGTCCTTGAATTGTGACATATCAACGTTATTATCATTGTTATCTGTAAAGCTATAGTCGTATACTGACATAATAATCTCCTTTTTCATGGCATAGTTGCCTTATATCTATATAATACTATTTAGGCATAGTTTTGTCAAGGGGCATATCTGGTATCGTCCATTATTATTTCATAATATAGCATCTCTGGTATATCGTGCCCCGCCTTAAAATGATCTTCTATGTGTATGAAAAGGTGCTCATCGTCTTTTATGATTTCAGATTGAGCTTCAGATGATAGCCAACAAGCTGCACAGCAGACATAGCCTTCCACATGAGGATAGATATATATATCACTATCCCAGAACCTGCTGTAAGCCACAACTATCCCATGTACTTTAAATGGAAATGCTTATCACATACGTCTATGACTTGACCAGTTTTTGGCTCTGGCTCTGTGTACTTACTGTTTTCTGGACAGTAAAAGCATGGAGGTATATTTGTGTTCATGTATCTATTATATCAGATTTAGTCTTTATCGTAAAAAGAAACTGGGTTTTCATATACATATGTCTGAGTCATATATCTATTCCCGCTTAATATTTCTAAAACTTCATGCTGCTTGTCACTTGGGAATACAACCATTGATCCAGCTTTAGGTTTTATTTTGACATCATCATGTATAAAATCAATTTCCCCACCAGTATAGTCATCATTTATATAAAGAATAGCGGTCAGGGAAGGTTTGACTGGCTGCCCGTCCTTTTTTACATAGCTGTAAGCATCGTTGTGTGCTGACATTTTAGATCCAGTATTATATTCTCTAACCAATAGCCAGTCTGTGCCCACATTGTCATCATTAAAACTTAATCCATTAGATGATGAATACTCTAATACACAATCAAGGAAAGCTTTAGTTGCTTTTGTATGAAATTCTTCTCCTTTATGAAGTATGGAGGCTCTGCCAATTATCGTTTCTCCGCCACCCTTATTGGTGTAGTATTCCCATCGATCATCTTCAATGCCTGCAATCAAATCGCTTGGATTTTCTAAAACATCATGCCATTCCCATATTCCATTTTTTTTATTAATTGCCTTATTCATTATTTACCTCAATCATTCGTAAACATCTTGTGCAAACGTTGTAAGACTTGCCAGTAAATGGGCATGAGCCTGCGTTTTCAAGTGTATGGCTTTTAATCTTACAAACTAGTTTCTTAAACATCTTGCTTCTCCAATAACATATCTACTACGTTATTTAAGTCTACCACACTATAATCATTATCAATAATAAAATCAAAATCATACAAGTCTAAGTCTACCTCTGAAGCATGGTCTGTTACTGGGCCAACTCCATTTCTATTAATTCTCCATACTTGACCGCCAATTGACCTTATTGCATCCGCTTCATTTTTAAACCTTACATCGCTTATAACCACTCTATCCTCTTTGACACTGTTTAGCGTTAAGTCAACCCAGAAGTTAGTTCCAAACATATCTCTACCTACCTCTGTTCCAAAAACCTGCAGCAGTCTACGTATTTCAGGATGAGAGTCTTTAGCTGAATCTAGCCCATATACATCCACCAAATCTTTATATCTGAAATTACCGATTTGGTCTGAGTGAACTATTGGGTTAAGCTTGTACATTGCCTCTTTCATTGGTGCGGCAAAGGAGTATCTAGTAAACATATGACGCTCTACTAGTCGATCTGCGGCTGTATCTTTACCAGATCTAGCATATCCAGATAGTCCAATGATCATCTTTTAACTCCATCCCATGTTCCTATTTTGGTGGTTGGAATTCCATTCTCTTCCCACAGCTTAATGATACTTGGGTTATCGTCTACCGCATGCTTTATGTCCCAATATACAGCTATGTGTTCAAGAATATCTTTTTTGACATCGTAGTCTTCTCTATGATCATCATCCTGCCTCATGAATAAAGCATCATGAGGCACATCGTTATTCTTTAGCCATCTAGCAGTTAGGGCCCTGTACTTTTCTTTTCGAGCAGTAACGATAATTATATCTAAATCATTACATACTTGCCATACCATATCAACTACATCTTTATGTGGATCACAACTTACAGATGCTTTATGAAAAGCATCATAGTTTTTTTTAAATGACTCGCTTGACCTGTCTTGATTTAGTATATGATGAAGAATTGGATCAACATCAACAAGAGTACCATCTACATCAAATATCCAAGCTGGCCTTTTGATCATGCTGAAAGTATCTTTGCCAGTGCATTGATTGTTGCTGCAATTCTTCCGATATCACGCAACTGCTCTACTGTATAGCCTTCTTCCTTCAATGTTTCATAGTGAGCCTTAACACAGAAATGACATTTTCCTACAATAGATGACGCCAAAGAATAAGCTTCAAACTTACCTTTAGTTGTTCCACCATGAGAAGTAATGGCATTCATTCTTAGCTGTGCTGGCAACCCCTTTAAGTTTACGTCATCAGCCATTTCAATAAATGGATACCAAACGTTATTTTGTGCCATGATAGCACCAGCAGTAAGGGCAGCATTCTTTTCAATCTCATCGTTTGCATTAGCAGTAATAAAGGCAAGTAGCTTACCGTTGCCTGTTGCAAATGCTGCCGCTATTGAAATATACGTAGCATGCTCTGAATCTATAGAAGATCTATTAATTACAGCATCAAGATTTAACTTAATGTCTTTAGCATATTCTGGAAGAGAATCCTTAAGCTGGTCTACCCATGTCATTATAGAGTTTCTCCACCCAATGATCTGTTGCATGCACAAAGTTCACCAGTTTGTAATGCATCTAAGACACGAAGAGTTTCATCTGGATTTCGGCCAACATCTAAATTATTTACTGTAACATGCTGAATTACATTATCTGGATCAATAATAAATGTTGCACGATAAGTAACTCCAGATGGATGATGTACTCCAAGGTCGTTTGCGAGCTGGTGTCCAGTGTCTGCAAAAGACCATGAATTAGTTTTCTTTAGATCATCATGTGCGTTACGCCATGCAATCTTACAAAATTCATTATCTACTGAGCCAGTCATTAGCACAGCATCTCTATCATTAAAGTCATTTACTAGTGCATCATATGCAACAATCTCTGTTGGACAAACAAAAGTAAAATCTTTTGGATAAAAAGCAATAATCTTCCATTTTCCAGGAAAAGAATCTTGATTAAGTACTTCAAAAGAACTATCTTCATAACTTAATGCACCTGGCTTTACGCCAACTACAGAAAAGTTTCCTATCTTATCTCCTACGGTTTTCATTTTTCTCCTATATAGTTTATGTTACACTTGTGTCCCCAGATGGGCTCGAACCATCGACCCGCAGATTAAAAGTCTGCTGCTCTACCGACTGAGCTATAAGAACGCTGCCCCACCTGGTCTCGATCCAGGGACATCCAAATTAACAGTTTGGCGCTCTACCAACTGAGCTATGGGGCACTATTAATACTATTATAGTATTTAATAGCTAGTTCGTCAAGACCTATTCTGGAGCTACTGGCTTATAATTAATTAATTCTAGAACACGATCAGAATCAAATCCTTCGAAAGCTTTAGTTTCGTCTGATGTAGCCCAAAAAATTATTGCGTACTTAACTCCATCTGTAATTCTTTTTCCTCCATGCCATAAACTTGAAGGGAATAGTGACATGTCCATGGCCTTTGGCTTAAAGCAAAGCCCGCCCATTGAGTCTTCGTATAGTGGGAAAAATGATTCTGGAGTAAACTCTTCTAGGAAAGTAGCTTCCCCACCTTCGTAGTCGTCGTTAAGATACAAAACTCCGCTGTATGACAAAGACGGGAAGTCTCCGTGCACATCCTGATGGATTCTTAGCTGTATATCTTTAGTCAGTCTGGTTAATGAAAACCCATAAAAATACTGAGTTTCATCTGATGGAAGAAGCTCATTCTGCACTGACATAAATTTATCTGCATACTTCATGCAAATTTCCTCTATATCTTTAAAAAGAGTTGCAGGCTTTTCATCTGGGAATACTGCTCTAACTGCAAGACCCTTGTTAAATGCCACACCGAGTCTATGTCTAAACTTAGTTTTATCTGGGTAGTTATCGTCTATCCATTTTATAAAAAAATCAGCATCCTCTTTGTTTATAAATCCTTCAATTGTTTTTAGCTTATCCATGTGTTATCCCCTTTTCTTTTATGTTTGTTGCCCATATTGGCATTGCAATTCTTATGCCAGACAATACTGTTGTTATTTGATGTAGTTGTGTAGACTCAAAAATAACCAAGCTAAGCTTTTCTGGCTTAACGGTTAGATCTTCATTTAAGAATTTTAAATACCCTCCATCAAAATCGTCATTTAAATACATAACTCCGCTTCTGAATAAGTGTTCGGCTTCCTCGTGATTATCTACATGCCCTGGAAGTCTAGTTCCTTCTCCAAGCATGGTCAGCCATTGTGCCCCCAAATAAAGAGTATCCTCATCCTTAAAAAAATCTTTGCACTCTAACAAGAACTTATCAGAATATTTTTTTAATAAATGTATTATGTCTGGATGACTAGAAAATTCATGTTTTTCTGGTATATGTGATTCGTATCTAATCCTATTAGTGTCCACTGCTTTTTGTGCTCTTAGGAATCTCTTGCTGTCCAAATGGTTATCCTCTATATACTTTACGAGTGTGTCAGCATCTTCTTGATCAACAAAGTTACTTATTACCTTGACCTTTAAATCTTTACGGGCATTGCTGATTGTCTTTATCTCAGACTCTGGCATAATATCTATTAGAAGGTGAACTCTATCATGCTCACTACTATTATTTACGCTGTGCAGCTTTAAGTTATTTATCTCATAACACTTACCCTGCTCCATATTTATTTCTTCCCCGCCTACGGTGTAGTAAACATTTTCATTGGTTACCAAAGGAATATGGAATCTTCTGACATTTGACAAATAGTCTCCGCTATCTTTATGTGTGAACACTTGACTATTAGCATCTAGCTTAATTAAAAGTATTCTTGCCGATTGACCAATCATTCTGTCCTCTAATTCTTTTATAATATCTTTTAGCAGGTCATAGAATTCTTGGTCTATCAGTTCTTTTGAAAATAAAGTTCCACGCTCCCAGTATAAAGAAGAGTTTTGTATAATGTATGTATGGGTATTAACATGCGGGTTTGGCCTACCTTCATAAACAGTACTTTGTCTAGAAGTGTCAATTTCCCATTCATTAGAAAATTTGTTAACCCTATCAACTAATTCTTCTACATCAAAGGACGATACAAGATTAAAATTAAAATTAAGATCAGCTTTGCTTTTCATTAATTTCCCTTTCCCTAATCATAGAGTATATTTTGTAATCTATGTCGTTATTTTCTAGCACCCTATCTTTTTCTTTTTCTGTTAACATTGCAATAAGATCTTTTGTGGTATATATCTTGCCCTTATATAGGGTGTTGGAAGAATTTATGGTCTTTTGTGGGTTAAGTTTTATTTCAACGCTGTGATTGTCTTTAAACCATTTTGAAATAGCCGCAAAATGAGAGTCTATGGAGTCTACTGTGTTAACGATATCAAAAGACTCCACCTGCTTTTTTGCATTATTAAAAGACGTATTATCATTTTTAATAAACCAGTTAAATGCGGTGCCAAGTTCAAAGTCATATTTTTTATAAATAGCATCTATGTTTTTTTCAAACTCTAGAACATTTTGAAATACAACTTCATCGGTTGGGTTACATATATGTCTAGACTGATAGTTATTATGTGCAAAGAAACCTTCATCTTCAAATAAATAGTATTTTAGTTTATCTAGGTAGCTCTCAATAGATCTATATCTTGGTGTATCTAGATCATTTCTACCATGAATAAAATTAAAATAAGATACTCTTGCCTCTATTGGATTTCTAACTAAGCATGATACGGATATGTCTGGAAATTTTTCTATTGGGTATGTGCCAAAGTGTCCAGATACATAGGTTTCATTAGATATTGGATAGTCGTTAGGATACTGTGTGCTCATGTAATAAGATATATTATTCTTATCAAGCTCCGACTTTAATTCAGAAGTTAGGCTCTTCCCTGCCGTCTTTGGTACATGCAAAAAATAAAGTCTTTTGTTACTCATCTTTATCCTTTAGTCGCATCCATTTACCATATTGATTTGGATCTTTGCTTCCAATATATTCTTGACCAGTTTCTAAATCAATAAGGAGCCACTTGCCAGGAGCTTTAGTGTGGACAGTTAAATCTGTAGCCTCATCATATTCTGGGACTTCTATCCCCTGATACATTTTAGGCAGGAAAGTATAAGCGTTATCTAAAAGCTTTCTAAATTTTTCCATAACCCCAAGCCTTATTAAAATTAAATAAAAGGTAGATCTAAAATTTTGTCTACTGCATCATCAATTGTAGGTGCATGCTCCTTAGAGCATGCACCACAATCTTTACACATTATATTTTTTTGCGCCCAGTTTTTTTAGGCGGTCTTGGTGTTGTATTTAGTTCACGACGAATGCCGTGTCTATTTATATCAGTCTTAAGACCTTGTCTTGGGTGCTTCTTTGTTGCTTCACGACTTGTTACTGCACCTGCTGCTGCTCCATTAGGAGGAGGAGTTGTGCCTGTTCCGTCCATTGACATTAGTTCATGTCCATATCTGTCTTTGAGACTCCAAGGTTATTTTCAGAGTCTGTGCCAAACATAACTGGTGATGCGAGCTGGCCTGGGCCAACGTCATACACATTCTGATTTGGCATCTCTACGCCCATAAATGATTCTGAGCTGCAACCACACATTGCACACATATGTTACTTACCGTTGTTTCCTACGCCAGAACCATCTTGTGTTGACTTGTCTGTTGATGGGAAAGCACTTGCTGGATCAGCAGCATACTGCTCTCCAATTG
>Ga0209550_10005851_pt1 | contig 11503 bp, 8 predicted proteins | sample LauGreSuBDMM15SN_2_FD_187567 | JGI IMG/M metagenome (GOLD analysis project Ga0209550, IMG submission 187567) | Freshwater lake microbial communities from Lake Michigan, USA - Su13.BD.MM15.SN (SPAdes) (version 5) | ecosystem: Environmental > Aquatic > Freshwater > Lake | place: Lake Michigan, USA... | reverse complement strand
ATCCATTGTACACATATCGTTGAAATTGATAGCCCATGGTTTAAACCGTGGGCTATGAATTTCAACGATATGTGCACGATGGATTTATCTATTGGATGTTGTTTTAGATAAACCGTTGAAACGGTTTTGTTTGGTATTTTATTTTGATAGCCCACGGTTTAAACCATGGGCTATCAATTTCAACGATATGTGTACAATGGATTTATCCATTTCCTCGCATTTTGATAAAACCATTGAAACGATTCGTTATATATTTCAATTTATAGCCCACGGTTTTAACCGTGGGCTATAAAAATGCAGCGATATGTGCTCAATGGATTTATCCATTTCCTTCTGTTCCTCCCTTGCTTTTTGATTTAGCAAAAAATGTGTAATATAATAAAATGAAAGAAAAAATACCATTAATGATCAGGTAATAGTCATTCCCAATGGTTTGTTTTGAAAAAAACAGGGCTCCATAAAAAGATACCAAACAAAATGGTATTCCGAGTTTTGCATATTTTTTATTCACCTTCATCTCAGTAATGTACAAAATAAACCGATTAGAAACAGTTTTATTTGGTATTTCAATTTATAGCCCACGGTTTTAACCGTGGGTTATAAAAATGCGACGATATGCGCACAATGGATTAATCCATTTCCTCAAATTTCACGTAATCCATAGAAACGGTTTTGTTTGGTATTTCGATTCATAGCCCACGGTTTTAACCGTGGGTTATAAAAATGCGACGATACGTGAACAATGGATTTATCCATTTCCCTTTAAATGGAATGAATTAAAAAGCCCACGGAGTAAACCGTGGGCTAATGTGCATTCTTTTTCAAAAGATTTTATTGAGTTACAATACCTTCTCTTTATCGGTTGTAAATATTCTAGAACTAACAGTGTATGTACCTCCGTTTGGATCCTTATATTTAAGATCAATGTAAAAAGCTTGATAACCTTTCTTTACAAAGGGAATTGTGTATTTTACTGTAGAACCCTGTGGTTTTACTGATCTTGTTAACCAAAGATTATTACGAAAATCGCGATCGGCTGAAGTGGTACCCCAAATGGCTGCGCCTACTAAATCGTCTGATTTTGCATTGACTGTAATTTCAAAACCATTTTTTACTTTCGCTACATCCCAAGTACTTACTGGATATTCTTTATTTTGTAAGGTCAGTCCAAAGAAAGCACTCAAAGCTTCTAAAGCTTGTTTTCCTCCTCCTAAATCATGGCCTGCATTTGGTACATAGTGAATTAAGTTTTTTCCGGGAATTTTATCATAATAATGTTTGATAGCATCTGCAGTCCAATATTCATCATTGGTACCAATGAAAATAATTTTAGGAACGGTCAATTTTTCACGGTAAGAATATGGGTCAATCATCGCTGTAATTGCCTGGCCTTCTTTTGTGCCAGCACCTTGAGGAATACCTAGTTTAACATAGTCTTCAATCTGAATACTGTATTCACCATAGGTTTCTAATTGATAGCCCAAGGTTTTTGGCATATTTAACATATCGATTACCATCGGTCCAATTGCTTTTACACGGTTATCATCAATAGCATTAGATAACCAAGTAGTCCATCCACGTTTAGACGCACCCGAAATAACAAAATTCTTTATCGGTTGATTTAAATTTTTTACTGCAAATTCTTGAATGGCATCCATACTTCTAACCGCAGATTTTACCATCGGAAATAACAATGGCCATGAATAATCTTTGTCTTTTTTAAATTGATGTAAGGTGAATGAAATCAGTTCGTCTTCAGTCTTTCCGTCATAAAGTGGTTGATTAGGCACTTGTTTAATTAAGGCTACAATCGCTTTATTTTTTGAAGCAATCGTCCCCAAAACAGGCCACATTTTATCCTCATTACTCCAGTTGGGTTGTTCATCTTTGTCGCTACCGCCGGCGATAAATAGCATGGCTCCATCATATTGAATGGTTGATGGTACTACGATCGTCAATTGATGCCTCCAAGTAATTCCTCTCCATTTTTGAGAGGTTAATAGTACTTGATAAATCTTTAAATTTCCTAGTTTCCCAGAATCTTTTATTTCCCACGAATAGGTTTTATCTCCATTGTTGATATAGCTTTTGAGTGCTTTTTCAGGAGTGATTTCGGATTGGGCAAATCCGATAATTGAAATTAGTAGGAAAGAAATCCCATAAATTAATTGCTTCATGTTTTAAGGTATATAGTTTTGGTAAAAATAAATAAAATTGTAACTCAACGAGCTAAAAAGTCTGTTACTTAATGATTTTTTAAATCTTAGGTTCCCAGCCTTTTTCATATTGACGACTCCATAATTTTTTCGCTTCATTGTCTCCAATAATATGTCCATTGGTTGGGTCAATCTTTAGATCACGACCTACACGCCAAGCAATATTTCCCAATTGCATAGCAACAATACTCTTATGACCTAATTCAACATCACAATTTGGACGACGATTATTTCTGATCGCATCTAAGAAATCGGCAACGTGCAAACTGTCCATGCCTAAACTAGGACTAGCAGTATTTCGTCCTTGTAGGCTATCTTCTTTCATCAATGATTTTACTTCGCTAATTAATTTACCACTTAGGTCATACACTTTGTATTCATCGCCTCCTGTATCTAAACTTCCATTTTCACCATAAAAAATAATACCACGATCTCCACCTTCTATTTTTCTTCCATTTGAGCTCCTGCACTCCCACATCAGAGAAATACGTCCTGGATAATCCATCGTGATTATTTGCGTATCAGGTGTTTGCCAATCATCTTTAAATTGATATCTGCCACCAACAGAAGTAACATGTGTCGGAAAATCAACCCCAAGACCCCAACGCGCCACATCTACTTCATGCGTTCCATTATTTAAAGCTTCGCCTGTGCCATAATTCCAGAACCAATGCCAGTTATAATGAATCAGTCCTTCTTTGTATTCAGCACGTGGTGCTGGCCCTTGCCATAAATCGTAATCAAGCCAAGAAGGAACAGCACCTGGTTGAAGGTAGGTTGCTTTGCGATTATTGGTATACCATGTTTTAGCTAAATATACTCTTCCAATAATTCCTTTGTGCAACTGCTCAATGCCTTGTGTAAGAATCGGTGCAGATCTGCGTTGTGCGCCCATCTGTACTATACGGTCATATTTTCTTGCAGCTGCCACCGCTAATTCGCCTTCTCTTGGATTATGAGATAATGGCTTTTCAACATACACATGCTTGCCAGCCTGACAGCCCATAATGGTTAGTGGAGCATGCCAATGATCTGGAGTAGCAATGTAGATAGCATCAATTGTTTTATCTTCTAAAACCTTGCGACAATCTCCCTCTGCTTTAGGAGTATTATTTTGTTTGGCATCCATTACAGTTTTGATAGCCTTTGGCATTGCTCTTGAATCTACATCACAAACACAAGACACTTCGGCATTTTTCTGTTTGACAAAAGTTCTAGCCATACTGTTTCCACGACCATTTAATCCAATCAGTGCTACATGTATTCTATCATTGGCGCCAATGATATTTTTATAACTTTTTGCACCAAAATATGAAGCAGCGCCACCCAATACTGTTTTACCTAAGGCAAGACCAGCCGAACCCATTGCTACTGTCTTTAAAAAATCACGTCTTTTTTTCATAGTATTATTTTTAAATTAATTTGATTTTAATATTTTTAAAGGATGCTACACCGCCATGTTCTTGCAACATTATATGACCTTTATCGATGGTACCAAATGCAGGAGATGTTTTGCTAAATTTACTTTTACTAACTGCATCCGTAAATTCCTTGCTGCCGCGAGTGAATGATAATATTTTTATTCCGTTTAACCAATGCGTTACATTTTTTCCTTTCGATACTATTCTAACTGTATTCCACTCTCCCGGTGAATTGATTGGTGGCTTTGGGTTTGTTGGTGCTAGTACATCATAGAATGAGCCACTCAGGTGATTTTTTAATTTATTATCTTCCGCTAATTCGTTGTCCAAAATTTGAAATTCCATTCCAAGGTTTCCACCCTTTATATATTTGGTAAAAAAGTATTTCACGCCACTATTGCAGGCAGGTTCAATTTTATAATCAATGTATAAATCAAAATCTGAATACTCGTTGACCGTCATAATATCACCCCCCTTTCCGCCTTTTAAAATGTTTAGTGTTCCTTCTTTTACTATCCATCCTGCTGGAACAGCTTTATTATTAGTGGTTGTCCATCCCTCTGAGTCTACTCCATTAAACAAAAGTATCCATCCTTTTCTTTTTTCTTTAGCGGTTAGTTGATTGTCGATTTTTTGTGAGAAAATGCTAGCGGGAAATGTGGTTGCTATTATTAGTAGGCAAAAGATATTTTTCATATTAAGCAATTAAAATTGAAAGCAGCATTTCTACTAGATGAGAAGGAAATGATTTCGTGTACTAAATTGAGACTTTTATTTTTATTTTTATTAAAATATTTTTAAAGACCTTTTTTGGTAGAGATACTTTTAGTCTATTTTAGAAATAATGAATATTATTAGTTTGTAATATCAGCATCAACTATTTAGTTGACCTAGAAAAAGTTGTAAGTGCTCATACGGTAAAGCTTTTGATCAAAGTGAATGGATAACGAACTATCAGATATCAGTCAAGTTGTTAATCAGCTTACAATTCCTCTTGCTTTTTAGTAAAATAAAAGTTAGCTATATGGGTTTGGAATTTTATTTGGAATAGAGTGCTTTTACTTTTTTTTCTTGATAAAAAAAAGTAACAAAAAAAATCAAGCCTGCGAATAAAAAGGCTGAAATTTTAAATGTCAGCCTAAAATCAAGGAACTCGCGAGAAGAGTTTGTTTCTTTAAAGGAAGTGCCCGCTCAGACAGCCTTGATTTTTTAACGGCTGACATTTAAAATTTCTAGCACTTTTTATTCGAGGGCGTCAACTAAAGGGTCGACTACCTTATAAGGCTAAATCTAAAACAATGCGTTACTTTAATTAGCGTGATTTTTTAACGTCTGACATTTAAAATTCCTAGCACTTTTTATTCGAGGGCGTTCAACTAACTAAAATTTCCTAAGCTTATTTTTTTGGGGTCTACTATATAATATTTAATTTGAAAATAGATCAATGCGTATAAAAAAAGATGGTCTGTTGTCAGACCATCTTTTAAAATTATTAATATTTCTTTTGATGAAATTATGCTAGATCGTATCTGTCAAGATTCATCACTTTATTCCAGGCAGCTACGAAGTCGTGGACAAATTTTTCTTTGGCGTCATCACAAGCGTACACTTCTGCAATTGCACGTAATTCTGAGTTGGATCCAAAAATTAGATCCACCCTTGTGCCGGTCCATTTTATTTTACCTGTTGCACGATCGGCTCCTTCAAAAATATTTGCGGCATCCGAACTAGCTTTCCAAGTGGTGCTAAAATCGATTAGGTTAGCAAAGAAGTCATTGGTTAGTGCTTCTCTTTGATGAGTAAACACGCCATGTTGTGATTGGTCAAAATTGGTATTTAGTGCACGCATGCCACCAACTAAGACGGTCATTTCAGGAACAGACAATGTCATTAATTGTGCTTTGTCAATTAGCATTTCTTCAGCAGAAACATTTGATCTTGACCTACTGTAGTTGCGGAAACCATCAGCAATCGGTTCTAAATAGCCAAAGGACTCAACATCCGTTTGATCTTGTGTTGCATCTGTTCTACCAGCAGTGAAAGGAACATTTACATTATGGCCAGCATTTTGAGCAGCCTTTTCAATTGCTGCACATCCACCTAAAACTATTAAGTCGGCAATAGAAATCTTTTTACCTCCAGACTGATTGTCATTGAATTGTTTTTGAACACCTTCTAATGCAGCAATTACTTTAGATAATTGAGCGGGTTGGTTAACCTCCCAATACATTTGAGGGGCAAGTCTAACTCTAGCACCATTGGCACCACCACGTTTATCAGAACCTCTAAAAGTAGATGCAGAAGCCCATGCAGTAGATACTAATTCAGCAACTGAAAGTCCAGTAGCAAGAATTTTAGTCTTTAATATAGCAACATCCTTATCGTCTACTAAAGGATGATCAACAGCAGGAACAGGATCTTGCCAAATTAAAATTTCTTTAGGAACATCTGCTCCAACGTATCTAGAACTTGGACCCATGTCACGATGGGTTAACTTAAACCAAGCGCGCGCAAATGCATCTGCGAATTGATCAGGATTTTCATAGAATTTTTTTGAGACAGCTGCATAATAAGGATCTACTTTCAATGCAATATCGGTAGTAAGCATGGTTGGTGCATGACTTTTTGAAGGGTCATGTGCATCTGGTACAGTGCCTGCACCACCATTGTTTTTTGGTTTCCATTGATGGGCACCAGCTGGACTTTTGGTCAATTCCCAATCGAAATTGAACATATTTTCGAAATAGTTATTGCTCCATTTTGTAGGGGTAGTTGTCCAGGCACCTTCTAAACCACTGGTAATGGTATTGCCCGCATTACCGCTTCCTAGAGTATTTTTCCAACCAAGACCTTGCTCCTCAATACTTGCACCTGCTGGTTCTTTACCAACATATTTACTTGGGTCAGCAGCACCATGGGTTTTACCAAATGTGTGACCTCCTGCAATAAGTGCAACAGTTTCTTCATCATTCATTGCCATACGGGCAAATGTTTCACGAATATCTCTTGCAGAGGCTATTGGATCAGGATTACCATTAGGTCCTTCAGGATTCACATAAATTAATCCCATCTGAACTGCAGCCAATGGATACTCTAAAACGCGATCTCCGGTGTAACGCTTATCGTCTAACCAGATACGCTCAGAACCCCAATACACATCTTCTTGTGGCTCCCAAATATCTTCTCTACCACCAGAGAAACCAAAGGTTTCAAATCCCATAGACTCCATAGCACAGTTACCTGCAAGAATCATAAGATCTGCCCATGAAAGTTTTTTACCATATTTCTTTTTGATAGGCCAAAGTAATAAACGCGCTTTGTCAAGGTTGGTATTATCGGGCCAACTGTTAAGTGGTGCAAAACGTTGGGTACCCGAGCCACCACCACCACGACCATCTGTATTGCGGTAAGTACCTGCACTATGCCATGCCATGCGGATAAAAAAAGGGCCGTAATGACCATAATCGGCAGGCCACCATTCTTGTGAGGTAGTCATTAAATCAAAAATATCGTTCTTCAGTACTTTCAAATCTAGCGACTTAAATTCGGCCGCATAATCGAAAGACTTATCCATTGGGTTAGATAGGGAAGAGTGTTGACGCAGAATGTTTAATTTCAATTGATTGGGCCACCAATCAGTGTTTCTTGTTCCACCACCTGCGCTGGTTTGTTTTGCAGACGCACCAGTAAAAGGACATTTGGCTTCACCGTTGTTAGAATTACTTTCCATTTTCTTAAAATTTTTAGCTTGATTTGATCGATAAAATTACATTAATCCTAGTATACTTTTTAATCAAAATTTCAATGATGTATGAATAGGATTTCGAAAACGGGAAATTTTCAAAATTTCTAATTGATTAACAGAGAATAGGAGTAATTGTTTAATTAATATTTCATTTTTACATTATATTAAACAGACATTTGTAGATTTTATTAAAAATAAAAGCCAACCAACCTAACTCAATATTAATAAACCAAAATTCACATGCTGTTTCCTAAAACAATTTACCCCCTTTAGCTGGACAGTTTTTAAAAAAAGCAATTGAAGAGATAAAAATCGTAGGCATAAAAAAGCGAGCCTTTTTTGGAGGCTCGCTTAAGTGATTTGCTGTTTTATTATTTAACTGTATCTATTACTAATACGTCATTGGTAATAGTACCAGTAATGGTTACTTCAGTACCAATAAATTTTTCTACTTTTTCAGCATTGCTGATAGCATAAACTTTATCACCTACTACAAAAACTGGCTTAGCGCCACCCTTTACACATTTCACTGCACAAGCTGCATGGTCTTTGTTATTGCCTTTTACTCCGCAATTCTCATCTCCAACAAAACCAGTCCATTTACCTTTGTCCAATGCATTTACAGCAGTAAAGCATACTACCATTACTAATAACATTAAGTACTTTTTCATATATCAATTTTTTAGTTTAAACAAATTTAATATATTTTTTTGATAATTTCATCTCACTCAAAAAATTTATAAAAGCAGACTCTTTTTGCCCTAAAAGACATGCCATTGCCACTTATTTTGAGCTTTCCTTCAATTGTAGCTTTTGAAAAGCAAGTATAAAAATTTGAATTCAATCATGATTTTATTTTTTCTTATACCTAATTTTCACTTTAGAAATTCCTGCTCCAATCATATCTATTTCTTTGGCTGCCGCTTTTGTTAAATCTATGATTCGACCTTTTATAAAAGGCCCTCTATCATTGATGCGTACAACCACCGTTTTATTATTGGCAAGGTTGGTGACTTTTACTTTTGTTCCAAACGGAAGGGTTTTGTGGGCGGCGGTAATTTTATTTTGTCTATATATTTCTCCATTCGCTGTAGTGCGCCCTTCATAAAAATCAGCATAATAGGAAGCTATTCCTTTTCTTGTTGTATAACCACAGCCATTCAGCAATAGTAAAATTAGAAATGATAAAATTATATTTTTAGACATAAAAATGATTTTAGAACTAAAATTAATATCATTCACTTTTTTCGTTTTTGTTAAGGAAGGGTTCATTTAAAAAACGAATGAAAAAACATAAAATGAGAGGTAAGGTAAATGCTTGTTCAGTGCAATATATTGTATAAAATCATAAGTATAATTCTTGTTATCGAAGAATACCTAAATACATTTTAAATAAATGGATAATATCGAGAAGTCCAATAGGAAGATTTAATAGGTATAAAATATTTATTTAAATGTGGTAGCTGCTCAACTTATCTTTGGATTAAAGCACTTTAAATTATTTACGCAATACAATTTATTTATGTTAGCACCAGAAAAAATAGTTTGGGGAATCATCGGATGTGGAGATGTAACCGAGGTAAAAAGTGGACCTGCTTTTAATAAAGTAGCCAATTCTGAATTGCATGCGGTGATGAGAAGGGATAAGGTATTGCTAGCAGATTATGCTAAAAGGCATGCTGTACCTCATCAATATACTGATGTAGATGATTTGATTGCAGACCCAGCTATTAATGCAATTTATATTGCGACGCCTCCGAAGTTTCATGAGCCTTTTGCCATCAAATCGATGACAGCAGGTAAACCAGTCTATGTAGAAAAGCCAGTAACAAGGGATGTTGCAGAAGCAAAAAGAATGCAATCATTTTCAGATCAAACTGGTGTAAAGATGGTGGTTGCTCATTATCGAAGAGCATTGCCCATGTTTATTGAAATAAAAAGAATAATTGAAACGGGTGTATTAGGAAAAATAAATTTAGTTACGCTTCAATATTTTGAACCTGCCATTGAGCCTTCGAATCTTACACCCAAAGATTTATGGAGAATAGATCCCTCTTTGGCGGGAGCAGGATTGTTTTATGATATCGCTCCTCATCAAATAGATATCATGATCCATATATTTGGAAAGCCACTTAAATACGGCGGTAATTCTTTAACTCAATTAAAAACCAGCCAGGTGGAAGATACTGTTAATGGTTGGATTCATTTTGATCAAGATATTTTATTTACTGGAACCTGGGGTTTTTCTATGCCGGAGGCTATGAAAACAGATCACTGTGAAATTATTGGCGATAAAGGAACATTGACATTTAATTTTTTTGGTACAGAAGGCTTTTTAAAAATGTCCAATGGAGATAGCCAAAAATTTATTCAACCCAAACATATTCAACAACCAATGATTGAAAAAGTGGTTCAATATTTTTTAGGAAAAACAACCAATCCTTCTCCAATTGAAGAGGCGATATTGAGTATGGAAGTGATGGAAAACTTTGTTTATAAAAAATAAGGTTTTTGAATCACTCAGTTTTTGTGGGGGCTATTAAAATGGGTATCTTCCTAATTACTTTTGATTTAATCTATAAATTTCAACCAAATGACTCTGAAAAATAAGATACTGTTTGTTTTAATGCTATTGGTTTGCATGCAAGTTGTGAAGGCTCAGGAAAGGGTTGGCACTAAAGGTCAAATTCCAATTCTCGCTTGGTATAGTATTCCAGCAAGTGAAACAACTGTTGCTCGATATCAAGAGATGAAGGATGCAGGGATAACCCTACAGTTTACCGGTTTTCCTGATGTTGAGGCCATGCAAAAGGCGTTGGACGTAGCAGAAAAAGTGGGTATAAAGATGGTGGTCTCTTGTCCAGAATTAAAAACGGATCCTGAAAAAACAGTCCGTCGCTTTATGAATCATCCTGCAATAGTGGGCTATCATCTTATTGATGAACCCTCTATAGCTGCTTATCCAGAGTTGGGGAATTGGGCAAAACGAATTCAAGCGGTAGACAAGAATCATTTTTGTTATGTAAACTTATTTCCAATTTTTGCCGACTCTTCCATTATGGGAACCAAAAATTATCGGCAGTATGTAAGTGAGTGTGCTAAACAAATACCCTTACAATTTCTTTCTTTCGATTATTATCCGGTATTAAAAGAAAAGCTTTCTGATAGATGGTTTGAAAATCTAGAAGTATTTTCTGAAGAAGCAAAAAAAGCAGGTAAACCCTTTTGGGCTTTTGCATTGACAACCAACTATGATGAAGGGCATCTTACTCCGCAAACATTGGCTGCCATGCGATTGCAGGTCTATGCCAATTTAGCTTATGGTGCACAGGGAATACAATATTTTACTTATTGGTCAGCCACTTCTCTTGCCACTGCATCAGTAGAAGATCAGCGAGGTGCACCCATTAGTGCTGCGGGAAAAAGAACAGTCGTTTATGACAGAATAAAATTAATGAGCCAAGAAATTAAAAATCTTTCAGGACTTTTTCTTGGATCAAAAGTGGTGTGGGTGAGGCATACTGGTAAAGGAAGAATACCTACTGGAACTGTGCGACTTACTTCGCTACCGGATGCCGTAAAAGTATTAGAAACCAATGGCAAGCCAGCGATTGTTGCGCTATTGGAAAATGGCGATAATTATATTTTGGTAGTAATCAATAAAGATTTTCTAAATGGAATGGACCTTACTTTCTATGGAAATGAGACGGTAAAAAAAGTACTGAAGGATGGAACGATTGTACCCGCTAGTGTATATGAAAATTCGTTGGAGTTAGACCCAGGGGATGCAGCTATTTATACATTTCCAATTACTAAAAAATAGTGAAGCCTTATTGAATAGAATTTTGATTGAAAGGAAATGACAGGAATGTCATTTCCTTTTTTATTGTAACTTCAGAATATTTGAATTTAAAATTATAAAATATTCATTTTCAATTATTTAAATTTATTAGAACGGTGATTTTGTTTAAAATAAGGGGCCGGATAGAAATCCAGCCCCGCTTTAAAATCCAATATCCTATGAAAAACCGAGTGTAATATAGTATTTAATTTAATATATTACAATTTATTTTAATATATTTTTATTTTTAATCATTTCATACATTTGAATATGAAAAAAA
>Ga0209550_10005850_pt1 | contig 11504 bp, 9 predicted proteins | sample LauGreSuBDMM15SN_2_FD_187567 | JGI IMG/M metagenome (GOLD analysis project Ga0209550, IMG submission 187567) | Freshwater lake microbial communities from Lake Michigan, USA - Su13.BD.MM15.SN (SPAdes) (version 5) | ecosystem: Environmental > Aquatic > Freshwater > Lake | place: Lake Michigan, USA... | reverse complement strand
GCTGAAATTTCTTTCAACCTCTTTGCGTCCCCAACGGGATTTGAACCCGTGTTAACGCCGTGAAAGGGCGACGTCCTAGGCCACTAGACGATGGGGACCTGAAGGATAAGGGTATCGGTCAAATAGGGCAGATCAAAACCAGTTAAGTGGGATGATTTAAGCATGGAAATAATTAAAGACCCCACACACTTTGAAATTAAAAAAGCTGCGAAGGCACTAAAGGATGCGCACCTTGTGGCATTTCCAACCGAGACTGTTTATGGGTTAGGCGCTGATGCAACCAATGAAAAAGCAATTAAGCGTATTTACTCAGTAAAAGGTAGGCCAGATGACCACCCATTGATAGTTCATATTTCATCCATTAATCAGTTAGAGAAATGGGCTATTGACATTCCAGAGTATGCAATAGATCTGGCTCAAAAGTTCTGGCCAGGCCCTATGACACTGATACTAAAAAGGCAAAATTTGGCTAAAAATTTTATTACAGGTGGGCAAGATAGTGTTGGTTTAAGAATTCCAGCGCACCCAGTAGCTTTGGCAATATTGTCTGAATTCGAAAATATTGGTGGAGAAGGTATTGCAGCACCGAGCGCAAATAGATTTGGAGCAGTTTCACCAACTACTGGACTTGCTGTTTATGAAGAGATTGGCAGTTATTTAAGTCCGGAAGATTTAATTGTGGATGGTGGCCCATGTGCACTAGGAATTGAATCATCAATTATTGATTGCACGATGAGCAATCCCAATATTTTGCGACCAGGTGTCGTAACTTTGGAAATGATTGAAAAATTTGTAAAAGTAAATTCTTGTTCTGATTTATCCTTGAATACGATAAAAACTTCAGGCTTATTACCAAATCATTACTCACCAAAAGCAAAAGTTTTCCTAAATATGCTTTCCGAGCCAGGCGAAGGGTTTATTGCGATGGCAAGTATTCCCACTCCTGAAGGATCCGTCAGATTGTCTGCCCCAAAAAATATTGAGGAATTCGCCCAAGAAATGTATGAGGCACTTAGAGGTGGAGACAGAAAGAATCTTGCTGCGATTAAAGTAATAGTTCCGGAAGGTGCAGGCTTGGTTGATGCTATAAAGGATAGACTAAACAAATCTTCATCAAAGGAGCACTCCAATTAGAATTAGATTAATTGAAAACCTCCTAGAGTTTATTGAATTTATATTTCATTTAAAATTAGCACTATATTATAAAAGAAATTTAAGGCATTCTAGGCCGGGCGATTATATTTTTGATGTTGGTGCAAATAAAGGCTCAATGTCGAAGCTATTTTCAAGGGTCTATCAGAATACAAAAATATTTGCTTTTGAACCTCTTCCACTTTTACAAGTTAAATCAAGTCGGATAAACTTAATTCAGGTTGCTGTAGGTGCGTATATTGGTACTACAAAATTTTATACTTGTAAGCATAATGCAAGCTCTAGTTTGACGCTTCCAAATTTAGAATCAAGTTGGTTAAGAAAGAAAGCAAAAATCCTGGGATTTTCAACTAAAGATTTATATGAAGAAATCCAGGTTCAGTTAACAACAATAGACCAAGTAGTAAGTGACAATTCAATAAAAAGCATCTTTATACTTAAGATTGATACTGAAGGATCTGAACTAGACGTTATTGACGGAGCTCGGGAGTCTTTAAGTAGGGGAGTTATTAAGAATATTCAGGTTGAGTCTCACGATACTGATTTAAGGATTAGCCAAAAATTAGAGATATTTGAACTTTTAGCAAGTTACCACTACATACACAAAAAATCAATCAAACATTTTTTTGGAAATTTTACAGAAGAAATTTTCTCAAAGATTGATGTACTAGATTAACAGTTGATATCTACTTTGAATTTTGAATTTGATATCCAATTGACGTAACCTTCTCGCATCCACTGCCATTTAGCTATATCTTCAATTCCTAAATCAAAGCCAGGGTAGAGCATATCTGCTCCAATCAATTCAGTGTTGGAATCACTCTTAATAACACAATAATTTTTTGAAAAAGCCATGTCCCACTTTAAGGATCTGGTGGAAATTGCCGTTCCAAATCTTATAGATAACAATGTTATTGAAGTGATAACTATAATCAACACAAAACTATGTAATTTTTGGGAGATATTAAATCTTACAATGCTTTTATAGTTCATGCCCATAGTAAAGGATATCGGAATAAAAATTTGATAAAACCCGACAGATTGCCACCAGGCTACATAGCCAAAGGTAGAACCAAAAGTATTGGCTAAAAAAATTACTATTGCAATAAATGACAATCCTTTAATTCTATCTATCAAGAATTTATCTTCTACCTTATCTTTTATCAAACTTGAAAATACTATGCCTATTAAGAATGATAACCAAATCATCGGATGGGTTAATATATCGGCACTAAAACTAGATATTGCCCTTAAGAATCGGTTAAACAATTCAACAGGAGAATTAGGTAATCCTACAGAATTGTTTGCGCGATTCCAAAAGCCAGGCGCTAAAAATATCAGTAATAAACCAGTTATACCACCAAAAATTAGTCCATAAAAAAATCGATTCTTCTTTGGGAACACATAAACAGTTCTTAATAGTTTCGTACCTGATAACAAAAACAACAATAGGAGAATTGATACTGCGGCGAGTGATTCTGATGCATTTGAATTACCAATTAAAATTCCCAGGACAAACCCAACTGATAATTTATTGAATTCTTTTTCGATCAAATACAGAGAAATAAAAAGTAAAGATATTGGATACAAGTGAGCAAAACTTGTTTGATGGAAGGAATAAGCCGCGATCAATCCTGGACTGAATAAACCTTCAAAAGCAAGGTAAGAGAGAGAAGCTATAGTCAATACTTTAAAGCGTCCAAGCAATCTGAAATTCTTGCCCAGTGCCCATTTTAAAATTACAAAGTTAGCGCATGTAGTAATACTTAAAGTGATGAGTGTCCATAAAGCAATAACGGTAAAATTATTTGAATAGACACTATTTTGGACGATTATTGCTTGAGTGCCATATGGCCATAAATTGCCACCTTGCCATTCCCAAGTATTCTTCATTATATTAAACCAAGAACTATCTGCAAGGGCGCCTAATAAAAAATAATCATCTTGAAGTGGCCGCGTAGAAAGAATTTGAATTGAAACCAAACTAAAGGTTACTATAATCAAAAAAACTTGTAATGTACAAACTTTATTACAGTAAATTTCCTTAAATAATGGTCTAGACATTTAGATAATCATAATTTTTGGTAGCGGTATTATGAACTTACCAGAGTACCCATTTTCTTTGATTTTTGGAATTAATTCTTCTGCTATATGCCATGAAAGCATAAGTAAATAATCAGGTTTCGTATCAAGAACTTCATCCTCAGAAATAACCGGTATTTTCGTTCCGGGCATAAAGCGTCCTATTTTATGTGAGCCGCGGATCTCGCCTACTGCAGTCAAGTCACCCTTTTCCAAACCCGAAAAAGTAACCAGGGTACTCGCCCGAGATGGTGCACCGATTCCATATATTGATTTATTGGATATTTTCAACTCTGCAAGTAGCTTTCTAAACTGCTGTCGCCAGTCTAAGACTTCCAATGCAAATTTTTTGTGTCCGTTTATTCCATAAAATTGTGAACTCTTTTCATTCGTTAGAAATTTCTCCACATCTTTATCTACGTCATACTTACCAATTCTTGCAGCCCATACTCGAATTGAACCACCATGAGTTGGGATTTTTTTAATTTTAATAATTTCAAATCCAAAATCTTGAAATAGCTTTGAAAGAAAACTGCCGTTATAATAACGCAAATGTTCATGATAAATGGTATCAAATTGTAAAGTTTCTAAAAGCTGTGATAAATAATGTGACTCAGAAATAAAAATACCATCTTCATCTAAAATTAAATCTATGCTTTTCATTAACTCACTTAAATTTGGGATATGAGCAAATACATTACAGGCCGTCACAACTGCTGCCTTACCAAAACTATGTTGTATTTCTTTAGCAGTTTTTAAATTAAAAAATTTTTGGATTGTTCTTATGTTGTTATTTACTGCAACTTCTGCAGCACCAGTAGGCTCAATTCCTAATACTTGAAAATCATTTTTATAATTACTTAAAAGTGTTCCATCGTTAGAACCAATATCAATAACCAACTGATTTGATTTTGCAGGCTTAAAAGTTATTAACTCATTGAATTGCTCTACGAAATTTTCTCTAAGAATCCTTGTTGTTCCAGAAAGGTAGGGATATGATTCTGGAAATACTAAGTTTTCATCAATTTCATCTCCAATTTGCGTCAACAAACAGTTTTTACAAAAAGTGAGTCTAAGTGGATATGCCGTGTTTACTTGAATGTTTTCACTTACTCTAGCCATTACATTTACCGGGGGAAGAAAACCCAGATCTAATATTTCATCAGTAGGCCTAAAACAATACGAGCACTTGTCCATGTTCGTCTAACCCTATTTCATTAACTGTTTATAGTATTTATTTAAACCCGAATCTAGTGTAACTTCTTGTATATATCCAAGTGATTCTAGCTTAGTTATATCAGGCACGCGTCGCAATGTACCGCCAGCAGGCATCTCACTTTCAGTATGCTCAGACTCAACTCCTACAATATTTGAAATTTTAGATGCGAGATCAGTTATAGACACCTCTTCTTTAGTCCCAATGTTAAATACCTGCTTACCGTTTAGAGATTTTGAAATTAAAGAGAAACCTTGAATAAAGTCATTAATATGGCAAAAACTTCGAGTTTGATTTCCAGAACCTTCAATTTTGAAAGGTGAATTAGTTTTTTTGGCAGAAATAATTTTTTCAAATAGCTGTGGGATGACGTGGAGATCTCCCATATCAGATCCATAAATATTATGAGGACGAAATATGTTTAAATTAATTAACTCACTAATTGCATGGTAGGCATAAAACTCTTGCACGATTTTTCCTAAACCATATGAGTACCGTGGATTATCAAGTTCAGGTACAACCATTTCAATTTTTTCAGGAGTCGGATAGAGCTTCGGAGTTTGATAAATTTCTGAACTGGAAGCTAAAATTAAATTCTCAATTTTGAATTTAGAAATAGCTGCCGCAACCGTAAGGATTCCTTTTATTGCTACATTTAAAACCTTGTCTGGATGATTGTAAAAGTTAGAAGTTCCATTAATAAAAGCAAGGTGGACTACGGTATCCACATTTTTGCACGCTGATTCAACCACGGAGAAGTCTTGGATGTCTCCTTCAATAAAATCGATTTCCGACATAACATCAGCAATCCGATCATTTCTACCCCGCGTATTATCATCAATAACTCGGACTTCGAAACCTTGCTGGACATAAAAACGAGTTATATGCGACCCAATAAAACCAGTACCACCTGTAATTAATATTTTACTCATTTATGACTTCTGTTGAACTATGTGATCCCCATGAGACCGATTTAACATTGAGGGGTAACAATTCATTATTATCAAACCTCCCCCAGTAGTCATAAATCATGCCTTCGGGGTTCATTTGTTTTGCTTGGAATCCCAAATCAATACTCTTTATAATGGGATGATTATTAACCAACAAAACTAAGTCACTTTTTTCAAATGCTTCCACCAAAGATTTAGCGTTGGCGATTCCAAGAGCGTTTATATCAGATTCACTCACAACGGAATCAAACCCTTTAATATTCACATTTGGAAATTTTATTTTGATGCTATGGATTATTCGTACCGCTACCGATCCCCGTAAATCATTAGTTTCAGGCACACCTTTAAAAGCCAGGCCAATCAGTGAAATATTTAAAGGCAAATTTCTATCTAGAATTCTTGGTCCAAAATAATTGACAAAATAATCTATCGAATCATTCACAATGAGTTCATTTATTTTACGTGCAGTAAGACTCAATGAAACTGACATCTTAAATGAATCATTCAATAGATATGTGTCTTTTTCAAGACATGGGCCACCAACTGGGCCTGCTGTAGGAAGATTTGTCCTGGGGTAATTAATTTTACCGGCAGAAATTACTTCCGAAGCTTTAACATTAACCTGGTTACACATCCGTGCAACTTCATTTGAAATTGCAAAATGTGTATCTCTTTGCATATTATCAACGAGTTTGATCATTTCAGCAGTTTCAATATTAGATACAGGCACAATAGTGGAAGTAACTTTTTCAAAAAATACCTTTGCTCGTTCATGATCAACTAAATTATCAGCCCCAATTATTTGTGGCAATAGGCTAATTTCCTTTAAGGCAGCTCCTTCTAAAGTTCTTTCAGGGCAGAAAGCAAGACTAAATTCCTTATTTGAACTTTCAAGTATTTTTCTAACAACTTGATTCGTCACCCCTAATTTGACTGTTGATCTTAAAATAACAAGATCAAAATCATTTATTGCATTTGCGACTTCAGTTGATGCTTTTTTAATAAAATCCAGATTTGGTGTTAAATTTCCAGTTAGAGGAGTTCCAACAGTTATTATAAATATTCGTCGACCTGTTTTTTTAGGAATTGACTCTCCAAAAGAGAATTTTTTATTTTCGATCACTTCATTTAAAATATCATCAAGATTTTCTTCAAGAAAAAAACTACGCTTTTTATTAAGGTTCGATAACACTAAATCTCTAATCTCGACTCCGTAGACGTTCATGCCTATGTATGCAAGATGTGCGGCCAAGGTTAAGCCAACATAGCCTAAACCAACTACAACCACTTCTTCGTTCTCGGCCTGGGTGCTCATGTATGCTTAGTATAATTAATTTGCTACCTCTTGTTACACAAGACTGATTTTAAATACCAGTGATTGGGGCTCAAGATCGATTCTTCTCGTGAAAAATACGAAATCGGGCTAATTGGTAGCAATTACGGTTACAAGGTATTAATGCCGCAATTAATGGCGATAGAGGGGGTCAGTCTCACTTTTGCGGCATCTGACAATATGAGTTTAGAAATAAAAGAAATTTTAGCTAAAGCTGGCATTAATGTTTTAAACCAACCTGAATTTTTTAACTACGATAATACTAAAGTTATTTTTGTTGCCGTACCGCCAAGTTCACAATTACAAATAAGCAAAAATGTTCTTGAGAATAAAAAAAATTTATACATTGAAAAGCCAGTAGGATTAAATTTTGATGAAACTTCAAAGTTAGAAGAAATACGAAAAGGACAAGACCAAAAAGCATTTGTTGGTTTTCAATTCAGATTTGATCCTGGAATCGCAGCTTTAAAAAATTTGCTTGATAAAAAAATTTTGGGCGATATCATGCAAATTAAAGTTGATTGGCACACAAACGGGACTTCTGCTAATCAAGACGACCTAAACTGGAGACATAACATCAATCTAGGTGGTGGTGTTCATCGAGATTTCTTATGCCATGTTTTAGATTACTTAAAGTGGGCAACAAGTAATTCAATTAGTCAAGAACTACAATATTTAACTCTTGATCCAAAAGTTAAGTCAAATCTCTACAACTTAAGTTTAATTTCAAAGAAAACAAATAGGGATTTTGTTAGTATAAATATTTCAAGAGGCTTCCAGGCTGCTAGCTACTGGGAAATTTTGTTAAAATTTGACAATGGGGAGTTTCTTATTAATTCATCTTTTCCATTTTCAGTTAGTGACTATCGAATTGGAATTAATGGCTCTAAAGAGTTTTCTGTTCTCGCTAAAGACTTTGTAGAGAGTAATAAATTTTTTAATGATTCTTCAAAGCAAGACTTTGCAAGAAATTATGCTTTGAATAGTTATTTCAGAGGCATAATCAAAAATGTATTTGAAGGTAATTCAAACAAACTACCAGATTTAGAGGATGCAAAATTTACGCAATCGATAAGTGATCAAATTCAAGAACAGCTACTTCTAGTTTAAACAGTATATAATTTATCCTATGAAACTTCTTTCGATTGTCATTCCAGTGCATAATGAAGGTGAATACATCTTCGTGACTTTAGATCGTCTAAAAGAAACTGTAAGAACGAATTTTGAATGTATCATCGTTGTTGACTTTTTAGAAGATATAACAATTCCTTTTATTAATCAGTTTAGTGCACAGGATCCTAGGTTCTCTTATTTACTAAATGATCTAGGTAGAGGTCCGGCCTTGGCTATAAAAAAAGGAATAATTAATTCCAAAGGAGACGCTATAGCAATAGTAGCGGGAGATGGAAGTGATGATGTGAGTCAAATTGATGATTTGGTACATTTAATTGATAGAGGAGTTGGAGTAGCTGTTGCATCGCGGCACGTTCAAGGTGGTCAGCTGGTCGGTTCACCTTTTATAAAAGGCTTTTTAAGCAAAGTCGCCGGAATCGTTCTGTATTATTTTGCAAATTTGGGTACTAGAGATGCAACTAATAACTTTAAAATTTACAGTAGGTCTTTTTTAAAATCAGTAGCTATTGAATCAAAACACGGATTTGAAATAGGCTTAGAACTTACTACCAAAGCAAAACTTAATAACTGGCTAATTGCTGAGATCCCAACAATATGGATAGAGAGGTCTGAAGGAAAATCTAATTTTCCGCTATTGAAATCTCTACCAAGATATATTTATTGGTTCATTAAGTCACTGTTTAGGATTTAGTCTATTATTCTTGAACATTTATGAAAGACCAAAATATAATTCTATTGTCAAAAATTCGCCTGCAAATTCACCTTTAAACATAAGTAGTTTTAGTCAAAAAGGAAATGAACAGATTTACTTTAGGCGTTGACTTAACTATTGAGTTTGTTGGAATTATTTTTATGCTAATGTTATCGGATCAATGTAAATTTTCGTAAACAATTGCATTGGATAACATCATTTAGTTGGGGCCTTTAGCTCAGTCGGTAGAGCAACGGACTTTTAATCCGTGGGTCGTCGGTTCGATCCCGACAGGGCCCACTTTGATTTTATTAAATAGTCGAATTTCTTCGTCAAAAAATAAATTAATGACTCCTAACAATTGATCTTGTTAGCCACCATCAATTGATATTAATTCAAGATTGCTATAAGTTTAAACATCGTGTTTTCGATTATGGCTATTGAAATTGTTTTAGCAGTAAAGACTGGCATTGTAATAGACATCGGTGACAAGCTAAAAGCATACTTTTTCTTTAAATTGTTCCGGCGCTTTGCCAAATTCAATAAATTTAATTGATCAGCAAATTTTTCTGGCCAACTCTTTGTTACTCTTCTAAAATTCCAATAAATATTTCAGTAATACTAAACTATTTTTTCCGTCCATGAGATAGGTGTTTGACTCGTAACAAATTCTAATGGAAGATGATAATTAAATTCCTTTTGCCCTCGAAGTTTTATGTACTCTATTAGTTGTTGGAGCCCAGATTCCAGTGACGTAGTAGTTTGGTAATTTAACAATTTTCGCGCACGCTCTGCACTACAACTTGCATTTTTAACTTCTTGAGGCCTGCCAGGCAAGTAAATTGGCGACATTTCTATTCCCATCAAATCCATAATCTTATTTGCAAGTTCTTTAATTGTTATAACTTCTTCATCAGGACCAACGTTAATCACCATTCCATCAGTGACAATTGATTCACATGCTCGCATCAGTGGGTTTGTAACATCGTCCATAAATGAAAAACATCGCGTTTGTAAACCATCCCCATAAATAATTGGTGGTTTTCCCTGCAGTAATCTATTTATCATAATTGAGGCTACATTTCTGAATGGATCATCATATTTCTGCCGCGGCCCAATTATGTTGTGTGGGACGAGAATTACATAACTCATACCATGTGTCTCAGCAATATTTTTTATGAATAGCTCAGATGAATACTTAGCGATTCCATAAGGATCTTGGGGATTTGGGACCATATCTTCTGTAAACGGCAAATTTTTTTGCGATCCATATCTTGCCATCGAGGATAAATAAACAATTTTTGGGACATTATTTTTTATACATGCACTCATTACATTTACAGTAACTTGTACCGTATTCCGTACCACTAGTGAAGGAGAAAAAACAGAGAGTCCTTCATAGGCAGTGCAAGCAGCATGAATTACTAGATCCACCCCAGAAAACTTATCTTGTATTGAGGTTAAATCGTCAAGATCTAAGTTAAAAAAATCGACCTGACTTGGTACGTTATCTAAAAATCCTCCTATTAAATTGTCAATTCCTACCACCGAATAGCCTTTATCAATGAACGCATCCGCCAAATGTGATCCCATAAAACCTGCTACACCGGTTATCAAGACTTTTTTCATATCAAACTATCCAAATCTCTATACAAATTCATGCTAAATAATAGCATAAGGCGAGAAACGTATTTTTCAAAAACAGAAATTTTCTTGGGGTCACAAAGTATAATACTGACTGCTTCATGCTGACAATGTATGCTGATTGTCATGATGTTTATGATCAATTAGATAACCAAGTTGGAATAGGGGAATTAAGAAAACATAGATCTGAATATTACTTATTCTGCTTATTCTGGAATATTTCTTGAGTGGAATAATTCTTAGCATAGTAGCCAGAAAAACTTGGACAGTTGATCAATGTAAACAAATAATTTTCTTTTCATAATGTTGAAAAGTTGGCAAGATTTAATTTATTGGCCCCAGGTGGCTCTCAAATTGGTAAAAACAAAAATTATTCATAATCCAAAATCTGATTGGGATCAAAAATTTCTACCGATATCATCAATGTAGGTTTCTATTTCATCTCTATTTTCCATCAATAAACACCTCTGAAGGGTTAATCTCCAATTTTCTGCGGGATAAAGTTCTAGGTCATTAATGACTTTAAGGGCCGGTAGATCAAACATTCTGGATTTCGCTCCATTTCCGAAGACATATTTTTTCTCTATGAATATCCAATTGAAAAGAGAGTATTTCCCCTTTCCAAGCTGTAATTTTGTGTCAAATTCATAAGATGAATCATGAATTAAGCCATCAGAATAAACAGAAGGTGGAGTAAATCCATAAAAAGACTCAAATCTAAAAGTCATATCAGAATCTTCTTCACCAATGCCCAAAAGCCGTTCGTCGAACCAACCAATGTCTTGAAAAACCTTGGATTTAATCGCAAAATGACTCCAGCTCAAATTAAGCAAGCAAATTCCATCAGTTGTTGCTTGGTGCACAATATTGTCCAATGTAGACACGATTGTTTCGCGATTTACAATCAAATCATCGTTAAGAACTACAGTGATCTCTGCATCACCTGACTGAATCGATCGGTTCCAAACTACAGACAACCCCCTAAAGGTAGAAAAGCAAACTGGACTGACCCCTTTAAATTTAGAAAGATTTCCTAAAAACTCTTTTCGGAGATCTTCATTAAAGTGGCTTTCAAAATCTCCATTTACTCCGACGATAATCTCCTGCTTAACTCCCGCGTTTCTCAATTCATTAATCAATGGTAAGCAGTCAGAAAAAAAACGCTTAGAAAATGTAGTGATCACAATTTTAAAATCTTTATTCTCAAGATTCAATTTTTTAGAACTCAAACTTACGTTTGGTTTAGTCTGATTTCCTCTGGAAAATCTAACTAAAAGTATTCCAACTTTAAAACAGAATTTA
>Ga0209550_10005848_pt1 | contig 11505 bp, 7 predicted proteins | sample LauGreSuBDMM15SN_2_FD_187567 | JGI IMG/M metagenome (GOLD analysis project Ga0209550, IMG submission 187567) | Freshwater lake microbial communities from Lake Michigan, USA - Su13.BD.MM15.SN (SPAdes) (version 5) | ecosystem: Environmental > Aquatic > Freshwater > Lake | place: Lake Michigan, USA... | reverse complement strand
CGCGCTACAAGACACGGAAATCGCCCTGCGTGTGTACGGCCGTGGCTCCTTCCACCGCACAGAAGGCTAAATCACCCAGGATAATACTCAGAGGCGTCGAAGCTTGCCGTGCCCAGTCTTTCATCCACTGGCCCTGCGCTTTCGCGTTCAAGGGCTGCTCGCCCCTTGGCAGTCACGTCCGACACCTTGGGCGCAAGCAGCCGTTCATAGTAATCGAACCAGAGGTCGACCTTGATCAAGTTGAGCGAGGAGGTTGCACCACCGCCTCCGTGGAGTAAGTCGACCACAGGAGCCCCAAAGGCGGGCCATTGTGCGTTCGCCTCATTGGTCGCGTCGGCTACCCGTTGCCGCTGTGTCGGCCCAGCATCCGTCCAAGTCGGATGGAATTCGCGCCGGATGGTCTCGAGCAGCAGCTGCAGCCACACGCGCCAGAAGCGCTGCGAGTAGCAGTATCGAGTGCAGTCGCACCGGATCGCGCTGCCTTCGCTCACCTTGTGGGCTGCTCGACCCATCTCTGATGCGGACGGCGACTCTGCGACGCCGATGGCACGAGGACCGTTGGCTTCATCGAGTCGGTGCTGCCTGGCCTCCACACGCGCACTGCAATCCTGGTGGTGCCAGCCGTACCGAGGCGCGAGGAAATCCTTGACCCAGAGCACACGAACTGCGGAATGCGAGGCCGAGAGGTTGCGCAGCAAGCGGTCGAGGCGAGACGGTCCGATGGAAGCAGGGCGCGGCATGCATCGACAGCCAGGGCCCGCCTTGGCGGGAGGTTGTGCGGAGTCGCGGAGCTTTGTTGCAGCGCCGTCCTTGCCCAACATGGCAACCTGACCTAATATGGGACCGTGGCCAAGTTCTGGTTCAGCCCGTGGCGTCGCCTGTGTCCACAGCTGCTGTGGGGATGCACGCGGCGACGCTTGGTGGAAGATGCTCATCTTTCCATGGCCTGAGGTCGCGTGTGCCTGCAGTCTCGCAAACACCTCGGCGAGCTCCGACGCGTATCCCGGCGTCACAAGCGAGTCGTGCTCCGTCTCTGGCGGAGGCGCCAAGCTCACAATCGCCACGTCAGCATTGGCTAGTAACCGCTCGAAGTGTTCGCGCTCGTACCGCTCGTCGTGGAGCACATGCCATCGCGGCCCATGGAGTGACGCATCCGACGCGACCTCGCCCAATCGATAGCGCGGGCGCGACGGATCGGCGGGCTGCCCGGCGGACGCGCGAACCACTTCCCAGTCCACGAAGGACGCAAACTCGGGCACGTAAAAATGCCGGAGCTCGCAAGCGATGGCGTCCAGCGCTTGCCTTAGGAAAGGATCAGACGCGAGCACGCCGACTCTCGTGCGCATGCCGCGCGGGAGCGCCGCGAGAACCGAGAACACACCCTCTCCACGCGGGTCCCAGTTGGTTGGGAGTCGTTCTCCCGCCTTCTTGTCTCCTTCGATGCTCTGCCGCAGCGGCTCGAGCTTTGAGAGTTGCTTGATACTGGGCGTGATAATGGTCCCGTTGAACCTTGTGAGCGGCAGCGGCGAGCAGAAGATATCAGGATAGACCAGCGGATCGAGGACGCAAGCGCCACAAGTTCGCGGGACATGAGGTGGGCCGGGCTGGGCATCCTCATTGCTCCGATCCAGATCCAACTGCGGCCGTAGGTAGTCTGTGCCCGGCCGGAGCCAATGTGCGTACCGTGCCGGATATCGCGCCGGGGTCATACTTTGGGTCACTTCTGTGAGGTTTGGGACAACATCCACGGCCCACCACCAGCGATCTGGAGGCGTGCTGGCATAGCCCATGCCGTTCATGTCCTCCCAAAGCCGCAGGCGCATGGCCTCGATGACTGACGGTGGGGGTTGCGCCGACATGAGCCACGCGCCGGTCAATTCTGTCGCGACGATCAGAGCGAAGAAGTAGATGAACGTTGAGGAGCGACGACGGTCGCACTCCCTGGCGAGTGCATCTTCTACGCCCTGGCGAGTGGGAGCGAGCGGAATATCCATCGCGCCTCTCCCGTTTCCTGCACCACAAAGGACCGAGTCGCTCAAGGCGCTCACGCACCACCTGGCCAGATCGAGCGACTGCACCACGTCGCGCACACGCAGACTGTGCTCAACTCGTGGACCACAAAAAATGGGTTGCGGAAGTTGTTGCGGATTAGTGTGAACTATGATGTGAATATTGTTCGTCTCTCGTGGTCCCTACGTTAGCGGAGCTCTCCCAACTCTGGGTCCGCGACTCTTCTGTGCTGATTGCATTCTGATTGCCGTGTTTCGATCTCCATGATGGTGCCGTGGTACGCTCTGGCGGCACTCTCGTGCTTGCCACCGCACGACGCGTCCATCGTGCAAGCATTTCTGCGCTGGCAACATATTCCACAGCAGCCTATCGTTCATCGATACACGGTCCCAGCAGATAGCGGGGGATTGCGACTCACAAAGGTGGCCGCAGGCGCCTTTACAGCACTGGGCTCAAAGTCACAGGCGGAGTTGGCAGTGGGCCGCGGCGTGCTCAAGCTCAACGGAGTGGTCGTCGAGAAGAGTCGAAAAGTTCATACCGGCGATGAGCTGTCGTACGAGCTGCCAACGGGAACAGTCCTCACGCCCGAGAGCCTTGCCTACCGCGCCCGCTTCACCGAACACCTGCAGATGCAAGGTCTGCGGGCTGTGTACGAGGACGATGACATGGCCATCGTGTACAAACCGCCTGGCATCCACACCAAGACTGGGACGAACGCCAAGTTCGGAGCCTTAGAAGACGCTCTCCCCGCGATTCTGACGCCGTCAGCTAACTCCGACGCACTGCCCTCCCCGCTCGTGATGCATCGCCTCGACGTGCCGGTCGCTGGCCTATGCGTCACGGCCAAGACACGAGCAGCCGCGCGCTCGTTTGCGGCACAGTTCGAAGGGCGTCGTGTCACCAAGGTGTACCATGCGCTGTGCGTGGGCGAGCCGCCGATCGCCTCCAAGGAGCTCGTCACCGTGCCGGTAGGCGGTCTCCCAGCGGAGTCGTCGGTTGAGGTGCTTGAGGTGACCCCGCACAAGCAGTGGGGCTGCCTCTCGACGTTGCGGATGACTCCGCACACGGGGCGCACACATCAACTTCGCGTGCATGCGGCAAGCCTCGGCACTCCCATTGTAGGTGATGACCTGTACTGGCCTCTCGCAGAGGAGGCGCGGGCGGCGCGAGAGGGCGTCGAGGCCCTCCCGCCGCTACGTAAGAGCGGCGGCCTCTTCCTCCAATCGTGTGCGGTGACGCTCGAGCGGCCGCACGATGGTGGCTTTCTCACGGTCATGGTGGCCGAGGCTGCCAAGTACGGCGCCCTCCGCATGCGCGCTCTTAGGGGGGCGGCGTATGATGATGAGCTCGGGCTCGCTGCCGACGGAGAGGGCAGAGAGTTCGCAGGAAGACGAGATGGAGGTGCTGGCTGCACTGGACTCAGCGCTATAATAGAGTGATTTCGGGTCGGCTGTCTTTAACACCGTCTAGAGATTTCGCGCACGGGCATTCACGGTACCTGAACAATGGGCCCGAAAAGCCCCTAAGGGTGAAGTCTGCTGTGAGTTCGGAGGAGCCGCGCACCCAGCGCCCCGTCGTGGCCGTGCGATCGGATTTCGGCGTCAACACCCCACACGACGTCGACCTTTACGGCTCTCAATATGCCGCGTGCGGCGAACCATCGTCGACATAGATTGAATGGATGTGATCTGTGGCTGCGGGCAGACGCCGGCGCCCCCCACCTCAGAGCCCACCAAAATGCATCCAACCCACCGAGCATTTGCGTCTCCAAGCAAGCGCGAGCCCTTCCTTGTGGCTGCTGTAGGTTAGACGAGGTCGCCATGGCCCTGGCCCGTGTGATGCCCGTTGGTCGGGTGGGTCGGACGCACTGCTTCGCATTGCCACAGCCACGCAAAGATAAGGGCGCTCGTCGGGATCGCGAAGAGGAAGGCGAGCGCCTTCGAGGTGAGCAGCAGCAGGAGCACGTCGCCGAGGTCCACAATGTTGAGCACCTGCGCAAACACGAAGAGCAGGATCGCGGCCGTCGCCGCGTACACGACGGGCCACCACGAGAGGTGGCACACGTAACACAAGATTTGGCCGCGGCCGCAGAGCGTCTGGCACGGCCGCGGCCCGTCGGGCGCGTCTTTGGCGCAGTGGCAGACGCCCATCGAGGCGCCGGGTACGTCCCACAAGAGCTGCAGCAGCACTGACAGAGTCGTGGGGAAGTCGCGCAGAAGTGCGACCACGGGCTCGCCGAGCACAGCCTTGAGCTGCTCGGCATCTCGAGCTTCGGCACCGGCACCGCCAAGCGACTGGGCTAGGCAGGCCACGAAGAGGGCGAACCCGAACGTATTGAGTAGCAGCAGTTGCCGTCGCTTGAGGGGATACGGATGCTCAGGGTGCGCCACAAACGCAAAGAGCAGCACGTGGTTATTGCGCAGGTAGAAGATAAAGTCGCTGAGCAGGTCGGGAGGCCGCGATCGCACGTGGCCTGTTCGAAATTGCTCCTTCCTCAAGGCCCTTTTCGCTGCCCGCAAGTAATCGTCCTGGCCCCCACTCACACCGCTCGACGGCAGCAGCGTCGTCATGCTCTGATTCCTGTCTTCGCCACGTAGTGACACGCTCAATCTGGCAGTGGGTCCCGTCCGTCCGAAATGATCCTGGCGCGGGAGGTGATCCAGGTCCTCACGCGGCGAGCCCCCATCTTGGCTGCCGTTGCTGCGCCACGTCACCGGTGGTGATCCGAGCTCGTGATTGTCTCGTGGTGACATGTTGTCTCGTGGTGACATGCTGGGTGACGACATGTTGGCACTCTCATCGGCGAGGGTACTGCGCTTCTTCTCGGCCGCTGCGATTCTGGCCTCGTCGACGAGGAGCTGCTGCTGCGATGGATTGTTGCCCATCGCAAAGTTCTGGGAGTGCCCGGTGTTAGTCATGTCAAGTCAAGTCAAGTCAAGTCGAGTCAAGACTGTGAAGGAAACTTGTTGAGGGCAAGATCTCAGTATCGAGAGTCCCCGCACACTGTGAACAGGTCGAGGCTCCCGACTTTTACTCAAGCGAATCGCCCTTTTTAAAATGCACACCTTTTAATGCAGAACGTATGAAAACAGCCGAGCCAGCCTCAGTCACGGCGGGCTCGCTTGACGGTCTTGCCGGCGGTCCTAGGCGCCGCGCGCCCACGCCGCTCGCTTCGCGCGAGAGGAGCGGCAAACGCGCTCCGCCGTGCGCCGCACTGGCAAACGTCCTGGAGCGGTCCGTTACTGATCTCGCCGCAGAGGGCGCACGACCAGCGGGCGGAGCCAACGCGGCACGCGCGGCACGTGCACGTGAAGAAGAACGCTTCGAGGAGCCTCGACTGCCGCGCAGGGGCGGGCATGCGCGGGTCGACGTACGAGATACACATCTCGTCGCCAGCGCGGACGTCACGGACGGCACGGACGACGATACAGCCATCCGCGTCCAGCGCCCACTCCGCATTCGGCTCGCAGTCATGGTTGAACATCGCGACCGAGGCCGAGACGCCCACGCCCACTTCGGCCGGCACGCCCAAGGCAGCGCCCGCTTCGGCCTGAACGACCCCAGCGCTGTCTTGGGCGCTCCCGCCAGAGAGGTCTGCGTAGAGCGTGAGAGAATTCGAACATGCGCGACCCATAAGGTCGGCGGCGACGTCGAGTGAGACGCGCATATGGGCTGGCAGGAAATAGCGGGCTTGCTTGGCCATCTCGCCCAGCGCGCTCCATAGCAACGGCGGCACGGAGCTGCCCGCACAAGACTGCAGCTCGTCTTGTGCCGTCGGCGCGTCCTCGGGTGGTTCGCACAGGGCCCAAATGTCCTCAAGCTCGTCCGCAGCCACGTTGCCGCTTCCCCACCAGATACCATCGGCTGTAACGTACTGCTCATGTGGGCCCGCGCACTCTGCACGCCAGCGAGCACAGAGCATGCGGATGAGCAACCGTAACGAGCGTGTCGAGCGCGGCCTGTCAGACGAGCGAAAGAGCGCCGCGAGAGACGAGCACTCGTCTGAATGTATAAGCCGTGCGTGCGCCGAGCTACCACAGCGTTGGCAAAGGACGGCGCATCCGCACTTGGCACAAGGCACTGCCCGACGAGCCGCCGAAAGGCAAACGCAGCACCGGCTCAGCAACGCATCGTCGTTCGGCACGACCGCGAACGGCAGCGCTCGTACGAGTGTCGTGCCCGCCGCGGTGGGTGCGGTTGCTACGACGCCTCGGCCGCGCCGCGGAAATTCGCGGATCGCGATGGCAGCAACAGCGGGATCGGCAGATGCGTCGTCGACCTCTGCCATCCCCGAGGCCCAATCGCTGTCGTCGTGGCCGCGTCCCCGCGCCCCCGTCTCGATGACGATGTGGGCCGACGCGGCCTTCTAACGCGCGTTCACGCTTTCGACTGTGAATGGTTACATGTACTGTTTTCTGTTCTTCGATTTTCAATCTCCCCCTGGGAAAACGACTTCATTCAGTCGCCCAGCAGGTCAAGCAGGTCGTCATCGCCGTCACCCGTTGCTGCACCTGTGCTGGTAGCAGCAGCCTCGCCCTCGGCTGGCGGAGGCGGCGCCGGCCCACCGACCTCTTCGTCATCGTCGAGGGCGCCGAGGGCGGCTGCATCGGCCGCGGCACAGGGTTTGCATAGGTAGGTAATCTGCTCGACGGTCGCCTGGCTGTGCCCAGTGCATTCCCCATGGCACCAGCGCTCACACTCGGAGCACTGTGCCCACCACTCAGGCTCATGATCGCTACCGCAAAAGCAGGCGGTGAACTCCTCCTCAGCTGCCGCGGCCGTTGCTGCCTTTCCGTCTGTCGCTGGCCTTGACCAAGCTTTCGACGAGGCCTCTGCCTGCACCTTCGAGCCCAGAGAGGCGTCGCTGCCATCCACTGCCCGGGTCACTTGCTGCGCTACCTGACGCTTCGCGGTGAGGACTCGGGCCTTGAGCCTCCGCTTGCGCTCTGCCTCCTCCTCGTCGTCTTCCGAGTCGCTTTGGTATTCAAACCAGAGTGGTGGCACCCATGCGTGCTGTGCCTCATCCAGTGCAGGGTCGGCGGCTGCTGCTGCTGCTCCTGACCCGCCTTCAGCGTCCGAATCTTCGTTTGGCCCCGCGCCTCGCAGTTGCCGTTCCGCACGCACACCATATTCCTCGATGACGCTGTAGTCGACGCGCCGCCGCTTCGCATTGCGCCCGCTGCGCCTGCTGCCCTCGCCATGGTCCCTTGCGCCAGCGTCCTCAGCCCGTGTCTCCTCCTCCTCCTCGTCGTCGATGAAATCGTCAAATTCGTCGTTATGGGCGCGACGCTTCTTCGCACCCAATTTCCTCGAGCCGCCAGCAGCGTTGCCGCCCTTGCCGCTGCTCCTCCTCCTTCCGGCGGCTTTCTTCTTGCCTGGAGGCGGTATGCCTTCAGGGTGTTCAATCAAATCATCGTCGGAGCCGAGATCGTCGTCCGCAAAACCCGCTCTCGCACTGATGGCAAACGATACGTCCTCCTCGTCGTCGTCCTCTTCCTCGCTGCTGCTGTCGTCCTCGTCCTCCTCATCGTCCTCGCGTGGAGCAGGATCCATCTGCTGAACGGTGGACGACGCGCTTGGTTTTGGCTTGGATGGCGGTGGCCGTGTCGGCGGTCTTGCTGGATTGCGCACCACGGAGGGCGCTTGGGCCACGCGCACAGTGAAGTTGAGCTCGCCCTTGCTCAGCTTCGGAGCTTTTGTCGCCGGGGCAGGGGCGACTTGCGCTGGCGCTGGCGCTGGCGCTGTCATTGTGGTGGTAGTAGCTGTGGTGGCAGCATAGTTAGCGCCACCGGCTTGCGCCTTTGCTAGCAGCGCTTCGAAGGCAGCGCCAACGCGTTGGAAGGCCGTCTTCGCTTCTTCGAGATGGCACTTGTCCGGGTGCAGCAACTTGCACATCATGCGAAACGATTTGCGAAGCGTGGGCTCATCGGCATTTCGAGGAACGCCGAGGATCTCGTGCGGCTGCTCGAGTGGGCGCATGGCACGGCCAACCGCCTCTCGCTGCGCCTCTGACATGGACAAAAACTTGTTGACGAAGTCGACGACCGCGGCGGCTCGCGGTCTGAATTTGGCGCAAAGTTGCTGCTGTGAAACACACAACTGACCCCCGAGCACGAGGGCCGCTATCGCAATGGACGGAGGCGTGGCCGACACAGCCTGCTATTACTCAGGCCGTTAATCGGCGGGGAGCGGGGAAGGAGGCGTTTGCGCGCCGCGCCCGCGCGCGTGCGAAGCGTTATGTGACGGACCCCGGCCCATTTTGATGGTCGCCCACACCACACGCACGCGGTGGTGGCTGGTGCCACATCGGGCCGGTCCGGCCGGCAGACCGCGCGCGTGTGGGTTGAGGGCAATGTGTGTGTCTTGTGTCTTGAAGAGTGAACAGTTTGAACGCGCGGTGAACGCCTATGCTACGACCCGGTCTAGGGCTTCGTAGGAGTCCTCGGAGTCCTCGTCGTCAGTGTGCGCGTAGGCCGGTGGGACTAAGCGCATGTGCTCGGTCGCAAGTCGTCGAGCTCGCATGAAGTCTTTGGGGAGGATCTCCTTAGGCTGGAAGACGCCGCGGATCCGTACCGCTACGCCATTTGCTCCATCAGCAGCTTCGGGGAGCGGAGTCAGCCCATCCCGTGGGCGATGCGGTGGTGAGCGCACATCGTGCACACCAGGCTTCGGCTTGGCAGATCCGACGGTGTCCACCAGGTCACGCAACGCCCCATCGCCCAGCTGATTGTGCTGTAGGAGTAGTCGGCGCAAAAGTGGCATTTCGCCTTTGGCGATCGCTGCAACAAGTGGGGCCACAGCTGTTATACCGTTGCGGACGAGCCCAAGCTCTTCGAGCGCAGGTAGCGCCCCATCTCCCAAGGGGCCTGCGAGCGCTGCCACTCCTGCGTCGCCAAGCTGATTGCCATCAAAGCTGAGGAGGGTGAGCGCAGACAGTCGTTGGCCGCCGGTGATAGCTTCGGCGAATGCGCGCGCACCAACTGCGCCGATGCGGTTTTCGCTCAATCGCATCACGCGCAGCGATGAGAGCGCACCGCTCTTCACAGCCGCGCCGAGCGACTGCATCGCTGGGTCGCCAAGCTTGTTGAGTGAGAGGTTGAGTTCGCGCAGCTGTGGCATTGAGGCGCCGGCCAGCGCGCCTGCGACACTGCTCGCACCCTCGTCGCCAAGACTCTTCTTGCTCAGATTGAGCGCTCTCCCACGAAGGTCTACGTCGCAGCCACCGTGTAGGACCACACGTGACACCGCCCCGCTACGGCAGGCACGGCACGCTATGGTAGCGAACGCAAAGGCAAGCTGCACAGAGCTTGTGGCGTTGATAAGGCCACGAATGTCCAAGATGTTGCGTGAGGCGACGGCCGTACGCAACCAACGCGCATCCAGTCGGTCGAATGCGCCTACCCGAAGCTCCTGTAGATGCTCGAGCTTCAAGATCGCATCGGCAGCTACCCTCAGGCGAGTGACTGGCTCGTGCGCAAGCAGCTGGCCCCAGCGCAGCCCTCGCAGCCATGGTGATAAAGCAGAGCGAAGGCGCTTCTTGCAGCACGCGAGGGCTAGTGCTGAAACGAGATCGCCGTACCCAGCTGCAAAACAAAGTGATTTGTCGAATTCAACAGCCAGCCAGCACTTGCCCATCTGTGGCTCATAGTACTTACCCATCTTTGGCTCATCGGCTAGGCTGGCTGTGGCTGGTGGCACTGCTGCAGTTGCAGGCGCAGCCCAAGGAAGTGCAGTCAGCCACGCGGAAGTGCCATCAGTTGGTGGCTGCTCGACATTGCTCTCAGATGATGGGACTTCCGCAGTTGCAGGCGCCGCCCAAGAATCGACTGCGGTTGCCCAGAAGCCAAAGAACCCTTTACTCTCGAAGGGTGCTGCTGCCACAGGCGCATCGACTGTCTCTGCGTGGTTGGGTATGCCCAACGGAGCAGCCCGTCGTTCGCCCTCGAATTCTGACGGGGCCGCCGCAGGAGCTGACGCTGCAGCTGGCTCGCTCGACGCGCCGACCCAAGCCGACGGGACGTGGATGTCATCCAAGACGGCTGAGAAGACCGCCCTAGGATTTGTAATCCACCAAAAGACCATGCTAGCAGTCGAGACGAAAGTGCTTTGGTTCACCTTGGGCTTGCCACCGTGAGCACCTGCCTCTTTCTGCTGCCTCCCAAGGGTCAGAGCTGTGGCTGGTGACGACGACCGAGTAGCCTCTTCGATGTGGGCGCTGATGACCTGCAAAGCCTTAGAGGACGGCAGGGGACGGAGCGTGTTTGGAGGTGTCGTTCGTTGAGCTGGCTGAGTCACGTTCTCCGAAGACTGGTCTGTCAACTGTCGGCGAGATGCTGTTGGCTTTGAATATGCTCCCTGAAGCACGCCTTGCTGGACAGCAAGTGATTCCGAAAATCGCACGGTATGCGCTCTTGACGGTGCTGGCAGTGGAGCCGGTTCTGGTAGGTGCATCGCAGATGTTGGGGCAGGAGTGTCGGGAGCAGGAGTATCGACTGCAGGTGACACAGCTGTTGACTGAGCGAGAGTGCGCACCTCCTCCTCCTCCACCTCCATCTGATAGCGCTCGAGCGACTCGAGCTCGGCTATTTTGAGCAGGTGGCCGCCATTCATCTTCCGCAGCAGCTCGTCAAGATCGGGCGTCTCCGTTGCATACGGAACTGAGAGGCCCTTGGCCAATCCCGCCTGCTTGTTTAGCTGTGGTGGAGTCACGGTTTTCCACGATTCGACAGGTTGATCTGACTGGAACGAGGTGGAGTCTGATCGTGTGTGCATAGTGTGCTGGTCTTTAAGCCATCGTTTTATAGAGTCTTCGAGAGCGTAGCACAGCATGCCCTGGACTGTGCGTCCGCACTACGGCCACTCAGTTTGGACGAGCGCATTGGTGCCGAGCTATGCCAACACGAGCGGATGCGACCGGGATGCGGGCTTACCAACGGCCAAATTGATAGAGTTTTTCCTGCAATGTCAGTCCGTCAGTTTCGTCGCGGTCCCCCCCTCACCACGCTTCTCCTTTTCTAGGAAAAGGTGGAAAGTCGACCCCCACGGGATGTGGTCAACTGCGAGTTTGTCACTGAGCGTCTGCGGGTGCCGCGGGCTCGAACTAAAATCTAACGTAAAATCAGAACAACAAGACCAATTGCCGAAGACCGACCGAAGTGCGAAGAACCCGTACCCGAACCACTCTTCTTCTCGCCTCTTCTTCGAAGAACCCGTACCCGTAACTACCGAACATCAAGTACATGACCCCCCAGCAGGGCGCCAAGGCTTGCGCCAAGGCAGGGCTGACCCCGCCTGCCCGCCGTCGCTGCGAGCCGGCGCGCCGGCCGCCGGGACGATACAATTCTCGAGTCGTCTGGGATCGGCATGTCGTGGCTGCCTTAGATCGGAAGGGGGCGACTTAAGTCTGGGCCCACTTGAGTCGGTGGACGGTGCACTGGTCGACTTGACGACGGCGGCGGGCGCGGGGGCGGCGCCGCGGGCCCGGGCGTGCGGGTC
>Ga0209550_10005847_pt1 | contig 11507 bp, 11 predicted proteins | sample LauGreSuBDMM15SN_2_FD_187567 | JGI IMG/M metagenome (GOLD analysis project Ga0209550, IMG submission 187567) | Freshwater lake microbial communities from Lake Michigan, USA - Su13.BD.MM15.SN (SPAdes) (version 5) | ecosystem: Environmental > Aquatic > Freshwater > Lake | place: Lake Michigan... | reverse complement strand
ATATATTATATATTATATATTACTTTAAATTATAATTTAAATTTATTGTTTATTAAATCAATTAAATTATTTTTCACACGCTTCTATAGATAGATTATCAAGAATAAATTCACGAGGTCTATAATTTCCAATATTTTCTTTAAGTTATTTTACAATATGTTGTTTTTTGAAATTTAAGAGTTTAAATATTTGTATAAAAATATTACATATATAAAAATGTTTGAACAAGATTTTGTAATGCTCATTATGAATTGTAAAAAATATGAAAAAAAAGCGCTATTCCAGAAGAGAACCTGGTTGAAAAATATTCCATCCTATTTACGTTACTATCATGTAATTGGGGACGAAACTATGGATACAACTTTTAAATTTGATGAAGAAAATAATATTTTGTGGGTTAAAGTAGCCGATGATTACAATTCTTTACCAAATAAAGTTATTAGCGCTTATGAAGCTATATATAATACTTTTAATTTCAAATATATATTTAAAACAGACGACGATCAAATTCTAGTAAAACCGCAATTTTTTGACACTATTATAAAATTAATTACAACTATGATACCTGCGCCACATTATGGTGGTTATATTGTAGATGTTAAAACACCCTATTTATCTCAATATTATAGATTACATCCTGAGTTACCAGTAAACCTACCTTTATATGTTACAAAATATTGCAGTGGTCGTTTTTATTTTCTCTCCAAAAGCGCTATTTCTAATTTGATTAACAAGAGAGAAAATATTATTAAAGAGTATTTGGAGGATTATGCAATAGGTTTTAATTTAGATGAAAGATTTAAAGAAAATATTTTATCAATAACCACAAATAATTTTTTTACTGATATAGAATTATCTGATTTTCCACGACTAATCAATGAAGGACTAATCTAAATATATTATTTATTATTTAGGAATTAAATAATTGTAGTTTTGGTTGACCATTTGCTATTGAATTCATTTGTCTTTTTAAAAATTCTTCTTTGTTTAAATCTAACATAAGATGTGAATAATTTGTATTTTTTTTTTCTATATCACTATAATCTTCTCTCTGTACAACTGTTAAAGGAACAATTAAAAACCATTTATCTTTTCTTTGTAATTGGAACCAAAATTTATCAATAGCGTAAATAACATGATATCGAGGTTTGGAAATAAGTTTTTTTATACCTTCTCTATAGTTTTGAATTAATGTATCAAAATAATGTCCATTAACTAAATAACCAGTTGTTGTTTGACAACTAGTAACTTGTATACATGTATCATCAATTATTGTATAAGGTGGAACATTATTACCTCCTAATAAAACAACATCCCAATTACTATGTTTCAAAAAAAATGAATTTAATTGATTCTTAAACAATTCAGGTTGTAAAAATGTAATATCATCTTCAACAATAAATATGTGGTCCCAATTATTATTTTTTGCAATCTCTAAACATTTTAAATGACTTATACTACATCCTAATGCTCCATTTGTTAATTTAATGGCATCAAATCTATCTGCTTTTATTCCAATATTAGATAATTGCGCCTCAACATATTCTTTTCTATCTGGTCTTGAAGATAAATTAATATAAAAAGCGTGTTTTATATCTGAAATACTATTCATATTTATATAATTTATATATTAAGTTTTTAAATTTAAATTATTTTCTCTCAAAAGTATTAAATGCTAAGTAATTTTGATAAGATTGTAATATCTAAAAATATAAAGGATATATGTATTAATGATGTTGATTTAGAAATGAATAAATTAATTCAAATAGGTAATAAAGCAAATGAATTATCATGTAGGTCCCGTATAGGAAATAATATTGTCGATTATTTTACATTTGTTCAAAGACTAGAAACTAAAGGAAAATATGATGTAAATTTTTTTGAATTTATACAAAATATTGAAGAATTTAAAAAGAAAAAATTTATTCAAACTATGTTAACTTATTATAAAGATGTTAAAAATAAAAATGGAAATAAAAATGAATATACAGTTCTTAAAGAGGTATACAATATTTGTATTAGTGCAATAAATATAATGAGACCATTAAATTGCATGGAAATATATACGAAATATAAATCAAAACGTGTGTTAAATTTTTGCGCTGGATGGGGTGGTTCGGCAATTGCTTCAGCTGCGTTAAAATTAGACGCATATTATGGTATAGAAATTAATACTGATTTAAAAACCCCTTATGAGAATATGGTTGCATATTTGAAGACAAAATGTACAACATATTTTGATATACAAATTTGTGATGCAGTTAATTTTAATTATGAAACAATGCAATACGATACAGTTTTTTCATCACCACCCTATTATTTTATTGAAAAATATGCGAACAATTTAAAATATAATTCAAAAAAAGATATGGATGATAATTTTTATAAACCATTATTTACTAAAACATATAATAGTCTACAAATTGGAGGTTATTATATAATAAATGTATGTAAAGAAGTGTATAATAATGTATTAGTGAAAATATTTGGAGATGCACATGAAAGTTTTCCACTTAAAAAATCAAAACGACAAAATAATCATACAGAAATGGTTTACGTTTGGCATAAAATAATTTAGAATGTGCATGATTATAATATTTAATAAGCACCACCCATACCTATTCTGGCACTTGCTTGTGCTCTTGGTTTTACACCTATATAATTAGCGTATTGTGGTGAATATTTATTAACACCACTAAATCTATTTTGTTGATATAAATTAGGTGGTTGTTGATGATATAAATTAGGCGGTTGTTGTTCTTCTAAATTATCATATTCTTTTTTATTAAAATTATTATACACATCCTGATTTATTTCCTTTATGGTATCTTCTGAAATTTGTTTTATTAATTCAGGTGGTACTTGTTTACCCATTGATATTAAATATTTCGCTACATTTTCTTTTTTCTCTCTAGTTGTAGGGTAATAAGGAATATTAGACCAATCATTTGTCGTGACTACTGTTTTTTTCGTTTCTTTAATTTTATCTGGATTTATTATTTTTCTTTTTGGTTCTCTTAAATCATAATTGTAATATTCTTCCGAACCAAAAGGAATATGTGTCATAAATGTTGATATATTTATAATTTGTATTCTAGAATTCTCAACAATAAAATAATTATCATTTGGGTTTTCTGATTTTTCATCTATAGAATATTTAAGTTGACTAATTGTCCTTAAACCATCTATACCATTATCATTTTCTCCTCTCCATGGGTCTTTTTTTGATATGATTCTGGATATTCCGTCAAATAATTGTAGAATTTCGGGACTACCTATATTATAAAATACACTTCTATCTATTTTTAATCCTACTCTTTCACATCTTTTCTGTAAAACATTATCTTCCATTCCCCAACCCCAAAAACAAGGAAATCCATTCGTTCTTTCAAAGTCGGATCCCTTCATTACCACTATACCACCTAAAGCGTACTTATATCCATAATAATGTTTTACTACACCGTGTGTTGTTTCATAATCAAAAATTTTATAAAATGGTATTGTATCAACATCATTAAATATAAATGTTATATCTTTATAATATTGTGGATATTTATTTTTAACTGCTAAAAATCCTATATTCTTCATAGCACCTCTATTAAAGGTTCTTGCATCACATTGATGAGAGAAATATATTTCATAATCATCCTTTTCTTCAAGAATAAAACTCATATATTTGCTAAAAAAGAATTTTTGTTGAATACGATTTCTATAAGGAACAATAAAAACACGTTTGGGAACAACTATTTCTTCGTTTAAATTAGACATTTATATTTTTATATGAAGTTTTTATTTTTTTAATTATAACTATTATAAAAGATATTTACAAATATATTAAAGCAATAAATAGTAATAATATAATAATGTTGTTTTATTTTATTATTATGATTTGTTATATAAGTGCGTTTGATATAAAAAAAAATGCACATAGTTGTTCTTCTTGTAAATGGTTTATTCCTGATAAAAAGGGTTTAAATGATTATGGTTTATGTAAAATGTTTAAAAACAAATATGGATATGAATATAATAACAAAGAAAATGTAGTATATGAACTTGCTAATCGTTGTAGAAATAATGAAAATATGTGCGGACGAAAAGGTTTCTTATTTGAACCAATATATAATGATGAATTATTTGCAAATTTTGAAGAAAGTAATCACGATTTTTTTGAAACTGAAGAATATAAAACAATATCTGAATTGTTAGAAGAATATGATTATATAAATAATAAATGTTGTGGTGAAGTAAATGAATCCGACGAACTTGAAAATATTGAAAGAGATTTAATGAATATACTTAAAAGATTAAAATATTATTATGATAAATTTAATCGATAATTTTCATTTTCTAGATCTCATAATTTTACACCGCTATATTGCATTTAATATTATATATTATATATTATTATTTTATAAGTTCTAAATTATATTTTTTTAATATGGCAATTGGTATTATATTTTCATCCTTTGAAATTTTTTCCAATTTCTTATAACATTTATTGATTGTAACTTCACTAGTTTCACTTACATTTTTTATATCTCTTTTACTTATATTTAATTTACATATTTGAGCAATAAAATATACAACACCGGCTGCAATAGAAGGTGGAGTGTTTTCAGGCATGACATGCATTTTTTCTATTTTCATTGATATGAATTGGCATAATTTTGTAAGTTCATTATTTATATTTAGTTTACTACAATATCTTTCTATAAACGCTTCTGGTTTAGTATTACCAAAATTTGTTTTTTCTTTATTATCCATATCCTTTTCTAAATTATTTATAATTGATAATGCATTTTTACAACCTTTTGTTGCACTAGTTACATCAAGATGAAATATTGTAGCAATTTCTTTTGCTGTTCTAGGATAATTATTTACTCTACATGATAAGTAGATGGACGCTGCCAGAATACCATCTCTATTGTCACCTCTAAATGTTAAATCATATTCAGATATTTTTTTATGATATACAATTGCATCATCTACAATCATTTTAGGTATTCCTGAATTTTGCGCCATAATTGTAATAGTTTGAAAGTCGTCATATTGCGATTTTTCTTTATAAGGCATAGATTGCCACTCCGTATATCGTCTAATTTTGCGCATTTCATAAGTCATATACCCATTACACAATACTTTACAACCATATGATGATTCTTCTAAAAGTGGATTTATTGGCATACCACAACGTGTAGGATCTGAATTTTGATTATCGTCTGCACCATAATATCTCCATTCAGCGCTCTGATCAATTAAATCTTTATAAATTATACCACATTTTGAATTAGTACATGTTAAGAAACCTTCTTCTGAAAAGGCTAAATTACTTTCACACCTTTCACAAAATTCCCTATTTCCAGAACCATAAATACATTCTAATTGAACCACCTTTTTATTTGGATTTTCTATTTCTGCATCAAATATATTCCATAATTCAGTCTTATTTATGTTATTATTTTTGCGTTTTTGACTTTTATCTTTGCTCATCATTATATTATCTTTTAATAGATAATATAATTTTAATTCAATTTTATTTATATTTTTATTTATAATTATTTATATTTTTATAAGATAGTATAATATATGGGAAATATTGCATCATCTACTTCAAATAAGTCTGCAAATAAAGAATTTGAAAATTTTTATGACATTGTTGATTTTATAGCAACTTATTATATTTTAACTATGGATTTTAAAAGTTTAAGCAAACTTTCAGAAAAAGAGTATTGTGATAAATTGGTTATTATTACATCTGATATTTTTCAAAAACATTTTAATGATAAAGAAATTACATTCCTTGCACAAAGAGTTAAAGGAGGTGTTGAAGTCAATGAAATTAGTAAAGAAAGAGTAATGTTTATTAATAAGGATAATTTAGATAGTTTAGATATATCAAATGATGCACAAAAAAGTATAAGAAAAAAAAGAGTATGCATAGGAATTGCTAAGTTTTATGTTAAAATAGCTCATATTTTCGCAGCTATTGTTATGACTATCAATCCTATTTATACATATAAAGATAATGAAGGTAAAACTGTCAAAACAGGTTTATTAGAAAAAGACAAAATTCCTAAAAATGTAAAAAGAAAATTATATAAATTAAATATTTGCGATAACAGAATTAGAGCACTTAAAAAAGGAGAACAATATGCGGAAACTACTAGTGATGTTTCTATACAACCTAGAGTTTGTGATATGAATACCAGTAATAATGGTCTTGAAAAATCCTTAGCAGATGAACCTGGTATTCATGAATTAATGAAATTATATCTAGATGATAATTATGATTATTCTACTGGAAGTTTTACAGGAATGTCTGAATCAACTAAAGCGCTATTTATGAAAGATTTAAAAATATTTTATACTGCATTTACTGGTAATGAAACAATGCCTCCTGAAATTACTAAGTTTAGTGATATTAAATTGAGAGATTATAATAAAAAACCAGGTTGTCAAGGAGAGAATTCTACATTAAGAAGTAAATATACTCTTAATAGAAACGATGATTTTTTTATTAAGTACGCTGAAAATACAAAAAAAATGATACAAACTGCTGCAGATAATCAAACAAAGTTATTATCAGTTATTAATGATCTATTTATATTTGTTAGTAATCCATATTCAGATAAGAAAGTAATTAAAGTAAATCCTAATTTAACAGAGGAATCATTACAAAAAGTTGTTGAAAAAACAAGAAGATTAATTATAGATTTATATGTTAAATGTGAAACAGACTATGTTAACGGTGTTAAATTATATGAAGCAATAGTTGAACAAAAAATATTAGAAACTACACAAAAACAAATAGAAACCTTAAAAAATGAAGCAAATAAAATTATAGTTGAAACAAAACAATCCTTATTACCTATTAAAAAAGATGCGGTTGTAATTGCATCAGGGTCTTCTAACACAATAATTGCATCAAATAATTCAATACCAACTACAAATACTAGTTCATCAAGTACATCAATTAGTAATAAAAGTTCATCAAGTAATAATACTAGTTCATCAATCCCAAGTACAAGTAATAATACTAGTTCATCAAGTTTATCAAGTACATCAATTAGTAATAAAAGTTTATCAAGTAATAATACTAGTTCATCAATCCCAAGTACAAGTAATAATACTAGTTCATCAAGTTCATCAAGTTTATCAAGTAATAATACTAGTTCATCAAGTTCATCAAGTAATAATACTAGTTCATCAATCCCAAGTACAACTAATAATGAAACTATAATTGCTTCAAATAATTCAATACCAACTACGAGTACTAGTCAAACAAATACAAAAAATTCTACAATTTAATTTTAGAAATAAATGTTACTAATTTATCAATACATATAAGTAATAATATATGAAAAATTGGGAAAAAAATTAATATTATTAAAAAAATATACAACTCATAAATCATTTATAAAGTTATAATAATATCATTACCATAACTTTATATAGTTTCAAATTATTATTTATATAGAACCAAATAATTTGCGTGCATTGAATAACGCCTGCTTTTTCAAACTTTCTCTTGCTGCAACAATAGAACCTGTTTTAGATAATGTTTTTGTCGCAGCCGAAATAGCAGTAGTCCATTTTTTCCCTGTTTTAACTCCTTTATTTTTCCTAAATTTGGAAACATTCTTTCTTGGTTTGCGGTAACGTCTTGTTGCCATTTATATATTAATGCGAAATTAATATATAAATATAATTAAACAATATTACGCTTAAGTGCGGGAGGCAGCAGCAGCGCGGGAAGCAGCAGCAGAAGCAGCGCGACCAGCAGCAGCAGCGCGAGAAGCAGCAGCAGAAGCCATACGACCAGCAGCAGCAGCGCGGGAAGCAGAAGCACTTCTGGAGGCCGAAGCAGCGCGGGAAGCAGCAGCCGAAGCCATACGGGAAGCAGCAGCAGCGCGAGAAGCAGCAGCACTTACTTGACGAGCAGCGCTACGTCCGCGAGCCATGCTACGTCCGCGAGCCATTGATCTTGATCTTGAACGGTGAGAACGACGACGTTGAGATTTTGCCATTTATATATATATATTACAAAAAAAAAATTCTAAACGCCTGTTTATTTTTTTCTAAATTATTTTAATATTTACCAAACACTACTTAATGAACGCCACCACATTTTATCCCCTTTTTTAACATCGTAAATAGCCCTAAATACTTCAGTTCTAGATAATGGAACATTACAACGATATTTATCTAAAGGATGTGGATTTGTTTTTAATTGCGCTAATATAGCCTTTTTACTAACTTTTTGTCTTGATTGAACTGCAAAAAAAATGAAAAATGCTTCAAATGATAGAGATTGTATTGGTAAAATATCTTGGTTTTTTAATTGAAAATCTCTTAAATATTCTTGACATATTGCTAAACCTGAGATATCTGCTAAATCTTCACCAATACTTGGTTCTGCATCAAAATCTATACCATCATAAGAAGCGTATGTTTCATATTGCTTAATAACATCTTTTTTAATTTTTTTAAATTCCTTAATATCTTTTTCAGTCCACCAATTATTTAATTTTCCAAATTCATCATATTTACTACCCCAATCATCTAAAGCGTGAGACATTTCATGTGCAATTGTAAATCCTATACGAGATAAATTATATTCTAAACCTCTTTCATCTAAATCTAGAAACGGCTTTTGTATGTATCCTAAAGGTATATATATACCATTTTCAGAAGGTGTATAAGATGCGTTCACTACATACGCCTGTGTACCTACAAATTTTGGTGGGGTTTGTGCCCAATCAATTACTGGAATATCTATTAATGGTTTACCGACTAATTCAATAGCTTGAAAATGTCTCCATTGCGACATTTTATTAATATTACCCCAAGGATCACTACTGTCATAATCTAATAAAGGATCTTCTCTTAATATTTCAGGTGATCCTACAGTTAATTTAAAATTATATAATTTTTTTAATGCCTTGACTTTTGTTTGTGGTTGCATCCATTTATTACGTTTAATAATTCTAATAAAAACTCTTTTTAAATCTTCGGCCATAGTTTTTACATAATTAATTGCTTGTTCATTATTATATTTGGATATATATTGGTTTGTTAAAAAGGTATTAAATAAAAATCCCATACCATAAATTGGTTTTATATATTTATCAACTTCTTGTTCTTGTCCTCTTACAAAAAAACCCTGAAAATCATAAAAATTTTTCCAACCTTTTTCGTCCCATCTACATTGTTGACGTATATATAAATAAATCCAATATGTTCTCCATTGATTTGAATTCCATTTTTCTAATAATAATTTTGTTCCACATAATAAGTAGTTAACATTTGATGTGATAAAACTATCAGGAATTTTTTTAAATCCGAGATATTTACAAAATTCTTCCCAATTAAATCCAAAATTTTGTAACGCTTCTTCTTTGCTAACTAAATTATAACCATCATCATCCTGTTCCTTTATTACATTACAAGCCATTGCATTTAATATTTCATATTCTGTATCAAATATATCTTTAACATTAAATTTATGATTTTCACCAAAAGCAATTTCAAATAAATTATTTAAATATTTAAAATATTTTTTTCTATAATTGGTTTTATATTTTTTCTCTTCTTCGTTATCATTTACATCGTCAAAATACACTTCAATATCAATAAGTGTTAATTGTGGTGGTTCTAAATAACATTTATATACTTTTGGATTTTTGTCGTCTGGATTAAGTGACCAAACAAATGGAGAACCAAATGATGTAATTTCATTTCTGTTTAATATTCCTAATCTTTCCCATAAATTTGTTTTAGATTGTAATAATTTATCTATATATTCTAAAACAGTTTTGGCTAAACATCTTGTTTGTTGTGTTGTATTATATGTTTGTAATGATTCATATGCATTTCTAATACATTTCGCTTTTTTTGTATTTTTTGTAGAAGGATTTGTAATATAATCTTCAATTATTTGTATTAGTTCTTTATAAACTTTATCTTGTGTTATTCTAAAATCATCAACTTGAATTATATATTTTTGTTGTTTTGTTAATTCATATTCACTAATCCATCTTTCATTTATGTAGGAATAAAAATCGTTATTTGGTTTAATACCAGAAGGATTTACTGCTTTTTTAAGGTCGCTTACAATTTGTTTTTCTATATTAAAAGTGGATGAAACTATATTAATTTTTTTTTTTTTAAATATCTCTTCTATTTTATCTTCAAAAGTGTTATAAGTATTCGCAGATTTTTTACATAGCGTTGATAGTTGTTCTTGTGATATTTTTTGTCCTTCTTTCTTTTTTTTTGTTGTATTTTTAATTATTTTATTTTTATTATTATTTTTTAATGAAGTATTCATATAAAATAATATAATATTAAATTATTTTTATTATATTAAGTATAAATTATATCCTTATCAATTATAACTTCCTTTGCAATTTTTTTAATGATTTTATTTTCTTTTTCGTAATCATTGTCTCCAGAACCTCCCATAGATTCAATAATAAGTTTATTATATTGATCTGAAAAAGGAGATATACTTTTTATACAATCAGGATGTTTGGCCTTAAATTCTGGTAACAATCGTGAATTTTTATTAGCTACTTTCTTAATAACTTTTCTTAATTTATTTTTATTTTCGTTTTCCTTTTCCCATTTGTCTTCATCTTTAATATACATTACTTCTCTCTTTGAATCGCTACAATGAACAGGTCGTTTATGAATATCTAGCGCTTTTAAATTTTTAATAATAATATTTGAGATTCCTTCTATAAATCCTACTTCTCCTACATTTTCTAAGTCTGAAAGTTGTATTTTGAGAGAATCTATAAAATCTGTTATATTCATTGCATCCTTACATGTTTCATTTAAAAATAAATTCAAATTAAATGTTTTATTATTAGAATTAACGTTGTTTATATTAGTATTACACGTATTATACTTACAAATTTCAAATAGTTTATTACTTTGTTCTACTATGGTTTTATTTTGATCTGCAATTAATTGTTTAAAGTCATCATTTTGCTTAAGTAACTGCATAATTACATGTGGTTCTGTAATATCAGGATTACAATTATCATCCATATAGATAAAATCATTATTAAATAAACATTTTTTACTATGTTTCCATAATCCAGATCTATTTTTATATTCTTTTTCACAATTTTCACACTTAAAAATACAGTGAGATTTTTTGGTTTCCATTTGGTTTCCAAAATGTTTTGTCGTCTTAAGATGTTTTATATAATCATTTTTTTTACACGTTTTATAGTAACAAAAATTACAGTAAAAATCTTGTGAGATTTTTGTGTTTCCAAATGTTTCCATTCTCGCTATATATTGGAAACACAAAAATCTCTTTAATTTATTATTTTAAAAAAATAAAAAAATTTATCGTAACAAAATGAAAATTAATTTTTTGGTGGTCAGACCATAAATTTAAAGTATGGTCACAATTGAAATAATTTGGTAAGACTTTTTTCCATTTTTGAAAATTGGACAAAAAAAATGTCCAAAAATGAAAATCCGAAAAAACT
>Ga0209550_10005844_pt1 | contig 11510 bp, 8 predicted proteins | sample LauGreSuBDMM15SN_2_FD_187567 | JGI IMG/M metagenome (GOLD analysis project Ga0209550, IMG submission 187567) | Freshwater lake microbial communities from Lake Michigan, USA - Su13.BD.MM15.SN (SPAdes) (version 5) | ecosystem: Environmental > Aquatic > Freshwater > Lake | place: Lake Michigan, USA... | reverse complement strand
CTATTCATTCACAGGTGAACTCATGAACGCATTCACACGACGCGAATTTTTGAAAGCCAGCGGTGCTGGTATGTTGCTTGTTAGTTTTTCAATGGGCGCCAGTCAGGCGGCCACAAATTACGGCCTACTTCCTCCTAAGAGTGTAGCGAAGGATGTGCTGGACTCATGGTTATCGATTGGTGGTGACGGTAAGGTCACAGTCTTTGTTGGCAAAGTTGACCTTGGGACCGGTACCAAGACTGCGCTCTCACAAATTGCCGCCGAAGAGCTATCGGTCCCGTTTGAAAAAATTTCTATGATCATGGGCGATACGGCTACCACGCCTGATCAGTGGCTAACGGGTGGGGCGATTACGCTTTCTCAAGGAGGTGCCGAATTACGGATCGCCGCAGCAAATGCACGCATCGCTTTGCTCGCGCGGGCGTCTGAAAAATGGAACGTGCCCGTTGCTGACCTCAGCGTAAAAGACGGCGTGATCACCGCGGCGTCTAAACCAGGACAAAGCCTCTCGTATGGGGACGTCATTGGCGAAGGCTTTAAGCTTAAAGTTGACCCTAAGGCGCCTGTTAAATCGCACAAAGAATATACCCTGGTCGGCAAATCGATTCAGCGTGTGGATATCCCTGACAAGGTGTCAGGCGAACATCTTTTTGTGCATGATTTTCGCTTACCGGGCATGCTCCATGCTCGCGTGATTCGCTCATTGACTGCGGGCGCAAATCTTGTCAGTTTTGACGACTCTGAGGCAAAAAAACTAAAGGGTTACGTACAAACCGTTCGCAAGGACAACTTCTTGGCGGTCGTCTGCAAAGATGAATGGTCTGCAGTGAAAGCAGCAAATGCTGTGAAGGTGAATTGGTCTGCTGGTCGCGAGCTTCCCCCTCAAGCGAAGATATTTGAGCACTGGCGCCAGCTACCGATTGCTAAAACCGAAATCACTCAAAACGTCGGAAACATCGATGCCGCTCTTGCGGGCGGTGCGAAGCGCATCAAAGCCACATATAACTTTGCGGTGCAAACACACGCCTCGTCGGGGCCCTCCTGTGCTGTTGCAGATTTTCGTGATGGCAAGATGACCTTATGGTCTGCGTCGCAATCCACGCATTCGATGCAAGACGAGATCGCCACCTTAACGAAGTTACCTAAAGATGCTATTCGTCTTGTATACCTCGACGGCTCGGGGTGCTATGGGCGCAACGGACACGAAGACGCCACGGCTGACGCTGCACTGATTGCACAAATCATCGGCAAGCCAGTTCGCGTGCAGTGGATGCGTCACGATGAAACCGCGTTGGCACCCAAGAGCCCACCAAGGTCGATGGACTTTGAGGCGAGCTTTGACGCGCAGGGTAATGTGACAGGCTGGCAAAGCGATTTCTATATTGCTTTAAATCATATTGCGCCGTTTAAACCTTTGGATTTTCCCTTGCTTGCCACTGCCGAGACGGGTAATCCCCGCCCTGGTAACTGGGTCGGCTTTCTCTTTCAAAACACGGCTGCACCCTATGTGCTTCCGAATATTAAGGTCACTACAAAGCATATCGAGCAAGCGATATTCCGCTCTTCGCATTTGCGCAGCCCTGGTCGGATCGAGAACAGTTTTGCCAATGAATCCTTTATGGATGAATTGGCGGCAACTGCCAAAGCCGATCCCGCTGAATTCCGTCTCAAACATATGTCAGACCCGAGGGCGCTTGATGTAATGAAGGCGGTCTTGAAGGCGTCGAACTGGCAAACTCGCCCAGGTCCAAATCCCGCGAGTGCTCAAGGCAATATTGCGAAGGGTCGCGGAATCTCTTACGTTCGCTACAACAACGCTATCACTTACGTTGCAACGGTAGCCGAGGTCGAAGTGGATCGCACCACGGGTCAGATTACTGTGACACGCGTTTGTGTGGCACACGACTGCGGACAAATCATCAATCCAGATGGCGTCATCAATCAGGTCGAAGGGGGCGTGATCCAAACTGTCAGCCGTACGTTGATGGAAGAGGTGAAGTGGACCGGCAATCAAGTAACGAGTGTTGACTGGGCGACCTACCCAATCTTGCGCTTCCCTGATGTCCCAAAAGTGATCACTACGCTGATTGATCGCCCCGGACTACCAGTTTGGGGTGCTGGCGAACAAGCACCGACGACTGTACCAGCTGCAATTGCCAATGCGGTTTATGACGCAATTGGTGTGAGATTGCGCACCATTCCGTTTACGCCCGCGTCAGTGAAGCTCGCAATCAGTCAAGCACCGAAAGCCGCTTAACTGTCTCGCTCGTTTCAGGTAAAAAAACAGCCCTCCTCGGAGGGCTGTTTCACTGCATCTGGTATTCTGAATCTTTCTATTTGGACTTTTTTTCTCTTGAGTATTTACTGGATATCACTCTTATTAGCAGGTTGTTTTGAGATAGGCTGGCCGCTTGGCTTAAAGCTCGCGGGGCTCCCCAATATGAAAATATGGGGCATCGCTTTAGCCGTGATCAGCATGATGCTAAGTGGCATGCTTCTGTGGTTCTCACTGAAAGAAATTCCGATCGGAACGGCCTACGCCGTATGGACTTCAATCGGCGCTGTTGGTACGTTCACAATTGGAGTTCTGGTTTTTGGGGACCCCAGTATTCCAATACGCTGGCTTGGTGTGGCCTTCATTCTTCTTGGGGTAATTTTGCTAAAGATGGGTTAAAGAAGCCAAGCATTAACAGCAAATCGCTCAACACGCGGGCTGTTTAGATTCTTGGTGACCCGCGATCGAGTCGCCCAAAGGGTCAGTTAGCAAGCCCCCGCACGCTGCGCGCCGAAGGTCGCTTGCTTCTCTGTAAACTTTGCGCCAGCGCGAGACGAAAGTTGTTGAACTAGGCCGCTACACGAAAACCCCATCATCTGGAGGTATTGTTTTGCGGATTTCACAGCCTCCTGATTCCAGTCAACGTTTAGGCTGTCCACTGCTTTGGTCGCGTCATTGATGTTAAAGCCGTTTCCAGCCTGAGATGAAAGCTGTTCGATCAACCCATCACGCGAGAATGCGCTAATGCTGAGATATGACTGTGCGGCTCTGACTGCATTTTTTTGCGGTCCAGTCAAACTTTGAACCGCGTTGTTTGTGTTGGGCTTACTCGGTGCTGGAACTGTGCTCTGCGATGCGGGTGTCGGTTGCGTGGCTGATGGAGTCGGAGTACCAGCCAGAGTTTCAAGTTCTTTAGCTCGTGCAGCCGTGGCTGACATGAAACAGTCATTGGCATTGACTGCCGCTATTGTTCCCCCCTCTGGGTCATAATAGAACTTACAGTGTTCATCACGATAGGTGGTCCAAGCGCTTTGGGCAATTTCTAGTTGCTTTTTACGCTGTAGAGACAGCTGATCCATGAGCTCTTTGTACGCTTTGTTAACGCGGGCGCCCTGACGTTTTGATTCAGCTACTAGGCAATCAATCATACTGCTCGTCACCCCGTTCGACTTGTCCATGCAGACAGAAAACTGTTTGGTTACGCCAATGTCTTGAGCGGCTGCAAACTGAGATATACCGACTAGCGTTAAAACCAGAATCAATTTTTTGGTTAAAAACACAACAAACCTCTTTTCTGGGATTGGGATAACTCACCTTTGGGGCAACCATTGACCTAAGGCTTGCTTTTATTGCGATTCACATAGAACTAAAAAACGAGACTGCCAACACATAGCGTCATATCGATTGTTTAGGCTCGAGAATAATAGTGAAAAATATTAACAAATACGCAAAATAAGCAGTGAAACACGTCAGATTTTTTTAAGGCTCAACGCGGAGGAAATCGAGCAAATTCAAGCCTCTTACGACACGAGCAACCTGAGGAGATAACGAGTGGTAAGGGTTGAGTCGACTAAGCTCTGAGGAGCTCTTACCTTGTCACTGCAAAGGCTGGAAATAGATTGGGTATCAGCGACCCTTAGGAAGCATCGTCTCAAAGGCGCCTTTTAGCTTTTGAAATCGGTTGAAGTTTGTTCCTGAGAACATAATTGAGGACTCGAGTTCTTGCACGAGCTGCCCTATTTTTTTGTAGTCATTCTCTGAAAGCGGTTCAACTGAAGCCTTTTGCTGGAGTCGTTCGATCTGGTCTAAGTAGCGCCTAGTCCGAGCGCGTTGCCACAAATCGTACGGTTTAGGAAGCCCCCAGAAATTGTAGACTAAGTATATTGTCAGCGTCAGACCCAACAGGGTTAAGGTTGCCTGAATAAGACCTGCGATACGGAAAGGCAAGTACTGATAAAGAGGCGGTACAAAACCCATTTCGTTTTGATAGATCTCAGCCGCAAAACGATTGGCAGGTAGGTGGCCGAGAACACTCATATTCGGAAAGGTTCCTCGGGGACTCACGAGATCTGAACCGTGAAAATTTTCTTTTAAAACGGTCGCTATCGCTACCGCGTGCGCATTGTTGAGTGACTTGTTTGCGACCACGGTAACGGGCATACCAACGGCCCCAATTGACACTGGGGGGGTCGGTGGAGCTAGACGCAGTAGACCGCCATTTAGCGTAATGGCAGAGGGGTAGTCAAGTCGAGCAGCGACTGCGTGGGCCTCAGCGAGGCTAAGAAGTTCGAGAGACGGGTTCTCAGCCATTATCGAAATCAACGGTGTTGTTGCTGCTAAAAGAAAAAAACCAATATCCGCTTCGTTCTTTACCAAGGCGTCATGCGATCCGACTAGATTGAGCGGTAAAAAAGTGGAGTTTGAGGAATTGATTCCGTACGCATTAAGTACGTCCTCGGCGATGATGCGCGTTCCAGAATTAGGAGGCGAGAGAGCGATGCGTTTACCCTTTAGATCACTCAGGCTGCCGATGTTCGAGTCCTTTCGTACAAAGATGAACAGCGGTTGCATAACGATTGAGCCTAGCGACCTCACGTTCGGGTACGCATTTGCTTTGATATCTTGGGCGACAAAGCCAACAGCGACCCCGGAGCGCGGATCATTAACGTCTTTAATGATGTTTAACGTATCCTCGCGTTGCTTGATCAGGACATTAATGTCGTATTTTTCTCTCAGCTCTTTTTTTAATAGCAGCGCAGTTTTTTCAAAATAGCCGCCAGTCGGGCCTGCTAAGATGACCAAGACGCTTGACGGCCAGTGATTCATCCCTATGACGATAAAGATCAGTGCCAAGAGGCCTGCGACCAATGTTTTTTTTTGAATCTTCATTTTAGGGATGAGCTCGGGCATGGGTAATGGCTTGAGTGATTGCTCGCTTCATCATTCGAATTATCCAACAGTAGGGGCCTGAAAGCATTTCAATCAATGAGGTTTTGTGAGCAATAAGCGGAATCGCCTAGGGCCAAAGGCTAGGATCCTATATCAGCCAAGAGCAATCGTAAGCTCGTCTTTCAGAGCGAGCATTAGGTTCTTAGCACTAAGCTTTCTGGTTCTGGAATAGTCTTGCCCAGCCCATAAACTCTGATATTCACCATTATTGGTTTTGCCCCCCAATTGTCTAAGCGATGCCGTCAGCGTATTCTGAATCGGAAAGGGCAAAACCACTTGGCTTTCCATCAAGCGAATAAATTTGCTATTGATACCCCGAGCAGGCCTGCCTGAAAACCCCGTTGTAAACACTGAGCCTCTGCTATGGTGCTCGAGTAAATACTCTTTATGGGCGGGCGAGGCACCTGACTCTTCACAACATAAAAAGGCTGTTCCTAATTGGGCCGCTACCGCGCCAGACTTCAAGGCGTTGGCTATATCTGCCCCATCCATGATTGCGCCCGCCGCAACAACGGGGATTGAACATCCCTTCACTAATTGCTTTGTTAGTTCGATCGCGGTCAATTTGTCATCCACCTCATGAGGATTAAATATGCCTCGATGTCCGCCCGCTTCAATGCCTTGCGCCACAATAAAATCAGCACCAGCCTTTTCAACTGCCTTTGCCTCTTTAAGGCTTGTCGCTGTTATGCCAACCGCAATTCTTAACGAGCGCGCCCTCGCCAGGATGCTCGGCGACGGCACTCCAAAATGAAAAGTTAAAAGGTCTGGGCAGTGTTCCCATACAGGCTTAAGTTGCTCTTCAAGATCGGGATAAAAAGGCGCCTGAGGGATGGTTAATGAATACTCACCTGTAAGGGGTAAATTTTTTAAGGCTTCAAGGGCTTTCTGTTGAACAGTTTGCTCGGGTAAATCAACTGGACTAAAGACAAAAAAATTGGCATTAAGAGGGCCATTTGTTAATGCTCTTGTGGCCGCTAAGTCTTCGCTGATTTTTTGTGCGGTGCTGTAAGCGAAACCAAAGCTACCCACGCCGCCAGCATTAGAAACCTCAGAAGCCAGCCTCGGATTGTTGATACCACCAGCCATGGGCGCTTGAATAATCGGGAGGCTTAACTTAGAAAAGCTGAACATGGCGACTCCACTGAGTATCGTTTGAAAAGCCATTATATGTAGAGTGATTCCTAAACATATATAATTTCAAATGAAAAATCGCATGTAAGTCGTTTTAGTGTTTCTTTAGCGCTCAGGTCGGAATCGAACCAGGATCTGAAGATCGCTATTTGCCTAGTGTCTTTACGAGGCGATCTGAATGATGCCTTTCACTCAGGGACTTTCTATCACTTGTGATGATTGGTGTGGCCATGGCTATGGCCATCACTACCGTGCTCCTTAAAATATGAATACGCATACACAGATGCTGCCACGACCAGGGCTAGGCTAATGGAGCCGTAAATGATCACTTCCTAAAAATCTGAGCCCAGTCGGATTTCATGCTGACGACTAGCCAGCTCTGTATATCTGCCACGTCTAAGGCTTTATCGAGACGACCAATTGACGACTTGCGATCGTACGCAACTTCACGCTCATTATCTGTGTGGTGAATAATGACGCCAAGCCGAGCGCCCGAGCCGGCGGTCACCCACTGAAGCATTTCTAGATCTCCGTCTGAATTACCAAACGCAGCGATTGGACGACGGCCGATGAACTGGTGAATTGCCACAGGCTTTTCTGCCTTATCGTCGATAAAATTTATTTCGGGTAGTCGTATTAACTCAGGGATTCCATTGCGCGATACGAGTTTCGTTTTTATTGAGCTCCCGATTACTTGCTCGGGCGGGATACCATATATGCGTTCAGACCATGGACGCATGAATTCAACGCCACCACCCGAAACAATATAGTTTTTAAATCCATGCTTCTTAAAATAGCTGAGTATTTCAAGCATAGGCTGATACACCATCTCTGTGTAGGGTCGCTTATGTGTCGGATGCACCGCTGTAGACAACCAGTCGGATACGATCTTTGAGTAGTCAGTGGTACTCATCCCGGCGTGGGTTGCGGTGATTAATTTAAGCAGTCCGCCTTCGCCTTGCTGCCGCAGTGTCAGTAGGTCGCCCTCAAGCGCGGCCTGAAAAGGTTGCGTGACACGCCAGTCAGGGTGCTTAGGCGCCAACTCCTTCACCCGATCAATCGCAAACACAAATTGAACATAGTTTGGCTGCTCGCTCCAAAGCGTGCCATCATTATCAAACACGGCAACCCTCTCTTCAATCGGCACAAAATCAGGTGAGCCAGTTTGAGTGGTCTTGTTGATAAAGCTGATGATAGATTGCTTAGCCGGCCCATTACGCCAAGAGGGTAGAGGATCTGCCGCATGCGCGGCGCCAACACTGAGAAGCAGAAGGCTAATCGTTCGGATAATGAGACTTTTCATAACTTGTGGGGGATCGGTTAGGGTTTGGGGATGTCTGAGTTGGGTCGTAGTGTTTGAGTGGCGCTGGCTATCCTCGAGCCGCTAGTGCTGTGATGGCGCGTTCTCTAAGCGCAAGAGGCTTGTTTTTCTCTCTAAGCCGCCGGCATAGCCCGTGAGGCTACCGTTTGCGCCAATGATTCGATGACAGGGGACCACGATGCTCCAAGGGTTTTTTCCAATCGCGGCGCCTACCGCACGCACTGCCTGCGGTTTTTTGATCCGCGTCGCCAATTCGCCATAGCTGGTCGTCTGCCCAAAGGGAATCAACTGCAGTTCTCGCCAAACCGCTTGTTGAAACTCGGTTCCCCAAGGAGTTGAAAGACGAGATTTGAATTCACGCAGAGTGCCTGCGAAATAAGATTGAATCTCGCTAGCGCATTGGTCTAACCATTTTTGAGAGCGCACCGCTTGCCAACAGGTGGTGTCAGGATGGTGTCGTTGCTTCTCAAACCAGAGACCCTTGATCCCGTCATCACTGGCTGCGATAAGGATCTGACCAAGGGGTGAGTCTACATACTTGTATTGAAATATCATCAAAATGCCTTTTGACAAAGTCGAATGAAGGCGTAACTGCGCCCGAGTTGCCATTTTTTTGCGCTGGTGATTGCTTCAAACGTTGTACTGAAATATTGGTCATGGACTTGGGTAGCGATAACAGTCTACCAAATGGTCATTCACCATCCCTGATGCTTGCATAAATGCATAGCAAATAGTTGAACCCACAAATTTAAATCCCGCTTTCAGTAAAGCCTTGCTCATTGCGTCGGATTCAGCGGTCGTTGCTGGAATCTCAGTCATTGAGAGGCGCCTATTTAGAATGGTTTTTTGATTCACAAATTGCCAGACAAATTGACTAAATTCATGGCCATTGTTTTGAAGCCTCAGGTATGACTTCGCGTTTGTGATGGTTGAGGCAATTTTTAACTTTTTTTTGTCAAGCGATCTAAAAAATCTATAGTAATCTTTTCGACGCTGACTATAATATTTTTTATTAGTCATATCCTTAAAACTCTAATGATCAAAGGATGTTCCCGATGCTGCTCTGGCTCGTGATCGCTTACCTCTCTGTGTCGATTGCTCTAGGTTTGTATGGTGCCTCTAAGGTGCACAACGCAAAAGACTATGTAACGGCTGGGCGTAATCTGCCTTTCGCGATCGTGCTTGCGATGGTGTTTGCGACATGGTTTGGTGCTGAAACGGTTCTGGGTATTTCTGCGACTTTTCTGAAAGAAGGATTCAGCGGGCTCATTTCTGACCCTCTTGGGGCTTCGATTTGCCTTGTGCTATTCGGATTGTTTTTTGCGCGCCCACTCTACCGAATGAATCTTCTGACGTTGGGAGACTTCTTTCGTATCCGGTATAACCGTCAGACAGAATTGTTACTTTCAATCTGTATCGTGGTGTCGTATCTTGGATGGGTGTCTGCACAGATCACTGCACTTGGGCTCGTATTCAATGTACTGTCGGGCGATGCGATCACGATGACGCAGGGTATGTTGATCGGAGCGGGTGTCGTCGTGTTGTACACAATCTTTGGTGGCTTGTGGTCGGTGGCGCTAACCACGTTTGTGCAAATGATAGTGATCATCATCGGCTTACTGCTAGTGACCCATTACGCTGCGGATCAGGCTGGTGGCGTCACGAATGTGATTTCCAAGGCAGCGGCTGAGGGTAAGTTTGAGTTCTTGCCAAAGCTACAGTGGCTGGACATGATTGCCTGGATTGCGACACTTTGCACAATGGCTTTGGGCTCGATCCCCCAGCAAGATGTCTTTCAGCGCGTCAACTCGGCAAAAACCGAAACAATTGCGATCTGGGCCACGACGATCGGTGGCGTGACGTATTTCTTTTTTGCGGCAGTACCTTTGTTTCTGGCCTATACCGCCAATATTATCGATCCAGAGATGGTGTCTAAATTGTTGTACACCGATGCGCAACTCATCTTACCTACACTGGTCATGGAACATATGCCGTTTTATATGCAAGTGATTTTTTTTGGTGCCTTAATCTCTGTGATCATGAGCACAGCATCAGGAACACTGCTTGCGCCATCTATTACCTTCACTGAAAATATCCTGAAAGGGTTCGTGCCGCATATGTCCGATCGCACCTTGTTGATCTCGACTCAAGTGACGGTGTTGGTGTTTGGTGGCTTGGTCACGTTGTATGCAATCGGAACAGAAGCCTCGATTCATACAATGGTTGAAAACGCGTATCGCATCACTTTAGCTGGCGCGTTCGTTCCCTTAGCAGCCGGATTATTCTGGAAGCGAGCAAGCAATCTAGGCGCAGCGTTAGCGATCTTGTTTGGACTCTCCATGTGGATCATTCTAGAAGTGACCGGCATCGATGAACCGGTGCAACCGCAAATCTTTGGCGCAGTCGCAAGCTTGTGCGGAATGCTCATTGGCTCTTATCTGTCACCAAATCGGCAGCCACTGAGTCATTCCGACTGATTGTCTTTTGGATGGTTTTTGATGGTCAGTATGGAAGATCACGCTCTTTATTGATAGTTTACTATCGTTAAGGGTGAGTCGTGTAAAAGTAAGAACATCTTTGGTGTGTGAGCATTTAGACTAGGGTATCGTGGAGGTTCTCTAGCAAAATGTGAAACTATGAAAGTGTCCAGCCAGACTTCTACCGTTCAGTTCGATGATCTTAAGGCGTTTATCAGCCGTTCTTTGGTGGCAGTTGATATTCCCTTAAAAGATGCCGAAGTTGTGGCAAATTTAATGGCGCAAGCCGACCTACAAGGTTCGGATGGCCATGGTGTTATTCGATTGCCACAGTACGTCAAGCGGATTCGCGCCGGTGGGATCAATACTCGCCCAAACATTCGAGTTGTTCAAGAGCGGGCAGCAATGGCAGTGGTGGACGGAGACAACGCAATGGGACACCTAGCGGTGTCACGGGCGGTTGATTTGGCAATTGAAAAAGCCCGTGATGCGGGCGTGGCCTGGGTGGGTACCCGTAATAGTAATCACGCCGGACCGGCGTCGCTTTACGCGCGTATGCCTGTGGCACACAACATGATTGGTCTGTATTTTGCGGTCGGTAATGCAAACCATCTGCCGGCTTGGGGCGCCATGGATATGCTGTTATCCACCAACCCGATCGCCGCTGCCATTCCTGCAGGGGTCGAACCAGAGATTGTGTTGGATATGGCGACAACGGTTGCCGCTTATGGGAAAGTCAAAGCAAAAGCGAAGCGTGGTGAGATGATGCCCGAGGGGTGGATGATCGATCGCCAAGGCAAGCCCTTGCTAGATCCTCAGCGTTCAGAAGAAGGATTCTTGCTGCCGATTGGTGGCTACAAAGGCTATGGCTTAGCCCTAATTGTCGGCCTATTGGCGGGAACGCTACAAGGTGCGGCGATGGGTAAAGATGTTGTCGATTTCAATAAAGATAGCGTGACCCCCACCAATACTGGGCAGGCGATACTCGTGATCAATCTAGAAGCATTTGGCGAAGTCAGTATGTTCAAATCCGCCGTCGATACCCTCGTGCAAGATATCAGAGCCAGTGAGCGTCTTCCTGGCGTAGACCGGGTGTGGTTGCCAGGTGAGCAGAGCCATGCGCGTCGTCAGGCTTATGGCGAACACGGTATTCCTGTCGCAAATGCACTCGTCACCGAGCTTGAAGCGCTTGCGCAAGACCTTGGCGTGGAGCCGTTGGAAGTCGCTTAAAGAATTTCCTAGTTGTATAGTTAACGTATTACCCGCGGAAGCCTATGTCAACTACCCCGCCCTAAAGGACGGAGCTTGAAAGACTAAAAATCTTGAGAGCTAGGTTGACCAGACTCAGTCACAA
>Ga0209550_10005843_pt1 | contig 11511 bp, 12 predicted proteins | sample LauGreSuBDMM15SN_2_FD_187567 | JGI IMG/M metagenome (GOLD analysis project Ga0209550, IMG submission 187567) | Freshwater lake microbial communities from Lake Michigan, USA - Su13.BD.MM15.SN (SPAdes) (version 5) | ecosystem: Environmental > Aquatic > Freshwater > Lake | place: Lake Michigan... | reverse complement strand
GCGGATGCATTTTCCATGCCGGAGGCGTAAATAGGATGGGCCAATCGAACCCGTGGTTATCTTTTCTTACCAAAAAAACGTGCGGCTGGAGGGAATCGACCCCTTTTCGGGGTATTTAATTTCAGTTACCGGTCATATTCCCGGTCGGGCTCCCGGTAGATCCTCGGTATTTTCTCGGTCAGATTCTCGGTCTGGAATGCCCTCTTTTGAGCTTAACCCCACTTTTACTGCCCTTAAACCCCCCTTCTGCTCCAGTTATGGCGTTGTTTTGCGTTGTTTATGGATTGTTATGGCGTTGACTGTGGATCGACTATGGATTGACCGTGGTGGCGTATGGCGTTGACCATGGTGTTGACGTAACAGTGCCCTGTTTTTGAAAAGCTATTTACGAATAAAACCCAAACAAATTCCGCCATAAAAACCCGATGGGCCGCAATTTTTCAAGAATTCCGGCACCCGTCGCCCGACCCAAAAGAAAGCGGGTGAATCCGCAATTTAGCCGGAATAAGAATCCCTACAGAGAAAGGCTGGGCCGGTTTCTTTGCCCCTTAGTTCTCCCGGGTTTTTTGAGCATGAATCGGTGCCAATCTTGCCGTCGATGAAAACAAGGCCGGCGGAGAGGCGCCGTCGAGGAGATCACTTTCGAACCATCGGTGAGATAATCGTAGCGGGCAAACTGGATTTCAAGTTGCCGTGGGGATCGGCTCCTGTTTTCTGGCGACAAAGATTCCAAATGGATAACCCCTTCTACCCCCCAACCCTCAGACCAAGAGAATACACGCGCGGATACTGGATCAGGGGGGACAAGAAACGGGGCTAGGTCCTCATCTTTCGAGACCCCGCGATAGGAGGAACGGTTCGGCCAACGTAAAGCCATAACCAATCCATTGGGAGCAAAATGGAATTCGTAGTATTCGTCGCATCCAACCCAACCAAAGAAAAGCTCGAGGACATCACCATAAAGGCACAGAAGTTGTCGGGTATGGGTCGCCCTTGTCCAAGGCCTAGGATCGTTCAGCCGGGCGGAAAAGGTCAGCCTACGGGGGTTTCCCCAAAGGCAAACTTTACCTGGGGCAAAGCCAGCTTGTTTGTTTCTTCTCCACGCCTGTCGCAAAGGAAGTGGCACAGCTCCCAACCGATGAGCGGAAATCATTTTTCTTTTTTGCCGAACTCTTGAAATCCTGCCTTTTGACCAAGCGCCAAGCAATCGGCTGCCCTCATGACGCCGTCCGAGCAGGTCAAATGGGTTAAAGAGGACGCGGCCGCACAGACTCCCAACCGCAATGCATCCATCCATGACTGCTCGTTGTGCCATGCCATGAGAAAACCGGCAGCAAATGCGTCCCCTGCTCCAGCGCTTCCTTGGATGACGGAAGCAGGAAGAGCCACGCGACCGTGACGAAAGATTTCCCCTGACCTAGAAAAAACATAAGCACCCTCCGGAAAGTGAATGACTAGAGCCTGACGAATGCCCATGGCTAGCAGCTTTTTTGCCGCCTCAGGAAACCGATCGTGCCGAAGCCGCGATCCTTCCCGCAGGAGAATCGAAGTCGAACGCCCTGCCTCAAATTCGTTCATAAAACAGAGATCCACTTCGTGCAGGGTTCCCCGCAAAATGTCAGCAAAACGATCTGAATCTTCACTCACCAGATCCACCGACGTCCAAAGACCGGCTCTTCTCGCCTCTTTGAATACCCGCGCCGCCGCCGTTTGACTCTTTTCATCCATCTCGTCCAAACGATCCAACAGCAGAAGATAACCGAGATGAAAGATTTTTGCTCGGCTAGCTTCGAATCGGAAGTGCTCCGGAGCTAATAATGCGTTCGACCCGCGTTGATGAAAAAAAGTACGACGGCCCGTATTCTCCACAGTCATCACATCGGTATAAGAGGTAGGGCGAAGATCCGTTTCCTGCAGTTGCTCCACCGATATGTGGTGTTTACCGCAATGCTCACGAATCCACCGCCCCGCCGCATCTTGACCCACGAGTCCGACCCCTTCCAAAGGGAAATCCGCTCCTAGCTGGGCAAGGTCTACTAACACATTAAAGGGGGAACCCCCATTTCCTTGGGATTGCGAAATAATGTTCGCGAGAGCGTCTTGCTGCGGCCACACATCAACTTTTTTAATGTGATCAACAATCCAATTCCCTCCAGCAAGGACTCCCTGGCGCATACTCACGCGGTTAAATTAATACGGAACCATGCATTTTTTGGGAAACTAGGGCTGCCGCAAAGACTTCGTGGCTTTGAATCGCCTCCTGAGGTGTCACACAACCAAACCGGTTCCCCAATAACCCCGATCGCTCGAGGACAAAAGCGCCAAGCATCTGCTGCAGAATATCCGGAAACCCTGGTTCAAAAATGCCTCCGGTTACGGTCCTAAAGGGGGTGGAAAAACCCAAGTCGATCCTTCGCCAGGACTGCTCCTTACCTCGTTCAAAAAGCCAAAGGGCTTTCGCGTCCTTCGTGGAAAAACGAGCTCCCCCGTCCGTGCCGAGGACCTCGAAACTCCAGCTATTTGTCTCACCGGGAGCCAAGCGCTTCATTTCCAAACGCATAGGAATCTCGTCCCCTTTGACCACCACGTCTGTATGCAGAGTGGCATTGTCCCACGTGTCGGCCGGTGCCATCCCCCCCTTGCCGTCGGGACGTTCATGGTAAATTTTTTGTAATTGGGCATAGACTCTTTTTGGTTTCCAACCCAACCGCAGTGGGAGGTGCAGAACGTGCATTCCCAAATCACCCATCACCCCAAGGTCCCCACAGGTCACGTTTTGCCGTTTCCAGTTGATAGGTTTGGCAGGATCCAGATCGCTCGAATGTAAAAAAGCAGAACGCACCTCGATCGGGCGACCAAACCGTCCATCTTGGGCCAGGGAAAAAACACGCTGGGCTCCAGGGAGAAACGGAAATTCGGAACTGCACCGAACGAATCGTTTAAGTTCCTCGGCCTGGCGAGCGATCGAGCGAGCGGCGGCAAGATCTATGCCGAAAGGTTTTTCAGCTAACAAATCTTTGCCTGACTTAAGGACTTCGGAATAGAGCTTTTCATGAAGATAGTGCGGCACGGCGACATAAACCGCATCCACATCGTCTCTTTTCAATAATTCGCTGGAATCAGCTGTGAGAAGCCGAACCGTCGGAATTTTTCGAAACCATTCCCGGGCCGACAACTCGAGATCACACACTGCCGTGATTTCGCAACCCACCTCCATATCCTCCAACGCGCACCACCGGCTGACCGCCGACGCGACTTCCCGTCCCATCAAACCTCCCCCAATAATACCCAGGCGGAGAGTTTTCAATTCACCTTAAGGTGGAGGGCGGCCTGCTTCGCGGTGGCGCCCTCATGCACAATTGACATTAGAGCAGCCACCATGCCAGCGGGATGGGGGTGCTGGACCACGTTCCGTCCATAAACGATACCCGCGGCACCCTGTTTCATTAGACACTCAGTGCGATGCAGGATTTCATCATCGGGAGCCCGACCCCCACCACGAACTAGCACGGGAATGCGACCCGCAACTCGGATCACGCGATGGTAAGCCAGAATATCGTCGGTCGGGTCGGCCTTAATCACATCAGCACCAAGTTCCACCGCCTGACGCACCAAATGCTTAATTTTGACCTCATCCCCATCCACCATATACCCCCCCGCCTCAGAGTTGGGGCGAAAAACCAAGGGCTCGACCATCATGGGCATACCGTATTTTTCACTCTCAACCTTGAGGGCTGAAATATTTTTAAGACACTGATTTGTGACCTCTGGTGCCCCCGGGATTTGAAAGAGATTCACACACATACAGGCCGCATCCAGACGGACAGCCTGAAGGGCGGGTTCGGCAATCATCGCACTCAGCGGTTCCTTAGGTAGATCCCTTCCGTAGACGTTCGCGACATCTGTGCGAAGAACGAGGGAGGGTTTCTGACGTCCAGGCATTTTTTGCAGATGCCGAGCCTGACCTACCGTTAGTTGCACGGCATCCGGGCCCGCGCGCACAACGGTTTCTACTGCACGCTCCATATCCTCAATCCCTTCCAGGAAACCAGGCTGGTTGAAAAAACCATGATCCATGGCCACATCAAAACATCGTCCCGACTTGGCATGAAAAAGACGATGGAGACGATAGGCCTTCATTTTAATGCATCTCAACTTTCACATGCCCCAGACCGCCTCGAAGGTAATGAAAGTGTACATTCGGATGATCCGCAAGCAGGGACATGGGAACGGCGGAATCCGGCAAACGCTCGGAGATCATGAGGGCCGTGAGACGAAGGCCAAAAGGATTATCATGGTGACCAGGGTGCCAAATGCTCACCCGCTCGGCTTTCCAGGTTTCTTCAGGACCAACGGTTGCAGCATGGGTAGGCACCAAAGCCACATTGCCGCCACCGCTCGTCCGAGCATTTTGGATAATCGTGACAGGATGAAGCTTCACTTTACGGGTAGCCAAACGGCGATATTCGGCGGGGGAGGGAGGGACGTCTGTATATTTCCCTTTTCGCTCGACTGGATCATTAAACGCCCAGTGCTTAATCTCCCCTTGTCCACCTTGCATGACCGCACAACGTATGTGGTCGTAGCTCTTACGGTAAGCCTTCAAATCGCCTATTGGAAAGTGAAGATTCTCCTGTGGCATGCGCAACTTTTTGTCGATGCGATCCATACACATAGCTTGATCACAGCGCGCAAAGGAAAGCGGATGATCCATTGAGACAGTCTCTCCGTCGATCACCCATTCATCCATTCCCCAGAAATGTGCACCTAGCTTTTTTAGATTCAGTCCCATGCTATTGACCAAACGGGCCACCAGCGGAAGTTGTTCGGTCGGACCGATGGGGCCACATATTCCTACCGGCTCATCTGGGCTGCTTTGTCTCCACGCTTCAATGTATTCCAACGCCTCGGCAAGATAGAAGTCCTCCACCGTATCGTAGAAATGAATTTGGAATCCCTGCCTAGAGAGGCCGCGCACTTTTTTCTCATCTAAAGCGGCGGCTTCCGCCAGAAGATCGGGGTCAAGAGTCGTGTAATCCCACCAGTCGGGGGCAAGTTTACTCAAGGGGCGGGACATAATGGAGATTTCCTTTTGTGTTTTAATTGAGACGGAGAAGATCTTTCACCGGGTCAAATTCCTTGGGACCAAAACCATAATGCAGATGCCGGCGCCAACCCTCCGCAAAACGATATTTCCCACTTAGTTGGCCCACCCTCATGCTGATCCGCTCCATTTCCTCCAAGTACTCATCCATTCCCTGCGTTTCATCCAGCCACTCTTTCTGGGAGGCATGGCAAGCCAGCATTCTCCTTTTCAAGGGAAGGACGGGCGTAATCTCGGTGTAAAAATGCGGCTCTACCGGCTGCAGAATACCGTCCGCCAACCCATGGGGGAGAGCATGGTATAGGGCGACGGGTTTTTCATAGGGATTTTCAGGTGGATCGGTCACCGCATTTTTCATCCCACGCATGAAAGTGCCTGTCACAACTAGGCGGGCCGTGTTTTGGTGATCCTCCATGTAATCATGTGGAAAGTGAGTCAACACGATGTCGGGTTGAATTCGCCGAATCACCGCGGCAACTTGCGCCACAGAGGGAGAGTTGTAAAAAATCTCCAGATCATGAAACAGGGGTGGATGAGCCTGCCCTCCGGCCAGTTTGGCCGAGGCACAGGCCTCTTTCCAGCGCACCGCCGCTGTTTCCTCGCGCCCCATTGTGTTCGATCCACCGCACCCATCGGCAAGGTTCCATAAATGCAACGCACAGCCTGCCTGCCCCAACAGCAAAAGAGTGCCCGCCATCATAAATTCAATGTCATCCGGATGAGCGGCAGCAGCGAGGACGATCATGCTCTCAAAGGGCAAGGATAGCGTCCATCGCTCTTGCCGTATTATGAATCAGCACTTCGGGACAATGCTTGTAAAATGGAACGGGGGGGATCATCTCCGCCGTCACCCATCCCCGATAACCAATGAGGCGAAGTGATTTCATCACTCCGGGCCAATTCACATCGCCAGAAAGAAGATCGCAGAAGCCATCTCCCGTTCCGACATTCCTTCGATAATCCTTCAAGTGGACCCGATGAATTCGGTGACCAAGAATTTCGATCCAGTGCTCCGGATATCCAAACGCCAGGACGTTCGCCACATCAAAGTAAACCCCTACTCGCGGACTGCCAAATTGGTCCACAAATGAACGCAACTCGATCGGACTCAAAAGGAATTTGTTCCACACATTCTCCACCGCCAGCGTGACTCCGGCTTTTTCTGCGGCAGGTAGAGCGGTTCGAATGAATTCCGTTGCCCGATCATAAGCCAGTTGATACGGCACTACCTCACAACCCGGAAGAAAGTCCACTCCCACAGCTCCCGGAACCACCAGAATCGTGTCGATGCCCAGAATCTCCGCGCATTCGATCTGACGGTGTAGGATCTTTTTGGCTTTTTCCCTTACGGCAGGGTCTGCACTAACCGCGTTTGCACCCCAGTAAAGAAAGGTCATGAGGCCGCTTAGCTCGAGGCTGTGCTTTGCCGCTAGAGCGCGGAACGCTTTGAGTTCCTCATTGGTGCTTTTCAGATTCACGGGGCCATCTTCACTTAGATCGATCTCAAATCCCCGGAAGCCCGCCTCTTTTGCTAAAGCGAATTTCTGCTCCAAGCTCCAGTCTCCGTAAAAACAACAAACGCTGACTGATTTTTTCATTTTTAGAAACCCCTGCTTGGAATCTTAACCGCTTGTCTGGTTTGGGCGGATTTGATTTCAGCCAGCACGGTGGCCAAGGATTCGGCGGCTTGAGACCCGGTCGCCACTTTGGGCTTACAGCCAGATCGCAAGCTCTGCACGAACGAGGCCAGCTCGTTATGGTACCCACCCAAGGAGGACACGTTCCCTCCCGCTCCTTGGGCCCGACCCGCCTTGGGAGACGAAAACGGCCAGGCCTGCTTCTTTCCTTCTCCCAAAACAACACTCAAGGACGGATTCGAGCGACTGTCGAATTCCATCGTACCACCTGTAAAAACCGCCTGGAACGCCATTTGAAATCCCCACCCTGTAGGATAATTCCACCCTCCCTCCGCAGTTACCGCGACCGAGGGATAATCGTAATGGGTAAAAATATGGCTCCAACCTGTGCGATCCTGCGTGCCGATCGATTGAACAGACCGCGGCTTGCCCAACAGATGGTGCACAAAATCCGTGTCGTGAATGTGCAAATCCAATGCTGCCCCACCCGAGCGGCGGGATCCATTTAACCAATCTTGCTGGCTGTACTGGGGCCGGGCTGCCCGACGCTGCAGCGAGAGACTCAACAACCTTCCCCCACGCCCGGAGGCGATGAACTTTTCCAAGGCTTGGTATTCCGGCCAAAAACGAATGCAGTGACCGACTTGAAAGTGAACACCGGCCCGCTTGACCTGCTGGATCATCTTTTCCGCCTGCGCCAGGTTGAGAGCAATCGGTTTTTCACAAAAGATATGTTTTCCATGGCCTGCCGCCCACGCCACGGCTGGGGCATGCATGTCGGTGGGGAGACAGATATCCACCGCATGGCACGGAACACTCTTCGCCGATTCCAAATCGCGAAATACCGGCGCATCCATCTGCATGGATCGAAGATGCTTTTTGGTTTCCTGAATCCTGGGATCGACCACGCCTGCCAGAGACACTCCCTTCAGTTGCCGATAAACCGCCGCGTGCATCTTTCCCATGAAACCAAATCCCACCAAGAGAATCCGCACCTCCCCCGAAATACCCGCCCGGGAACGAATCACACGTGGCTTCACGCAACCCCCAAAGGCCGGAGATGCCGTTCCCAGAGGTTGGTGGTCACATTCTTTTCCACCAACTCCCGGGCCTGATCCAGCGCCTGAAAAAAAGGTTCACGCATTTCTGCAGCAATCTTAAATGCCAAATGAAGAAGCTGACGGAAGTTCGGACAAAACGCGGACTGGGATGGATCATGCCGAAGCGCACACACAAACTGCGAACTAGACCAACCCCTTACCGTGGCGGGGGAAGGCAATTTTTCGGCTTGGATAGAAACCACGCTGGCATAGGGCTGCATCAATTCGTCCCTCCTATGGTGCGCCTGACGGTAAATCTCCTTCACCAAGCTTAGCCCCTCCCCCCCATGCTCTGCCAGACCCACCAATTCCTCCAGCCAGGTGGTGCCAGCCGTTTTTAGATGAAAACCAGCATGCTGCTTTTGCACCGCTTCGCGAATGATCGGGTAAAGGGAGAACTTGTCGCTTCCGGAATGAATGCTGATTTTTAGATTCTGCGGGAGTTGGAATTCACGAACGGCAATCCGAATGGCCTCTAAATCCTGCGAGAATTCCTTCGAAAACGCCTGCTTATTTCCCCGATAATCCACCCCTTTGTGAAAATGGCCGGTAAATTTGGGAGCAATCGTCTGGACCTTTACCCCTTCAAAGGACAGAGCTCCCAAAAGAAGAAAAAGAACCCAAGGGCTTTGCGGTTCAGAGGCTTCATCCGTTGATACTTCCGTGACAAATGTATCTCCGGGCCGCTCCTGCAGGATCCGACGATAGATTTTCCCAGCCTCCATCACCGCAGCCCCATATTCCTGCAAAAAGGATTCCAGAGTCGCTACACCTGGTGCGACATCATGCCCAAAATCGGGCCAGGGGCGGCGGGCCCAAGGGCTCAAGGCCTCCAGCAACCTCGTTTTTTCCGCATGGGGAGCTGGCCTGCCAATCTGCTCCGCCACATCCAAAGTGAAAAAATCACAGCTTTTGAGAAACCGATCCACGTTGGCAACTCCAATGTGATCCGCATCCACCATATAGCCACCTCGCCAACCCGCCTGAGCGACCGCTTGTTCAGCCGATCGACGGGTATCGGATGGCTGCGTACCGGTGAGGCCATGTTCACGATTCGATTTGTTCCAAACAGGAAAAACTTCCATCCCGGCCGCCGAAGCTTTTTCCACAGCCCGCAACTGTGCAACCCCTTCTTTTCCGAACCGATCGCCTAAACCGATTGAAAACCTGGGGATCTGCATGTTCTTCACTATATCCAAGAGCCCTTACGGTTCCGCACCACGAAACTGAAGCGAAAGCCATCTCCAGAGGCACAAATAATGGACAAAAAGCCATCCGCATGAAGGCTCCTCTTGGCGAAAGGCTGTTCCTCGGCTTGATAGTCGTTCGTGCCGACCTTCTCCCATGACATAACACAGCAGTTCAACCGAATTGATATCTCCCCTGATCCCACCGCACCTCTCAATCGAATTCAGACCGTGCTTGATCGGGCTCCATCCGAAGGCGCCCACCTTCGTTTACTTCCAGGATTGCACCGCTCTGGCACACTCCGACTGCGCTCGAACCTTCACTTGGAAATTATGCCAGGCGCGATCCTCCAATGCTCCCCAGATAGCCGGGACCTTGACGTGTGGACGAGCCCCGAACCCAGCCGAATGGATCCTGTTCCTTGGAAAACGTTTTTAGTGGGTTGCGACCTTGAAAATATCCGCCTGACAGGGGGTGGCACGATCCACGGGTCGGGAGAAGCCCCCGCGTTTCAGGACGACGTCGAGAACAGTCCCGCACGTCCTTATGGAGTTTGGCTGATTCGATGCCGGAACGTACACATCAGTAACCTTTCCCTTCGCAACTCCGGATTTTGGATGCTTAGGATCTTTGCCTGCCAGCAAGTTCGACTTCATGCTCTTCAGATTTGGAATCACGCAAATCGAAATAATGACGGCCTGGATATCGACTCCTCCCAAGATGTTCTGATTAGCGATTGCCAGATCGACTCCAGTGACGATGCCCTTTGCCTCAAGTCGGAAGGCTCCTCCCCTTGCCAAAATATTCTCATTCAAAACTGCATCCTTAGCTCCCATGCATCCGCTTTCAAGACAGGGAGTGGTTCCGTTGGCGGCTTCTCAAATGTCGTTGCCTCAAATCTGATCATCCGTCCTTCCGCTTCAAAAACCATGAAACACCCCTCCTGTCGGTGGAAAGGAATCACGGGACTCAACCTCGCAACTACCGATGGGGGCCCGATGCGATCCGTTATACTCCAAAACATCACCATCGAGGGAGTGGACAATCCCATGCTCATTCGATTGGGCAACCGCTTATCCGGTAGTTGCAAACGGCAAGGATATGCAAGCGACTCCGATCACCTTCAGGGAGTTCAAGGAACCCAAGCGGGTGTGCCCCTGAGACCTGACCTTCAACTGGAGGATGTCATCATCCAAAACCTCATTGCTAGAGATGTCGGGCCTTATCCGGCCATCGTGGCGGGTATTCCAAACTATCCCGTTCGCCGAATTACCTTGCGAGATATTACCATCATAGCCTCCAGATCAGGAACAAAGGCTGACCTCGAAACCCAGCCGTCTTGGAAAGCCGACATGTATCCCAGTCGGCTTATGTTCAAAACCTGCTTGCCAGCGTTTGGCCTAGCTACGGCCTTTACCGAAGACCTTAAGGTCGAAAATTTTAAAGCCGTTCCAGCCCACGGCGAGATACGGCCAGCCCGCTGGGACGCTCCCTCTTTGCACTAATTTTTTCGACGTCGAAAAATCAGACAGAATCCCAAACCTGCGATGCATATGAGAGAAAAGCTAGATGGCTCAGGGATAACATGAATCTTTCCATCTGCCGTAAACGTCGACACATCCCAAGCCAATCCGGAGGAGAGACCCACATCCGCGTTCAGAGCCGTGAGCAGAGTGGAGGAGCTAAAATCATTGAATTGCGCACTCCCCCAATCAATCAGATCAAAGGTGTTTCCATTCTGAAAGGCGTAAGACGCAGGGTTGGTAAAATCAAACAGAGTGGAGGCGGATAAGCTGACTTCCCCTGAAATGTCCAGGGCGTCATAGGTGATTCCCCGCTGCGTGGGAGCCCCTAACTCAAAGAGGAATGTGCCCCTGCGGGCATCAAGACTCGTTGCGCGAAGCAGACCCGCACTGTTTCCAGGAGCGAGAGTTCCCCCGTCTAAAACCACACCCAGAAGACTTCCTGATCCACCCAAAGTCGCACCCGCAGAAACCACCGTTTGGCTGGACAGCGCCGATCCGTTCACCAAAAGAGTCCCCCCTTTAACCTGCGTTGAGCCCGTATAGGTGTTCGTACCACTCAAATTCAAAGTCCGGGCTCCTGTCTTGATCAGACCCCCATCGTTGATAGCCCCCGAAAGCAGATTGGCAGCGATAGTCACGCTGTTGCTTCCCGAACCTGTATCCACCCATACCCCGCCCTCCTTCACCGATGTGGTCATTCCTGGTAAAGCATTGAGGAAATCTGACCCCGCACTGGTCCCTGCCATCACCTTGGCTCCGTTAAAGTGAATCTCCGCCTGTGCACTGGCTCCAGTTGTTGAAAAGCGAGAGAAATTCAAAAGCGAACCAGAACCTGCTGTCCCATTCCCCAGGATCAGCTGGTTGGTCAGACTGGTCGGTACGTTGCCTGCGTTCAAAACAAGGGACTGATTGTTGAGATTCACCTCCCCGCCGGTCAGACGGAAAACCGCATTGGT
>Ga0209550_10005842_pt1 | contig 11512 bp, 9 predicted proteins | sample LauGreSuBDMM15SN_2_FD_187567 | JGI IMG/M metagenome (GOLD analysis project Ga0209550, IMG submission 187567) | Freshwater lake microbial communities from Lake Michigan, USA - Su13.BD.MM15.SN (SPAdes) (version 5) | ecosystem: Environmental > Aquatic > Freshwater > Lake | place: Lake Michigan, USA... | reverse complement strand
CATTGATATATCGCATTGATTTAAGATATTGATATAAAAAAAGCCATCCCGAGGGATGGCTTTTTGGTGCAGGATATTTTATTCTATTTCAAGTCGCTTGACTTTAATCCTTGATTCATTTTAATATCTGTGTACTTAATATTAATTTTCATTTGTCCCATATCTATTAACTGCTCTGAAGCAATTTGAACGCCATTCACAACTTTATAGCCAGTATAATATTGTTGTTGTGTCATGGTTCCTTGACCAGGTACTTCTTCTGATTTTGAAGTCTTTACTAATAAGAATGTTGTAGCATCATAAAAACGGTGTGATACTTTTTTAGAAGGGGTTGTTACTTCTACATCAATCGCATCTTTACCATCTACTTTTTCTGCGCCTACAATCTTTAAACCATATCCTTTTGCAAGGTATAACTGCTCTGGAGCAAGAAAAGCAGACTCGTCAAGACCTTCTTTTATATCATCAGTGATAGGCGCTTCCTGCCCTTGTTGTGCAAAGGAGTACTTACCATCTACAACTGCCTGTCTCATCATTGCCATGCCACCCATGGACATAGTAGTTACTGAATTACCCGGCATTACAATAGTTTGTTTCATTTCTAAAGACTGCCCCATTAAATTAGCTGTTCCTTTTAGTTGCACATCTTTCACACTAGTTAAAGCCTCTTTGGTACCGATTGCTGCAATCGCTTTTTCCATCAATGCAGTTGGCGTTAAACTCGCATCTGCTTTTACTTCTGTTGGAGCAGCCACTTCATTACCTTCTATATCAAAATACTTTAATGGACCATATTTCTCTAAGCCTTTAGTGATTTGCTTTGCATTTCCTACAATCACAATATGCATTTGATTCGAATTCAAAAATAATTTAGCTGCATCTTGCACTTTTGCTGCATCCACTGCTGCTAAATTAGTTAAGTATTTTTGGTAATAGTCGGCAGGTAAATTGTTACGAGCAATGTTCAATGCAAAGTTGGCAATGGTTGCAGGATTCTCAAGTGATCTTGCAAATCCGCCAGATAAATAGTTTTTCATTCTACTTAATTCTGTCTCTCCTACTTGCTCATTTTTAATAGTATTGATTTCGCGTAATAATTCTTGTACAGAGCTGTCTGTTTTTTCATTTCTAACAGAAGCTTCTGCTTGGAATAGACCAATTTGACGGCTTGGACTTAAGGAAGAATAAGCACCATATGTAAATGCATATTTTTCACGCAGGTTAGCAAACAAACGGCCTGAGAACCCACCACCTAAAATATTATTCATAACTGAGCCTGCAATCACATTCGAAGATCCAGGTAATAAATCTACCGCGCCAGCAATCGCAACCACACTTTGCACGCTTGAAGGTCGGTCCACAATCGCTACATAGGTTTGTTTAGGCTGAACAGGCTTGGCAAAATTTTGCTTTGCAAACGTTCCTTTTTTCCAATTGCCAAAACTTTTTTCAGCTAACATTTTTGCAGTAGCAGGTTCGATGTCTCCAACAAAAATCAAATATGCTGCATTCGGTATCCAATAAGAATTTAAAAATGTTTTAACATCAGCGATAGACACTGTATTCACCGTCTTAGTGGTCATCATTTCACCATATGGATGCGATGCTCCGTAGACTAATTTTTTAACCACATTACCAGAAATTGCATCCGCATCGTCTTTGCTAGATTCAATGCCTGATAAAGTTTGCTTGCGAATTTTCTCCAATTCATCGGTAGATAAAGCTGGTTGTAATACCACTTCTGATAATAAACCTAATAAGTTAGAAAAATTACCTTTTAATGAACTAACCGACGCTGATTGACTTGAAGTAGACATGCTTCCACCCAAAAATTCAATGGCTTCGTCTAATTGTGCTTTTGATTTAGTTTTAGTGCCTCTTTTTAACAACTGGCCTGCCATTTGAGCCACACCGGCTTTATCGCCTTCTGCAAAACCATCATAGTCTAATGCCAATGTAGCACTCACCTGTGGCAGCTTTGTATTTTTTACGACAAATACTTGTAACCCGTTTGCTAAAGTAAATTTAACTGGGTCTCCTACTTGAATAAGGGGTGCCTTGCCTGGTAAAGGCGCTTTTGAACGATCTATGTTCTGTGCCATTGAAACCAATGGAACTAAAAATAGAAATAAGTATAAATGTTTTTTCATAAAATTATTTTAAGGTAAACTTTTTAGAATGACTTGATTATTTAGTGGTAGGTTTTTCTTTTGGTAAATAATACAAAACAATCCTATTGTCTTTGTTTAAATACTTCTTCGCCACATTCAATACATCTTCTCTTGTCACTTTATTGTATTTCTCTAATTCTGTGTTAATTAAATTAGCATCTCCAAAATACACTTCATTGTTCGCTAAGCTTTCTGCAATACCAGCCATGGTTGCGTTGCCAGTAACAAGCGATGTGGTGATTTGATTTTTTACTTTTTGGAACTCTCTTTCTCCTACTAATCCCATCTTCAATTCATTCACTACACTATCCATACTTTTTTCCAAGTCCTCAATCTTCACACCCATATTCGCAATAGATAAAGCAATGAATAAGCCTTCGTCCTCATTGAAAAATGGAACTGATTGCGCAGCCACTGCTTGTTGTTTTTTATCCACTAAAGTTTTATTCATTCTAGAGGACTCTCCACCAGATAAAAGGGTTGACAATACATTGAATGCATAATACTCATTCCCGCCTTGCTTAGGCGCACGGTAGGCTTGAAACACACCAGGTAATTGGATGTTGTCGTATATCACATCTCTTACCTCTCCACCTAAAGCTGGTTCTTTAATAGTTGGTCTTGGAATTGGCTTGGTGCCCATTTTAATTGGACCAAAATAAGCTTCAATCTTCGCTTTTAATTCGGCTTTATTAAAATCTCCCGCTATAGACAATACACAATTATTAGGTACATAGAATGTCTTGTAAAAATTGATGAACTCATCCAATTTTGCAGCATTTAAATGATCCATGCTTCCGATTGGTGACCATTGATAAGGATGTACTTTATAAGCACGCTTTAATACTTCGTTTAAAAAAGAACCATATGGTCGGTTGTCAACACGTTGACGCTTCTCTTCCTTTACCACTTCTCTTTGCGTATTCACACCAATTTGTTCAATCTTGGCGTGCATCATACGCTCACTTTCTAACCATAAGCCAAGTTCAACTTGATTAGAAGGTAGTAACTCATAATAAAAGGTACGATCCTGTGAGGTATTGGCATTCAATGCACCACCTGCATTGGTGATGTACTTATCAAACTCCCCTCTTTTAATATTTTCTGAACCTTCAAATAATAAATGTTCGAAAAAATGGGCAAACCCTGTTCTTGCCGTGTCTTCGTTTTTAGAACCTACATGGTATAATGTCGTTACAGCCACCACTGGTGCTGAATGATCTTCATGTAAAATTACTTTTAAGCCATTTGGCAAAGTGTATTTCTCAAATTGGATGGTTTGACCTGTCACCTGATTGATGAGCAAAGTCAACATACAAAGAAAAAATAGGAACGATTTTTTTTGCATAAAATTGATTTTTGGGAATATATATTAGGGTAAAAATAAGGCTAATTGCAATATTTACTGATTAAAAAACTTTAAGAATTTATATAATATTGTTAATACCGCCTTGAATAAAATTGGATTGAAAATGGCACTAATTTTAGGCTTGATTCCACTGAATTTCAAGGTCTTTTTTAAACCAGGTCATCTGCCTTTTAGCATAGTGTCTGGTGTTCTGCTGAATAGCCTGAATCACTGCCTCCCTTGTTTGATGCCCCTCAAAATAAGGCAACCACTCTTGATAGCCAACGGTTTGCAAGGCATTTAAATGAAATTGAGGGCCCAAGGCCTTGACTTCCTCCTCTAATCCTATGTTGACCATCTGCACAACCCTTTGATTGATTCTGTCATACAATTGCTCCCTTGGCAGCTCCAATCCAATTTTTTGAATGTTAAATGGTCGAGACTTTTTGGACTGCAGTTGAAAACTAAGGATGGATTGCCCTGTTCCAATCACCACTTCCAAAGCCCTTGATAGTCTTTGTGTATTTTGTTGTTCCCCCTGGTCTGCACTTGCCCAATAATCTGGATCCAAAGTTTTTACCTGCGTTTGAAGCCAATCCATCCCTTTCAATGATACATCCTCCTGAATTTGACTGCGTATAGCTGGATCAATTGCTGGGATTTGATCCATCCCTTCTACAAATGCTTTAATATATAACCCAGTTCCTCCAACCATCACCACGGATCCAAATGCTGCAAGCAATTCCGCTGATTTTTTTAGTGCATATGCTTCAAATGTGCCTGCATTCACCGTCTCTTGAATGGAATGACTTGCTATAAAATGATGTTTAACTTGAGCTAGTTCTTCATTGCTTGGACGAGCAACACCAATATTTAATTCTTGATAACATTGCCTTGCATCTGCAGAAATAATTTCCGTTTTAAGTTTTTGTGCTAATTCAATCGCATACTTTGTTTTACCAACAGCTGTAGGACCAACAACGATATATACGGTAGGCGTCAAAATAAATATATTATGAGATTAGTAGGCTTCGGAACTATCATCAAACATGCCACCTGCGTCATCATCTGTTTGCTCATCAGACGCATCTTGATCATCCGCGTCTTCATCATCCCCTGCTTCATCATCCCCTAAAAGTCCATTCCCATCGTCATCAGACGCATGCGCATCTGCTTCGCCCTCTTCCCCAAATCCATCCTGAGCTTCAGTTAAATCATACTTCTCTTCGATATCTGTAAAATTAGGACCTAGCAAGCCTTTCGTACCATATTGCATTGGACCAACCCCTTCAATTCTTGACACCATTGGATAATTTAATTCCATATCCGCATCTGCATTCTTAATCACTTGAATCAATTGTATTAAAAAAGTCCAAGACTTTGCAAAGTCATATAAATAAACAAATTGTTGGTTGGTATTTAAAATCTCAGAGCCTATCAACACTTCATCCATCATCAATGGCGGCACGACATAATTTTTTTCATACACCGCTTTGCTAATTTCTCTTCCTCTTTGCCATTTTTCATTGCTTCTAAAAAAAGTGGCATCATGTTTTTCATCAAACTCAAAAGCCTTCAAAATAATATGATGCAGATCTGAAAAATGTTGTGCATGTTTCACCATTACATCTCTATAAATCGCATCGTCTTCTTCCCAAGAAATCCTAAATTTTAAAATGGCCATTTTGGTGATTTTGAAACGCTAAATTAGCATTTATTAGGATGATTTAAGCTTTTTTATAAGGCAGGATGCAACCCAATTTTAGCCGCTTCTACAATCATAAATTGATACGCAGCTTCATACTCATTAGGGATAATGCCGTCCAAGATAGCTTCTCTAATGGCGTCCTTGATAATGCCTACTTGCTTAGAAGGGGTGATATTAAAAATTTGCATAATCATCTCTCCAGTAATTGGAGGTTGCCAATTGCGCATCTGGTCTTTTTCCTCCACTTCAACGATCCTAGCCTTGACCATTTCAAAGCCTTGTAAATATCTTTTAACCTTGGTTTGATTCTTGCTGGTAATATCTGCTGCACAGAGTAACATCAATGATTCAATGTCTTCGCCAGCATCAAATAACAATCTTCGAATAGCACTATCGGTGACATTTTCTTTTGTCAATGAGATTGGGCGTAAATGTAAAGCCACTAATTTTTGAACCAACTTCATGTGTTCATTTAAAGGCAGCTTCAATTGTGTAAATAATTTAGGCACCATCCTTGCACCCACCACTTCATGCCCATGAAATGTCCAACCTGTCCCTGGTTCAAATCTTTTGGTATTTGGTTTTGCAATATCATGCAATAAGGCAGCCCATCTTAACCAGACATCATCGGTGTTAACAGCTATATTATCCAGCACTTGTAAGGTATGAGAGAAGTTATCTTTATGACCAATGCCGTCAAGGGTTTCAGCGCCTTCCAATTTTAACAATACTGGAAAAATATGTGCTAATAAACCTACTTCTCTTAATAAATACCAACCTTTTGAAGGTTGTTTGCTATTCATTATTTTTTGCAACTCATCTGTAATTCTTTCTTGAGAAACAATCTTAATCCGATCTGCCATTTGCTGAATGGCTTTAAATGTATTTTCCTCAATAACAAAATCCAATTGTGTTGCAAATCTTATGGCACGCATCATTCTTAAAGGATCGTCATCAAATGTTTGTTCTGGCGCTAATGGTGTACGAATGATTTTTAGTGCTAAATCATTTAATCCATTGAATGGATCTAAAAGTGCGCCAAAATTAGATACGCTCAAATCTATCGCCATGGCATTGATGGTAAAATCCCTTCTATTCTGGTCATCTATCAAAGTGCCTGGTTCGACTGTTGGATTCCTACTTTCTCTGACATAGGATTCTCTTCGGGCGCCCACAAATTCAATTTCAATATCGGTGAGTTTCACCTGCGCAGTGCCATAGGTTTTAAACAATGAAACAGGAGGCTTTGGACTAAATTGATTGGCGAATGTAGTTGCTAATTGTAAACCGTCTCCGATACAAACAATGTCTATGTCTTTGGTTGCTCTGACTAAAATTTTATCGCGCACAAATCCACCCACTGCATAGGCAGGTATCCCTATTTTAGCCGCAGCGGCTCCCGCAATAGACAATAGGTCTTTTTCTTGTGCTGTTAATTCAATAGACATTGGTGCAAAAGTACTAATTGTGCAGCACTTGTTGGAGGGGTTGATAGATTTGTTCCAAGCGGATGGTTTCGGCACAATTAAAATGATTTAATGGGCATTGTTTTTTTCCGTGCAATCCACAAGGTCTACAAGGTAAAGCTTGTTCTGTTTCAATAATAAAGGAGGTATCTGACAATGGACCATAGCCAAAATCTGGCACAGTAGAACAGTAGATGGCAGCAACAGGCGCATTCACCGCAGAAGCAAAATGCATGGGTGCTGAATCATTGACATAGTTCATCACTGCCCCTTTTTGTAAAGCAGCAGATGCTAAAAATGAAAGTCTTCCAGCCATATTGACTAAATTATTTTTCTGCACTGATTGCATGATCTGGTCGTTCAAGGATTTATCGCCTGGCCCCCCAAGTAAATAAATAGGCCCTTCAAAAGGAATTGAATTCAACACCTGAATCCATTGATGTATTGGGAATTGTTTAGTGTACCAAACTGATGCCGGCGCCATACACAAATAAGGTAGAGACTGATAGCCCTCCACTGCTTTTAAATCCTGTGCAGATGGATACAATGCTGGCTTGGCATTCGGAAATAAACCCAAAGGAGATAACAACGCATGGTTACGTTCAATTTCATGCAATCCATTGCCAACAGCCTGGTGTTGTATTGTATTCGTAAATAAAAAAGCAAAAGGATTTTTTTCAAAACCAATTTTTATTTTGGCTCCAGACAATGCCGTCCATAATCCTGTGGCAGCATAACGTTGCACGTTGATCACTGCATCAAATTTATTTTTTCTTATTTCAAAAAGTAGTTGTAGCCAATGCCCATATTTATTTTGTTGTTTATCCCAGACCAAGACTTGATCAAGATAAGGATGCGCGTTAAACAATGCCTCATTTCCCTTTCTTACTAGTACCGAAATGGATGCAGCAGGATTTTGTTGATGTATAGATTCCAATAGGGCGGTCGCTAAAACGACATCTCCAATAAATGCAGTTTGAATGATTAGTATTTTTTGTGCCATGGATTGGATTTAAGGGCGTATAATGATGATTTGATCTTTATCCCATTTCACAATGGCAGAGGGCTCTTTTAAAGAAGTATCCTCTTGCTCTGAACGCACTACATAATCAACCCCTTCAATGATATCTAAGGAGATGTCTTTAAAACATTTTGGCGTGGGCAACCCAGAAATATTGGCAGAAGTACTTACGATTGGTTTTCCAAAAGCTTGCATTAATTGTTGCGCAAAATTTGCTTTGCAAATTCGAATGGCAATAGATCCGTCTAGTGCAATTAAATTAGGTGCTACATTTTTTGCTTGATCATAAATCACAGTCGTTGGCTTGGTGATACCCTTGATATAATCTGCCACTTTAGGAGCTGGTTCCGAAACATAATCTAAAATCCATTTTTCTTCTGGCACGAGCACAATCATGGCTTTGGTATCTGCTCTTTTTTTGAGTTCATAAATTTTTTCAACAGCATCAGGATTGGTTGCATCGGCGCCTATCCCCCAAACAGAATCTGTGGGGTATAAAATGATACCCCCTTTTCGTAAGGCATCTAAAGCGCAAGCAATATCTTCTTCCATTAAAAACATATTGCAAATTAATCATTAAGGCTTAAAGCTAGGCCAAGTAACCTAAGAGAGGCAATAAAAAAAGCTGGGGCAACCAAGACGAATCCCGATTACCCCAATTATCCTTCCCCCAAAGGATAAAATCTTTATATATAATATTTCTTTAATTTATTTTTTGTGGTAATTCTTGATTAATGTAAATATTCGACCAACGGATGCATCTACCAAATTCTAAGTAAATTAAGAGGAGAAATTTAAAATTTGAATATATATACTTACAAATCAATAATTTACAAATTAATGAAATATTAATTTTTAATGATTTTACATGAATTGATTTTTATATATAATTTTTTTTTAACTTCATTATGAATCGAACTTAGAAATTACTATGCTTTATAAATGGATATTACTTGCCCTATTTTTGATTGCAAACGCATTGACTGTATCTTCTCAAGCAATTCAGGTTATTAACCCATTGTCAAAAGCAGAAATTGCCTTATTAGATTTTATCTCAAAAGACAGCAGCCATGACCTTACTTTAAATTTCCTAAAGGAGGACTTTAGACTTGGCATTACAAAAAAACTATCCAATGGAACAAGCTTTATTAAAAGAAAAGGAAAGGTTTTTATACAAGTATTGGGGACAGGTATATTATATGAAATCGCAATAAAAAGCCAAGGTAACTACCAGTTTAATAGAATAGACTCCACCATACATTTTGGTAGTAATTATAGCAGTTTAAATTGGATGTATAAGGACACGCTATTTCAATTTGGAGGCACTGGGTTTTGGAAGATAAGGGACTACATGAGTTATTTTAGTAACAATACCCATGAATGGGAAATTTACAATACTTCAAACACTGCATCTATCTCCCTAAGCGACAAAAATAGCGTGCTCTATTTTATGGATGAGAAATTAGGTAAGCTATACCTTTCTAATTCTATTAAACAACAAGATTTTCCAAAAACATTAACGATTAGTGATATTGATAGTTCTATTGTCTTTGATTTTGCAAAAAGAAAATGGGAAAGCTTAGGCGCACTCAATCCAACACTGAAAGAACTAATTAAAAAACAAGAAAGTCAACTAAACCCTTTTGGCCCCTATTTGATTTTTCATTCAGATCTTGAATTGTATTGGTTGAACTTTTCAACCAATAGCTATGGAACTTTTTCAACCAGTAAGCAATCAGAATTTAGAGAAAAATATTTGAAAATATATAATAATAGTCGTGATTTCAATATTCAATTTGTGCTTGGATCAAACTATTACCTAGTTAAAGTTACAAAAGAAGGCGTATTGAGTTTTGAAACTATCTCCTTATCATTCAATGACATTAAAGAAGCAACTGGTGAAGTAATTTATTCGAATGATCGCTTTGTGCAAATTATGAAAGTGTTTGAACCAGGGGAACCAATTATTGGGAATGCCTTGATTGTCCTTTTCATCATTTTTACGTATAATTTCATACAAAATAAAAGGAAGAAGAAAACGATACCAGATGAAGTTCAGACAATTCTATATAAAAACTTTTACAGCGCGATTACCATTGTTGAAAAAGAATTGATTCAAACAATATTTCAATGCCAGATGAACAATGAACAAATCTCTATCAAAATGATCAATAAAATAATTGGTGTGCAACAGAAAGATATTCTTACTCAAAACAAAAGCAGAAGCGACCATTTTTTACGTATCAACCAAAAATTTAAGTTGGCTACTAGATCAAAAGAATTACTCATTATAAAACAAAGAGAAGAAACTGATAAAAGACAATTTAACTATAATATCAACTCGCAATTTTTAAAACAAATGGAAGGATTGGTTTTAAACAACCAATAAGCTACAACCCCTTCTTGCGCTTTGGTCTAGCCTTCCTAGTACTTCAAAACTTCCGTCAGGGTATACGATTCCTATATCTTCTGTCGCAATAAATGCACAACTATTAAAATTGGCAAGGTCAATGATATGCAAGACACCCCTGCCCGTTGCATTCAAGGCTGTTGGATCGGATTCATCCGCGACTAAGACTTTCATCCATGGCGGGCATGCATAAATGCCCCCTCCTTTTGAGTAGGCTTGACTTAATAATTCTGTCATACCATATTCTGAATGGATATCTTGTACGCCAAATCCATCTGCTAAATAGGCATGTAAAGCAGGTTTGGTTAATTCTAACTTTCTTCCCTTCATGCCCCCAGTCTCCATCACCATGGTATGATTCAATGCTTGAGGATACGCATCTACAAAATCCATTAAGGCATAACTAACTCCAATTAATAAAGTTTTTTGTTGCGCCTTTTCCAAAGCAGCTAAAGTCATATTCAATTTCTCAAAATCGTATAAATAAAATCCACTTTCTGGATTTGCACTTGCTTGTATTAAATGATTTGTCATATAGACCAAGGAAGAATGTTGTCGCTCTAAATAATTGGGTAATAAACCAAGTATACAATAGTCTTTTGGTGATCCGTAAAATTGTTGGAAGCAGTGCATAAAACTTTGTTCATATACGCTTAGCGCTTTAACAAAATGTTTACTTACAGTGTCCTGGGTCGTCCCACTACTTTCAAAATAAAATCTAGGACATTCCGTACCTGTATAAATAGTATGCGTCTTAAAAAAATGAATAGGCAAGAATGGGATTTGCTCCAGATATTCAACTGAATCTAATTGCAGTTTCATGGATTGAATCCACTCACTATACACTGCATTATTTGAAGCTTGATAGGCCATGAGTGACAAGGCAGTGCGCAAGAAATTGGAGGGTGCCAAGTCCTTTAAATCCTCCATGTTCCAAGTTTCGCCATTCATACTACCTAGGTTTGTTACAAATGTATTAATAAATACAGAATGTAGTATCTTGCAAGGGTTATAATTAAACGAACTATGGCAAAAGCAACAACAAAAAAAGTGAGTACAAATAAAGCAAGTACAAAGAAAGTAGGTACGAATAAAGTGAGTAACTCTAAAAAAAATGAGCTAATCAACCCAACTTCATATCAGTTTTTAAAAGAGTACATCAATAATCCTTCACCAGTCGGATTTGAAACGAGTGGTCAAAAAATTTGGTTAAACTACTTGACACAATATGTTGATACCACTTTTACAGACCCCTATGGTACTGCAGTGGGCGTGATTAATCCTGATGCACCATTTAAGGTGGTGATTGAGGCACATGCGGATGAAATAAGTTGGTTTGTAAATTATATCAACGATCAAGGTTTAATTCACCTTAAACGCAACGGCGG
>Ga0209550_10005840_pt1 | contig 11514 bp, 10 predicted proteins | sample LauGreSuBDMM15SN_2_FD_187567 | JGI IMG/M metagenome (GOLD analysis project Ga0209550, IMG submission 187567) | Freshwater lake microbial communities from Lake Michigan, USA - Su13.BD.MM15.SN (SPAdes) (version 5) | ecosystem: Environmental > Aquatic > Freshwater > Lake | place: Lake Michigan... | reverse complement strand
AAAATTATTTTACTTCTATTATTTTTGAAGGAGAGAAAGTGTGAATAGATTCCGTGATTTTACCTAATTGATTGCTAACAATTCTAGTTCCGTTTGAACTTAAAAAATCTTTATTATGATGAGTGTGTCCGTATATCCAAGTGTTAATATTATTATTAGAAATTAAATAATCAAGATTATTTTTATACATATAACCCCATTTGTTTTGAGAATCTGGTTTATCTGTTAAATAATCAAGGGGTGGATAATGGGAAACTATTACAATCTTTAAATTATTTTTATTACAATACTTTATCATTTTTTTGATGTATGCTAAATCTTTGTTGTGTAACATTCTATATTTGTAATTAGTCATATCAGGGATTTTAAATCTAAATTTAGGTATAGATTGTTCTTTATTAATATTAGTCCAAAGAGTGCATCCAATGATACAAATGTCTTTTATTTGTATAGAATTTTTATCTAAAATATATAAATTGTTAAGTTTTTTTTTTATATTATAGATTTCTTTTTTTAATGTAATCATTTCTTGGAATACGAATTCTTTATTGTGATAGAATTCGTGATTACCAAAAATATATATAACAGTTTCAAATAAGTTACACATTTTCGTTAAAAAATTTTCTAATTGTTCAGGAATATATAAGGAACCTATATCTCCATTTAATATAAGAATTTCTGCTTCTTTTTTTATTATATAGTCATCAAAATTTGTTATATTATTTATATTTAAATGTAAGTCTGAAACTATTTGTATTAACATATTGTTCTATATATATATAATATTATTTTTTATAAATTAAATTTATAAAAAATTTTTTTTTAATTTGTTATTAGTAATTAATAAATTAAAATTTATTGTTTATCTATAATAATATTTATATAAAGTAGATGAAAAGTGTTATAAAACAGTGTAAACGATAATAAATAATAGATATAAAATTAACTATATATAATGTTTTGGGGGGATGGAGGAGGAGGAGGTGGGGAAAGAGAATATAAAGGTATTTTTTTTTTACAAATTCTGAAAGTGTAATTTTTTATCATATAATTTAAATAGTTATGAGGATGGTTATTTAAATAAAATAAAAGTGTGTTAATTGTTACAATGTTTTTTCTAGTGTTTTTCATATGCCATTTATTACATTTAGTAATAATGATATGTTCATTTTGAGGAATATGTAAAAATTTATTATGTACATATCTGTCATCATAATATACTAACAATTCTTTTGCGATTTCGGTGATATATTTTTCGTAAAGTTCAAAATCAGGTATTTTATGAGGATATAATTGATATATTTTATTTTTTAAATCTGGTTGATTTCTTATTTGAAGATATCTAAAATTAATACTTGGTTCATTACCTCTTAATTTAAATAAATCGTAATAATTTTCGTTAAAAATTTTAAAATTGGTATTTTCTGTTAAGCATATAACACCTTGTGTTTTTTTAATATCAATATTGTCAATGTATGTTTTGATTTCTTGTATATTAGAAAAATAAAGAGATGATAGATGTTCTAAATGTATGTTATCTTTCATATCCAATTTTCCATCTATGAAAGTACCAATGTGGTAAATATAGGAGTCGGATGGAGAATCACATACTATAATATTATTATATTGATTTTTTAATAGAAACATATATTTATTATTTTTATCCAAACTATTTTTGAAAATTTCGAAAATATCACATTCGTTCATGTCGTAATTTGAAAAAATTTTAGAAAATTCTAGATTATTTTTAAATTCATGTCTTAAAGCATCACAAAAAAGAATACCAAATGATTGTATTGTAGCCCATTTAGTCTTAAATGCATTTAATTTTCTATGGGTTGATAGAAACCATTTATCTTTCCAGTAGAATAATCGTAATAAAGTTCCTTCGTAAGAATCGTAAAATTTACAGTTAGCAAAATCGCTTTGTAATTCCGGTATGTCTGATATCTGATTTGAGGTATATTCTTCGGTATAAGGAAAAGATTTCATAACAATTTCTTGTTTATGAAAAACTACACCGCGAAAATTTTTAACTGATTTATCACTATTATTATTACAATCCTTATCATAACAATATAATTCTAATTCATATTCAGTATCCTTGTCAGTTAATAATATATTATCTATAGTATTATTATCATTATTTAATTTATAATCAAATGTTTCTTGAGACATTAGTTTATATTAAAAAATTTATTTTTAAATACGATTTTATAAAATCGTATTTAAAGTATAATAATTTTTTGATAAATGATAAAAAAAAATAACGATTCAAATGTAAAAATTATAAAAGTTTCATCTAATGAAAAAAAACAAGATAGACCAAAATCATTTTCTCAAATGCCTAGGTTGTATTTAGAATTGATTGAAAACAAGGAAAAAATAAAACCGGATTTGATTGATAAAGAATATGAAATTAAAGATAAAAATGTAAATAATGAAAAGGTGAATGATAATCATAATGAAAAGGAAAAGGAAAACGGGAATGAAAAGGAAAAGGAAAACGGGAATGAAAAGGAAAATGATAAGCAACACGATATTGATAGTGAAAACGAAAACGAAAACGAAAACGAAAGTGATGGTGAAAAAGAAAGTAATCGCGATAATGATAACGATAATGATAACGATGATTATAATAAAAAGGGTAGTGGAAGCGAAACAGAAAATGAACATGAAAAGGAAAAGGATAAAAAGAAAAGGAAGGAAAAAGAAAAAGAGAACGGAAAGTATAATGATAGTGACGAGTATTATTACAAAAATAAAAAAATAAAAAATAAGTCTAATAATTTATCAGAGGATATAACACAAGATAATGATAGAGAAGAAGAGTATTCTGAAGATTATGAAAAGGCAAATAAAAAAAATGAACAAGATGGAGAAGATGGTGTTGAAGATGAGGATATAACACAAAGATTGAAAAAATTGTTGAGTAATAATACAGAAGATAGTAATGAAAGATCAGCAACACCACGAAAAAATAAATACAGTAGTAACATAAAAAAAAATCATAACTTTAACAGGTCTATAAATGTGGAAAAATCTCATATTAATTATGAAAATAATAACAATGATGTAAAAAGAAAAATACCACCTAGTTTAGAGGAATTAAGGAGGAATGGAGATAATATGGGAAATAAAGATAATTTAAAAGACATTTCTTATAACGGAATAAATGATCTAGAATATGAGGACAAGAAAAGAGAGTTGATGTTTAAGTTTGAGTTGCTTAAAAAAGCATATCCAAATTCATCAATACCCGAATTTACAATACATTCTGATTATTTGACAATGCAAAAAGCATATGACGATAATGTAAGAAGATTGTCATTGGATTCTGCTGTGGAGAATTATAAACAGTATTTGATATACGGATTTATGTTAACTGAATTCGTATTGGGTAATTTTTTGAAATTCGATATGCAGGGGTTTACTCAACAACAGATTATATCTATGACTAGTTATGAGAAGTTGTTGATAGAGTTGGGAGAAAAGTCGTATATACCAGAAGGTAGTAGGTGGCCAGTTGAAGTAAGATTGATATTTATGATAGTAATAAATGCAGCATTTTTTATAGTTAGTAGAATGATAATGAAAAAAACAGGAGCTAATTTGATGAGTATGATGAATAATGCTAATAAAAAAACAGCGAATCCAGTAAGAAGGAAGAATACTATGAAAGGACCGACAATAGATATAAATGATATTCCGGAAATGGATAGTTTGTAAATGTTGTGTATATTAATTATATATATTAAAATGAATTTAATATATATATATATATAATATAGAATATTAAATGGAACTAAATTGTAAAATATGCGATAAACTATTTAAAACTGAAGTTTTTTTGGAAAATCATTTAAAAAATAGTGTGTGTAAATTGTATAAAAAAATTCTTTTTACTTGTAAGAAGTGTAATATGTCTTTCAGTTCTATAAAAGAAATAGAAATACATCTGAAGGAATGTAAGAATACTTTTGAAGATTCGTGTGTTAATAAAATACAAATATGTAATGATAATTTAACAAACGAAAATAATAAATTAAGAATGAAATGTTCGGAATTAAAAAGAAAAAATTTATTATATAAAAATAATAATAATGTACAAATACAATTAGAAAAATTAAAGAATAATGTATTGTCAAATATAGTCTTGAAATATACAGATATAAATCCAGATAAGTTATTCGAGTATAAAGAAAATGTGGTACATGTGTACAATCCAATAGATCACGATAATTTAGAAATACAAATACATAATTCGTCTAATGATAAAATAACAAAGTATGATAAATTGAAAATAAATAAATCTCATAAAAAATCGAATAAGAAGAATAGTAATAATGTACAATTGTATAGGACTATTAGAAAAGTTACAACAGAACCACAGGATAGCGATGTTATAGAGAATAAAATAAAAGATGTGGAAAATAATATAGATAAGATTATATATGAAAATTTTGATGTTTCTCATAAAGAAATTAATGATATTATAACAGATATATTCAAAAATATGAATACAAGTCGTAATTATTCTAAAAATATATCAGAGATTAAACAATTGAGGAATAAATTGTTAGGAAAGTTAAATTTGGAAGAATATAAGATTTTGATAGAGGAACATATAAAAAAATTAACAGAACTTCTTAAAGAAAAAAGTTATAGCGAAAAAAAGATAAAAACGATTATAAATACATTTTTATCTCCTTTGGATAAGAGGATAGTGTTATATGGAGATTATATAAATACAAATATTAATAAAGACGAGATTGAAAAATTCAAATTAGCAATACAAATTAATACACAATTTTCTAAAAAATATGTAAAATTTGAATTAAAAGATATAATTAGCAATATATTAAATTTTAGTGTGTCTTTGTATCCTATAATTGAGTGTTTGTCTTGGTTTTTGTTTAATAGATATGAGATGTATAATTTGATATATTTAGAAAAAAAGGATTGTAATAAAAACTTAGATTATTATACATATTATAGTTTGAATAAAATAACAGGGGATACAAAGTATTGGAATCTAGAATCTCGATTAGAAGAAATATCTACAAATATATTAACAACTGTTAAATTTTATTGTATACAATTATTTAGAAATATATATTTTGATGTATTTAATGATAACATATATAGAAAAGATTATAAATTAAAATCACAGATAACCGAATATGATTGTCAACAATTAATAGAAAATATAATAGCATTATCACAACCTTGTAAATTTAACAAGGATATTCGTAGTTTAATTAAACAAAAAGCGACATATATACCAACTATAAACGACAAGTTCAATCTTACATGTAATGATTCATTACAATATAAAAGAATGAAGAATATGAAAGATTCAGAAGAAGATATTATTAAAAGTCTTATGTCAGTCTTTGATAATTTAGATTACGAGAATGGGAAAAATATTTTAGATAATTAAAATTTAAAGTCAAACTTTAATTTTATATATAAAATTAAAGTTCAAATGAATAATAAAAGAAAAAAAAATAATAATATTATGTCAATATCTGAATCTTCGGATGAAGATTGGAAAGAATACGATGAAGATATTGAATTTTTAAAGAAAAAGGATAAAATTGCTCATAAGACTTTTATATTAACTAAGAAAGAAATAGATGATTCTGTTCCAACACTTATGAAAATTCTCAAAAGTAACATATTATTGAAAGATAGAGCATTAATATTACAATATTACGATATATATTCATGTACTGAAAAAAATTCAGAAAAATCGTTAGAATTACAACAAAAAATTAATAAACTTTTAGTTGAAGCAAATAAAAGATATATAGAATATAATAATTACACATCATCTGAACATGATAAAATGGAATCTGAATTGTTATTGATTAATAATCAATTACGTATGGAAAATATTCAATACAGAATATTGAATCTTAATACAAATATATCTAATAAAAGTATTATTTACAATAAATATAAAAGATTTTGTGAATTATCTCCGGAAGATGACGAATATTTCAAAATTAAACACTGGTTATGGTGGGCTTTGGAACTCCCGTACAATAACATTACATCTTTTAATTATGATTCAAATGAAATATCATCATTTCTTTTAAGAGTGAATTCTTATCTCAATCAACAATTGTATGGTATGGAAAAGGTTAAAGAACAGATATTATTATTTTTAAATTGTAAACTTAATTACCCTAATATGAAAAATATATCTCTTGGTTTATTAGGTTCTCCTGGAACAGGTAAAACGAAAATAGCAAAGTGTTTAGCTAAAGTTCTAGAATTTCCATTTGAACAGATTTCTCTAGGAGGTGTTAAAGATGCTGATTTTTTAAAAGGTCACTCTTATACATATGTAGGGTCCCAACCGGGGGAAATAGTTAGATGTTTAAGGAAAATGAAAAGTAGTAATGGTGTATTATTTTTTGATGAATATGAGAAAATTTCTGATAATAAAGAAATAAATTCTTCCCTCTTACATATAACAGATCCGTCCCAAAATATGTCATTTAGTGATAACTTTTTAGATGACATACAAATAGATCTATCAAAGATATGGTTCATATATTCTATGAATAATAAACCTAAAGATAATGCTCTGAAAGATCGTATATTTATTATAGAAATACCTGATTATTCAATAGAAGATAAAATAAAGATTGTAAAAAATTATATTATACCAATTATTCTTGATAGTATGAATTTACCGAAAGACATTATAAACATAGATGATAAGACAATTTTATATATCATTAATACATATATAGAAAATTCTGGTGGTATTAGACCTTTAGAATGGTTTTTCAACAATATATTAAGAAAAATAGGATTTTTATATTCAAATAATTTAATAAATAATGAAAAACTTTCTTTTTATATAAATAAAATTAATTTTCCTTACAGTATTACAGAAAAAAACATATATAAACTAATATAATATCAATTCCATATATCTCTCGCTTCTTGATAAGAAATCGTATTTTTACCAGTTCTACTATTAACTTTATTATGGAAATCAACATAAAATTTAAACAGATTATCTTTACTATCGACAATAGTATCCAGTTCACAAACTCTGGAATTTATATATTCAAGTGCATGTATTTTACATTTATTACAAGGAAGTTCGTAGGGTATAGATAATATTCTATTTTTTGTTATATATTTTATTTTTTTTGATGGATTTATTGGATAATAATTAGAACTGTTATGTAAATTGAACCAATAAATAGGACCCCATATTTTAGGATCTTTAATATTTTTTTTAATGAAATTATTAAGTTCGGTTTTGTTTTTTTTTATGTAGTCTTGGTATATATAATCTTCTCTATAAAAATCATCATTTTTATATTGTTCTATTATATTGTTTTTTTTAGAAAATTCTAAAAAATCATTAACTGTCTTGTACATTTTTTTTATATTTAACAAAGATTTAAGTTTTATTATTCATAATTATATATAATTATGAATAAAAATTGTAATATACAATAATTTACTTATTCTTCTATTATAAAATTATTATTTACAAAATAACTTTCAATCTGTTCTATACACATATTAATCTTATTTTTTTGTAAAAAAATACTTAATTTTTCTATATCTGGAAATCCACAAAAAGGTATATTATCTATTTTAAAAACTTCAAATATTTTAAATAATTCTCTTACTCGAACATAATTTAAATCCTTAATATCGAACTTCTTATTACCTTCTAATTCCTTTATTATACTTTCTATATTTTTAAATTTTTGAACATGCGGTACAATTTTACACGGTCCAAAATTTCTTATCCTTTTATTATAATCAGTACCAAACATTATACACATATCTAAAAACTCTTCCTCTTTCATTTCAAAATTACTTAAAACTTCTTCAAATCTTATTCTAACACATTTTTCATTTTTCACATCTATCTTCGATAAATATACAGGACACCCGTATGCTAACACATCAGAATCTTCCGTAAGAACAGCATCTACCAAACCTCTCCTACATAAATCAGAACATAATTTTTCAGCTTCTAATGGAGCATCGTAATAAGGAACTTGTAATATATCAAATAAATCTTTAGTATTTTTATAATCTTCTGGTCTCAACTCAAATAATTGCTTCTTTTTTTGTTCTATATAATATTTAGCTGTTTTATCATTAAACTTTATTGGCATATTCGGATTTATTAATCTCTTCTGATTTTTACTATAAGAATTAACAAAATCTATCAATATATTATCAACAACACCGGTTTTATAAAACTCATCCAGAGCCTCTTCCAATTTCCATACCTTTTCTTCCATTTTATTTCTATTTTCTCTTCTTTTTTTTCTTTCTTCAGTCTTTTCCGGTGGAGAACCAGAATCGTAAATAAACACACAATGAACTTCGTTTTTCCTTAAACAAGATATTAATTTTATGAAAGCTTTTAACCAACTATCGCCGTATGATGATTTGTATAAACATAAATATAATGAAATATCTATTGCTATCTTTTTATATGCTAAAGAAGATATATCTATTTCTTCGTATATTGAAGGATAATTTTTTTTCATATAACTATTTAAATCAGATATTCCCATTTAATTTATATTATACTTATCGCCCTTTATATAAATATTTCATTTTAATTTTATAATTATAAAATTATAAAATTTTTCAATATTTTTCAATCTCCTTTTTCAGTATCCTATACCCTTCTGAAAACATCTCCAATTTATCTCTTGATTTTACATAAAAATCAAACATATGTGAGACATTTGAATATAAATTAACAATTGTTGATTTTTCTTTTTTTTTCATTATCTGTTTATCTGTATTATCTTTTATAAATATATTTATTATACCAAAAAAATATTCCAACATTTTATTACTAGGATTATCAGGTGGATTCTGGGAATGTAATACGAAACCTATAATCTTATTCCCTATATCCTCTGCTTTTTCCAAAGGAAAATTATCAGACAATGCTCCGTCTAAATAATAATTATTAGTATACTTAAATGTGTCAAATAACAGAGGTACATTACTACTCATACGGAGTGCTATTAAACACGGTAATTCTGGATAATTTTCCCAACTAAGATATTCTGTTTTTTTTAATGTTACATTATATGTGACACATGTCAATTTTTTATTATATTTTTCTTTTAATTCACCCAATGTTATCAATCTACCTATTTTTTCCAGTGTCATTTTTTCCAGTATATCATTAATTGGACTATAACTTATAGCTCCGTTACCATTTATCATATCTATCAAATTAAATTCTTGTATTTTTTCTACTAAATGATGTGTACATATATATATCATTATCTCTACAGGTGTATACCCTATTGATAATAAATAACATATAATAGCACCACATGAAGTTCCTATAAAATTCTCTAATTTTTCATTCAAAAAATTATCATATAAGTATTGAACTGAACCTAAAGCGGTTATTCCTTTTATAGACCCCCCTGATATAACTATTGTATCGTATTCTGATACAATAGGTACATAAGATGATATATCATCTTCTTTTTTTTCATTTGACATTTTTACAGATATTTGTTTGTTTTTAGATATTTATAATATTCATTCTTTATTGAATAACAGTTTTTTCATAAGTATTACACATATCGCAAACAAAATTAATATTATTATTATATACACAGTTCTATCATTATTATTATATATCTTTGAACACAATGGACAAGAATTTACATGATTACATATATCTAGACAATTAAATTCTCTATTATACTTTTTACTAATATGTTCAGTATTTTTTTTTCCTTTGTAATCTATAATTACATCATTATATATATTTTGTTTGTAATCCCGATTTGTATATTTTTCTTTATAATCTCTAATACTACTACCATTAGTATTATCTTCTTTATAATCTGTATTACTAGTACCGCTGGTATAATTTTCTTTATAATCTCTATTATTACTACTAATGTTAGTGTAATTTTCTTTGTAATCTCGATTACCACCATTACTATAATTTTCTTTGTAACTATTGGTACTCTTATTAAAACTACCCATCCCAGATTCCGGATATGTATTTAATACATTAGCAGAAGATCTTATAATTCTACCATATTGTTGAGACATACTTTCAGGAACATTGTGGTTAATATTGTTAGTATAATTATTATTTTCTATCTGTTCTAAGTCAGGTAATTCTTCAATTAAAGTATATTCAGAATTTTTTTTGTAAGTCATAATATTTATATATAAATATAGAAAATATATTTTAACACTTTTTTATAACTTACAAAAATATCATATCATCTACTGATATTATTTTATTATTTATTATTTCTTCATATACTTGATATAAATAAGGATCTTTCTTATTTTTAACTAACAAAGATATTATATCACTAAAACTAGTATCATCTGTATCTATTTTATTAATAGTCTTAAGTTCTATTTTTTTTGGTTTGAATATTACTTTCACCCCTTTTTTTATTAAATCTTTATATTTACCACTTTTTTTAAATGTTTTAAATTCTTCGTAACAACCAGATATACTTAACTTTATTTTGTTCTCAGTGTCTTTTATTTCAAAATTTTTTATATTTTCTATATCCTTATATATAATTTTCTTACGAGGTAATCCTAAATCTATCTCTTCTATATGTGGTTTTACATTTTTTTCTACAAAAGTTAATACTGGTATTATATTTCTATCACTTTCTCCAAAAGCATGTTGCATTGATGAACCTGGATAATATATATTTTCTTGCGGTTTTTGATTAGAATGTATATGCCCCGATATTATGAAAGGATTGTTTATATCCCATCTATCTCCTTCTGTAGAAACTATAGCACCCATTTTACATCCGTAAAATTCTTGATGTGCATATATACAATCAACATCCTTCAAATCTACATCTAATGTTTCTATAGCTTCTTTAAATCTTCCCGGATAAACATAAGGACACAATAAATAATTAAAACCATTAATTTCAACCAATCTTACTTTATCGATTATGACTACATTTTTCCATTCTTTCATTCCATTGAGCCAATGATTTTCAGTCAAAAATTGAGAATTATTGTAATAATCATGATTTCCAACAATACAATATGTAATACTTATTTTACGAAGTTTGTCAATAAACTCGTAAGCTTTATTCAATGGTATCGAATGTATCTTTTCATGTGTATCTAACAAATCTCCCATCATTACAATAAAATCTGGTTTTATCTCTTCTGCTAATTTAGTTATTCTTTCTATAAAAATATTCACTTCATCTATATTAGATACCTTAAAATGGGGATCCCCAATACATAGTATGATTGTCTTTTTATTTTGATTCATTTATTCATTCTATATTTAATAGTTTTCAAAATTCATTTTTATATTTATTCAAACTAAAAAATCTATTTAAAGAAATAAAATATTATTTTGTATAATAATACATGATACAAGTCCTTTATTATTTATTAATAAAGGACAATTAACTCAGTTGGTAGAGTGCTGGTCTTATGAGCCAGATGTCACGGGTTCGAATCCCGTATTGT
>Ga0209550_10005839_pt1 | contig 11514 bp, 5 predicted proteins | sample LauGreSuBDMM15SN_2_FD_187567 | JGI IMG/M metagenome (GOLD analysis project Ga0209550, IMG submission 187567) | Freshwater lake microbial communities from Lake Michigan, USA - Su13.BD.MM15.SN (SPAdes) (version 5) | ecosystem: Environmental > Aquatic > Freshwater > Lake | place: Lake Michigan, USA... | reverse complement strand
GAGATCCTCCGAGATCCTCCGGAGCATCTGGCCTCGGAGATCCTCCGAGATCCTCCGGAGCATCTGGCCACGAATGCTCCGATGCTCGCTCCTCGTCGAGACCCTCGTCGCCGCCGCGCTCGCCGGCGCTCCCATTGCCCAATCGAAGAAAGATGCGCTCGGCTCCGGACTGCTGCATAATGTGGCGCAGGTGGAGGTTGCGCGGCCCTGTGATTCTGCCGGTGAGCTGGAAGCCATGCGGCACCTCCGTCGGTCGAAACGGCACCTTCGCGCGCAGCCACGTCATATCGCCGCTTGAGCACTTGTCGCGTTCCTCCTCGGCGGCCTTGAGCTTGCGTTGGATGCGCCTCGCATCCTCCAATTTCCCCTGCTTGCTGTAGACAGACATGAGCACCTTACACGTCGACATTGTGTCCTTGTGCCCGAGCGGCGTCACTCGCTCTCGGATCTGGAGGCACTCGACAGAGAGACGCTCCGCCTTCTCATAGTCTCCCTTCTGGCGCGCCAGACTGGCCAGGTTGTGCAGCGTCTGGCCAACGCGGTCGGACATGCGCGTGTAGTACACCTCACGGATCGCAAGTGCGCGCTGGTAGAGCCGCTCCGCTGCATCGAAATCGCCCTTCTGGTAGAAGAGCAGGTTGCCTAGCAGGTTGTAGCTGCTCGCCGTCTCCGGATGCTCTTCTCCAAAGACGGATTGGCGTATAGCGAGACCGCGCCGCAGAAGCCTCTCCGCCTCCTCGATCGCCACGTCCGTGCGCCGGCGCGCGAGCAGCACCGAAAAGTTAGAGAGCGACGCGGCGAGTGTCGGGCTCTTCGGCCCCAAGACCTGCTCACGCACTGCAATGGCGCGCCGGTAGAGCGCCTCGACAAACGCCTCGGAGCTCGCGGCGCGTGACGTGGCAACAGCATCGGTCGCGACGAAGCTGAGGCTGCGCTCGCTCAGGCTGCGCTCGCTATTTCCGAAGGACAGGTTGCGCCCGCTCGAGCTCCCGCTTGAAATCGTCATCAGCGACGGGGGCGCTTCGGCGCTGCCGCCGCCGCTGCCGCTGGCCGGCCGCACACCTTCAAGCACCTTCCCGCGCAACAAGTTGGCCAGGTTGTTGTAAACGGCGGCAGTTAAGGGATGCGCGGTGCCCAGCATTGCATGCCGGATGCGGATCGTGTGGATGAAGATGATCTGAGAGGCGCGCGCTAGGCCGCGCCCATCCAGCGAGACGGCGAGGAGATTGAGTGCCTCGGACACGAGCTCGTGGTGGGCCGAGGGCGGCGTGAGGCCAACACCCGCGTCGGCGATGAAGCCATGCAGCGCCGCGTCGAAGTCCACTTCCGATGCGAGGTCAACGGAAGAGAGGTCGGCGAGGCCTCGGACGGTTGACGCCGTCGGCCCAGCCCCCTCCTCCAGCGCCGCCGCTTCCTTGCCGCTGGCCGATGCTGCGCCGCTCGCTGCCGACACCTCGGCCAAGGTCAGCGAAGGTGCACGGGAAGCGTCACGGTGAATTGGCAACGGCGGTGGCTTCGATGGCGGTGCGATACCCATGTCAGGAAATGGCAGCCCGGCCTCGTATAGGATAGCCGCACCCGCGTCCACGCCTGCGGTGAGGATGATCGCGCGGGCATACTCGGCGGAGCCGTCTGCACGCCGCTGCTGCTCGCCGTCCACGTACCCGAGCTCGATGCGAAGGCACGCCAAAAGGTGGGCGTTCGGCGTGGTGGGGAGGACGGCCCTGGCGTGCACCTCTGCGCTTCCTTGTGCGACCGCCGGTACCACCGCTTGGCCACGATCACCATCTGCCGCCGTGCGCTCCGTCGAGGCGTGCCGCTCGGCGACCTCGAGCGCGTCGAGGATGAGCGAGCGTCGACTGCCCGGGTCGAGTCGGTAGCGTAAGAGCAGCCTGCCACTCGCAAGCAAGCCAGGGAAGGTCTCGGAAGCATGCTCGCGTGAGACGGCGAGGATCGTCTCGATGTTGTGCCGCTCGTTGTCAAAGGCGGAGAGGGCGCCCGCGTCCTCCATGATGCACAGCTGGGCCTGCACACCGAGCCATCGGGTCCAGTAACGCACCAGCCTCGCGCGCCAGACCGCCTGGGCTGATCGCCCCGCCTCGCCCGCCGACTCCACCACACCCTGTCCAAACAAGCGGATCAGCTCATGCAGCCGATAGCGCATCGTGCTCTCGGCTGCGCCGGTGCAACTCGAGCCGCCGCCGGCGCCGGTCGCCGCCGACGCTGACGACAAGGGAGGCACCACCTCGACCATCGAGTCGCTGATCAGCGAGCGCATCGCACGGCCTACCCACCCGACACGATCGGCGGCACTGTCGCCACCTCCTTCTGCCCAGAGTCTCGTGAGGTTGGTCAGGCTACCGGAGGCGCGGGGCGAGACGGTAGCGCCGGAGGTGGAGGATGCGGCGGCAGCCGTGGCGTTGGCATCCGCACAGTTGGCGGCGGCGGCTTCCTCCAGATAACGAAGCAATTGAGCGGGGCCGCCACCATCACCCTCCTCCTCGCCGTCCTCGCCGTCTTCCTCCTCGTCCTCGTCCTCGCCCTCCTCCTCTTCCTCCTCCTCGCCCGCACCGATGGCCGCCGCGGCGGCTCGCTCGTCGAAGCTCGAGGGGAACTCGCAGAGCGCGAGGAAGGCGAGCTGGAGGACTGGTGAGAGTGCGTGGAATGAGGAGGCGATGCATGCGTCCACGGAAATATTGCCCGAGGACGCCGCCATCTGCCGAAACTCGCGCATGCGTCGCGTCTCGGACTCGAGCTTGGCAATCAGCTGATCGGGGCTCACCGCCACTCGTTGTGAGGAGAGCGCGCAACCACACAGGCGCAGCGCGAGCGGCATGCAGCCGCACAGCTCGGCAATGGAGGCCGCGTGCGTGGGAGGCACGCGCGCCATCGTCTGCAGCAGCGAGATCGCCTCGAGCTCACTCAGCTGCGGCACCGCGATCGTAAGTGGCTGCTCATCGGGGATGCCGATCTCGCGGCGGCAGGTGAGGAGGAGCTTCACCTTGGGGCAGCGCCGCAGGATCTTTGCCACGAGGTCGGAGAAGCCGGCGGACTGCTCCCCTCCCCCCGTGAGCTCATCACACCTGTCGAGGTACAAAAGCAACTGCTTCGTTGAGAGTGCGCCGATCACCTCCGCGGCCACGTGAGCCTCGTCCGCCTCGGCGACGCCCGGTAAGCGCAGCGCAAGCGCGATGGCGTACGTGAGCTGCATCGCGGAGGCGATGCCTCGCACCTCAGTATGGAAGACGCCGTCCGGGAACGCATGCCGATGGCGAACGTAGTGGCACACGCTCGAGGCGAGGGCCGTCTTGCCGATGCCGCCCGCACCCACGAGCACGACGCACCGGCGACGCGTACCCGAAAGTGCCGCGACCGCCTGGTGCATCTGTCGCTGCCTGCCCACGAAGCTCGCCGAAGGGGCTGGTACATTGGTCACGCAGCGTGCTCGCGTCTTATCGGTGAGCAGGCCGGGTGGCCGTTGAAGGATCACAGCCGACTCGTGGTCGCCATTGCCCAAGAGCACAAACTTGCCCGACTCGAGCGCGGCGGGCTTGTGCGAGGTCAGGCGCGGCGGCATGGCGCACACGGCCGCCTGCGCCACGTCGAACGCCTTCTTCACAGATTGGCCCACGCTTAGTGCTAGATAGAATTGGCGAGTGAAGGTGATCGCCGCCACATCGAGCACGAGCGACTGCGAACGCACGCCCACCACATGAGGCACGCCCGCGCGCACAAACGCCATCGCCGTCGGCTGCGAGTGGCACGCGCACACAAAGACCAGTCGGCATGTACTCTGTGCGTCGCCCGCGAGGCACGTGTCCGCGAGCAGTTGCGGGCTAAGCGAGTGAGTCGCGCCGCTGCCATCCTCGAATGCGATTGAGCCCTCCTCGCCGTGACCCGACCAGTGCAAGATACTCGTACCCATCGTCATCACCGCCCGCAGCGCGTCCGTGGTGGCCGTTTCGAAGCGCACGCTCATCTCGCGCTCGGCTGCACGCAGTGTCTCGAGGAGCTGCTCGCGCTCCGCCTGGAGCGAGAGCACCGGCAGGGGATGCATGCTCCCATCGGGGCCGCGCGAAATGAGCGGCGCCGACTGCAGCACCGTGAGGTGCGCGAACGGCTCGACTTGAGGAGGCGGCGGAGAAGGCTGGACGATGGCCGATGCGGACGCGGACGGCATAACAGGCTGCTCGCTGCTTGTTGTCGATGCTCTGGAGGGCACACTCCAAGGAAAGGTACTCGAATCCATCGACCCTTGGCTGCTGCACGCGCTTGGGACACGGCAAAGCATCTCACCCGGGGAGCAGACAAGCGTCTCACCAGGCTGGCAGTCGTTCAATTCGTCCAGCTCAAAGCCCTCGAGGTTGAATATACGGGTGATCTCGGATGAAAGCTTCCTGGAGCATTCGGAGAGCAATGCTTCCCAGGTTTCGGGTTTGTTGACGACCTTGCGCACATCCGTACCGATGAGTACGATATTGAGCCGCTCTCGTTCCGGCATGGCGACCCGCGTCACACCGTGAAATGGCTGTGAATAATCGACCTTTTTAAGGTTATTCAATCAACGACTACTGAAGGCGTGGCAGTTAGTTGGCATCGAGCTCGGGTCGCCCTTGTCGCGCGGCGACGGCGCCGAGCTGAGCAGCGACGCCGGCCAAAGGTCCACGCGGGGGTCCAGGGCGCCAGGTTCGCCGGTCGTGGACGCTCTCCAGGCGCGAATCCACTCGCCACCCGATAGAACTCCAGGTGCGTAGGCGCCCGGAGAGGCCAACGCGGGCCTCTCCGGTGGTCTGCAGACAAAAAGGTGTGCAGTTGGATCGGTGTGCTGTTGGATCGGTACTGTGAGGCTATCCAAGAAGAGCGACGACTTGGGCTGCCCGACGTCGGACGTACCAGGCAGCTCGTCGTGCGGCGATACGAAAGATAGTCCAAGCCCGCTGGGCATCCATCTGAACACGGTGGCCAGGCTGAGTTCTGGTCGACGTTCTGGGAGTGCTGGTACCCCTAGCATGCGAGCGCTCGTGTGGACGCCATCACGGCCGCCATCATCAGGGCTGCGCAGCAAACTCCCAGCACCAAGCGAGCTCGATACTACGTAATTCGTTGCCATCGCGGGTGCTGCCATTTCAAAGCCTGCAGGGGTGAGCGGCTTTGAGGTTGTCCTATCCTTGGTAAAAACCGGCGTGGGGAGCACCTCAGGTTCAGACGACGGGTCCTCGAGGTCCTCGGGATCCTCATCCAACGACCGGCGCCGCGAGGCCATAGCTGCTTGCCTTGCGGCAGCCATGGCCGCGATTACTCCCTCATCGACCGTCAGGATGCGCCCCATTTGGAACGAACTGTCGTCTCGAGCATGAATAGAGAATTACAGTCATATGTGAAGGGACAAACTCAAAGCACACCATGCTCGGAGAATCAGTTTATCTTTCAAGTGAGGGTCTTTCCAAAAGCGGCGTCCTTTTGCTTCGTCGTCGTATGGCCTACCGCTGCCCACGCTGCGTGCTGGGCGTCTACGACGAATTCGTCGCATCGGACGTGCCAGACAACTGTCTGCGTGGCGTCAAGTGGTCGCCCGACGGGCTCTGCCTGCTCACGGCATCCGAGGACCGTATGCTGCGGCTGTTTGAGCTGCCAGGAGAGCTGCTCGAATCAGAGGCTGGAGACGCGACCGCAGCCGCTGCGGCACACAGTCCGGAGCTGTGCTCTACGCTGAAGGTGCGCGCGCCCGACTCCATCTACGACTACGCGTGGTACCCGTTCATGGACTCGAGCAATCCGGCCACGTGCTGCTTTGCGAGCTCAAGCCGCGACAGCCCAATTCACTTGTGGGACGCGTACACGGGCGCAAGTCGCGCGTCGTACATCCCGTACGACCACCTTGACGAAGTGATTGCGGCACAGTCGATCGCCTTCTCGCCCAGCGGCGAACGCCTCTACGCGGGCTTTGAGCGCGCCATACGGGTCTTCGACGTGTCACGCCCGGGCCGCGAGTGCACGCTGCGGCCGACGTGCTCCACGCGACGCGCGCGCGACGGGCTGCGCGGGCTCATTTCGTGCTTCGCCTTCGCTCCCGATGCGCCGCAGCTCTTTGCGGCGGGCTCGCTCGCAGGCACCATCGGGCTGTACACAGAATCTTCCAAGGGACTCATCACCGAGCTGCGGGGCCACACGGGCGGCGTGACCCAATGCGCCTTCTCGGCCGACGGCGTGCGGCTGTACAGCGCGGCACGGCGTGACGGCGCCATCCAGTGCTGGGACGTGCGTCTCAGTGGGCGCGTCCTTGCTACCTACCACCGCGCAAGCCCAACGAACCAAAAGATTGGCTTCGAGCTCCTGACGCCGCCTGCCGCCACTGCGCTGGCACCCATGGACAATGGCGCCGACAGCGCCGGCGGGGCCACCACCGAGGCTGTGCTGAGTGCCTCGCAGGACGGCCGAGTGCTGCTGTACGCGCAGGGCGCCGCGCCGAGCACGCTGCTCTCGTTTGCGGAGGCGACCAGCACGGCGACTCTACACCCATACGCGCCGCTCCTTGCCGTCTCCGTGGGCGAGCGGCGCTACCCGCTGCTGTCACTCGACGACGAGGCGGCGGAGGAGGTGGAGGGCGCGGCGGGCGAGGGCGGCGCTCAGAGGCATGCCAACGGCTTGACCATCTGGCAGCTGGGCGTGGGGGACCAGAGAGGCGGAGGAGGACGCACAGCAAGTGCTGCGAGTGCACAAGTGGCGAGTACGTGAACGTGTCATCTCGAACGTGTGTGATGGAGAGTAGGCGCGAGCTTGCGCGAGATGAGAGGAGGTCGAATGAAAATGTCATCACCAGGTCATCAGCGACATGTTGCACCTCTTCAATCTTGCTTGCGCTCTCGCGCTCGCGCCACCTCCCTGTCGATATTACGCCACCTGCGTAGGCGGCGTGGAGCCCATTCTAGCCGCTGAACTGAAAGCTGCTCGCATCGGCGCAAGCGATGTGACTGAAGGGCGACTTGGAGTGGCGTTTACAGGAAGTGCCGAGGTGGGTGCCCGTGCGGTATTGTGGTCGCGCACGGCCCTCAAAATCATGGAGCTGCTTTCAGTTTCCGAGGGCGTCCACAGGGCTGAGGATTTGTACGAGGCTACGCGCGAAGCAGCCGAGTGGAGCGACCTCGTAGGCGGGCCAGAGCAGACCATATCTGTGCAGGCTGTCCTCGGCACTCAGCGAGCGCTCGAATCAGGTCGCATGCGCCCGGGCGACTGGACCTGCGTCTCGTGCGGCGCCGTTGTATTTGCAAGCAAGGATGAATGCTTTCGGTGCGGCGCGCCGCGTCCGGACGGATCGCAGGGGTCCGGGGAGTCAGGCCTGGCACACTCGCACTTCACCGCCCTCACGGTCAAGAATGCAGTGTGCGACGCGCTGCGCGAGCGCCATGGCTGGCGGCCGTCCGTGGACCCGGAGGACGCCGACTTGCCTCTCTTTCTGTATGTGCACAACGGCGAGGCGAGCCTGTACCGCGTGCTCAGCGGCGGCGCCTCGATGCACAAGCGGGGCTATCGCGCTGGGCAGGCGGTGCACGCCGCCGCGCTACGGGAGACCCTCGCGGCGGCAATGCTACTGCATGCGGAGTATGCGCCCTCGGCGCAGGTGCTGTGCGACCCAATGTGCGGCTCGGGGACCATCCCGATTGAGGCCGCGCTCATCGCTACCGACACGGCGCCCGGGCTGCTCCGGCCGCCGCCCGCCCTCACGCGCTGGCCAGACACGTCATCGAGCCTGTGGCGCTCGCTGACGGCGGAGGCGCGCGAGGCGCGCAGGCCACGTGCCCCGTGCGCCATCTTGGCCAACGACCTCATCCGCGGTAACCTCGCTCTCGCCGAGCGCGCCGCCAGCGCTGCAGGCGTCGCGACGAGCATCTCCTTCAGCGCCGCCGACGCGGCCGCTTACCAACCGCCGGATGCGCCGCAGCTCGTGCTGACGAACCCGCCATGGGACATACGGCTCGAGGGCGGCGAAGAGGCGTGGCGCAGCCTCGGCCAGTTCCTCCGGCGCGAGTGCGGTGGCGCGCGGGCTTGGGTGCTCTCAGGCAACAAGGAGCTCACGCAACACCTTCACATGCGGGCGAGCAGCCGACTGCGCATCGAGAACGCTGGCAGCTCGCTGGCTCTGATTTCGTATGACGTGCTCAGGCCCCGTGAGGGTCGAGGGGAGATGGCGAGCACGGACGCGATCCCCGCTGCCTCTGCCACAGGCCAGACGCCCAAGCCTGCTGCTGCCACCGCCACTCGTACCGCTGCCGCTGCTGCCGCTACCGCTACCCCCACCGCAGCCGCTTCCAAATCGCCAGAGCCAGTCGTGGCCGCCACGTCTGTGCCTGCCGACTCGTGGCCCGCCTTCGCATCTCCCTCCGCCGCTGCAGCTCCCTCGCTCGAGTCTCTGACCGTCACGGAGCTGAAGGCCAAGCTGAAAGCGTTTGGGATGCCAGTGTCCGGTGTGAAGGCCGTCCTAGTGCAACGCCTCCAGCAGCTGCAGCCGAACCAACCCGAGGCATCGGATGCACCCAAGCTGGCAGCCGCAGTAGCACAGATGCGGACGCCGCGCGCAGCGGCGGGCCCTCCGAAGAAGCGGGAAGCCCTCACAAAAGTCGACGCAACAGGCAGGGGCGGGGAGGCGCTTGAAAGCATTTTCAAGTCGTTGTACTGATCTAGGTCATGTACCACACGTGAACCGCGTAAACTGTTAACTTTGAGTAACCTGTGTAACCAAACAAATATCTCAGAATATGTGCGATATGCGCCGCGTGCTCCGGCGGGGTCCGGTCGACGCGGCCGCCCGCGGCCGCGGCCGCGGCCCAGTACGCCGTAGCTCGAACACCCGCGCGCAGCCGATCCGCGGAGAGGCTCGAGAACAACCTCAATACCGCCGGTCGCGGCGGTCGCGATCGCGCTCTCTCGGGTCGCGCTCGCGGCCACGCCAATCGTCCCGCCGGTTGCCGTAGTCGCCACCGCGCCGGTCGCCGTAGTCATCCCGCCGGTCGCGCCGCTCGTCACGACGCTCGTGTACGTGCTCGTCGCGCCGATAGCGCTCGTCACGACGCTCGCGTTCCTTATCGTCTCCTCGCTCCTTGTCGCTGCGTTCCTTATCAGCACGCTCCTTTTCTAGGAAGGTGGGCGTCTCGCCGTAGAGCCGCTCCCTCTTGCGATCGTGCGACGTGTCGCGCTTGGGGAGCGGCTCACGCTCCCAGTCTTTTGTGTGGAATTCGCCTCTTGAGGCCGCCTCGTCGACGCACGCCTTGACCTGCTTCTGCATCGCTGCCCGCTCCAGCGACGTACGACAGCCCGCGAAGCACTTTTCAACCCAGCGCTTGAGGCCCGGCGGCCAGAGGTGCGGCGGCGGCGCCTTCTCATAGCTGACCGAGGTGGCCACCCCTTCTTCCGCTTTTGGAATCGAGCGCTGCCCGAGCCCGAGCTGCGCGCGCGCTGCCATCTCACGCTCCGTTCCCGCGTCGAGCGGCGCTGTCAACATTGGCGCCCCCGGCCGCAGGGCAGACGCTGCGGCCGACGCCGACGGCACACCAACTGGGATGCGGTCGGCCCCGCATGCGGCGACCGTCGCCGCGGCGTCCGCTGTCCCACCGGCCGTCATCACGACCGGGGTGTTCTCAATCATGGCCTCAGCGGCGGCGACGGCGGCGGCGGCCGAGGACGCCGCATCGCCGTCCTCAAAATCCTCGTCATTGTCATCGTCCTCGAGCCCCTCGCCGGCGCCGGCAGCCGACCGGCCTTTGGTGAAGCGACGCGGCGGCGCGATCGTGGCCAATGGCAGATCGGCAATGGCGCTACGCTCCGCAAAGCGTGCGGCCATTGCCGCGCGCCGCTCAGCCGCGTCGTTGGCAGCGGAGGCCGCCGCACGCTCACGCTCCATGTTCACCTCCCGCTCCGCCTTCTCACGCTGAGCGACCCGCACCACCTCGCGCTGCTCTGCAGGGCCGACCGCGCGCCCTGCCACCGCCGCCGCCGCTGCCGCTGCTGCTGCCGCCGCAACTGCCCCTGGAATGGCCGATACTAAACGCAACGGCTGCGGCGGTGCAGGCAGGACCGGCCCAAGGTGTGCAGACACGAGGTGGTGCGCGGCGGCGGCGTTTAGTTTGAGGAGCGGCGCGCCGCCGCCGCCGGCCTCTCCAGTCGAGGCTGCCGCCGCGCCGGCACCAGCGCCGAGGCCGCCGGCGGCAAAGCGCGCCTGGAACTCAGCAACCGCAGCGTGGATGGCTTGCTGCGGGTCCATCGCCAAGTGCTGCGGTGCCTGCGGTACCTCCTTGGGGACCATCCGCTCGGGTCGCCCGAAGTAACCCTTCTGCACCACGATGCCACCCGCGGTGACGCTCACATCGGCGCTCGAGCCGCCGAGGGCCGCAGCGGCCGCTTCCTTGATAGCGGCGACGGCTGCAGCCTCGTCGGCCCCGGGCATGGACGCACTGGCAGCCACAAGGGCAGTGCTCGAAACAGGCTGCATGGTGCCTGCCTGCGTGCCGCCCGAGGTGAAGCTGAGCATCGTCGGGCGCAACGCTGCTGCGGCGGTAACTGGTGAAGTGGGTTGAAGAGTCGCTGTGGTGGTTTCGCTCGGCGGCGGTGGAAGTGCTGGTGCCGCAGCCGCCGCTGAGTACTCAGCGAACGAAGGTGGAGGGCCGGGAGGTGGTCCTGGGAGCGGAGGCGGCCCTGGTGGCAGGGCGGGCGGTGGTGGTGGATAGTAGGATGGCGGTGGTGGAGCATAACCCGGGTAGCCTGGGTAAACCGGCGGCGGATACGCGGGTGGCGGATACGCTGGTGGCGGATAAGCCTGGCTGCTGTAGTAGGCCGCCCAAGCTGCCTGGTTTGGGTCCATCACGAGGCAGCCCACGTGTAGAGGGTCTAGAGGATCGTCGCGTCGGCGGCACACGACCGCGGTTCCGACGATGAGTCTGTTCACACCTTTCACGAATCACATCCCACCTTTTGAACGAACCTCTACAAACCGTACCTCACCCCCCATGTCCCAACCCTCTGCGCCTCCGCTCTGTGTACGTGCACAGGCTTTTTGTCGTGTGCCGGAGCGCCACAGCGCCCACGAGCCCTCTTGCGCTCTGCGCCCTGCGGCCTGCGCAAAGTCGCGAGGCGCTGAGCGGAGAGCATTCATAGCGCATTGATGATGTCTACCTCCAGGGGCTGCAGCACACTCCGCTCAAGCAGCCAGCTTGTCGCCGTCCCATTTCCAGAAGCCTTCGCCAGTCTTTCGCCCCAGCTTGCCCGCAGCGACCTTGGCGCGGAGCGACTCCGGAACCTTGAACGCGGGCTCGTCTGGAAAGGCGCTCTGCCAGCCCCCGATGATGCTCAAGCACGTGTCAAGGCCCACATAGTCAGCGAGGGCCATCGGCCCCATCGGATGGCCCGCGCCCAGCTTCATGGCGGTGTCGACGTCGGCGGGCGTGGCGACCCCGCGCTCGACGAGGAGCATGGCCGACGTCAGGTAGGGCACAAGCAGCCGGTTGACGATAAAGCCCGGCGTGT
>Ga0209550_10005838_pt1 | contig 11514 bp, 6 predicted proteins | sample LauGreSuBDMM15SN_2_FD_187567 | JGI IMG/M metagenome (GOLD analysis project Ga0209550, IMG submission 187567) | Freshwater lake microbial communities from Lake Michigan, USA - Su13.BD.MM15.SN (SPAdes) (version 5) | ecosystem: Environmental > Aquatic > Freshwater > Lake | place: Lake Michigan, USA... | reverse complement strand
ACCACTGGGCTTGCGCAGGGCGGCGGCGGCAGAGGAGGAGGCGGCCGCCGAGCTCGCGGCCGCTGCAGGGAGCAGCAGGGCGGAAGGGACAGCCTTAGTGGCGGCGGCGGCGCCGTGCGGTGGGGAAGAGATCTCGAGATCGTGCACGCATTCGGCATCGATCGAGGAGGCGAGTGCGGGCGACGCAAGCATGCCGTCGCCCTCATCGTCGTCGTCGTCGTCGTCCTCGTCGTCGTCCTCGTCCTCGTCGTCATCGTCAACTTCGGCCAAGGACTCCTCGGCGTCCGCTTCGTCCTCGTCGGCACCAAAGACACCCTCGACATTCGCGCCGGATCCACCGCTGCGCGTGCCCTTGGCCACCGCCCGCTCGCCACGCACCGGCAGCTTGCCCGCCGCCGAGCCACCCGCGGACGTGACCGAGGCGGCGGCTGCGGCGGCTGCGGCGGCGGCGGCTGCGGCGGCTGCGGCGGCGGCGGACGAGGAGGCCGCCGCGGCCGCCGCCGCAGCAGCGGCGGCGACTGCATCAATCGACGAGCCGTCACCGCCCTCCACTGGGTCGCGCAGCATATGCCGGAGCGATACGTCGCGGCGCACTTTGGGCCAGAGGAACTCCTCGATGGCGGCCACCGAGGCGAGCGGCTCGATGAGCACTACATTGGTCGAATACTCACGCAGCGAGGCCGAGGTGCCCGGCGCGCGCTGCAGCCGCAGCTTGAAGGGCTGCGTGAGCGCCTTGAGGCCGGCCGAGGCGGTGTCCGTGGACGAGCCCTCGGTGAGAAGCAGCGGCAGGCTTTCCATCAAATTAATCGCCTCCTGGAGCTTCGCCACGAGCAACCCAAAAGTGGCGCCACCCGCGCCCAGGCGGGCCGCGTGCGTCACCTCTTCGTCGGTGGGTGCCTTGAGCGGCGGCGGCAGCGCCGCCGAGCGAGTAGACGCGCGCGTCTTCTTGGCGGTCAACTCGGCGACGGCTGAGGCGGGCGGCGAGGGCGAGGGCGTGCCCAGGAAGAGATGGCAGAAGGCGAGCAGGCGGAAGGTGCGGCGCTCCGTGCCCAGAGCGGGCCCGCCCACGCCACTCGCCGCATCGCCACTTGCCGCCTCCGCTCTTTCCGCTTCAGCGTCGGCCGTCAGGTAGGCCAGCAGCGCTTCCACGAGCCCAGACTGCGCGAACTCAAAGGTGGTGATGCCCTCGGGATGCGAAGGCGAGAGCATCTGCGCCACGTCACGGAGCGCCGCTACGTCCGCGTGCGCCAGCAGCGGCGCGGCCGCCAGGTTGACGAGCGGGTGCATCGTCGAGTACAGGGTCGGGTCGGAGATGCGCGCGGCAAGCGCACGCAAGCTCGCGAGCGACGCCGAGCCGTCGCCCGCCGCGAGCGCGCGCGAGAGCTTCGCGTCGGTCGCGATAAACTGCGCCTTGAACTTGTGCGCACGCACCACTAGCGTTGCCGTGGCCAAGTCGGGCGTCCGGTTCGCCACCGGCGCGGCCGTGGCCGGCGGTGGCGCTGTCGACGGGGCGGCCGCTGCCGCCGGCGACGAAGCCACAGCCTTTGAGCCTGCCGCCCCGCTGCCGATCGCACCGCCGCTGCTGCCGGCCTCGCCTATGCTCGACGAGCGCGAGGCGCGGCGTGGCGCGACACTGCTGCTCGGCGCGGCGGCGGGCGGCTCGACAGCGGGCGCGGCGGGCGTCGTGGCGCCCTTGGGCGGTGCGCTTTGGGTGAGGGCATGCACTGCGTGGAAGACACCCTCGCGCAGAAAGCGCTCGTGGTAGATGTGCGGCAATTTCTCGAGGAGCGTCTGGGCGATGCCGAACGCGGCGAGGGCCTGGCTCGGATCTTGCGCCGAGAGCAGCGACGCGATGAACGAGGCGAAGGGGAGATCGCGAAGCAGCCCCTCGAGGCCGGAAGCCGAGTGCAGGCAAACCACCTTAGAGATGGCCGAGAGACACTTGGTGCGCACGCCCGCGTTGGCCGCGCTTGAGTGCGCCTGCAGCAGCACTGGAAAGAGGTGCTCCGCATAATCGCCAAGCAGGTGGGGCTCCTCCATCAGCAGCCGCTCGCGGTCCGAGACCTTTTCGGAAGGCTCGGCGTCCTCCTCGTCACCGTCGGCCTGGCGTGATCGGCGCTTGGGGTGCGCGCTGCGCCCGCCGCCGCTCGGCGCGCTGCGTGGCGCGGGCAGCAGCTCGTTGCACAGCGAGAGGATCTGGTGCATCTGGTCTTGCGGGCGGCTGGCGGGCGCACCCACGCCTGATGCAAGCGACTCGTCGGTGAGAAGGATGTCGCGCAGCTTGGCCGCCACCTCCTGCTGCAGCAGCTGCAGCGCCAGGTTGGGAGATCCGCGCGCGAGAGTGGCGAGCATGCGAAGGAGCATCGTGCATGTAGAGGGCGAGAGGGTCACGTCGGCCGAGGAGGCGCCACCCGCGACCATCGTCGAGATCAGCCTGAGCAGCGCGGGGAGCAGCCCGTGCGACGCGAGCATCTCGAGCTTGGTCGCCGAGGATGCGAAGTCGTCCACCAGCCGCGCGAAGCCCAAGCACACGTGCTCGAGTACCTTTTGGTCGTGATGGTTGAGGAGGTTGGTCATCAGCGGCACCGCTTCTTGCACCAGGTGCGCGCACTCGAGCGGCAGCCCGCGGCACATGTTGGCCGCCGTCGAGACGGCCACGCGCTGCACGCCCGTCGCGAAAAAGTCAACGTATTGTAGCACTGCGAGCATGCCACCCGCGCGCAGGATGGCGAGGGGGTGCTCGTGTGAGAGCTTCTCAAGCGCCTGGAGCGACTGCTCGGCAAGGTCGATGTACTCGATCGAGAGGAGCTTTTCGCAGAAGAGGGGCACCGCGTCGTAGTGTACGAGCGCCGCGGACGACGAGGGCAGCACGTCCATCATGTGGCACATGGCACGCGCTGCGAGCAACATGATGTCGGCATTGTGCTCCTTGCGCATCATCTGCACGAGCAGAGGGATGAAGACGTCGACGGACATGGAAGCCATCGAGTCCTCGGTACCTGCCGAGGGCGAGAGGGCACACGCGCGCGCGCAACGGTGACGTTATTTAGCGACCGGTGGCGGTCAAGATGCGTGTGCAAAACGGGGGGAGGGCTTTCCGAGCACAGTCCCCCCCGATCCGCTCATGAGGGGCGGGGCGCCGCGCACCGATGGAGAGAAGCTCGCAGAGCTCGTTGAGCGCGACGAGCTGCCGGCCCTCATCGTCCGTCTTGAGTCCGGAGAGGATCACCTTGAGCTTCGAGTGTGAGGCGGAGATCGAGGGCAGGAGGTCATCGAGGCCCGCGCCCAGCTTGCGCAGCAGTCCCTGAAGGGCGCTGCTCGGCGCGCCCCAGGATTGCGCGTTGGCCGCGGCGCTCTCCTCGAGGCGCTCGAGCGCCTCCTGCTCGGCTGCCTCCTCCGCAGAGAGGGTGCGCCGCGGCGGCTCGCTGGAGCTGCCACCAGAAGACGAGCCGGCCGCGCCGCTTGCCGCGGCGGCCGCTTTGAGGGAAGACGCGCCCGAGCCGCCTGTGGAGGCGCCCGACGCTGCAGAGGTTTCACGATCCGACATGGCTGGCTGCTTGCGTTTGCGGTTGGAAGAGCTGGCCGAGGAGCTCGCTTCACCGGCTCGCGCCCTGGCAAGGAGAGAAGTGGTCGAGGCGACCGTGCTGTCCGTCAGCAATTGGCATGCAGGATGCAGGCGGACGGGCGGCCAGCGGCGCACCTCTTGGGCTGAGCGACGGAGGCGAGTGGCTCTTTCTCCTGAGCCCGCTTGCTGCGGGTCCGAGAGCTGCGAGGAGACAGGAGCGCACGAGCTGGGGTCAGGCAGGCAGAAGAAGGCAAGCGCACGGGCAGCAAGTCGCGCTTTGGAGAGTGGGTGGAAGCGTATGCGCCAAAGCCGCGCAACGCGACTGGTGGGAAGAGTGCTGTGCATGGGTGGTGCCGGAGGGACACGCGGGCGCTAAAAGCGTCGGGCGGTGCGGAAAGCACACCCTGACTTCTCTACAGCCGCCCTCTCCGATCGCCCGGAGCGAGTTTCCATAAGCCTGTACAGAGTGAGACGCGAGACGCGGGCCGTGAGTGATGGTGATGGCGCGGAGCCGTTTGACGTGCGGGAATGTCTGCGAAAGCGCCTGAATCGGCGGGTCACGGCACGGGCGCGCGCCCAGGCCGTGGCTGGGCTTCCAACATGGCTATTTCTTACTGGGACCGTAGAAAATCATTTCCGTTCTTTCCCATCAGACCACACCACCAAGCAAGCACTTGCTTCCACACCACCGTCTCAAAAGGCGGCTCCGCTCCCATCGGAGATCGGTCTAACGGTCAACACACTCAGTCTGACTCAGTCCTATCTTCAAATTCCTAAACCTAATCCGCTGAGCGGCCTGTGACTGCTGTGAAGTGTGACTGCTGTGCGCCGAGGCCGTCGAGAAACAGGGATATCGGTCCGCACCTAAAACGGTAGCACATGCTCGCCAAATGCCGTCCTCAGCGCGCCATGCCGCAAGGGCCGACGATGACGCGACGCCACGTCGAAATCACGGGGAAATCACGCCTACAATTGTACTCGGTCGTCAGTCCGCCCTAAGCCCGCCCATGGCGCCGCCAGCGGCCCCCTTGATGCAAACACATGACCAGACGCCGAGTACGACGTCCCATCCATGCCAATTATACAGCAGGAGCATTCGCGACGAGATTGGCTGCTGAGCACGCCGTCGACACGTGCGACCATGTTGCAGACTGCTGCAACCTGATCTGGGCGACCGTCGAGAGACGCGAGAGACGCGAGACACGCCACTGGTGCACCTTTGAACCATGGTCATGGCCCGTCCACCTGCTGTGCAAGCGCAAGTGAGAGCAGCGAGCCCGTGACGCAGTTGATGCTTGCAGTGGTGGCCCGCTGCTCACGAAGCGGGGCGTGCGAGCGTTCCGGCGCTCCAGCTCTTGCCCTGGCAGCAGCAGCTGGCGCCACATGCGTCGAGCTGCCTTTGGGCTTTGTCGCTGCCGCGGGTGGCTGAATGCTCGTTGCTGCTCCGAGTGGCTGCTGCACGGGCGGCATGTTCTCGAGTGGCATCCATGCGCTCGGCCCGTTCGGAGCCGGCGAGGTTACGGCTCGTGTTGCACCATCGACGGTCGCACTGTTCCGAATTGTGGTTGATGTCCACGCGCTCCAAGCCGACGGCTCTGCCGGCTCAACTGTCGGCATAAATCGTGGGAAATCGGAATTCACAGATGCGGGAATCCGCACAACTTGTGAAACTTTCCCCGCGCTTTGCGTGATCTTTTCGCGCGGTTTGCCGCCGCCGCGACAATGGTTTGCCATTTTTGTCCCGTCCTTCGTAAAAGATGGGGTGAGATCGGCTCGGCTATGACTCTTGGGCGCAACGACTCAATCGGAGTTCTCGGTTTCAACGACGTAATCTACCCGCCCTGGACCAGGCGGCTCTTGATGGGCTCTTCGATCGTGATGGGATGCAGCTCGGCCTTTGCGGGAGTGCTCCAGCAGTACATATTGTGCACGCTAAGTGGCTTGAGCGCCGTGGCCAGCATAATTTATTGGCGCAAGCCTGGCCCTGGATGCCGGCGAGATGGAGATTATTGTTTCGCGGCGCTGGCTCTGGCATACACGGTGCCTGCGTCACTGTCGCTGCGCGGGACTCCGAATGTTTGCTTCTGGGCATGCCTCACGGCCTTCTACCTATGCTTCCGCCGCAGTTTCCAGCTCAGCTCAGTCTCCAACGGCGGTGACGGTAGGTGGGCGCAGTGGCACGCGGCCGGCCACACCTTCGTTTCGATAGGCACATCGAGCGCAGCCTTGGGTGAGGTCGATAGCTGGCGCTTTGATCACTTCAACCCACTCGGCACCTTGATCTCCATGCTCATCTGCTCGAGGCTTGCGTACGACACGTGGAGGGCATACTCTCAGAACTCACGGCGTAACCAAATCAAGGAAATCGCGCTGCCATCGAGCACCGACGTGTTGTGATCGCGTGTAAGCTGTGTGGTAGTGTGGACCGCCGCGGCAAATCGGGTGCCCGATTTCGGATTTCCGGGTCCGCGCCCGGGCGGGCGCCGGGCACGCGCGCGGCGACCCGGTGCCGGTCGAGCCGGCCCAGCGATCGGGATCGCGACCGGAAAGCACGTCGCACCGAGCGGCTCGGGGTGCAGGGTGAGGGTCGCCGATCGGGCCGGACGCGCGACGGACTCCCTCTATTCACTAACACTAATTGGTGTCAAGAGAGAGACCGGTGAACCGCACACGCACGCGCCGAGCTCCAGCACATCTCCCCCGAGCTCACGTCATCGCATGTGGGGACCGGCAGATACGACGACTCCGCAATCACCGCGTGTAGGCGCTCCGCCAGCGTGCATGCGTGCAACCTCATCGAGCGGAGCGCGAAGGAAACATTTTGAAAAACTTGTTTGAGGAGGTCTCCGTCTTGTCGCCCTTGGCCAGGAGCTTGAGCCCCTTGTAGAGCTCGTCCCGGTAGTCGTTCACGCTCAGCTTGGTGTCATCGTCGATGCACGCTTTGAGCGGCTCACACACATCCTGCTTGTCCTCGTCCTCCTTTCGGAAGGGTTTCATCCACGCGTGCGCGAGCGCGCCGTGCACGTCCATGCGCTTGGACGGATCGACCTCGAGCATCGCGCAGACCATCTGTATGGCCTCCTCCGGCGCGCCCTTCATCTTCTCGCGCAGCATGCCCAGCCGGTACCCCGCGGTTGCAGGCGGGTACTTATCGATGAGGTTGACGGGCTCTCTGAGCATAGTCGCCGCGTACTTGGAGCGCAGCGCCTCAATTGTCGGCGCGTCGGGCACGCCGGTTACCTCGACGATGCGCTCGATCTGGTTGATCGTCGACGAGCCGGCAAGCAGCGGCTTTCCTATGAACATCTCGGCGATGATGCACCCCAGCGCCCACACGTCCACCGCGCGCGTGTACGACGTCGAGCCGAGCAGGATCTCGGGCGCGCGGTACCATCGCGTCGCAACGTAATCGGTAAGCGTGCCCGCGGGTTCGGCCATGCCCTCGATCTCGTGCAGTGCGCGCGCAAGCCCAAAGTCGGCAACCTTGAGCACGCAGTCCTCGTTGAGCAGCAGGTTGGACGGCTTCAGGTCGCGGTGCAGCAATCCCGCCGTGTGGCAGTACTTGAGCGCCTTGAGCGACTGGTACACGATGAACTGCTTGTGTACGGGCTCAAGGATATTGGCGCGAACGACAGCATGCAGGTCCGTCTCCATGAAGTCGAAGACGAGGTACACGTCCTTGTCATTCTCGGCCTTGTGAAAGTTTCGCAACTTGATGATGTTTGGGTGTGCGATGCCGCCGCTCGCCGCCACTGCCTTTGACGAAGCCGCGTCGGCGGAGCTGTTGAAGCACTGCACGCCCTGCAGCATCAGCAGGTAGGCGATCTCGCGGAAGGTACGCTGCGCGTCTGTCTGGTTCTGGAAGGCGTCAAAGATCTTTTTGATGGCCACTACGTCCTTTGTCTTCTTGTCGATTGCCTTGAAGACCACCGCGTAAGCGCCCTTTCCGAGCTTCTGCTGGATGTCGTACTTGCGCGAGATATGCTTGTCGACCTTCTCGACGTCGTCCACTTTGTCAGACATCAGGTCAGGCCGGGTCTCGGCAGAGAGCGTTCGGCGGGTCAGAGTGCTGTGCGACTTTGGGCGTTGAGGGAAGTGTTCGAAACTGTGAAAAGTCAGCTGGTCGTCGAGTCTGAATTGTTCCGAATCCGAAAACACGATCGGAGGCTCTGTGCCTGACGGTGCGACGCAGCTCCCCCTGGCTCCAGCACCTTGACTTACCCTAAAATTTGAAATTCATATTTCAACGTACAGCTTATACACACCGCGCGTGCAATATTTATATACATACCGCGCGCACACACGCCCGAGGACTCCGAGATGGAATAACCCGCCCATTGATTCATTCAATCATTGAAAGTATTTCGAAGTGCTCGCCCTTGAAAGTATTTCGACGTGCTCGCTCTGCAAGCGCAAGTGCGATCCACGCTCTGAGTGTGATCCACGCCAATCACGGTAAAACAAGCCACGCGCTGCGCTCTCGGGCACGTGGGCGCCCTTCTGTAAGCGTCGTCTCGCACATAACCTACTCATCTGAGTCAAGTAATCATCTGAGCGCAAAGGCTCAGAGCTCAGAAGAGCCGTGGCAGAGCCGCGGCCCGCGCCACGGGCCCGCCGCCGATGCACGAGCAAGGGCAGTCGTAGCACTTGAGGCACAGGCAGAGAGGCACGCCCGCGATGTGGATGGGCGATTTCTTCACGATGTGAGGCACGCGTGCGGGCGAGCTAACATGGTGCACGAAGCCGTCGGGATCCGAGGAGCACACTGAGCGGCCAATGTCAGAGAGGGGCTGGCGCGGCATTGAGGGGGACTCAACGAGGAGGTCAAGGGAGCCATTGAGGCCTTCCAGCAGCGTCGCGCCGTCAATCGTACTCCGCGCCGCGGCATAGCGCGCTGCGCTCGAAGCTGTCTCCAGCCGACCAGTCGACGGCGACCCCTGCATATATCGGCTCATGTAGTCTTGATGAGACGATTGCGTCCCTGGCGTGACTCTGCCGGTCGCCCACGGCGATGCGCCAGCGCCGTGCGACGGCCCGGGAGAAGCGTGCATTGACGTGGTCGGCCCACCGTCACCGTTAAAATAGGTGACTCCCACATCTGAGTCGATGCGCGATAGAGGGGTCGGTGATCGCGGCACGCCGGCCGCAACCTCCGTGGTTGTGGCGGGTCGGTCCGAAGACGCGCGCGCCTGCAGGCGCAGCTGCGCCTCGTACTCTGCACTCGTAAGCTCAGTGACCACGCCATCTGCGAGAGTATCAGAGAGGGGCAGCGGCATTGGCAGCGACGTGCGCTGCACGCGATCGAAGAGGGCCAGACGCTCCTTCTCGCCGCCAGAGGCCGGCGCCTCAGAGGCCATCTTGAGTGCGGACGTGCTCGGTGTGCGCGCGCATCCCCGAAGAGCAGCACGAGCAGCCTCGATGGGCGGCGGCGCCGTTCGGGTCTCCAATTCGAACGGTATGGACGATGCGTGGCTCGCCAACAGGCCCTCGCCGGCTGAGCCGCGCGAGAGTGCCGGCGCGCCGCCAAGGCTTGCCGCATAGTGCACGGCGGCGTCCATGGCATAGTTCGCCGAGGCATCAGCTGCGGCGGGCGACGAGAACGTCGCCGAATAGCTCGCGGCTCGAGGCAGCGACATCAGGCTGGGTGCTGGGAACAGCTCGCCATTTTTGAGGCTGGGCGACCCGAACGTGGGTGCATGGGAAGGTGGCGGCACCGGCGGTTTGAATGATGGGCCATGTGCGGCCGCAAACGATGTGGAGCGCGTCCGCGCCATCCAATCCGGCGACTCGCTCATTAGCGGCCTGTCCACTCGCAGCGACGCAGTGAAGGAGCTCAATGTGTTGGCCACGTCGCGGAACTCTTGTCGCCGATGGTCATCGTCGTAGGATGGCACCGTTGACCCGCCCGATCTCAGTGATCTCAAGAACGGGGATGACGTCTCGCCGCCGACAGGATTGACGGAGATTGCCTTCGTCGCAGCTGGTGGTCGCTCGGCAGTTCTACCTGGCGTTGCTATCTTTGGCTCAGCAACCAGAGACGACGATTGCATGTTCGCAATCCCCATACGCTCGCACTCCAGCGACGTCAGCTCGGTCACGGCCTTCGCCGAAAGGAGATCGTCAGCCTGTCTATTGAGCGCAGCCATCTTCTTGCCGAGATCCACGCTCACCCGGTTCGATGGCGATGACATCGCGTCGGCAGCAGCCGTCATCGCCGCGAGCCTCTGGCGCGCCTGGCGGAGTGTGTCGTCCATGGGCGCCGGCGACTGTGTTTAGCCGCAGCGCTGGCGCTCACGCAGTCCGCCTGCACCACAGGGACACCGAGGAGGAGGGGCACGAATCTACCACAGAGGTGCTGCGATATTGCCCTTTGCACCTCGTCTTTGTTTTGAATCGCGCCCGCGACGACGCGAAAGTTTGCTACCGGTACGCACGCTGTGAAAAGGCATGTCAGTTCAATCCCACAGGACCGAATTCACAAGACGCAGTCCGACTTGAGATTGCGCATCTCACGTGAGCTTCGCGAGGCGGCCGGAAGCAAGCCATCACTCACGCCCTCGTGAGCTCACTACCGTCGGGGAGTGCAGCGCCAGCGATGCAGAGTGCCTTGAGCGAGCCCTTCATCACTCCTTCGAAAAGGAAAGGGACCACGGTCGTGACCGCATCTGCTGCACTCGTCAAAGCAATCGTCGGGACAGGCATCTTTGCGCTCCCACCAGCAATCCGTGCTAGTGGGTTGCTGCTCGGCTCAGCGGTCTCCTTATTGATGGGCGTGGTCTCCCTATTCACAACTTGGACCATGCTCGAGGCTGTGCGTGAGCTACGTCGCCGTGGGCACGCAAAGGATGACGACGGCCGCATCGAGTACACCGCCGTTGCTGGGCTCTACGCCCCAAGAGCGGAGCGTGTTCTCACCGTCCTTTGTATAGTCGGGCAGTTCGGCAGCTCGCTTGGCTACTTTGCCTTCATCTGCACCTCGGTGCAGCCGTTTGTCGCGTCGATGATTTCGCGCCCGCAGACCTTTGCCATCATCGCCGCAATCGAAGCCCCACTCATTCTGCTTCGCGACACATCGCACCCAGCCTTCGAGGCGGCGATGGCGTTTGGCAACGTGGCAGTCGGCCTCGCGCTTTGCACGGTGCTCTGGGGAACGGTGGTTGCACCATCCGAAGCCTACCCGCACCCTCCAATCAACGAGCTCAAGATTGTCGACCCGGGCGGGATTGGCCTACTGTTCGGTGTGACCCTCATCATGTTCAGCTGCCACCTCGAGTCGGTCTCGATTGAGGCGGACATGGCGAGCCGCGATCAATTTGATCGTGTGATGAACCTGACGTTCTGGTCGCTCTTTGTCGTCTACATCGGCTTCGGCCTGGCCGTGTACGCGTCGCTAGGCGAGGCGACGGGGCGCGTGCACGCCAACCCGAGCGACGCCTCGTCGGCATGGATGGACGCGACAATCATGCAAAACCTCGACGACGGAGCCTTTGTGATTGCGGTCAAGCTGCTCATGTCGCTCAACCTCGTGATGATGATGCCCATCACGCTGCTGCCCGCGTCGCGCGCCATGGAGCAAATGATCGGCGCCGGCACGCCCGCCACGCAGGCCCTGGCGCGCCTCACGATGATCGTCTCCCTTGCCGTCGCAGCAGCACTCTTGCCCGGGTTCGAAATGATAGTCGGGCTCACCGGTGCGCTCGGCGGTGTCACTTGCTTCACGCTCCCGGTGCTCTGCTACGCGCACTTTTGCGGCGATCAGCTGCCGACGTGGCAGCTCGCGGCGGCATACGGCGTGGCTGCGTTTGGCGTGGTCGGCACGTTGTGGAGCTTTGTGCAGCAGCTGACGTGAACTGATCGCTTCGGGCGCAGGCCAATCGCCGGGCGTGCAGGCGTGCGCCCGCCGTGCGCCCGCCGTGCGCCCGCCGGGCGTGCGGGCGCACGGCGGGCGC